>Ga0181533_1001205_pt1 | contig 33590 bp, 37 predicted proteins | sample PEATcosm2014_Bin_45_FD_119772 | JGI IMG/M metagenome (GOLD analysis project Ga0181533, IMG submission 119772) | Peatland microbial communities from MTU Mesocosm Facility, Houghton, MI, USA - PEATcosm2014_Bin11_60_metaG | ecosystem: Environmental > Terrestrial > Soil > Wetlands > Peat | place...
CGGCGAGTTGATCAATGGCATTTGGCATGGGCTAGTTGTATCCCTATAGATACAACAATGCAAGCAAAAAACACCGGCCAAACGGTCTTTTTGAATTCAGGTTACTTTCCGGTCACACACCCGGCGCAAATGCACAATTGAGTTTTGAATTGTCAAAGCAACCGTACAGCATTAGCGTGGTTGCTGCCAATTTTTTGAACAAAGAATCTGAGTTTTTCTACTTGAGCAGATTTCAGGAGCTTTGCCCGATTTTCCCGCCGGGTAAGATTTGTCCTGATGAACGCCCAGACTTCCGGGTCAATGGGCCAAACGGCGATGTTGGAATTGAACTCACAAATTACTACCGGGAATTTTCTTCCGACATACTTCCTCCATTGCAGGCGAGGCAATCCGCGAGGCACAAGATTGCGGAGGAAGCAAAACGCATCTATGATCTCAAACGATTGCCATCTCTGGTTGTGCATGTTCACTTTGACTTCCGCTTCCATTGTGGGCAAAGCGAAGTTCATGCATTTGGGCAAAGGTTGGCTGACCTCGCGGAATGCTCTGTCCGTGACCAGAAACCGCCCTGGATTTGGAGGCGTGATGAGATACAGTTAAACGGTGTGGCGTTGCTGGACATCCGACGAATCACCAAAATGCCGGAAAGTTATTGGTCTGCCCCGCTGGCAAGTTTCGTGCCTGAAGTCAGCCCAGCACAACTCCAGAGCATCTTAGACAAGAAGAGCAGTCTTTGTGCAGAATACCGACAAAAGTGTGGGGTGGTTTGGCTTCTGATTATAATGAACCGCTTTAACCCGGCATCGTTTTCCTTGATTCCACAGCGGATTCAGGACCACGTTTTTACGCATGATTTCGATTCCGCTTTCCTGTTTTTCTATGACCGTGCCGACGAGCAAAAGCCGCCTATTCTTCTGCGAAAGGCGGCTAACCCGGTAACTGTCAGTGAAACTGTCAGTTAAAGTAGTGGCGAGTTAGAGCAAATACTTCTTGACATCCAGAGGGAAAACCCATATTCTCCTCTTATCTGAATCGGGGATCAAGTCCGAGCCCCACCTGTGGAGCCGTCTCAATTCGGTTCGAATCAGAACTTTTTCGCCAATTCTATTTCTCCTTCAAAAACAACGGCTCATGCAACGGGAGTTAATAAAAAAGCGGCTTGAAGTTCGTGCATTGCCCGGAGGTCAAGTCAAGCCCGAACTCCTGGTTCAGCCTCGGCAGGGAAGCGATTGAGGCGGAATGAATTATGTGCCCGTCCGGATCGAGAGAATTTCCTCGCTCCCAATCTCCTGCAATTCGAAGGAAATGTTGCCGATGGTGATGCGGCCGTGTTCGGCCCCCGCCTCCCTGGCAACCTTAACCAGCGAGCGAGCCATGTCGGAGACGGCCCGGTTTTGGGCCGGCGTGAACCGCCGCCCAACAACTCCGGCGCCGCGGTGCTTGCGGTTCGCACCAACTGCCAGCGCGCCGAAAGCCTCAGCCTCAGCCGCTTTGCGCAGGTTGATTCGCTGCTTCATGATTCTACTATGCCTTGCGCTTCGATTTCGGCAAGCAATTGTTCTGCCGCCGCCGGTTCAAGTGTATAAACCATGTTCCCCTCAGCCGACCGGCGCGGCTGCTTTTCAAAGCCCAAGCTTTCATAAAAACCGGCGGCTCCGGGGAGAGATTCCAACCAAATCCGGCCGGCGGCACCACCCTCGATGCTGCGCATGAGGGCGACGGCGATCAAACCAATTCCGACGCACTTAAGCCCCTGACCCGCCGTACGGTTGGCCGGGTTGGTGGCCAGGTAATCAACAATAATTCCCTTGCCCGTTCCGGTCCTTTTCCCTCGCAGGTCCAGGACCATCAGACCTTGTAGATCTCCGTCCGCAAGAGCAGCATAACATTCGAACCGGCCTTCCGACAACCTGCACTCCTGAAAAATGCTCCACCAATCCCAGGCCCTATCCTCGTCGCGGGGCCGGTAACGCCAACTTGTCCATAGAAGCAGGTGTTCCTCGACGGCGATTTGGATAAGCCCACGCACGCGTGCGCCAGAGCGTCTGTCAACAAAGCCTGCAGCCAAAGGAAGTTGCATCTTGCGGGTGAGCATATTGCCCTTGTGAAACGCGGTCAACCAACTATGGTTTTTCTCGTTTGTAATACCTTGGGGCCATGAAAACGCTTTCGGTAAGAGTGACGGAGCCGCTGGCCGTCTGGCTGGACCGCCAGGCAGACGCCCTGGGCTGCTCGCGGTCCGATTTGGTTCGCCAGGCGCTGGAAGAGCATCGTCAAAAAAACGGGCAGGCGAATAATTGCCGGGAGCGCCTGGCGGCGTTGGGCGGATTCTCCCACGGCCCTCGGGACCTGTCCACCAATCCAAGGCATTTGGCCGGTTTTGGAAAATGATCAAAACGCTCCTTGACACCGGACCGTTGGTGGCGTTTTACTCGACGCGGGATGCTTGGCACGAATGGGCGCTGGAGCCAATCACCCGCTATCGCCGCCTCGGACGCCAAGTTATCCCGTTGCTCTCGCCGGGCATCTGAACGATCATTTTGTTTTCCGGATCGTTTTTGGGCTTGCCCATTCCGGGCGTGTCGGTTTGACTAAAACCATGACAGAACGATTTTATATCACACGCCGGTCTTTTCTCTCCAAATGCACCGCCACCGCCGCCGCCACCGGCTTGCCGTTGTGGATGATCAAAAGCGAACTGGCCGCCGCCCAGGAAGTCACCCCCGCCCCGCGTAGCGCCAACGACCAGCCCGGCATCGCGCTGATCGGCTGTGGCAGCCAGGGAAGCGGTGACGCCAGCGCGGCGCGACGCCATGGAAACATCGTCGCCGTATGCGACGTGGACCAGGGCCACGTGGATCGAGCCGCGAGCAGGCTCGGCGCGAACGGCAAAGCGCCCGACAAATTCACCGACTTCCGCAAAGTCCTGGAACGGAGCGACGTTCAGATCATCGTCATGGCCACGCCGGACCATTGGCACACGCACATCAACATGGCGGCGGCCAGGGCGAAGAAGGACATTTATGGCGAAAAACCGCTCACCCTGACGGTGGACGAAGGCCGGCGAGTCATTAAGGCGGTGCGCGACAACAAGGTGGTCTTCCAAACCGGCACCCAGCAGCGCAGCAGCCAGCGCTTCCACAAAGCGTGCGAACTGGTCCGCAACGGGCGCCTCGGCAAACTCAAGCAGGTGGAGGTCTTTGTCCCCGCCGGCCTGCGCGCCGGCCCGTTCCAAACCGCGCCGGTGCCGGAAGGATTCAATTTCGACTATTGGCTCGGTCAGGCCCCCCAGGTGGAGTATATGAAGGAGCGCTGCTTCAGCACCTTCCGCTGGTGGTGGGATTACGCCGGCGGCCCGGTGACCGATTGGGGCGCGCACCACAACGACATCGCCCGCTGGGCCATCGGACAGGATGGCCCGCTGGCCATCGAAGCCAAAGTGATCACCGGCCCCATCCCCGGCGGCTACACGACCCCCAGCGAATACGAAGCGACGCTGACCTGGGCCAACGGCGTGACGCAAATCATCAAGACCACCCTGGACGACGATCCATTTGGCACGATCCTCAAGAAGGATGGCCAGCGCAACGGGATAAGATTCATCGGCGCCGACGGCTGGATTTGGGTCAACCGGGCCGACCTTTCCGCGAGCAATGACGACATCCTGAACACTCCTTTGCCCGACAACGCGATCCATTTGGAAGTCAGCGGCGACCACATGGGCAACTTTTTCGACTGCGTGCGTTCGCGCAAAGAACCCATCTCCAAAGTGGAAGACGGCCATTGTTCGGCTGTCATCGGCCATCTGATCATCATCGCGCTGCGCACCGGCAAGAAGCTGGAATGGGACCCGGCGAAGGAGCAATTCACCGGGGAAGGCGCCAAGGAAGCGTCCGCGTATTTGGCCCGCGAAATGCGCAAGCCTTACGACTACACTTTCGCCGGTTAACTCATCGCGCATCGTGCAACACGAAAACCGTCTTTTCCCCGCCGGCGCGCCGGCGCCGGCCGCCACTTCATCCGGCTGCGTCCTGTATCGTCCAAAATCAACGATCCAATTATCATCACCCATTAAACCCGTCACCGAGCCATGAATAATCAAGACAAACCAGCGGCGGCCCAACTGCCCTCTTACATCACCAGCGCGACGCCCAACCCCCCCGGGAAGCGGGCGCCCTGGTACGCCAATACGGCGCCGACCTATGCGGGCATCTTTCTCTGGTTTGTCTTCTGGCAGGACGCGGTCAATGCGCCCAACGCGGGCGGCCTGCTCTCGCGCGGGGTGGGTTGGGCGCTGCTGAGCCTGGTGCTGGCCGCGTTGGTCTGTCATTTCCTCTTTTACCTGGTGCCGGGGCTGTTGGGGATGAAAACGGGCCTGCCGCTTTATATCGTGGGCACTTCGACCTTTGGCGCGCAGGGCGGTTTTTTGATGCCGGGGTTCCTGATGGGCGTGCTGCAATTCGGCTGGGTCGGGGTGAACGTCTTTTTTTCGTCGAAGTTGCTGGCTTCCTGCCTGGCGCTGGCGCAGGTCAACGTGCCGTCCCAGGTCATTATGGTGGCTTGGGGTTTGCTGGCCGGCTTCGTCGGCCTAAAGGGGATCCAGTATGTGGCCAAGGTGGCCACTTACCTGCCGCTGATTCCATTGGCGATCCTGCTGATCCTCCTGGCGAAAACGGCGGGGACCATCGGGGATTTTGACCCGCAGAAGTTCATCGCTCTGCACAAAAGCCTTGTGCCGGACGCCCCGGCGGCGCTGAGCACCTTCGGCGTACTGACGTTTATGATGACCTTCGTGGTGGGCTTCTTTGCCACGGCGGGGGCCGCCGGAGTGGATTTTGGGACCAATAGCCGGGACAAAAATGACGTGCAGATGGGCGGCCTGGTTGGCGTGGCGCTGGCCATCGTTGTGACGGCAGGCATTTCGCTGCTGGTGGTGGCCGGCACTTACGGCTCGCCCGATTTCAGCAGGGCCGCGGTGGCGGCGGCGCCCAAGACCAATCCGCCGAGCCTGATTATTCTCCAGACGCCCGATTTGATCACCGTCCTAAGGCACCGGAGCGCAGGGGTGATGATGTTCCTGCTGGCGCTGTCGGCCTTTCCGGCGGCGTGCTTCTCGGCGTTTATTGCCGCCAACAGTTTCAAGACCACTTTGCCCAAGGTGAATCCGTTTGTTTCCGTGGGCATCGGCACGGTGGTGAGCATTGTGCTGGCGATTACCGGTCTGGCCGGCAAGGCGATCATCGTTTTCACCATTATCGGCGCCTCCTTCGGTCCCATTTGCGGCGCGATGATGGTGGACTACCTGCTGGCCGGGGGCAACTGGCCCGGTCCGCGCGCGGGCTTCAATCCGGCTGGCTGGCTGGCCTGGCTGGCGGGCTTCGTGGTGGGCATCCTGCCCATCTTGCACATTTATGCGGTCCCGGCCGCCCCCGTTGCCGCCTTCCTCGTCGGCGCCGTGGTTTACTTCGTGTGTGCCAGGCTGGGCCTGCAATCACAGGTCATTCCGCTGCCCTCCAGGCCTCAATTTGGTTTATGAAATTGAACTTGATTCCGCCCGGGAATTGGCGGCCGGCCCTTGCGCTCATCGCCGTGAGCGCCGGCTTGACGGCGCCGCCGACCTTGCGCGCCCAGGACCCGCCTGCCGGCGCGGGCACGAATGATTTGGTCCCCCTTAAACTCAAGCTGCCCGAACCGGCGTATGTGGGCACCCCCAAAGACATTCCCATCGGCTCCAATGTCGAAGCGCCTTCCAAAACCCCGCGACCGCCGCTGCTGGTTCCCAAGGACGTGAAGAATGTGGCGCCGGCGAGCCAAATCACTTGCAGCGACCCCAACGCCACGCCCGCCGCGCTGGCCAAGCTGACGGACGGCGACAAGGAGGCCATTGACGCCAGCATTGTCCTGCTGCGCAAAGGCACCCAATGGGTGCAGTTCGACCTGGGCGCGCCCCAGGAAATTTTCGCCCTCGCCATCTGGCACGCGCATGACCAGCCCAAGGTGTACCACGGGGTCATCGTCCAGGTGGCCGACGACGCGGCTATGTCCGTCAATCTGCGCACCATTTTCAACAACGACACCGAGAACGCCTGCCAGCGCGGCGCCGGCACGGACCGCGAGTATTTCGAAACCAACCAGGGCAAGCTCATTGACGCCAAAGGGGTCAAGGCCCGCTACGTGAGGCTTTACTCCAGGGGCAGCACCGACAGCGCGCTCAACGAATACACCGAAGTGGAGATCTACGCGCGGCCGGCGCAGTAGGCGCCCGGCAAGTCAAATATATTTCATTCCCGTCACTGGCGCTCCGCCACGTGAAGATCGCGGACCCAGATGTTGCGGAAACGAACCGGGTTGCTGTTGTGGCTCTGCAGCTCGATGAACGCTTCCGGCGGATGGGGGTGGTAGAAGGACTGGGCCCGCCAGGCCACCCCGCCGCCAATGCCGTCGGTGCTGCCGATCAATTCGGTCCGGTGCTGCACCACCACGCCGTTGAAGAGCACCGTCACACAGGCCTTCTGAATCAGTCCATTGGTGGCGTCCCAGCGCGGGGATTCCCAGATAATGTCGTAGGTTTGCCATTCGCCGGGCGGCTTGGAGGGGTTGACCAGCGGGGGCATCTGCCCGTAAACCGCGCCCGCCTGGCCGTCGGGATAAGTCTTGTCCTGGTAGGAATCCACGATCTGGACCTCGTACATGTTGTTGATGAGAATGCCGCTGTTGCCGCGGGACTGGCCGTGCAGGTTCCCCGGTGGATTCGGCTCGGCAAATTCCACATGCAACTGGAAATCGGCCCACTTGCCGCGCGTGCGGATGCCATCGCGTCCGGTCACTTCCATATATCCGTCCTGCACCTTCCAAGCCGCGTTGCGGCCGTTTTCGCTTTGCCATTTCGAGAGGTCCTTGCCGTCAAAGAGCATCTCCGCGTCCGAGGGCGCCGGAGCACCCTGGCTGAAAGCCGCCCCCGGCGTGACGACCGGCGGCTGGGGACGATCCGGATCGTGCATGTGCCATTTGCCCCCCGGCAGCATCGGCGTGTCTTTGAAGCCTTCAATCCGCTCCGCCGCGCCGCCGGCTCCAGTGGGCCCGTTGGTTTGGCTGGGAGACGAACACGAACACCATGTCATGGCGAAGGCTCCGAGGATCGCGAGAGGCCCCCCCAGACGGATAGGAATACAATGGACGTTTTTGGGTTTCATACGGCACAGAGCATGACCGGTTCCCCGCAAATTTGCCAGTAAAAAAATTTGGACGCGCGCATCGAAGGCAACGCAGGCTCGCCCGGGGCGATCAATTCTTTCAAGAACTCGCTTGATTTGCGGGACACTCGTTCTATTTTCGCCGGATGTTGGAATCGTCATCCTTTTCGTCCGGCCCGGCCCCCGCGCCGGACCCGCAGGCCGCCGCCGCCGCCGCGGGCGGCGCCTCATTTTTCGTTGGCTCCGGGGATTCGTTCGTCCATCGCCACATCGGTCCCAGCGCGGAGGAAACCGCCCAAATGCTCGGCGGGCTTGGTTTCGCGGACCTGGATTCCTTTATCGCCAAGGTGGTGCCGCCGCGGATTCGCCTGCCGGAGCCGCTCCGGCTGCCCGCAGGCCGCAGCGAACAAGATGTGCTGGCCGAATTGCGCGACATCGCCGGCCAAAACCAGGTTTTCCGCTCGTTCATCGGCATGGGGTATTCGGACTGCTTCACCCCGCCCGTCCTGCAGCGCAACATCCTGGAGAACCCCGGCTGGTACACCCAATACACGCCCTATCAGGCGGAGATTTCCCAGGGCCGGCTGGAGGCGCTCTGGAACTTCCAGACGCTGACCTGCGAATTGACCGGGCTGCCCATCGCCAACGCTTCGCTCCTGGACGAAGCCACCGCCGCGGCGGAAGCCATGCTGTTGTGCCATCACGCCAAACCGGGGCGCGCCGCCTTTTTCGTGTCGCAAACCTGCCATCCCCAGACCATCGAAGTGGTGCGGACACGCGCCCTGCCGCTGGGCATCGAAATCCTGGCCGGCGACCACCAAACCTTCCAGTTCAGCGACCGGGTTTGTGGCGCGCTGGTGCAATACCCGGCCACCGACGGCGCGATTTTTGATTACGAGGATTTCGCCCGCCAGGCGGCCGCCGCCGGCGCGCTGCTGGCGGTGGCGGCGGATTTGCTGGCGCTGACGCTGTTGCGGCCGCCGGGAGAATTTGGGGCGGACATTGCCCTGGGCAGCGCGCAGCGTTTCGGCGTCCCGCTCGGCTATGGCGGGCCGCACGCCGCGTATTTTGCGACGCGCGAGGCGCTCAAGCGATTAATCCCCGGACGCCTGGTCGGCGAGTCCCGGGACGCGCAAGGCCGCCCCGCCCTGCGGCTGGCGCTGCAAACCCGCGAACAACACATCCGGCGCGAAAAGGCCACCAGCAACGTCTGCACCGCCCAGGCCCTGCTGGCCAACATGGCGTCCCTCTATGCCGTCTATCACGGGCCGGAGGGGCTGACGGCTATCGCCCGGCGAATCCGTTTGTTGACAAGGCTGCTCGCCGAAGGCCTGGCCCGGCTTGGATTCCAGGCCGGACCTCCCGGCGGCGGGCATTATTTTGACACCCTCAGGGTCAGCCTCGGCGACAAGCCGGCCGCCGCGCTGGTGCAAATGGCGCAAGCGCGCCGCATGAATTTCCGGGTGTTCGACGCCGGCGCGGTGGGAATTTCGCTCGATGAAACCACCTCCGAGAAGGATGTGGCCGGCATCCTGGCCGTCTTCAACGGCGGCAAGGCGCCCCCTTTTTCGCTGGCCGAAGTGGCCGCCGGGCTTTCGTCCGATTACCCCGCTCCCCTGGCGCGCGTCAGCGGCTTTTTGCGGCAAGCCGTCTTCAACCGCTTCCATTCCGAAACGCAAGTGCTGCGCTACATCCGCGGCCTGGAGGCGCGCGACCTCTCGTTGACCACGTCCATGATCCCGCTCGGCTCCTGCACCATGAAACTCAACGGAACGGCGGAAATGCTGCCCGTTTCCTGGCCGCAATTTGCCCGGCTCCATCCCTTTGCCCCCTTGAGCCAGACCCGCGGCTGGCAGGAGATTTTTCGCCAGTTGGAACAGTGGCTGGCGGAGATCACCGGTTTTGCCGGCGTCTCCCTTCAGCCCAATTCCGGCGCGCAAGGCGAATATGCCGGCCTGCTTGTCATACGTAAATATCATGCCGCGCGCGGCCAGGCGCATCGCGATGTCTGCCTGATCCCGGCCTCCGCCCATGGCACCAATCCCGCCAGCGCCGCCATGGCGGGTTTGAAAATCCTCTCCGTGGCCTGCGACGCGCTGGGCAATGTGGACCTGCCCGACTTGCGCGCCAAGTGCCAGGCGCATCGGGAGGACCTGGCCGCCCTGATGGTCACCTATCCCTCCACGCATGGCGTCTTCGAGGAAGGGATCGCTGAGATTTGCAAAATGGTCCACGACTGCGGCGGGCAGGTCTATATGGACGGCGCGAACATGAACGCCCAAGTCGGCCTGTGCCGTCCGGCGGACATCGGCGCCGACCTTTGCCATCTCAACCTCCACAAGACCTTCTGCATTCCCCACGGCGGCGGCGGGCCGGGCATGGGGCCGATTTGCATGGCCGAACATCTGGCCGCGTTTTTGCCGGGCCACCCCGTCGTCAATCTGGGCGGCGAGGACCCCATCGGCGCCGTCTCCGCCGCGCCCTGGGGCAGCGCCGGAGTTCTGACGATTCCGTGGGCTTATATTTCGCTCATGGGCGCGCTCGGGCTGGCCCAGGCCACAAAATTCGCCATTCTCAACGCCAACCACATCGCCCGCCGTTTGCAGCCCTATTTTCCCGTGCTCTACAAAGGCCAAAACGGATTCGTCGCCCACGAATGCATCGTGGACTTGCGCCAGTTCAAAAGCGTGACCGTGGAGGATGTGGCCAAGCGCCTGATGGATTACGGCTTTCACGCGCCGACGGTTTCTTTCCCCGTGTCCGGCACGCTCATGATCGAGCCGACCGAAAGCGAATCCCTGGAGGAACTGGACCGTTTCTGCGACGCGCTCATTGCCATCCACGCCGAGATTGCGGCCGTCGAATCCGGCGCCGCCGACCCGCAAAACAACCTCCTCAAAAACGCGCCGCACACCGCCGAATCGCTCATCCGCGACCCATGGGACCGCCCCTATTCGCGCGAGCAGGCGGCCTATCCCGCCCCCTGGACGCGCGCGCACAAATTCTGGCCTGCCGTCGCCCGCGTGAACAATGTGTATGGCGATCGCAACCTGGTCTGCACCTGCCCGGCCTGACGGGATGTCAGCCCAGCATTTCCTTGACCAGGGCGCGGGCGCGTTCCACCAGCTCGCGGTCGGACGCCAGATCGCCAAAACGCAACGGCGGCGCGCCGCTTTGCTGCCGGCCCAGCAACTCCCCCGCGCCGCGCAACTTCAAATCCTCCTCGGCAATGCGAAAGCCGTCGGTCGTCTCCACCATGATTTTCAACCGCGCGCGCGCCTCGGCGGATTTTCCGGCGGCCACCATGATGCAGAATGATTCGCGCGCCCCGCGGCCAATCCGCCCGCGCAGTTGATGCAGTTGGGCCAGGCCGAATTGTTCGGCGTTTTCAATCACCATCAGCGTGGCGTTGGGCACATCCACGCCCACTTCCACCACCGACGTGGCCAGCAGCACCTGGGTTTGGTTGAGCCGGAAGGCGCCCATCACACGTTCCTTTTCCCGGCCCTGGAGGCGCCCGTGCAGCAGGCCCACCCGCCACGGAGCGAAGATTTTTTCCAGATCATGAAATTCCCGGGTGGCCGCCTTGACTCCGGCGCTCGAATCGGCGTCTTCCAGCCGGGAATAAATGATGTAAGCCTGCCGGCCCTGGGCGAGATTTTCCCGAACAAACGCCCACACTTTGGGCAGGCTCTCCCCCGCCCGCAAAAATGTTTTCACCCGCCCCCGGCCGGGCGGCCCTTGCTCAATCACCGAAATATCCAGGTCGCCGTACCACGTCAGGCCCAGCGTCCGGGGAATCGGCGTGGCCGTCATCACCAGCAAATGCGGATAGCTTCCTTTGCGCACCAGTTCCTCCCGCTGCCCCACGCCAAACTTGTGCTGTTCATCAATGACGACCAGCCCAAGCCGTTCCGGCGCGAACGATTCCTCCAGCAAAGCATGGGTGCCGATGGAGAAATTGGGGGATGAGCGCGCCCCGGCCTGGCTCTTGAAGCTCCCGGTCCGCAGCTCCACACCCACGCCCAGCGGCTCCATCCAGCGCCGGAAATTCTCAAAGTGCTGTTCGGCCAGAATTTCCGTCGGCGCCATCAACGCGGCGTCGGTGCCGCTTTCCAGGGCCATGAGGATGGCGCACGCCGCCACGACGGTTTTGCCGGAACCGACATCGCCCTGGAGCAATCGGCGCATCGGGCGCGGGCCGCCCATGTCGCGCCGGATTTCGCGCAACACTTTCGTTTGCCACTCGGTCAGCTCAAATCCCAGCCCGGCCAGGAAGGGCTTGATCAACCGGTTGTGGTCCCCGGCGCACGGGCGCGGGCTGGCGCGCGCCTCCAGGTTCTTGCGCCGCGTCCGCATCGCCAGTTGCATTTCAATGTATTCGTCCATCGCCAGCCGCCGGCGCGCGATCTCCACGTCGGCCATTTCCTCGGGGAAATGGAGCATTTGGATGGCGTGGGAGCGGGAGGGCAAAAGCGGCGGCTGGGGGATGCCCGACGGCGGGCTGCCGGGGGCCTCCAACGCCACACGTTCGCGGGTCAGGGGAATTTCTGGATTTGGCTCCGGCACGCTGGAGGCGAATTCCTCGAGCAAACGCCAGATCAAGGCGCGCAACCAGCGTTGCGGCAATCCTTCGGTCAGCGGATAAATGGGCGCGATGCGATTGAGGTGGATGGAGGTTTCCACCGTTTGAATGACCTCCGTTTCCGGGTGGTCCATCGTCCGGGGCCGCAACGAATTGGGCCTGCCAAAGACCACCACCTCATCGCCCACCCTGAAGTATTTCTCCATGTAAGGCAGGTTCCACCAGCGGCAATGCAGACGCCCGGTGCCATCGTCCAGAATAAACTCAAAAACCGAGAGCGCTCCGTGGCGCGCACGGGTCAGCCCGGCGGCGGCAATTCTCCCGCGGGCCAGCGCCGGTTCCTCGAGCTTCAGTTCGGCGATGCGCTGGAAATGGCGGCGGTCCTCGTAGCGCCGCGGCGCGTGCAGGAGCAGATCGTCCACGCGGCGCAGCTCCAGGCGCTCCAACTGCGCGGCGCGTTCCGGGCCGACGCCGCGCAACTCCCGCAGCGGCGTTTGCAAAGCATTGGGCCGGTTGGACACCCCGGATTTATAGCGGATTGCCGGTCGCAATGGGAGGGCAAACGTGCAATTCCCAACCCCGCCGCGCCCAAATTTTAATCTTTAAACTTCCGGCTTTGCGCGTACTTTGTCCTTCTGATGTTTGATCCGCCCGACCGACTTTGGAAGGAATACAGCGGGGTGTTCGAGGATTTCGACGACCTGACGCTCGCCCGATGGATGGCGCAAACCCTCGCGCAACTCAAGGGCCGGGTCTTGCGCTTTTCCCATCCGCTGGTCGGCGCCTACCGGCTGGCGGCCGAACAGGCCCATCACCGGCAGATCTGGCTCAAGGGCCTGGTCGCCGCGCCGGCGGGGTTTTTTGAATCGCCCTGCTGCCGCGCCCCGGGCCTGCCGCTTTTTTCGCGCGATGTGCTCGAGACCGGGCTGCTCTGCCAGCATTGCTCGGAGACCCTGGTGGCGCTGGAGGATTTGCCGGCGGATTTGCTCGGGCCGGTGAAAAAATGGGCCGCCGAGTACGCTCCCGTGCATCAGGTGGCCCATTGGGAAGAGCCCCAGCGCAAGTCCGCCGCCGATTACGACAAGGCCTGCGAGAGCGCGGCCCTCCGCGCCGAAAAACTGCTGGCCGTCGCCGGCTTTGAATTAATGCCGCGCTTTCTCGACCATTACCCGGCCATCATCTGGGAGGACCACGACGAATGCCTGGAAGTCCGGCCCGACGACATCTCCGCTTGAAGTTATGAAACGACTTTTCAAGTGGGCTTTTTATTTGTTCATCCTCCTGGTCGTGCTGTTGGTGGCGGGGGTTCTGCTGCTCGATCCCATCGCCAAAGAATACGCCCAAAGCCGTCTCCGCTCCGAAACGGGCATGGACGTGAGAATTGGCAAAATGGACATCGGCCTGAGCACCCCCACCATTGCCATTGAAAACATCAGGTTCTACAACACCGCCGAATTCGGCGGTTCGCCCTTCCTCAACATCCCGGAGGTGTTCATCGAGTACGACAAGCAGGCCGCCCGCCTTGGGAAGCTTCACCTCAAACTGGTGCGCATCAACCTGGAGGAAATAGACATCGTCCAGGACTCGCTGGGCCGCCTGAATATTCAAAGCCTCGAAGAAAAAAGCGCCGCCGCCAAGACCGCGTCCCACAAATCCTCCTCCGGCCTCACGTTCACCGGCATTGACACCTTGAATCTCACCCTCCAAAAACTTCGCATGTCAAATCTGGACGCCCCCACCCAGGGGCAGGAAGTCAATTTCAGGCTGACCAACCAGGTCTTCCACGACATCAAATCCGAGGCGGATTTGACGCAGATGGCCGTGCTCCTGGCGGCCCGGAGCGGGGCCGCCACCCAATCGGGCAAATCCGGCATCGACACGCAAAAGCTGCTGCAGCAACTGTTCCACTAAATCCGATTATCCTGATTGTTGACCTTCAATGAAGTGTCCAAGATATTGAAATCCTCCGGGGGAATTGGGGCGGCGACGCTGGCCAGCCGGGTGCTGGGGCTGGTGCGCGACCAGTTTTTCGCCGCCTTCATGGGCACGCACGGAGTGGCGGCGGCTTTCAGCTACGCCTTCATGGTGCCCAATCTCTTCCGGCGGCTGCTGGGGGAGGGCGCTTTGACCGCCGCGTTCATCCCCATTTTCAAGGCCAAGGAAAAAAACGAGGGCGAAACCTCCATGTGGCAGGCCGCCAACGCCGTCATTTCCGGGCTGCTGGTGGTGGCGCCCGCCATTGTCCTGCTTGCCACCCTGCTCCTTTCGCTGCTCTTGCTTTTGGGCGGGTGGGATGCGGACACGCGGCTGATGTTCCAACTCATGCGCCTGATGTTTCCCTACATGATCCTCGCCTGCCTGGGCGCCATTTTCATGGGCATCCTCAACGCGCGCGGCCATTTCTTCATTCCCGCCCTCAGCCCCGCGATTTTGAACGTGGTGCTGATCGCCTCCGTTTGGTTTGTGGCGCCCCACTGCGGCGCGACGCTGGAAACGCGTGTCTTTGCGCTGGCCGGCGGCGTGTTGGTGGCCGGAGTGGCCCAGGCCCTCTTCCAGGTGCCTCCCATGGTGGGCGAAGGCTTCCGTTGCCGCTGGGTTTCCCCGTGGCGCGACCCCACCACGCGCGCCGTGGTGACGCAAATGATTCCCAGCGCCATCGGCGTGGCGGCCTTTCAAATCAACGTCATGCTCACCCAAACGCTGGCCTTCGGCCGCAACAAGGAAATCGTCGCCGAATTCTTCTACGCCGTCCGCCTCATGGAATTGCCGCAGGGGGTTTTCGGGTTGTCCCTCGCCACCTTCCTCCTGCCGACCCTCTCGGCGCTGGCGGTGGAAAAGAATTTCCCCCAGTTCCGCGCGACGCTGCGGCAGGGTGTCAACTACTTGATCTTCATCAACCTGCTGGCGTCCGTCCTGCTTTTTACCATGGCCGAGCCGATCATCCGCCTGCTTTTTGAGCGCGGGAAATTCAACGCCGTCTCCACCGACCACGTCAGTTTTGGCCTGGTTTGTCTGGTGCCGGGGCTGATTTCCTTTTCGCTGGTCAACATTCTGGCCCGCGCCTTTTACGCCCTGCAAGACATCCAGACGCCCATGCGCGTCAGTGTCTTTTGTCTCGCCGTCAATTTGCTCTTCACCGTCTTCTTCCTCTTCGGCACGGAATTGGGGGCCGGCTCCCTCGGCGTGGCCAATAGCTTGAGTTCTTTTTGCAATCTGGGCCTGCTGCTCTTTGCTCTGCGCAAAAAACTGCGGACCCTCGAAATGGCCGAAATCATCGGGCAGTTGCCAAAACTGGCGGTCGCCGGCTTGCTGGCCGGTTTGGCCGCCTGGACCCTCCGCCTCGTTTGGCAGAACAATCTCGGTCATGCCAGCCTGCCTCTCAAGTTAGGCGAAGTCTTCCTCCCGATGACCGCCGCGACCCTCCTCTATTTTGCCCTGACCCTCTGGTGGAAAGTCTCTTCCGCGCGGGAAATAGCCGACTTTCTCCTGTCCCGGGCCAAGGCCCTCCTCTAAGAGTTTTCCTAGCGTTGCGGCGCCGGTCTCCCGGCGGATTCTAATGTTGATTGATCAGATTTTAATCTTCGTCCCGTCCAATTCAATATCGTTATCGCTCAATGAGCCTTCTAAAGCGCGGGAGCATCCGGTAACATGAACTCCGTGAAAAACGCAATTCGTCGGATGCTCCGTTTCTTGGCCGTGGTCCTCCTGGCTCCGGGCGGCGTCCTGCCGGGCCGGGCGGCCAGCCCCTCTTCCCCCCGAGGCCAGGACGCCGGCGAATTGCCCGCCGGCGTGGAGGCCAGAACCTACACGGGATGGGCCAACTGCATTTACCTCAACGCCAGCGAAACGCCGGTGCAGGTGGTGGTCGCGCCAGCGGTGGGCGGGCGGATCGTGCATTACAGCCTCAACGGGCAAAACATTTTGTTCGAGAACACCGCCAACCAGGGCGCGACCCTGGGCGCCAACTCCGCCGACCTGTGGCTCGGCGGCTATCAATGCGACGCCGGCCCGCCATCGCGCCATCTTCCCGCCCACTGGCAACTTTGCGAAGGCCCCCAGCGCTGGAAATCCGACGCCCTTTTTTCCGCCAAGGTTTTCAGCGCGCCGGATGCCGCCCTGGGCGTCGCGATTGACAAGGATTTTGTCCTCGCCGGCGACACCGGCGAACTGGGCCTGGTGCAACGCCTGCGCAACGTCTCCGACAAGGAAGTCTCCTATTGCCTCATTGACCGGACGCTCTGCAAGGGCGGGGGCTTTGTCTTTTTTCCTCTGAACAAAAAAAGCCGGTTCAAAGCCGGATGGTCCCAGTGGCGGGAAACCAGCTCGAAAAAATTCTACGACGGCGATTCCCCCGGCTTCTCCCAGGCGCGCGTGCTGGAAGGCGTGCTGGTGGCGCAAACCGGCGAAAACGCCACCCGCTTCGGGGCCGACAGCGACGCGCAATGGATCGCCTACGCCCGCGGCAGGCTCCTGTTTGTCAAATACTTTTTATACTCGCCCGGGGGGGCCTACGGCGACGGCGGCAACTCCGTGGAGGTTTATTTTGACCGCCAGGTGACCGAACTGGACCCGCTCAGCCCCGAAACCAAACTGGCCGCCGGGCAAAGCTTCATCTTTCCGGAAAAATGGGCGCTGCTGCCTCTGGACAAGGAAGTCACCACCCTGGAAGCAGCGCGAAAATTGGTCCCCACAATCCCCCCGCCGCCCTTCCGCCCATGACCTCCGGATTTGCGGCCCGCCCCACTTTAAACTTCCGCCCCGACGCGGACGGGCTTAAGTTGCCGCGGCGGAAACGATAAACCCGCGCCGGCATGGAACGAGAAATTTTAAGCACGCATCAAAAAGCCCTTCAGATCAACCTGGATCCGAATAAATACGGCACCTTTGCCGAAATCGGGGCCGGCCAGGAAGTCGCGCGCTGGTTTTTCCAGGTCGGCGGCGCGGCCGGCACCATTGCCAAGACCATTTCGGCCTACGACATGACGGTCAGCGACGCCATCTACGGCCGCGTCGAACGTTATGTGAGCCGGCAGCGGCTGGAGACCATGCTGGAGTACGAATACAAACTCCTGGTGGACCGGCTGGCAGAAAAGCGCGGCGCCACCACCCGCTTTTTTGTTTTTGCCGACACCGTGGTCGCGCGCAGCTTCTCGCGGCGCGATGACGCCCACGGCTGGCTGGGCGTGCGCTTCCAGCCCCAGCCGGGGCAGGAACCCTCCCAGATCATTGTCCATGTTCGCTTGTGGGACAAAGAAAATCTGGCCGAACAGGAAGCCTTGGGCATCTTCGGTGTCAATTTGATCCACAGCACTTTGTACCTGCACGAGGATCCGGCCACCTTGATTGTCTCGCTGGTGGACAACGTCGGCGCGCAACGAATCGAAGTGGACATGATCAAATTCTCCGGCCCGGCCTTCGCGCGCCTGGACGACCGGCTGATGGCCCTGCAACTGGTGCAAAACGGGCTGACCAATGCCGCGCTTTTCACCGCCGACGGCCAAGTCATCCAGCCCGCCGACGCCTTTTACAAAAAGTGCATCCTGGTCGAGCGCGGCAGCTTCCGCCCCGTCACCAACGTCACCCTCGACATGCTCCGTTGCGCCCAGGCCCTCTTTGTCCAGGAGCCGCAGGTGCAGGGGGAAGAAGTGCTGACCCTGATGGAAATGACCCTCAAGAACCTGACCGACGGAGACAAAATTGATCCGCAGGATTTTTTGGATCGCGCCGATATTCTCGGCGCCCTGGGCAAAACGGTCCTGATTTCCGATTTCGCGGAATACTACCGCCTGGCCGCTTACTTCTTCCGCTACACCAAAAAAATGATCGGCCTGGCCGTCGGCGTGCCGACCCTGAAGGAGATCTTTGATGAAAAATACTACACCGACCTGCAAGGCGGCATCCTGGAGTCCTTTGGACGCCTGTTCCGAAACGATTTGAAAATGTATATCTATCCGTTGCTGGAGGCCACAACCGGAGCGCTCATCACCGCGGGCAACCTGCGCGTGGCCCCCAATCTGCGCCATCTCCACGCCTACCTGATGGAAAACCGGTTCATCGAAGGATTGCGCGATTATGACGAGAAATCCCTGGGCATTTTCTCGCGCGAAGTTCTTGCAAAAATCCGCAATGGCGACCCCTCCTGGGAATCGGCGGTGCCGCCGCTGGTCGCCGGCATCATCCGCGACCGGAAATTGTTCGGGTGCGTCCAACCGGCGTGAGAGGCCAGGGCCGCGCCCGGAGAAAAAATCTCTTTTCCGCGACGCGGGATTCGTGGTTAAGTCACACGCATGTCACAGAAAATCGCCTTGTTGTTCGCCGGCCAGGGTGCCCAATACCCCGGCATGGGAAAGGACTTGGCCCAGGCATCTCCCTCCACCCGCCCTCTCCTGGAACAAAGCCGCGCTCTCCTCGGTTTTGATCTCCCGGCCCTCTGTTTCAACGGGCCGGAAGAGGAATTGACGAAAACAGAAAATGCCCAGCCCGCGATTTTCCTGGTGAGCTGGATGGCGCTCCACTTGCTGCGCGAACGCGCGCCGGCGTTTTCGTTCCAGGCCGCGGCGGGCTTGTCGCTGGGAGAAATGACCGCGCTGACGGCGGCGGGCGTTTTTGAGTTCAAGGACGGTTTGCGGCTGGCGCGCCAGCGCGGGCGGTTCATGCAGGAGGCATGCGCGTTGACGCGCGGCGCCATGGCGGCCGTGCTCGGGCTCGATCTGGAAAAAACCCGCGCCGTCTGCGCCGAAACCGGGGTGGAGGTGGCCAACCTGAATTGTCCGGGGCAAATCGTCATTTCGGGTGAGACGGAAAAAATCACGCGGGCCTGCGCGCTGGCCAGGAGCAGGGGCGCCAGGCGCGCGGTGGCTTTGCCGGTGGCCGGAGCGTATCACTCCCGCCTCATGGCCGGCGCCGGGCCAAAGGTGCGGACGCTCCTGGCCAGCGTGCCGATCAACCTCCCGGCCGTCCCGGTGATTTCCAATGTCACGGCGCGTCCGCACACCACCCCCGACGCCATTGCCGCGCTCCTGGTGAAGCAGGTCACCTCCGAAGTGCGCTGGGAGGATTCGATGCGCTATTTGCTGCAACAGGGCTTCACCCGTTTCATCGAGCTGGGCCCTGGCGCCGCCTTGTCCGGATTCTTGAAGCGGATTGACGCGCAAGCGCAGTGTTTCAACATTGAGGACGCGGCGAGTCTGGAGGAAACGGTCCGGGTGTGCGCCTCTTGATAATTTTCAATCAAGTTTGTCTCCTGAGACGAGTTGGTCGTAAAGTTCGCGGCTCAAGCGGAAGCGAAAATCTTTCATCAAGCAGTCGAGCAACGGCTTGATTATTTGAAGCCTGCCAGAGTGTCGCGCGCCCGCGAGAATGCCGACGGTGCCGATGGTTGGCAGACCCAATCGGCGGGCTGCGGCGCGACCGTCGGTTTCATCCAGCAGAACGGTGGCTGGTTTGAGTTCGTACGCGAGGGCAATGGCTTCCGCTTAGCCGGGATCCAAATCTGCAAATAACTGGTTCAATAGCTGGCTCGGCTTGGGTTGCTGGATGACGATCCAGCCGGATTCATGCGCCAAATCCGCCGCCGCCGTGCCAGGCAGGTGTTGAGTTGCATGAAGCTCGCGCCATACAGCGGGTGGAACAAAAACTTTTCCAAATTCAACGCGCAACAGTTCCGCCTGACCAACGGCGGCCAGATAATTGATGACCGAAGTGTCACTTACAACTGCGGGCATAAGCGAGGTCTTCTTCGAGTTCCTTCTGACCGTAGTGCATGGGAATGCCGCGCTCGGCAAGAACGTCGTTAAGATCAAGACGGCTCAGGCCCGCCAGTTCCGCCGCCTTGCCCAGACCCAGCGCGTTTTGTGCGTAAAGGGCCACGGCCAGTTCCAGCTTCAGGCGCAGTTCCGCCTCGGCGGGGGTGACGTGCAACGCTTCGTGGATGTTGTTCGGAATGTCAAGCGTGATGCTCATGGCATATCCTTACATGCATTGTGCAAATTAGTAAAGACCCCTATTTTCACCGATTTCGCGTGACAGCAAAAATCAATGCTGCGACATTAGAATCTATCGTGCAACGTGAGTTGACCTGTTACACTTGTGGATCATCGCTTCTTCTGAATCGAACAGGCGGTGCTAATTACCGTTGGGAGTGCCCCAAGCACTGCCTCCCGCCCATTGACACTGGCGTGCCAACCGGGGAGCCGATAGATTATTTGCAGGAAGATGAATCCGGGAGCGTCGAGTTCAATGCCTCGCATTTCGCCGCACCGCTAACGGCGAGTCGAGTCAGCACCGCGAAAGTCTTCATGGCTCAAATCTTGTGCCATTTTATCGAATGCACTTGGGGTGGGTGCTGCAATTCGCTGTATTTCAATGTTCTTGTAACACATTTGGATTGCCCAGAAATCGTTGACCACGTTCTGCGCAGTCCGGCTGTTCGCGAAGAAATGGGGTGTGGGTAGGAAAAACAGGCGCGAAGCTTTATCCTGAACTCCGCAACCGACTTCAAGGTGTCACATCCACGCGCATTCACAAGTATCTCGCAAATAATTTTCCGGACGCTTGCTAACCAGGCGATGACGCCGCCAAACGGCCTCGAAATCGGCTGGAAATTGGTTGGATTCAATTCATGAGCGCGATTGAAGTCAATGCACAGACCAAAAAGCTGCCGCAGGTTCAGCGGCGGAAGGTCTATCGGTTCGTGGGGGAACAATTGCGCCGCGAGGAAGACCGTCGTGACAACGAGGCGGCAAATCAGGCGCTGGAGGAAAAAGGCGAAAACATTCTGTGGACTCAAGCCCGCAAACGGCTGGGTTGGGCATGAGCCGGCTTCAACTTCAGATTTTGGCCATCCGCGACCGCAAAGAAATTTATCGTTAAGCCAGGCCAATTTCCATTTCTTTAGTCGCCTGGAAGCGATGTTGAAATGGGCCGCTGCCGGCCTGGGATGAGAAAAACGCTGGCAACCGCGCGCAAATGCCGTAAAGTTGCGCCCGCATTATGCCCAGGCGAACGGACATCCATTCGGTGCTGATTATCGGCGCGGGGCCGATCATCATCGGCCAGGCCTGCGAATTTGACTATTCCGGCACCCAAGCCTGCAAGGCTCTGCGCGAGGAGGGCTACCGGATCGTGCTCGTCAACTCCAACCCGGCCACCATCATGACCGACCCGGAATTCGCCGACCGCACCTACCTGGAGCCGATTACTCCCGAGGCGGTCGAAAAAATCATCGTGCGCGAAGCCGGGGAGCTGCGGCGCCTGGGCGCGCCGGGCAAACTCACGCTCCTCCCCACCCTCGGCGGCCAGACCGCGCTCAACACCGCCATGGCCCTGGCCAGGCGCGGCACGCTGGAAAAATACTGCGTGGAAATGATCGGCGCCAACGCCGCCGCCATTGAGCGCGGCGAAGACCGCCAGATTTTCAAGGACCTCATGCTCTCCATCGGCCTGGACGTTCCCATCAGCGGCACCGCCCGCCATTTGGAGCAATCCCGCGCCGTGGCCGAGCGGATCGGCCGTTACCCGCTGATCATTCGTCCCGCCTACACACTGGGCGGCACCGGCGGGGGCATTGCCTACAACCGCGAGGAGTTTGAAACCCTGGCGCGCCGCGGCCTGGAACTCTCCCCCGTTTCGGAAATCCTCATCGAGGAATCGCTCCTCGGCTGGAAGGAATTTGAAATGGAGGTCATGCGCGACAAGGCCGACAACTGCGTCATTATCTGCTCCATCGAGAATTTCGACCCCATGGGCGTCCATACCGGCGACTCCATCACCGTGGCCCCCATCCAAACCCTGACCGACAAGGAGTATCAAGTCATGCGCGACGCCAGCTTCGCGGTCATTCGCGCCGTGGGCGTGGAGACGGGCGGCTCGAACATTCAATTTGGCGTCAACCCGGACAACGGGCGCATGGTCATCATCGAGATGAACCCGCGCGTCTCCCGATCCTCCGCGCTGGCCTCCAAAGCCACCGGCTTTCCCATCGCCAAAATCGCCGCCAAGCTGGCCGTCGGTTATCTGCTGGACGAAATCCGCAACGACATCACCCGCGAAACCCCCGCCAGTTTTGAACCGACCATTGATTACGTGGTCACCAAGGTGCCCCGCTTCGCCTTCGAGAAATTCCCCCAGGCCGATCCGATGCTCAACACCCAGATGAAATCCGTCGGCGAGGCGATGGCCATCGGGCGCACGTTCAAGGAATCCTTGCAAAAGGCCTTGCGCTCGCTGGAGATCGGCCGGGCCGGTTTGGGCGGCGACGGCAAACCGTGGCGGTTCGGTGCGACCGTCTACCAAGACCGCGACATCCTGCCGGCCGATCTCATCAGCCAGAAACTCAGTTCGCCCAACGCCGAACGGGTTTTCTTCATCCGCCACGCCTTGCGGGCCGGGTTCACCGTGGAGGACATCTTTGAGCTCTCCAAAATTGACCGCTGGTTCCTGGCCCAGATCAAAGAGATCGTCGATTTCGAGGAGGAACTGGCCGCGGCGGACCATTGACCCGCGGTGCGGCGTCATGGGGCGGCCCGGGCAAACCGGGGAGCGAAATCCTTGATTTCTCTGAACAAAAATTGGAATTCTGCTGTCATTTAGGCATATTCGCTTTCTATCTGTAAACTATGAATACTGGAATCAGTGCCATCAATGACGAGGTGCAGCGGGCCAGCGCGTTTGTGCGGCCGCTTTTCAATGAAATTGGCAAGGTGGTCGTCGGCCAGAATTACCTGGTCGAACGGCTCGTCATCGGCTTGCTGGCCAATGGGCACGTCCTGCTGGAGGGCGTCCCCGGTCTCGCCAAAACGTTGTCCGTCAAAGTGTTAGCCGCGTGCCTGAACGTCAAGTTCTCCCGGCTGCAATTCACCCCGGACCTCCTCCCCGCCGACCTGATCGGCACCCAGATTTACAATCCCCAGACCGGGGCCTTCACCACCCGGCGCGGGCCGATCTTCGCCAATCTGGTCCTGGCCGACGAAATCAACCGGGCGCCGGCCAAGGTGCAAAGCGCTCTCCTGGAAGCCATGCAGGAAAAACAGGTCACCATCGGCGACCAATCCTTCAAACTGGAGGAGCCGTTTCTGGTGCTCGCCACCCAAAACCCCATCGAACAGGAAGGCACCTATCCCCTGCCGGAGGCCCAGGTGGACCGGTTCATGTTGAAGCTCAAAATCGTCTATCCCTCGCGCGAGGAGGAGCGGCAGATCTTGGACCTCATGGCCATCACCAACGCCGCCCCCACCGCCAGCCCCGTCGTCACCGCCCGGCAAATTCTGGAGGCCCGCCAGGTCATCAACGACATCTATATTGATGACAAGGTGAAGGATTACATTGTGGACCTAGTCTGCTGCACCCGCGATCCCGCCATCTACAAAATCGAGGGGTTGCAAGGGCTCATCCAGCTCGGCGCCTCCCCGCGCGCCACCATCGCCTTGACCCTCTCGGCCAAAGCCTACGCCTTTTTGCGCGGGCGTGGCTACGTCACCCCCCAGGACGTCAAGAGCGTCGGCATGGACGTCTTGCGCCACCGGGTGACCGTCACCTACGAAGCCGAGGCCGAGGAAAAAACCAGCGAAACCATCATCACCAAAATCTTCAACGAACTGCCCGTGCCGTGACAGATGCCGACCATTTTCATCAATGGCTACAAATTTCGCTTCTACTCGTCGGATGTGAACGAGCCTCCGCACGTTCATGTCATCAAGGCGGAGCGGGTGGCGAAAATCTGGCTTAATCCGCTCGAAGTCGAATCCAATCGAGGCTATAATAAAGCGGAATTGAATAAGGTTTTGAAAATGACAGAACAAAACGAGACAAAACTATTAGAGGCCTGGCATGAATACTTTGACCGCTAAGACCGCTGAACAAGTCCGCGCAAAAAGCGCGCATCTGACCGCGAAAACACTACAGGTTCGGCTCAACGACGGCCGGGAAGTCAGTGTGCCGTTCACCGAAGTCCTGTGGCTGAAATGGCTTGCCAAAGCCACGCCCAAGCAGCGCGCCAACTGGTCCCTCGAACCCGGCGGCTATGCAATTTACTGGCCCGACTTGGATGACGGCATCGAAGTGTGCCATCTGCTGGACTTGCAGCCGATCGCGTGAAAAGTATGTAGAAGATTAAAGGACCAGGCAAAAGATCGACATGAAGGTTCTTCCGCGAATGACCGTAACATGAGTAACGAATTATGCCAACGAAATACAAAGCTCGTCCGCAAGTTCCAACCGCGAATTTTTCAGATTCCCGCTGGCGGGCGAAGCGAGAGATAATAATGAAACGTGATGGTTGGCGTTGTCAAGTAGATGGGGAACACGCTGGCGACTTAAATGTTCACCATCGCAACTATACCACCAGCGAACCTTGGAACGAGTTAGATGAGAACTTAATCGTTCTTTGCGAGAAACATCATCAAGCTGAACACGACCAGTTGGGCTTTGCTGCGTCTGAGGTAGCCGAAGCTCTCAAACATAGTAATTGGATGGTCAAACATCGACAGCTTTTGACTGGATGTATTGATGAAAAATTACTTTCCCCGGAAAAATTGTTGACCCTTGTGGAAATGTGACTTGGTGCGTGTTCATGATCTCCCGCAAGATTCTCAAAGAAATGAGACAAAGCAAGATTCGCACAAACAGCATCGTGACCGAAACGCTTGCGGTCTCTTCATTTCAGCCGGCGGCGCAGTGCGGCGGGATTCCGCGCGCCGTGAAAAACCGAAATGACGTTGATCGCATCCCTCTCAATCGAATAGTAAACGCTGTAAGGGAATCGTCTCAGAATTGCCTTATGAGTGGAGGGCGAGGCCAGGCGGAATCTTTCGGGGGCATTCAAAACCTGTTCAAGGATCTCGCGGACTTCGATTTTGAATTCTTCGCTCAATCCCGGTTGCTGGCTTTTATACCACGCCGCAGCATCTTCAAACTCCAGGCGGCCGAGAGGCGCAAAGATGACTTCGCGCTTCATGCCCCGCGGCTTTTGAGGCGTTCATGGAGTTCCGCCTGCACCCGCTCCCAAGGGATTCCCCGTTCGGGATGTTGGCGCAATTCTTCCGCGCGCCGCTCGAATTCGGCCACTTGCTCCGGCGTGAGTTCATCGTCAAAGTTGCCAAATTCCTCAACGACTCTTTCGGCGACCTCCTGTTGCTCCTGCGGAGGCAATCGTCGGATTTGCTCCAAAATTTCCGTCGCACTCATCCCGGCAATTTACCGCGCCTTTTTGCCCGCGCAAGCCGAGTTTTTCGACCGCGCAATTCAGAATTCACTATTCTTAATTCACAATTCTCAATTTCCCCCATGATCCCGCGAGAGATTCTCAAAAACTTCCGCCAGACCAGGCTTCGCAAAAGTGGCATCGGGGCCGAAATGCCCGCAAGCTTGTCATTTCAGACGGCGGCGCAGCTCGGCGGGATTCCTCGCCCCGTGCCAGATAGCCAACACTTTAACCTCGCGAAATGCCGTGTTAATGACGAAATAAACCGAGTAAGGCCACGGGGCAGGAACCTTCGCTTTGCGGCTCAGGCGACTGGCAAAGCGAAACCGCTCCGGCTTTCGGGAAAGAGTTTGCAGAAACTTGCGTATCGCGTCGTCCAGTTGCAGCCCAACACCGGATTCGCGTTCTTCATACCACTCAACAGCCTCATTCCAGTCCCGTTTGGCTTCCGCTTCGGCGATGACCTTGAAAGTCATTTCGCGGCGAGAAAGCGTTTTCTGATTTCTGCGGAGACTTCCTCAATCGGCGTGCCGCGTCCGGGATTGTTCAAGGCGTCTTCGGCGCGGCGGTCAAGTTCAGCGATTTGCTCCGGTGACAATTCGTCATCAAAGTGTCCGAATTCTTCCAGAATCTGGCCGGTAACTTCACGCCGTTCCTTTTCCGGCAATCGCCGGATTTGCTCTAAAATTTCCGTCGCACTCATCCCGGCAATTTACCGCGCCTTTTTGCCCGCGCAAGCGGAGTTTTTCATCGGCGCAATTCAGAATTCACCATTCTCAATTTCCCCCATGATCCCCCGCGAAATCCTCAAAAAAATCCGCCAGACCAGGCTTCGCGCGAGCCGCATCGGGGCCGAAATGCCCTCAAGCCTGTCATTTCAGCCGTCGGCGCAGCTTGGCCGGGTCTTGGTTTCCCTGCCAGACGGCGATTATTTTCACAAGATGCCGCTCCTCCAAAACCGTGAAGTAAATAGAGTAAGGCCAGCCGATTATTTTTGCTTTGCGCGTGCTTGGCGCGGCTTTGGGATAGCGAAACGGATCGCAAATGATTTGTCGCAGATATTCGTCAAGGACAACGGCCAATCGTCCGCCAACTCCGGCTTCGCGCTCTTCATACCAGTCGCCCGCCTTGCGCATTTCTTCAAGGACATCGGCCTCGATGAGAAGGCCGAAGCTCATTGTTTCACGTTGTATCGTGAATACAGTTCGGCCCGGACTGTTTCCCAAGGCGTGCCTCGTTCGGGATGTGCGCGGGCTTCGGCGGCACGGCGTTCTAGCTCGGCGAGCTGTTCCGGAGTCAGTTCGGGGTCATATCCCTCTTCGGCGACGATTTCCCAAAACTCTTGCGCAAGTTTGATCCTCTCTTCTTGTGGAAGAGCCTTCGCTGCTTCGAGAATTTCCTTCGCACTCATGCCCGCAATTTACCGCGCCTTTTCGCCCGCGCAAGCGGAGTTTTTCGCCCTGGGGAATTCACTATTCCCCGCTCCCTATTCTCCATTCCTCCCATGATCCCCCGCGAAATCCTCAAAAAAATCCGCCCGACCAAGCTTCGCACCAGCCGCATCCGGGCCAAAATGCCCTCAAGCCTGTCATTTCAGCCGGCGGCGCAGTGCGGCGGGATTCCGCGCGCCGTGAAAAACCGAGATGACGGAAAAAACGTCTTCCTTGATCGCGAAGTAAATGCGGTAGGACTTGAATCGCTTGAGATGGATGGTGCGGGCGCGGCCGCGCGTTTTGCGGAAAAGCTCCGGTTGAACTTGCGCGCGTTCCAATGCCTGCATGACTTCCCTGGCAAATTCCTTCCCGAGACCCGGAGATTCATTTTCATGCCAAACTACGGCCTCAAAAAACTCAGCCTTGGCCTCAGGCTTGAAAAAGGAATCAAGGTTCATTTCAAGCCAAAGCGTTGCCGCATTTCAGCTTTGACTTCTTCAAATGGAATTCCAGCGCGGGGATTTTTCTCGAAGTCCGCCAGACGGCGGTCAAGTTCCGCCGCCTGCTTTGGCGTCAGGTCGGGGTCGAATCCGTTATCGGCGATGTCGTCCCACAAATCCTGCGCCAGCTTGATGCGTTTATCGAGCGGCAGCGCCTTGGCAGCGGCAAAAACTTCGGTCGCACTCATGGCGGCAATTTACCGCACCGTTTCGCCCGCGCAAGCGCAGTTTTTCCCCCTGGGGAATTCACTATTCCCCGCTCCCTATTCCCCATTCACCCCATGATCCCCCGCGAAATCCTCAAAAAAATCCGCCAGATCGAACTGCGCACCACCCGGCTCGTCACCGAGACCCTCGGCGGCCAGTACCACAGCGTCTTCAAGGGGCAGGGCATGAATTTTGAGGAGGTCCGCGAATACCAGCCGGGCGACGATGTCCGCTCCATTGATTGGAACGTCACCGCCCGCATGAACCATCCGTTTATCAAAAAATTTGTGGAAGAACGCGAATTGACCCTCATGCTGCTGGTGGATTTGAGCGCCTCGGGGCTTTTCGGTTCCGGCGCGCAAAACAAACGCGAGCTGGCCGCCGAGATCGCCTCCGTCCTCGCCTTCTCGGCCATCCGCAACAATGACAAAGTGGGCCTGATTCTTTTCACCGAGGAGGTCGAGAAATACATCCCGCCCAAAAAGGGCCGCCGCCATGTCCTGCGCGTCATCCGCGAAATCCTCCTCTTCCAACCGGCCAAACGCGGCACCAATTTCCAGGAGGCCATTGATGTCTTGAACCGCCTGGCCCGCCGCCACGCCATTGTCGTCGTCCTCTCGGATTTTCTTTTCGAGCAGCGCCCCTCCTCCGTCGAAGGCAGCGCCCGGCGCCAGGGAGGCTATTTGCTTTCCCCGACCCTGGGACCCCGCTCCCTGCCGGCGCTGCGACAGACCAACCGGCGCCATGACGTCATCGCCATCCAGGTGGTGGACCGTTTTGAACTGGATTTGCCCGAAGTGGGGCGCCTGATTCTCACCGACGCGGAAACGGGCGAACTGGTCGAGATCAACACCCACGATGCCCGCAAGCGCCGCGCCTTCGCCGAGCGGCGCGCCCGCCAGCAAGCCGAACTGATGCGCGCGCTCCGTTCCTCCGACATTGACACCATCGAAGTGCGCACCGACCAGCCCTACGCCGCCGCCCTGGGCTATTTTTTTGAGACGCGCGAAAAACGGCGCCGTCGCGGAGGACCATGACCAACACCTCGGCCCTCATCGTTCCGCCACCGCCTCCCGCCGCCACCAACACCGCGGCGGCGGCGCCCCTTTTTCAGGACGCACCCAAGCCGCTGATTTACATCCCAAACGGGTGGGCCTGGCTTTTCTGGGGCGGCGTGATTCTGGCCCTGCTGGCCGCCCTGTATTTTGGCCGCCGGTGGTGGCGCAAGAAGCGGGACCTTCCCCCCGCCCCGATTCCGGCGCACGTCCGCGCCCGGCGCCGGCTCGAGCAGGCCCTGGCCAGGCTCAGCGAGCCGATGCCCTTTTCCATTCTCGTTTCCGCCGCCATCCGCGATTATCTGGAAGAACGTTTCGATTTCCACGCGCCCGACCGCACCACCGAGGAGTTTCTTTACGAACTTCAAGACAGCCTCCTGCTCACCCGCGACCAGAAGAAAAGCCTGGAGGATTTTCTCGCCGGTTGCGACCTGATTAAATTTGCCAGATACGAGCCGACCGAAATGGAACTGCGCGGCCTTTATGATGCCGCCCTCCGGCTCGTCAACGAAACCGAACCCCGCCTGGTGCCCGATAGCATCCAGTCCTCCCTGGCCAACACCCCCTCCGGCGATCCCCCGGCTTCCTCCGGCGACCCGCAAACCGCCCTCCAATGACCTTCGCCCATCCATACGTTCTGTTGGCGTGGTTGCTCCTGCCGGTCCTGGCCTGGCTCAAGGGCAAGTGGGGGCAAAACGCCTCCTTTCTTTACTCCTCGGTCGAACTGGTCCGTCCGGTCTCCAGCTTCAAGCGCTCCCGGGCCGGCCGCATCCTGGCCGCCTTGCGCTGGCTGGCCTTGATCCTCTTCATCCTCGCCCTGGCCCAGCCGCGCCGCGTCCGGGGAGAGACTCAGGTTAAAGCCAGCGGCATTGACATTGTCGTGGCCATTGATCTTTCCGGCAGCATGGCCTCCGAGGATTTTCAGGAAAACGGCCACCGCGTCAACCGCATCAATCTCGCCAGGGAAGTCTTGGCCAGGTTCATTGACGGCCGGCCCAGCGACCGCATCGGCCTGGTGGTTTTTGCCGCCAAGGCCTTTATCGCCTCCCCGCTCACCCTGGACCACGATTTCTTGCAGGCCAGCCTCGCCCGCTTGTACCTGGGCGTCATTGATGAAAATCAAACCGCCATCGGCTCCGCGCTCATGGCCGCCTTGAACCAGATCCGCGACATCCAATCCAAAAGCAAGATCATCATCCTCATGACCGATGGTGAAAACAACGCCGGCAAAGTTTCCCCGTTGACGGCCGCGGAAATCGCCCAAACTTTGAATGTCAAAATCTACACCATCGGCATTGGCATCCGCGGCATGGCCCCCATGCCCGTCGGTAAAAATCCCATCACCGGCGAAACCGAATACCGCAATTTCCCGGCCGACGTGGACGAGGACACCCTCCAAAAAATCGCCAGCATGACCGGCGGCAAGTACTACCGCGCGGACAGCGCCGACACCATGCGCCGCATCTACGCCGAAATTGACCGTTATGAAAAAAGCGAGGTGGAAGTGAAAAAATACGAGCATTTCGACGAGCTCTTCCGGCCCGTGGCCCTGGCCGGCCTGGCCGTCCTGCTCCTCGAACTGCTCCTGGGCCAGACCGTGTGGAGGAGACTGCCATGAAATTCGCCCAACCCCAATTCCTTTGGATGCTCCTGCTGGCGCTGCCCCTCCTGGCCGCCCTTTTCTTCTGGTCGTGGCGTGTCAAACAAAAACTTATCGCCCAATTCGTCCCGGCCCGCCTCCTGCCCGCCCTCACCGTCGGCGTCTCCCCGGCCCGCCAGAAATTCCGCCTCGTCCTCCTGGCCGCCGCCGTGGCGGGCGTCCTGGCCGCCCTGGCCGGGCCGCAATGGGGTTTCTCCTGGCAGGAAGCCACCCAGCGCGGCCTAGACATCGTCGTAGTCGTGGATACTTCCCGCAGCATGCTCGCCGCCGACGTGGTTCCCAACCGCATCGAGAAGGCCAAACTCGCCGTCTTTGATTTGATGCGCCAGGCCAAAGAGGATCGCCTTGGCCTGGTGCCCTTTGCCGGCGACGCCTTCTTGCAATGCCCTCTCACCCTGGACGACCAGGCCTTCCGCCAAAGCGTCCAGGCCCTCAACGTGGGCATCATCCCCCAGGGAGGCACCGCCATCTCCGCCGCCATTCGCACGGCCCAGGCCGCCTTCGAAAAAAACAACAACAATCACAAAGTCATCGTCCTTTTTACCGATGGCGAAGATCACGACGCGGACGTCCAAACCCTGGCCGCCGCCAAGGACGCGGCGGAGGCCGGCGTCAACATCTTCACCGTCGGCGTCGGCACGGCGGAGGGCGATTTGCTGCAAGTCACCGACGACAAAGGCAACACCTCCTTCGTCAAAGATGACGACGGCAACGTCGTCAAATCCCGCCTCAACGAATCCTTGCTGCGCCAAATCGCCACCGCCACCGGCGGCTTTTATCTGCCCCTGATCGGGGCCGACCCCATGCAAGTCCTTTACCAGCGCGGCCTGGCTCCCTTGCCCAAATCCCAATCCACCACCAAGCTCACCCGCGTCTATAGCGAGCGCTATCATTGGCCCTTGTCCTTTGCCGTCCTCTGCCTTCTGCTGGAACTCCTCCTGCCCGATCGTTCCAAGTCCTCCCGCGCGGAACCAGCCGCCGCTCCGTCCAGCCCCGCCTTGCCCGCGGCGGCGGCGCTCCTATGTGTCCTGCTGCTCCCCAGGCCCGCCTCCGCTTCGTCCTCGGGCGCGTTTGACAAATATCAATCCGGCGATTACCAGGCCGCGTTTGACGAATACAGCCGCCTGGCCGCGCAGAAAACCAACGATTACCGCCTCCAATACGACGCCGGCACCGCCGCCTACCGCGCCCGGCAACTCGAAGCCGCGCAAAAGCAACTGGGCGCCGTCCTCAACTCCCCGGCTGTCATCTCCGACCTCAACACCCAGGAGCACGCCTATTACAACCTCGGCAACACCCTTTACCACTTGGGCGAACCAGCCCCCGACCCAAAGCAGAAACAGGAACGCTGGGAACAATCCATCGCCAACTACTCCAAAGCCCTTCAGCTCAACACCAACGACCTCGACGCCAGGAATAATCTCGAGTTTGTCAAAAAGAAATTGGAGGAACTCAAGCAACAGCAGCAACAGCAGCAGAACGACCAAAAGAACCAGGACCAGAAAGACCAGAAAGACCAGAAGCAGCAGAGCCAGAGCCAGCAAAACAAAGATCAGAAAAATCAGGACCAAAAAAACCAGCAGAACCAGCAGAACCAGCAGGACCAAAAGGGCGGCCAGGGCCAACAGCAACAGTCCCAGGATCAAAAATCCGCCCAAGACAAACAGCGGGAGGCCGAACAAAAACAGCAGCAACAGCAACAGGCCCAACAGGACCAGCAGAACCAATCCGGCCAGCCCACGCCGTCGGGCCAGGACCAGCGCGACAAGTCAGCCGATCAAAACCAGCAAGCCGCCGACGCCACAGAAGCGCCCATGACCCTGCAAGAGGCCCAACAGATGCTCGACGCGCAAAAAGAGGACGAGAAAGCCCTGATTTTCAGCGCCGAAAACAAGCCCGCCCAATCCGCCGACGCCAAAATCAAGGACTGGTAATTTCCAGTCCTGCGACCGGCATGGCCCCGCCATGAATAAAGGGTCTCAGTCAAGTATATATAACACAAGGGGAGGGGCTATTGCGGAGGGGAAGGGCGTCAGACGACATTGGACACCAGTAAACAGCAATGGATTTCTTTGTGAGTGTTAGCCCAAGTTCGTCAGTTCGGGGGTGCGGGGAAGGGCGGTTGCGTTGATTTGCAACGAGTTACTCGTTTTCAACTGGCGGTTTTCGGCACTACATTTTTCAGGATTTTTGGGGTTTGCGGCAGTTCCAGCTGCAAGTGTGCCAGCAGTTGCGCCAGCGCTTTTTCCGGTCGCGCCACCACTCGCAAACGAATCTCTCCGGCGGGCCGGGTCGGCAGGACCACGTCCATCGAGCGCAGTTCGTCCAGTTCCAGTAACAGTTGGCGGGCGCAGTCACCCAGTCCTTTGGCTCGCATCCATTGTTCCAATGTCCGCCACAACGCCAGGGACAAAAAACTGACCAAAATGTGCGCTTCCACGCGCTGGGTCTTTTGATGGAAGACCGGGCGCAAGTGCAAGTCGCTCTTGCCGGTGCGGAAGGCCGCTTCGGCCTGGCTCAACTGAATATACCAACGCCAAAAGGCCTCCGGATCGTCCGAGGGATGGTTGGTTCGCAGCAGATAGGCCCCATGCGCCAACTGCGCCCATTGCATCCGCTCGGTCCGTTCTTTCAACTCCAGGCCGCAGACCCGGCCTTGGTTGTCTTTCTTGGTTTCCACCGCCAAGACGGCCGCGGCGGCGGGATATTTGCCCAGCCAGCGGCCCACTTTGCGCCCGACCGCCTCCAAGTCCGCCGCCGGATGCTCGCCCAGCGCTTTGTCCAACTGGCCCAACTCGGTTCGCAAACGATTTAATTGACGCTCCAGCATCGCCCTCTCTTTGGCCCCCCGATCCACGCTCCGGCAGAGAATGAACCGCTCGTTGTTTTGGCTCCCCTCCACGCACCGGACTTCCACCCCGGGCCGCACTTCCTTCCAATGGGTTTGATCCAGCAAGGCCGCCTGGTGCTTCTTCAACTGGCTCCGGGGCGTGCCCACCAGGTAGATGGCTCCCCGCTGCCGCAACCACTCCAGGTTCTCCTCGCTAACGATGCCCCGGTCAAACACCCACACCCGCTTGGCCTGCCCGTATTTGTCCTCCATCAAGCGCACCATCTCTTGCAGCGTCGTTACGTCATTGCGATTGCCGGCAAAGACCTCATAAGCGATCGGCAGCCCCTGCGGCGTGACTACCAACCCGATGCACACCTGCTTGCAGTCGGACCGGTGATCGCGCGAGTAACCCCGCGCCGCCTTGGCGTTGCGCAACGCCAGCCCCTCAAAGTAAGTGCTCGTCACATCGTAAAGCAGAAACTCAAACCCCACCCCAAACCAGTCCCGGTATCGTTCCAGCAAATGACCGCACAACTCGTCCTTGTGTTCGCGCAACACGTCCAGGCCCCGATACAACCGGGCGTCGTTGATCTTGTCCATCGGCACGCCCAACAAATCCTCCAGTGCCGTGTCCTCATACCACCGCTCGGCCAGGGAGAGTTCGCTCGGCTGGGCGCAAAACCGGCCCAGCGTTAAAATGCAACTGACGACATCCCATCCTATCTCCTCCTGGCCTGACGGCATCAGCTGCGCTGCCAGGCGATGCAACCCCAGCCGCCGCCACAGCGCCAAGCCCACATCAGAAAGGGGTCAGTCCCGAATGGCAGTTAGTTTAGGCCCAATGTCTTCTTGCTGAGCTTCTTGCGCCGCGCCGTTCCTGGCAGGTTTCGCCACATGTGTTCCAGCGTGTGGCGGTGCATTTGTTC
>Ga0181533_1001208_pt1 | contig 33536 bp, 28 predicted proteins | sample PEATcosm2014_Bin_45_FD_119772 | JGI IMG/M metagenome (GOLD analysis project Ga0181533, IMG submission 119772) | Peatland microbial communities from MTU Mesocosm Facility, Houghton, MI, USA - PEATcosm2014_Bin11_60_metaG | ecosystem: Environmental > Terrestrial > Soil > Wetlands > Peat | place...
CATGCCGGCGTTGCGCGCGCCCGAAAGGCCGCGGTTCTCCTGGTAGAGGTAGCGGATGCGCCCGCGGTAAGGCTGCAAGCGCTCTGCGGTGTCGTCGGTCGAGCCGTCGTCCACGACGACGACCTCCACCGGCGAATAGGTCTGCGCCAGGGCGCTCTCCACCGCCTCGGCGACGAACCGGCCATAGTTATACGTCGGTATGACGGCGGTAACCACCGAATTCGCCTCCGCGCTCATCGGCGGCGCTCCCGCGCAATGACGTCGCGATAGAACTCCACTTGCCGCCGGGCCGTCTGGCCGATGGAGAAGTTATTCCGCGTCCAGCGATGGGCTTCGCGTCCCATCGCGTTCCGCAACCCGGCATTCGCCAGGAGGGCGATCATCGCCTTCGCAAGTTCCTGCGGCGCTGAAGGCGGAACCAGCAGGCCCGTGACGCCGTCCTTGACCACCTCGGGCACTCCGCCGGCGCGGCAGCCGATCACCGGCTTGCCGTACCGCATCGCCTCGATATAGGTCAGGCCGAAGGATTCGTACAACGCCGGCGCCACGAACAGGTCGCAGCCTCGGTAGGCGCTGTCCAGTTCCGCATCCGAGGCCACGTCGCAAAACTCCACCCGCGCCTTCACCGCCGGCGGGAACTCCTGCTCAAAATACTGCCTGAACGTCCGCCCGCCGGGGGCATGCCGCCGGTCGCGCCCGATCAACGTCAGGTCGAAGCGCGGCGAGCGGTCCATGACCGCCGGCAGGGCCTTCAAGAGATCCAATATCCCTTTGCGGTGCTCCAACCGCCCGACGAAGAGGACCTTGAGCGGCGCGTCGGGTGCGCGCTCGGCCGGCTCGGGGAGCTGCGCAGGCACTTCGATGCCATGGGGCACGAGGCCGATCCGCTCTTCACGCACGCCGAGCTCCTCGGCCATGGTGCGGCGATGCGCCCGGGTATGCGTGACGAGGGCCGTGCTCTCGAGGGCGGCCGCGCGCTCGCTCCAGAGCGCGAAACGCTCCGTGGGGCCCAGCGGCAGCGCGTCAATCCGCCTTGTCTCGGCGAAAGAGGTGGACAAGCGCGTGACGCACGGGGCCGGCTTCCACCAGTTATAAACCAGGTTGGGCGCCTCCCAGTTCGGGAACTCCACCATGTCAATCCGATGCCGCCGGTGCATCCTCCAGAGGGCGCGCGCGATCTCCGCGCTCTCCCTCACCCCGGGGAACCATCGCCCGATCACCGGAAGCCAGCGGACCCTGACTACGTGCAACCGCACGTTCGGCGAATCCGCCCAATCCGCATCGGGTTCATGGTCGGTCAGGATATGGATCGAGTGTTCGCCATGCGAGGCCAACTCGCGCGCCATGCGCAGAACATAGTACGAAATGCCGCCGCGCAGCGTGGTCGGAAACAGCGAGAAGCATAGAAAGCAGATGTTCATGCCGGTTCACCGGCTTCAGCGCGAAACCCCAGGACTCCTCGAACCAGGTCTCGGGACTGACGGAAGCCGACCAGGTGGACGCAGGCCCCGGCGTAAACTACCGAATACGCCGCGCCCATGAGCAGGATGCTGCCCCACGTCGTCGGCGGATGCCAAGTCACCATGCCCCACAGGATCGCCGCAGGAACAACGGCCGTCAGGGTCGGCCGCACGAGCGTGCGAGTGAAATACTTCCACAGCGGCAAGTGAAGAAGATGACACCCGTAGATGGCCCCGGCCACGCCGGGAAATGCCCCGATGAAAACGGTTTTGGCCACGGACAGGCCGGCGAGTCCGTACCGCAGCAGCATGAAGGAAGCGAGGGTGAGCAGCAGCGCTCCGGCGGCCCTGAAATAGGCCAGCATCCTGTGTTTGGCCATGCTCAGGATGATGTTGGTGGTGACATTCTGGGCGACTCCGAACAGCGCGCCGGCGGCCAGGATGATCAGGATCGTATCGAGATGGCCGTAGGAGGGCCCTATCCACCGCACGATCAAAGGTCCTCCGAGGAACACGAAGCCGATGAAGAAATACAAGCTCAGTGCGAACATGTATCGGCCGGCCGTGACGGCGAGGTTCTGCTGCCGCCCCAGGTCGTTTCTGGCGTGGAACTTGGTCGCGATGGGGGTAACCACAGCGGCCGCGTCGCTGACGAATCCCATGGCGTAGTCGACGAGTCTCTGCGCAATGCTCAGGGCCGTCACCGAGGCCAGCGCCAAGTAGTGACCCGCAAACGCGGCCGTCAGAAACGTGCTCAGCCGGGAGCCCATCGCGTTCATGAAGCTCGAGAGGCCGAAACTGAACAGCTCGCGCACCGATTTCCAGCGGAAACACCTGGGATGGATGACCATTTCCGGATTCTGTCGGAATGAAAGCACCGCCTTGAGCGCCGCGTTGACGATCGTGCTGGCCAGCGTCAGCACGGTCAGCGACACCAGGCCGTACCCCAACGCAAGGCACAGGAACATCGCCCCCGCCCTCAACAGGTCCGTAACGATGTTGACTACGTTGATCTGATCGAACCGCTGGTTCGCCCACAGGGTTGCGTCGAACACACTCAAGGGGAACCGCAGCGCCATGTTGAGCCCGATCGCCAGGAAGGCCAGCCGCGCCATGGTCTCCGTGCCCGGTGGGACCTGGAAGACGCGGTAGAACAGAAACTGCGTGACCAGGAAAATCAGGAAGGCCGCGCCGGCGGCCGTCAACAGGATTCCCGTGGCCGTGCTGAGGGTCGCGTTGACTTCGTCCGGCTGCCCTCGCGCGCGGTAGAATGCAATGTACCGGCCCACGGCGTCGCGGACCCCGAGGTCCAACACCTGGAAATTGCCCGTGAACAAGGAGAGGAGCATCCAAAGCCCGTACACGGCGTCGCCGAGCTTGTGGACCGTGTAGGGCATCAGGAAGAACCCGGCCATCATGGTGAAGGCCGAGCCGATCCAATTCGCAGCGACGTTTCTGGCCGCGATATGTTTGTCGCTCACCGGACTGCGTCTCTCCCGGATGTCCTCGTCAAAGCGCGGCGCGGGTGAACAGGTAAAAGAACGGGATGCTCGCCAGCTCCACGAGCAGAGTATACTTCAGGTCACGGCGAGTCATGGCGCCTTTGAGAGCGCCAAATTGCCGCTCGTAGGCGGCGTGCAGCGCCGCAATCAGCCCGAACATCAGGAACAGCAGCGGCGTGTACGTTCGGCTCAGGAACACGGCCGCCGCCATATATCCGATGAACGAAGAGAGCATGACCCGGGCCAGGCGGCCTATCCTGCGCCGCTCGGGATCTTCCGAAGTCAGGTCCTTCCCCAGCGCGTAACAGTCCTTCACCGACGCGAACAGCAGGCCGATCCAGAAGAAGTAGCCGAACAGGCCCAGCTCCCCGTAACAATGCACGAAGGAATTGTGCGCCACTCTGAAATCTTCAGCGTACTCGCTGAACCGCCCCATGCCGATGCCGAAAATAGGAGATCGCCTCAGCATACGATTGCCGTCGGCCCACGCGATCAGGCGGCCACGCGAGGACTCGTCGCGACTGCTCATCGTGGACGAGGATACGCGCCCGGGGGCCAACATCATCAGCCCGGCAGCCAACAGGACCCCCAGCACGACCGCGAATTTCTTCAGGCGGAAGCTCAGGAGCGCATAGCTCATCATCGTGATGGCCAGCGCCAGCCAGCCTCCGCGCGAGTTGGTGAGAAAAATAGCATAACCGAGGACGCCGGCCAATCCCAGGCAGAGCAGCCGCGCCGGCGCGGAGGACTCCGGCCGGTGAATCACGTTGACCACGAACGGCAGCGCCACGACCAGCGCCAGCGCCAGGTCGTTCGGGTCCGCGAAAAAGCCGAAAGCCTGGATGCGCGTCGTCCCCTCGAGCACGATGTGCAGCGGCCGCGCGGAAAGAACCTCGGGGTTGTCTCCGCCGAACCCGGACCCGGTATGAATCTGCAATATCCCGTGGACTGACATGAACAGGCAACCGATGATGATCGCCACGATCAGACCTCTCACCTGCCTTGCCGTCCTGACGTTGATCGAGATGAGATAGTAGAAGAAGATGATCTTCCCGAACGTCGTGAAGGCGGAAAGCGTGGCGTGAAAATTGAACGGACTCTGGAAGCAAAAGACGTTGCTCAGCACCACGGCGACAAAGAAGCCAAGCGCCAGCCCGTTCTGCGGCGCGTCTTTGAAGCGCCACTTGTTTTTGGCCATCCCCAGAACCGTCGCGAAAGCCGCGAAGCCGGCCACGTAATCCATGAGATCGAAGCTCATCATCCACGACACCCACTCCTGCGGGCGGATAAAGAGGACCAGAACGTAGACGATCAGCGAGGCGTACGCCAATAAGGTCCCTCCACCCGGAAAAAACGGTGCGTAAGTGCAGCATTTCGCAAGGCCGACCAGACTTGCGAAATGCCTCACTTCCACAGGGGCTTCGCCCCTATGGCGCTCCAAGGCGTTCCTTCCCGTCGCGTCTTTCCGCTCTAACCCCTTGGAGGGCCTTACGCGGCCCTCCAAACCTCCTGCGTCGTACAGCATTTCAGAAGTCCATCCGGACTTCTGAAATGCTGTACTAAGCCGACTGCGCTCCGGCTGAATATCCACAGACTTAGCAAAAGTTGTGCCCCTCAAAAACGAAAATGTATAATCTTAGCGAATTCGTAAGATACGCTACAATAAGATTTTACAGCTTAGGGATGTCCTTCTCGCGTGGCGCTATGTCCTAAAAGATATACACTCTTGTAGCGTTTTATCAACTCCGCTCGAAAAGTGTCGAAAGAAACAGCATCCGCACTGCGCCGTGCGGCCGGAATACTGCCCCGCCTGGCTTCTTTGCCGACCGGTTAAGCTCTTATCGAAGCGGAGGCCGAATCGGGCTTCAGGCCGCGCCTGAGCGCCACCATCACGCCCACCCCGACGCCCCACGCCAGCAGCCCGATCACGCCGAAGCTCTTCGTGGGAAGCAGGTGCGCATTCAGAAGGTTTGCAACCGGCCCGGAAAGCAGGATTCCGCCGAAGGCCGCAAAATTCGATGCGGCGATTACCGCCCCTTTCTTCTCCGGCGCCGGCCGCATCTGGATGAAGCTCTCGCACGGAACCAGGATGATGCCGCCGCCGATGCCGATCAAGCCGACCAGCACAAACAGCGCGACCGGTTGCATCGCAAGGCTCAGCCTCGGGACCCAGGGCATCATGGCCATCAGCGCCGCCATGACCAGCGCCCCCGGCGCCAGCACGCGGTACCATCGTTCGCCGGCCGCCAGCTTGCCGCTGATCCCGCCGCCGAACGCGAACCCGACCAACTGCGCCACGACCAGCCCGCTCGTCGCGTACTCCCGGCGCTCGCCGAAAACGCCCTGGTATTGGTGCATCCCCAGTTGGTTGATCACCAGCACCAGCACCGAGCCGGCGAACCAGATGAACACGTCGGCGACGATCGTCAGGTACAGCAGGAAATCCTTGCGGATGGCGTTGAGCTCACGGACTGTATCGAGCGGCCCGCTCCACGGAAATTTCAGGGCGGGCGCCGCCGCCGCCCGGCGCGGCACGCCCACGCTGGCCAGCACTCCGACCACGGCGACAGCGATCACCGTCACCGCCACGGTCAGCCGACCGCGCGGAATCCCGTAGACCGCTGCGCCCGGCCGCGCCAGCGCAAAGCCCGCCAGCGCCACGCCGGCGAGCACGTTGCTCGTGATGATGGGCCGCAGGACCGCGTTCGCCTTGAGGACGCCGGCGGCCGGATAGAGTTCGGCGATTGAGGCGTTCAGCGCAGGGTTGATGAGCGTCGCCTGCAACCCCATCACCCCGAGCATGATCAGAATGAGCGGAATGCTGACTTGCGGCATGCAGATGCCGATCGCTCCGCAGATCATCGCCACCAGTTCGAGCAGCTTCGCGCCGATGACGATGTTCCGTTTCGGGAAGCGGTCGGCGAGCCAGCCGGCCTGCGCGGCGAACAGAAGGAACGGCAGCGAAAAAATGGCCGTGGCCCAGCCCTGCATCGAGCTGCGGCCGATGGCGATGGCGATCAGCAGCGCCGCTTGCTTGAAGAAGTTGTCGTTGAAGACCCCCAGGGCGTACGCGGCCGCCATGGCGATGAAGTGCGCCTGGGCGTGCTGGCCGCGGCTTCTGACCGTTTCGTCGCTCACTCGATTTCCTGGGCTGATTTCACGGCGGCGGCGCCTCAATCACGCGCAATTATCGGAGAGTTTCATCCGCGTGTCAACGGCATCGAGATGGCAGCGCTGCCGGGACAGAACAGGCGGGGATGCGGGCCGGGCGGCAGACCATCCTCTCGAGCATGGCCAGGCTGCACGACAACTGCGCAACGGTCTGGGTCCACCAGGGCGAGATGCGCGAGGCGCGCGCGTTGCATTGCCGCGCTTCGAGCCCGGCGAGTGCGCCGGCCGTTCGGCCCATCCTGCGCCCGGCGACGCGCCGGCGAAACCCGGGGCGACCGGGACTCGGCTACTTCGCTTCCGGCGCGGACGGCGCAACCGGTTCCTGCGGGCCGCCTTCCAGCGGCGCCTCGAGCACGCCGATGGCCTGCTGCAACTGAAGTCGCGCCAGCTCGTGGTTGTACACCGCCGTCGCGTAGGTCGCCTCGGCGCTCGTGCGCGCGCGCTGCGCGTCGAGCACTTCCACCTGCAGCCGCACGCCCTGGCTGAACCCGAGCTCGGCCAGCCGTTGCGCCTCTTTCGCCTCCTCGACGTTCGCCTGCTGGGCGACCACTTCCTTCGACGCGTCCTCGATGCTGAGGATCGCCTGCTTGATCTGCAAAAGCGTGCGCTCCTCCGTGTCACGCAGCGTGACCTCGTACTGCTCCAACTGCGCCTCCGCCTCCCGCACCTGCGAACGGGTCTTGAAGCCGTCGAAGATGCGGTACGTCAGCGACACCCCGACGCCCCACGCGTTGCCCCACGAGTTCTGCGTCTCGTTATGCGGGTCCGGCTTCGTCTCCTCGTCCTGGACGAAGGCGTCCATCTGCGGGTAATATCCGGCGCGCGCGACTTTGACCGCCTCGCGCTGGAGCCGGATCGTGAGCTCGGCCTGAAGGATATCGGAGTTCTGCGTGAAGGCCGTATGCACGCTCTCGTCGAGCCCGGGCGTCAAAGGCCGGTAATGGAGCGGCTCGGACAACTCGATCTGGCTCTCCTGCGAGACGCCGAGCACGTTGAGCAGCGTGGTCAGCGCGACGTGATAGCGGTTCTCGTCCTGCACGTTCTGCGCAATGAGGGTCTTGAGTTCCACCTCGGCGCGGAGGTGGTCGAACTCGGCCAGCTTGCCGGCCTTGACGTTCTTCTCCACGTCTTCGAGGTGGCGCTGCGCCACGCTGACGGCGTCGGCGCTGGCGCGCTTGAGTTCCAGCGCGAGGCGCGCGTCATAGTAGGCCTTGCGGGCGGCAAAGATCACCGCCTGCCGCGTCCCGCGCATCTGCTCGTCCACGAGGACGGAGTAAACTCGGGCGCCGCGGACGCCGGCGCTGATCGCGCCGCCGCGGTAGAGCGGCTGGCTGAGCCTCGCCGTCAGGCCATAGTTGTCCAGGAAGCCGACCGGTATCGTGGTGCCCTCGAAGGTCACCTTGGGCCTCTCGTCGTAGCGAGTGTAACTGCCGCCCAGGTCGAGGTCCGGCAGCGCCTGCGACCACGCCTCCTCAACCCGCGCGCCCGCCTTCACCCGTTCGAGCATCGCCAGTTCGATCTGCCGGCTGTTCCGCAGCGCCGTCATGATGCCGTCGTCGAGCGAAAGCGCGCCCGAGAGCGTCGGGCGCCGGTCTTCCTCGCCGCGCTTCTCGGAGCGCCAGCCCGCGAAGCGGTTCTCGCGCCCGGCCAGGACATCCGACTTCAGCCCGCTCGTGTCGAAACAACCTCCCGCGAGCAACACCGCCCAGGCGGCGACGAGGATGGCGCACGGCGTGCGAAGTTGATCCGGCATTGGGACGCTCCTCCCGCGAAGCAGCGGCCTCAACGAAAAAGCCCTCATCCCGGCGACGCGCTCCACATCACGGCGATTGATTCAGATCCCCCTAACCAGCGCAACGCCGGCGGCATGACTTAGGTCCTGCTCAACATTCCCGCCGGCGACCGGAGCGGCGATTCAGGAAAATACCCGCCCGCGCGGGCCGTGTCAACTCCGCGGGTCGCCCGCGCGGCCGGCGCGGTTGCATTTTGGCGGCGGCGCGCCTATACTCGCCCCTTGCCTGCTTCAAGCGCGGCAGCGCGAAAAACCGGAGATCCCTGTGAATCGGGCGCGGCATTGGAGCGTTCGCGGGCTGGCATCGCTGGCCGGACTGGCGTTGCTCGCCGGCTGCTCGCATCCGTGCGGCTACCTGGATATCCGGTCCACGCTGACGCCGCTCGGCGAGGGCCGCGTCGAGAATGCGCCGCTCGAACGGCCGCTGCGGATCACGCGCGAACTCTCCGAGCGCAACGCCATCCTCGAAGTGCGCCTCGAATCGCTCGAAACGACCACCGGGCCGGCGCAGCTCGAGAGGTTCGGCAAGCCCACCTACGTTCCCTGGCGGTGGTATCACCCGCTGGTCAAGCTGCCCATCGCGGTGACGATCTTCCCGCCGTTCTTCCTGGCGTTCCATGATCCGACCACTTACGGCGGCGGAAATTGGACGCGCTGGGACTATTTCCGCGACGTGATTGCGTGGTTCAACCTCTGCTCCGCCGTGCCGATCGCCGGACGGGAAGTCCGAATGACCGAGGAGCGGATCCTCCGCAAGGAGGTCGTTGCGGTGATCCGCGAGCGGCGCGCGCCGATCCCCGGCCGCAGCGTGACGCTGACTCTCGACGGCCGCCAGCTCGCCAGCGGCGTCAGCGACGCGGAAGGCGCCGTGCGGTTCGACCTGGCGCCGTTCCTCACCCCGGAGTTGGCGCAGGCCGCCCACACGCTCCGGATCGTCAGCCCCTCCGTCACCGGCGAAGCGGCGCAACTCTCGCGGCCGCTCGAAGGAAAAACCGTCCAGCAGCTTCTCGAAAACCGCCCGGCCGCGCCACAGCCCACCATCCCGCCGCCGCGTCCCTGACCGGTTCTTCTCACAACAGTTTCCCCTGAAGAGGCGACGGGCGCCGTCCGCTCACTTGATGCAGCTCGGGGTCGAGACGCGCAAGTAGGCGACGTTCGGCAGGGCGCCGGGCGTCCTCGGGCCGATCTTCTCGAGCCGGGCCTCCAGTTCGGGGATCTCGAGGAGCTTGCCGCCCAGGTAAGCGTACAGCCGGTCGGACAGGCTCTCCAGCCGCGCGCGCAGCCCGCCATAGCGCTTCTCGATCACCTCCAGGCCGAACGGCTTGTACGTCGCCAGCCACAGGTCGCGATGGCATTTCCAGAGTTCGTCCACCGCCTTGCGGAGCGCGACGAGGTCGCCCTCGAGGATTTTCTTCAGCTTCCTGCGGTTCCCGGCCGCGTACGCCTCGGCCAGGTTGCGGCGCAGGTCGCACTTGAGCGCCAGCGCCCGCGCCAGGCGCGCGGGGAAGACCAGCCGGCGCGAGGCGCGCGTCTTCTTCGCGGCGCGGAAGAGCGCGGCGGAGAGCTTCTCATAATGCCCGCGCAGCGAGCAGTCGGCGACCTCCGGGTCCATCAGCGCGAGCAGCGGGTCCTGCCAGAGCAGCCACTTGCTGACGTTCGCCGAGCTCTTCGCCGGCGCGGCCAGGCAGGGGACAGAATCCACATCGGCGGCCTTGAGCCAGTCGTCGAGGACCGCGTCGCACGAGCCGAGGAAGTTCGCGCGCAGCAACGCCGGGTCCACGGAATCCGCGTAGCCGTGTTCGGCGAAGAGCTGCAGGCCCGGCAGCGCGGAAAACACGTCGCACTCCATCCCGTCGTCGCCCCACATCGTCATGAAGACCTCGCGCAGTTTTTCGGCCTTGCACGCGCTCATGCAGGAGTTGACCACGGAGAAACTATGCGGCAGCGCGGTCCAGAAATGGTTCCAGGTCCAGACGCCGCCGGCCATGACCGGCTCGGAGCCGAGCGCGCGGTGGCGCCGGATCATGTCGCGGTAGAATTCCGTCTCGTAGTGATAGTAGTCCCAATAGACGAGCTGCACGTCCCTGGGGATTTTCGCGACGACGTCGGGCGGGATGACGCAATCGCGGTCGTAGTACGCGCCGGTTTTCGAGCCGAGCCGGAAATACATGTCGCTCCAGATCATCGGCCGGAGGCCGCGCTTGCGGCAGAGGTCGCGCACCCGCGCGAGGTGGTCGTTGAGAATGTCGAACGGGCGTTTCTCGCCGTGGCGCTCCCGGAACCGGCCCGAGCCGATGCCGTGCGCCTCGTCCATCCCGACGTGGATGCGCCGCGAGCGGAACGGCGCGGAGGCCGCCGCGATCATCTTGTCGAGCAGCGCGTAGCTCTTCTCCTCGCCGGCGAGCATGACGGTGTCCGTGTCGCGATATTCCGCGTAGGCGGGCCATTGGAGGATCTGCTGGAGATGGGCGAGCGTCTGGATGCAGGGGAACATCTCGATGCCGAGCGCGTCGGCGTAGTCGTCGAGCGACTTCATTTCGTCGTGCGTGTAGCGCCCGCGCAGGTAGCCGAAGAACGGCTCGCCGGGGACTTCGTAGGTGTCCTCCGAGTAGAGGATCGCCATGTTGAGGCCCATCAGCGCGCAGCGGCGGAGCATCGCCCGCGCCGCCTCGGGCGTCAGGACGCCGTTGCGGGAGACGTCAATCATGATCCCGAGCAGATCGAAACGAGGCGTCTCGGAAAAATTCCCGCGCCGAGCGCCGCCGTCCGCCGCCTCGCCCATCACGCGGCCGAGCGCGCGGAAGGCGTCCACCCTGCGCCCGTACCGGACGCGGCAGGCCGAGGTCCGCTTGACGACGGCCAGCCCGCCGCTCTTGAGCGCGGGGTCCTGCTCGAACGTCAGCGCCACGCCGAGCCGCTTCGCGCGCGTGAAGCGCTTCGGGTATTCGGCGGCGATTTCCCCCAGGCCGCGGCGGAGTTCAGCGGGACATTCTTTCAGATCCATCCACAGTTTTCGCATGGGATTTTCACCTTACTGAGTCGAGTTCGGCAAAGCGCGATTGTCTGAAGCGGGGTTTGAAGGAAAGCGCCAGACGCTTTTTTACTGCCGGGATCGGTCGGAACCGGCTGATGCAGCCGTCCGTCGAAGACCCCAAGCTACGCGTAAGCCAAACGCCCCTTCGGTTCCGGAATCGGGCGGCCCAACTCGCGAGCCGTTTCAATCCACTCCTTGATGACCACTTCCACATTGGCCAGCGCCTCCTGGTGCGATCTCCCGTCCGCCATGCAGCCGGGCAACTCCGGCACGAGCGCGACGAAAGATTCATCTTCCGCACTCCAATAGATGATGACTTCATACCGGTTCATCTTTCCCGCATCCCAGTCCGTCCATGCCGGTCGCTTTATCTTGCAGACTTCAATTCGCCGATCCGGAGGCCGAGTTCCTTCATCTTCGCCCAGATTTTCTTCATGTCCTCCCAGACCTCCTTTTTCTTATTCGGGTCTCGGAGGAGATACGCGGGATGGAAGGTGGGCATGAAGAGGATGCCGCCGCGCTCGACGAACACGCCGCGCGTCTTCGTGATGCCGGCGGCGGTCTGGAGCAGCGTCTGCGTCGGCACGTTGCCGAGCGTCACGATAATGCGCGGGCGGATGACCTCGATCTGGCGGCGCAGGTAGGGCAGGCAAAGCGCGGACTCATCGGGCAGCGGCGCGCGGTTCCCCGGCGGGCGGCACTTGACGATGTTGGCGATGTAGACCTCGTCGCGCGTCAGGCCGATCGCCTCGATGATCTTCGTGAGGAGCTGGCCGGCCGGCCCGACGAACGGGATGCCCTGCTCGTCTTCCTGCTGGCCGGGTCCTTCGCCGATGAACATGAGATCGGCGTCCGGCCGGCCGATGCCGAACACCAGGTTCCTCCGGCCCTGGCCCAACCCGCAGCGGCAGCACGGTTCGAGTTCGCGGCGGAGCTTCTCCAGTTCAGCGGCTTTTTTCGTGGCCGATTTCGCGCCGGCGGCCGCGCGGCGCCGGCCGCGCAACTCTGCCACGCGCCCCGGACTGAACGGCAGATGCTCCGCGCCGAGCGAGCGCTCCATCTCCAGGTGCATCCGCGCCGACGCGATGATCCCGGTCAACTCGTCGCGGGCGCCTCCGGCGGGGCAACGCGCCATGGTCTCTCGCAATTCTCAGCCGGGCTCGTTCGGCCGGTCAGGATCGGCCCTGCCGGTCCAACCAGCCCTGTTTCCTTACGGGTCGCCGCCGGCGCGGAGCAGTTGCGTCAGCTCGGCGACCACGGTCCTTTCGACCTCGTCCATTCCGCCGGGCACCTCGCAGCCAGCGGCCTGGTGGTGGCCGCCGCCGCCGAGTTTGCGCGCGACCGGCTCGATGTCCACTCCGCTGTGCGCGCGCAGACTCACCTTGACCTCCGCGGGCGGCCCCATCTCGCGGAGCAGCACGCCGACCTGCGCGCCGCGGACCGAGCGCGGCTCGTCAGCCAGGTCGTGCGTGTCAATCGCGTCCACGCCGGCACGCGCGAGCATGTCCAGCGTCAGCCGCATCACGGCGATGCGGCCGTTCGCATACAGCGTCAGCGTGCGCAGCGCCTCGGCGCGCAGCGCGACGAGCGCGGGGCTGGTCTCCTGGTAAATCTTCTCCGCGGCGAGCACGTGCTGCGCCCCGAGGTCCACCAGGTCGGCCGCGGCGCGCAGCGAAGAAGCCGTGGTGTTCGAAAACGCGAACCGGCCCGTGTCCGTGAGAATGGCCACGTAGAGGCAGGTCGCCGCCTCGGGCGGAATCGTCCAGCCGGCGGACGAGGCGAGGCGATAAACCATCTCGCCGACCGAGCTGCACGAGGGATCCACCCAGTCCGCGTCGCCGAGTCGCTCGACGGGCGGATGATGATCCAGGGCCACCGCCGGCAGCTTCGCCGGCAACCGCTCGCGGATGGCCTTCGCGCGGCTCCAGCTCGCAAAGTCCAGGGCGATCACGAGGTCGTAATCCTTGCGCAGATCGGCGGCGGAAGTCCCCACCTCGCCCACGCCCGGCAGGAACCGGTACGCCTCCGGGATGGCGCTGTCATTGACGACGTGCGGGTCCTGCCCGCGCGCGCGGAGGATGTGGGCTAGCCCCAGCTCGCTGCCGAGCGCGTCGCCGTCAAGCCGGATATGCGCCACCAGCAGCGGCCGGCGGCACGCGGCCACGCGGCGCTGCACCTCCAGCGCCGTCGCCGGAAGCGGAGGCTGCGACTTATGGTTGGGCTTCAAAAGGCGCTTTCTCTCGATTTTTTCCAGATACCGGAGACTTCCCCGGACGCGCAGGCCATCGCCGGCCCGAGGATCGGCGCCGCCGGCCGCGCCGCGTATTTTGCCCCGCTGATCCGGTCGCTCGCGACTTCCCCAGGATTATATCCGCGCCCGGCGGACCAGTCAAAGCACGCGCCGCCAAGGCGAGCCGCTGACATCCGGCACGCGTCCTTCTTGCCGGCTCACTTCACGATCGTGTTGCGCCGCGGACGTGGCATCGCTTCTGGGTACTTTCCTCATTCTTGACAACAGCCGCCGGTTGTGGTGTTATCTCTCCGACGGCTGATAGCTGACCGCTGATCGCTGTCGTTGCCTCTTCCGCTTCTTCGCGGCTGAAAAACGGCCTTCATGGAGGTTTCATGGCGATCCTGGTGACCGGCGGAGCGGGGTTCATCGGCTCGACGCTGCTGGACCGGCTCGTCGCGCAAGGGGCCGATGCGGTCTGCTGGGACGATTTCAACGATTACTACGATCCCCGCCGCAAGCGCGCCAATATCGCGCCCCTGGTGGAGCGGAAGAAGGTCCGGCTGTACTCGGGCGACATCTGCGACGCGGCCCTCGGCGAGGAGATTTTCCGCAAGGAGCGGATCGAGACGATCGTGCACCTGGCGGCGCGCGCGGGGGTGCGGCATTCGCTGCAGCATCCGCTGCTCTACGAGCGGGTCAATTGCGGCGGGACGACCGCGCTCTTGGAACTGGCCCGGAAGAACGGGGTGAAGCGGTTCATCTTCGGCTCGACGAGTTCGGCGTACGGGGCGACGAAGCGCATCCCGTTCACGGAGGATGACCCGGCGGATGCGCAGGTTTCGCCCTACGCGGCGTCCAAGCGGGCGGCGGAGCTGCTCTGCCGCGCCTGGCACGAGATTTACGGCCTGCCGGTGATCTGCCTGCGGTTCTTCACGGTGTACGGTCCCCGCGGACGGCCGGATATGGCCGTGTTCCTCTTCACCGACGCGATGGAGCACGGGCGGCCGATTGACGTGTACGGCGACGGATCGAGCCGGCGCGATTACACGTTCGTCGAGGATATCGTTTCGGGCATCCTCGGCGCGCTGCGGGCGGAGTTCGGCTTCGAGATTGTGAACCTGGGCGAGTCGCGGACGGTGGAGCTGCGCCGGCTGATCGAGCTGATCGCCCAGGCGACGGGGAAGACCCCGCAGATCAACCGCCTGCCGCCGGCGGCGGGCGATGTGCCGATCACGTTCGCGAATATCGAGAAGGCGCGCCGGCTCTTGGGCTACAATCCGGGCTTCCCGATCGAGAACGGCGTGCCGCTGTTCGTGGAGTGGTACCGTAAGACCGTGCATGATGGCCGCGACGGAATGTAGACCGCGAAAACGCAAAAGAAGAGTTGAAACCACGGATGAACACGGATACGAAGTTTCTTGACTGTGGAAATCCGTGTACATCTGTGTTCATCTGTGGTTTCAAATCCGTTTCTGTTTTGCCGTTTTCGCGGTAAGAACGTATTTCCGTTTCCGAGGTCGAATGACATGATCGCGGCGGATGTGAAGCTCGGCAAGGACGTGGCGATCCGGCAGCCGGAACTCGTCAATCTCTACGGCTGCACGATCGGGGACGAGACGAAAATCGGGGCGTTCGTGGAAATCCAGAAGAATGCGGCCGTCGGCCCTCGATGCAAAATCTCCTCGCATAGTTTCCTTTGCGAAGGAGTAGTCCTTGAGGCCGAAGTGTTTGTCGGACACGGGGTTATGTTCATCAACGACCGTTATCCGCGCGCGACCGCGGGCGGCCGATTGCAGACAGAGTCGGACTGGGCAGTGGCGCCGACGCGCGTGAAACGCGGCGCCTCCATCGGCAGCGGCGCAGTGATTTTGTGCGGCGTGACGATCGGCGAGGAGGCGATGATCGGGGCGGGCGCGGTGGTGACGCGCGACGTCCCCGCGCACGCGATTGTGGTCGGCGTGCCGGGGCGGCTGCGAGGCGACATGCGCGAGCGAAAGTAATGTTTCACCACGGCGGCACGACGAGCACGACGAACGGCAAAGAGGGTCAATCCATTTCAACTCCGTTCGTCGTGACCGTCGTGTCGTCGTGGTGACAGCCGTCGTTGCCTTTGTAGATGAGGAATCTGAGGAGAGCCGGTTATGCTTCGAGTCGGCGTGATCGGTTACGGCTACTGGGGGCCGAACCTGGTGCGCAATTTCGCGGAGACGCCCGGCTCGCAGGTCGTCGGCGTGAGCGACCTGCGTCCCGAACGGCTGGCGCTGGTCAGCGCGCGCTACCCGGCGATCCTCGCGACGCAGAACGTGGACGAGTTGCTGGCCAACCCGGCCGTGGACGCGATCGCGGTGGCGACCTCCGTCTCGTCCCACTTCGAGCTGGCCATGAAGGCGCTCGCGGCGGGCAAGCACGTGCTGGTCGAGAAGCCGCTCACGGCCACTTCCGACCAGGCCCGCTGCCTCATTGACGAGGCCGCGCGCCGCAAGCGCGTCCTCATGGTGGACCACACTTTCGTCTTCACCGGCGCGGTGCGAAAAATCCGCGACCTTGTCGCCGGCGGCGACCTCGGCGACATCTATTACTACGACTCCGTCCGCATCAATCTCGGCCTGTTCCAGCACGACGTGAACGTGATCTGGGACCTGGCCGTTCATGATTTGGCGATCATGGACTACGTGCTCGGCCAAATGCCCTCGGCGGTGTCGGCCGAGGGCATGAGCCACGTGGCGCGCGCGCCGGAGAACGTGGCGTACCTGACGCTCTTCTTCCCGACGGACCTGATCGCGCACATCCACGTCAACTGGCTCGCGCCGGTCAAGGTGCGCCGGACGCTGATCGGCGGCAGCAAGAAGATGATCGTCTATGACGATCTCGAGCCGAGCGAAAAAGTGAAAATCTACGACCGCGGCGTGACCGTCGCCGAGGACACGGAGAATCTCTATCGCGTCCGCATCGGCTATCGCACCGGCGACATGTGGGCGCCGCGGCTCGACGGCAAGGAGGCGCTCCGCACCGAGGCGGAGCACTTCATCCGCTGCATCGAGGCCGGCGAGCGCCCGCTCACCGACGCCCATGCCGGCCTGCGCATCGTCCGCATCCTCGAGGCCGCCACCGAGTCCATCAAGAACCGGGGCCGCCCGGTCCAGATCCAGAAGGAGGCCTGACGCGTGATCCCGCTCGTCAACCTCAAGCTCCAGCACCAATCCATTCGCGCCGAACTCGACGCCGCGCTGGCCCGCGTCCTCGACACCTGCCAGTTCGCGCTCGGCAGCGAAGTCGCGGCGTTCGAGGAGGAGTTCGCCGCCTTCTGCTCCGCCCGCCACGGCGTCGGCGTGAACTCCGGCACCAGCGCGTTGCACCTGGCGCTGCTCGCCGCCGGCGTCGGCCCCGGCGACGAGGTCATCACCGTGCCCTTCACGTTCGTCGCGACCGTGGCGGCGATCGGCTATGCGGGCGCGCGCGCGCGGCTGGTGGACATTGACCCGCGCACCTACACGATGGATCCCGCGCGCATCGAGGCCGCCATAACGCCGCGCACGAAGGCGATCCTCCCGGTGCACCTCTACGGCCAGCCGGCGGACATGGACCCGATCCTCGCCATCGCGCGCAAGCGCCGCCTTGCCGTCATCGAGGATGCCGCCCAGGCCCACGGCGCCGAGTACAAAGGCCGCCGCTGCGGCAGCCTCGCCGATCTCGCCTGTTTCAGTTTCTATCCCAGCAAAAACCTGGGCGCCTGCGGCGAGGCCGGCATGGTGACCACCGGCAACCCGGAATTCCTCCGCACGCTGCGCATGCTCCGCGACTGGGGCCAGGAGGCGAAGTACCAGCACGTCCTCAAAGGGTTCAATTACCGCATGGAGGGCTTCCAGGGCGCCGTCCTGCGCGTCAAGCTGCGCCACCTGCCCGGGTGGACCGAGGCGCGCCGGGCGCGCGCCGCGCAGTATGGAAAACTCCTCGCCGGCTCCGGGGTCGAGCCGCCCGTCGAAATGCCCTACGCGCGCCACGTCTATCACGTGTACGCCGTCCGTGCGCAGCGCCGCGACGCGCTCAAGGACGCGCTCCATCGCGACGGCGTGGACGCCGGAATCCACTACCCGATCCCGATCCATCTCGTCAAAGCGCACGCGGACCTGGGATATAAAGAGGGGGATTTCCCCGAGGCCGAACGCGCCGCACGGGAAACCCTCTCGCTGCCCCTGTTCGCCGAATTGACCGAAGACCAGGTCCGCACAGTCTGCGACGCGGTGCGCAAAAACACGGCAAGTTGAAACCACAGATGAACCCACGGCAACCGAAACGGATTTTCGCAACCACGGATGAACACGGATTTACACGGATACGCCTCTTAGGATAACGGACTTTAATGGATATTTGTCGTTAAGTCCTTATCCGCGTACATCCGTGTTCATCCGTGGTTCCAACTTTGTCCGTTGTGTTCGGAATGAAGATGAACATCGCCCTCATCGGCGCCGGAAAGATGGGCCTGCCGCTCGCCTGCGTCTTCGCCGACCGCGGCGGCCAGGTCATCGCCTGCGATGCCAACCCCGAAGTCGTCCGGGCCATCAACTCCGGCCGATCGCCGATTGACGAACCCGGCGTCCAGGAGATCCTCCAGCGCGCCGTCCGGGCCGGCCGGCTCAGCGCCACCGTCGACACGCCTGCGGCGGTCGCGCGGAGCGAAGCCGTCGTCGTCATCGTGCCGGTCCTCCTCACGCCCGAGAAGAAGGCCAACACCCGCATCATCGAGAGCGTCACCCGCCAGATCGCCCAGGGCCTCCGGCGCGGGACGATGGTCTCCTACGAAACCACGCTGCCCATCGGCGGCACGCGCGCGCTGCTGCCGATCCTCGAATCCGGCGGACTCCGCGGCGGGCGCGACTTCGACCTCGTCTTCTCGCCCGAGCGCGTCAAGAGCCAGCTCGTCATCGAGCGATTGACGAAGAACCCGAAAATCGTCGGCGGCCTCACCCCCGAAGCGGCCGCGCGCGCGGCGGCGTTTTATGGGGAATACCTCGGCGCGCCGGTCATCAACGTCGGCGCCCTCGAAACCGCCGAGATGGTCAAGCTCGCCGGAATGGTCTACCGCGACGTCAACATCGCCCTCGCCAACGAGCTCGCCCGGTATTGCGAAGCCGCCGGGATTGACTTCCCGACCGTCGTCCAGGCCGCCAACAACGACGGCGAAGCCAACCTCCTGCACGCCGGCATCGGCGTCGGCGGGCACTGCACTCCGGTCTACCCGCATTTCCTCTTCCAGCAGAGCGAGAAACTCGGCGTCCGCGCCCCGCTCGCCGAACTTGGCCGAACCCTCAACGACGGGCAACCCGGAAAAGTCCTCGACCGCCTCGAGCGCCAATGGCAGCCGCTTCGCGGCAAGCGCGTACTGATCCTCGGGCTCGGATTCCGCCCGCAAGTCAAGGAAGACGCCTGCTCGCCCGCCTACGCTTTGGCCGCCGAACTTGCCCGCCGCGGCGCGCGCGCGGAACTCCACGACCCGCTCTACACGCCCGAAGAGATAAAGGACCGCGGCTTCAACCCGGCGCCGATCACCGAATCACCCTTCGCCGATCTGTTAATCCTCAACACCGCCCACGCCGCATACGCCGACCTCGACTTCCAAAAACTCGCCGCCCTCGGCTTGAAAGCCGTCCTCGACGGACGCAATTTCTGGAAAGCGGAGCAGGTCCGAAATGCCGGACTGTTCTATCTTGCCGTCGGCCGGCCGTAGCCTATCGTAGCCCCCGTCGTTACCTTCTTCCTGCGCGTGAGGCTTGCAACAGGTCGCGCCGGGGCTTATACTGGATTCCGTGTCGGTCTCAGCGCGTCGGCGGACGAATTCCGATTCCTGGGTCATCCAAAGGGAGTCATTTTATGGACTGCAAGGTCGAAGGCAACAAGGAAAAGTGCGCGTGTCCGAACAACGACTGCGAGCGGCGGGGAATCTGTTGCGAGTGCGTGAGGACACACCTCGGCAACCGCTCATTGCCAATGTGCATGCGCAAGTTGGATTGGATTAAAGTCGCACAACAGTAGAACAGGCCGGAGGCGAACTCCGCCCCCTTTCCCGCCGCAGCATGGCCCGGCCGACATCAACTGGATATCAAGACAAAGAGAGATAAGCAACGGGCCTTCCGAATCATTCTGTCCCGCGCCTTCCTACTTCTTATAAACACCTAGTATCGGAATGCCGTTGCCCTCCTTGATCGCGAATACCGGAGTCTCATTTGAGAAGTAATAACTCCAGGCAACCTCATCAAAGCTGCCCTCCCTCGCGAGTATAACAACATAGTCTGCGTCTTTGTAGGCACTACATTCAAAAGCTGGACTTAACGTCCCCAGCGCCTTATGAATCATCAACTGGTCGCCCATGACAGGCACATAAACCTTACTATAGGGACGTTCATTCAGCCACGGTACGATCTCCTGGTAGGCGCAGGTCTCATACTCGGTTTCGAAGGCCGTCTCTGTATGGCTGACGGCGACTAGTTCATTGAAATAGCATTCCTGGTATCTATGATACCTGCCTACGGCAAATACAATCGAAAGGCATGAGATAATAGCGCATACTGCCAGCTTGGTATGAGTATATCTCCGGAAATATTCATAGATGCCCAGCGATGCCATCATTCCGATAAAGGGGAAAGCAGGCAGAAACAGCCTTACGCCGTCATTCTTGCACGGAGAAAAGAAAGCGATCGCCGCCACGGGTATCAACGCGCTGAGAATCAAGAAGCAATCTATTCCCCTCTTCCTCCCGGCCATTCCATAGTACCCTGCCGCCAGCAGGATCATGCAAGGCAGCGTGACCACGGTTAATAGAAACGGATAGTGCCAGGGAGTATTGCCATAATATATCTGGCCCAGATAGTACACAGGAATGGGGCCATGATTCTTCAATCGAATAAAATAACCGAGGAGCCTCGCTACGGGATGATGCCACAACCACGGCCACAGTAAAACAAAGAGCGCGGGGGGAACAGCTATCAATGCCAAGATATACAGCAGTCTCTTCTTCAACTCCTTTCTCCAAGCCACGACCAGCCACAGAGCGAAGAAGAGATATAGAAATGCCGCATTGATCTTTGTCAATAAAGCTAGTCCGACCAGGATGGAGGCGGTAATGATATGCTTGGGATTGCTTAATCCTTTCCAGAATGCATATGAAGATATGAAGATCAGGACTGTAATCGGGTAATCCTGTTTACCCATGTGGGCCTCAAAGTACATTCTGGGAAGGAAGAATACTATGAGAACAGCACCTATTGCCATGTATTTGTTCGTTAGCCCTTGCATCCACAAATACATGATGAAAGAGAAAGCAAAGCAATAAATCAGGTTTTGCAGTCTGAAGGCCTTGAATAGGCCAACGGTGCCGAGTTTATTATAAAATATGTGTTGGGTAATGCCTCCTAAAAGCTTTCCAAAAGGAGGGTGCTCGTGGTTATATGTCCAGTATGAATCTATTCTATATTTTATTGGATGTTCGAACCACAGAACATAGTTATGCCCGGCAAGGCTGAGTTGAGGTTCATCTATTGAAACGCCATACATATTCATGGTAAGGCATAGCACAGTGCAAAGGAGAAGGCTTAGGTAGAACGGAATACGATACTTGGTGTCGATTAGCACGGGCTTGTCGTTTCTGAAGCAAAGCTGAAGAAGTCGCGCTTCAGGCCGCGCCGGCCTGGCTGGCTTTTTTCTCTTTGTGCAGCAGCATCAGGTTGCGGATATAGACTACACTGTTCGGCGCGAAGGCGAAAATGACGACGAGGTCGCCTGTATGGAAGGCGTAAATCGCCAGGATGACGCTGCCGATGATGCTCATGTACCAGAATTGAACCGGGATGATGCTCTTTCCCGCGCGCTCGGAGGCGATCCATTGGATCATGAAGCGCGAGAAGAACGCCGCGTTGCCCGCGTACCCGACCACCTTCCAAACGTTCCACTGTTCGCCAAGCCACTTCGAGATCGTTGCCCAATCCACTCTCATTCCTCCCTGCTGTCATATCGCAGCCAGCGCGATTGCATCCACCGAACGCCGAACAGGTCGTACAATCCGCGGAAGAGGCGGTTCCAGACGCCGTACTTGGAGCGGCCCTTCAGGCGCGGCCGGTGATTGACGGGGATCTCCGTCACGCGCGCGCCTTCCATGCGCAGGAGCGTCGGCAGGAAGCGGTGCATGCCGGTGAAGAGCTTGACTTTTTTCGCGTACGAGGCGCGGACGACCTTCATCGTGCAGCCGACGTCGGTGATGCTCTCGCGCGTGAGCTTGTTGCGCGACCAGTTCGCCACGCGCGACGAGACGCGCCGCACGAACGAGTCCTCGCGCTTGGTGCGCACGCCGCAGACGACGTCCCAGTCGTTCATCATCGCGACCATTTTCGGGATGTCGGCGGGGTCGTTCTGGAGGTCGGCGTCCACCGTGGCGATCAGCTCACCGCGGGCGGCGCGGAAGCCGGCGTCGGTGGCGGCGGTCTCGCCGGAGTTCTTCAGGATGCGCACCACGCGCAGCGCCGCGAACTGCGGCCTGAGCGCGCGCAGCCGCTCAGCCGTCGAGTCGGTGCTGCCGTCGTCCACGACGACGACCTCGTACGTCTCTCCGAGCCGGTCCATCACCGAGCAGACCTCGCGGACGCACTCGCCGATGCACTCTTCCTCGTTGTACGCCGGGATCACCACGCTGAGTTTTGGCGCCGCCATGAGCTCTCCTGAGATGGGCGCGACGACCGATGCGGCGCGTCATCCGGGTCAAGCGGACTTCTTCGATGTGCGCACATCTTAGGAGCGCGGCGGCGCGCCTGTCAAGGTGGGCGGACAAAGTGCAGAGTGCAGAACTTGTCCGCCGGAGGCGAACCCAGAGCGGGGGGGCAGAATGAGCATTGACCTTTTATCGTGCCCGTCGTGCCGTCGTGGTGAACAACGCATAAAAGCGCAGGGCGGATCAGTCGCTCCAGCGTCCGGCGCGCGCGTCGCGCCAGATGGGATTGCACCAGGCCTTGCGGCCGAAGGCGTCCACAATTTCGAGGCGCAGATATTTGGAGCGGCCGAAGAGACGCTGGAGCGGGAACCCGGCCCGGCTGCGCTCCCCGCGCTTCGCGAAGATGGCGCAGCCATGGGGCCCCTCGGCGTGCCAGACGATCTTCCGCACGGGCGAGCAGCTCAAGTGGACGATCCCGCCCCTCACGCGTAACGACCGGATCGCCGGCCCCTGCGTGGCGTAAAAATGCCCTTTGCGGATCGCGCCGAGTATAGCTTGCCGCGTCAGCTTCCGCGCCTTGACCATGATCCATCCGCCGAAGGCGTCGCGCGCGAGCCGGTGCGTGTCGTCCACCGCGAAGGCCCTCCAGCGGATGCCCGCCGACAGCGCCTGGTCGAAGTGGACGCTCGAATCGCCCAGACCGTCCATCATCTCGCACACGGTGTTGAACACCTCGACGCCGAAGGCGCGCTTCCCCTCGCGCATCAGGCCGAGGTCATGCCCGCACCAGTAGGGATGGCCGTACACCGCCACGCCGCCCTCGCGCTCGATCCAGCGGATGACCGACGCCGCCGTCGCCTTTTTCACCCACTCGCCCGCCGGCGACCGATCCACGCCGATGCCGACGAAGTGATGCGGCTCGTCTTGCCGCCGTCCGGGCGCGGGCGGATGCAACTCGATGCCGTTGATGACCAGGAAACGCTCATCGCCCAGGCCCGAGACGCTGTCCTGCGACCGCCCGTGATCGGTCAGCACCAGAAAATCGTATCCTTCGCGCCGGTACGCCTGCGCGACTTGTGCAGCGCTCGCCTTGCCGTCGCTGAGGAGCGTGTGCGTGTGGCAGTTGCCCCGAAACCACCGGCCGGGCGCCGAAAACGCCCCGAACGTCGCCATCTTTCCCTCCGCAATTCAAGCGCCGGGAACCCGGAAATCGCCCTGCCGCGCGGTGACGCGCTGCCGGTCAAGCTCTTCGAGGAACGGGAGCAGGTACTTGCGCGAGGCGCCGAGCAGGTCGCGCGCCTGCGCGATGTTCATCCGGCCGTTCTTCGCGAGGAACTCCTTCACCCGGTCGCGCGCGTGGCTGAAGCTCTCCGGATGGACATAAACGCCCTGGGCAAGCAGGATCAATTCGCCCGCCTCGGCCAGGGCATCGAGCGCGCGCCGGCAGTCCGGCTCGGCCAGAGCGACGCGCGCGGCCCATTCGGCGACGGTCGGCACGGCCAGGCCGCTCTCGCGGGACTGCGCCAGCAGCTTCTCGCGAGCCGCCGCGAAGCGCCCGACCCACTGCGGCCGGTGAGTCGCCAGGCGCAGCCGCTCGCCGGCGGCGACCACTTCGCCGCGGCCGCGCAGCCCGTCGAGCGCCAGGCGGAAGCACTCGCGCGACTCCGGCGTGGGCGCGGCGCCGGCCGAGACCTGGTTGAGCGCGGCGAACGGGCGCAGCGGCTCCTCCGCGTGCAGGCGCGCCAGCCGGGCGGTGATCGCCGCCTGCATCTCGCGGAGCGCGCCGGCGCTGAACCAGAGATCGCGGCGCCCGTCGGCGGCGAGCGCTTCCGTTTTCATCTCGGCCAGCGCCGACCGGAGCGCGTCGTCGCTGACCCCGCAATGGATCCGAAGCCGGGCGAACTCCACGCCGCGCGCGCCGGCGCGGTCGAGCGCATCGAGGATCACGTCGGCGACCGGCGAGCTCTCGCGCTTCGCCACGTCCTCCGCCCCGGCGGCCTTCCGGCGCTTGGGCGGATGCGGGTCCACGACGCTGCCGCCGCCGATCACGAACATCGGCGAATACGAGCGGACGACGAACGGGTCGCCGGCGGCGGCGACCAGCGGCGACTCGAGGCGCAACTGCGCCAGCGCCGACTCCCCGGCCTGCAGCGAATCCCGGTCGAGCAGCACCACCCGCGCCATCAGCTCGCTCGTCCCGTGATGGATGCGCACCCGCGCGCGCTGCGCCAGCGGCTTGGGCGCGCGGAGCGAAAGCTCCAGCCGCGCGTCGGCCATCAGCGTCGCCGCCAGCGAGCCGGGCGCGGCGAGGACGTTGCCGCGTTCGAGTTCCTCCTTCGACACGTCCGCCAGGTTGATCGCCGCGCGCTGGCCGGCGAAGACCTCGGCCGCCGGCCGGTTGTGCACCTGGAGCGCGCGGACGCGCAGCGCCGTATTCTGCGGCAGGCAGGCGACCGTCTCGCCGCTCTTCAAGGAGCCGGAGATCACCGTGCCGGTGACGACGGTGCCGACGCCCTTGAGCGTGAAGACGCGGTCAATCGGCAGGCGGAAGATCCCCTCGGCGGAGCGCGTCCGGACGCGCGCGGCGATGCGCGCCAGCTCTTCCTTGAGCGCGGGCAACCCTTCGCCGGTCACCGACGAGACCGGGACGATCAGCGCCTTTTCGAGGAACGTGCCGCGCGCCAGCTCGCGCGCCTCCTCAGTCGCCGCAGCGACCCGGTCGGGCGCTTTGTCGGTCTTGGTGAGGACGATGACCCCCTCGGAGATGCGCAGGCAGCGCAGGACGTCGAGGTGCTCGACGGTTTGCGGCATCACCCCCTCGTCGCACGCGATCACGAGCATCGCCGCGTCAATCCCCGTCGCCCCGGCGACCATGTTGCGGAGGAACATCTCGTGGCCGGGCACGTCCACGATGGCGACTGCGTCGGCGATCCCCGGCAGCGAGAGGAAGGCGAAGCCGAGGTCAATCGTCATCTCGCGCGCCTTCTCCTCGACCAGCCGGTCCGGATCGGTCCCGGTCAGAGCCAGGACCAGCATGGACTTCCCGTGGTCCACGTGCCCGGCGGTGCCGAAGATAATGTGACGCGGGGGAATTTCCAAATCCTAACTTTTCAATAGTGCGTATCCGACTGACCGCGTAGACTACTACCAATCCTTCGTAGCAGACAGTATAGCCACGCCTTCTATGCCGCTCATACCATCGCCTTCGGCCTCATGAAGTTGATGATGTTGTGATGGTGGTGATTGATCTTGTATGCGTACGGGTAACCAAACGGATAGAGCGGTTTGACTGTTTGCAGCAAAACCGTGGTTCCGCAGAACGTAAAACCAATTTCCTGCATGATGCGAACGACATCAGCTTGAACGCAGACTTCGAGCTTGTTCACAGTGAAATCGCTAATGATGATGGAACAGTATTTACTTTCGCGCAGTTTGCGAAAGGCTTTTGACATAATGTCCTTCAAGGACGATATGAACTCAGGATAATCGCCACAATTACCCAGGTCGTTCTCGTGGTCGGTATAGTACCGTACGCCGTCCCTCGCACCCATGCGATAAAGCTTTCCGTTGTTGTGGCGTGTTCCTTTAGAACTGTTCCTCAAGATGTTATGGTACGGTGGGGAAGTGACTACGTAATCTACTGGTTCAAGCGTTTCGAGTTCAACCTTTGCGTCACCTACAATGTAACGGTAGTCAGAAAAGCCTCTAACTTTCAGGCGCTTCTCGGCAATTCCTTTGTATTGTTCATTCAGATCAATGCCAATAGCCCGCCTACCCAGATTATTGGCCGCGAGCAATGTCGTGCCACTTCCGACAAATGGGTCAAGGACTGTCATGTCCTTTTTGGTAAAAAGCCTGATTAGCTTCTCGATGTCGCGCACCATGAACGGGGCCGGGTGCGCGTACGCTGCCTTGTCATCTACACTGCCCTCAGAAAACCAGAAACTGCCAGTTAGAACTAGCCAGTCTTTCCCCGTCAGATCATTTAGCGAATTGCGTTTGTCGTAGCGTCCCGGCTTGCCTTCCTCGGATAAAGGCTTACGAGGCCGTTTCTTCCTGATCGGGATTTCTACATCGTGAATTATGCTCATAGCACCTTTGATACCCCCATCAGTACTTGAATTGATGGCGCTGAGTAGCTAGCAAGTCTACCAATGGCCTCATAGGTTGTGTGCCGCCAGTGGTTATCGCGGAAAGTGTTAACGAATAATGGGTCGGGAATACTACGCAATTCCTTCTCCCGGCTCAAGGGGATGACCATAAACTTGGGAATATCCTTTTCAATGTTCGAGCCTCTAACAATTGCTGACGTAAACCCTGTCGTGTTTTCAACTTCAAATATTGCCCTGATACGGCTCTCGTTCGCCGACAGCCAAACAACGTCAATCATTTCAATACGTTCAAGTTGGCGCGGAACATAACGCGCCTTAATAGAATCAAGCGTCTGTAAACTCGCTAGCTCCCTCAATGACTCTCCAACTTCAGTTGTTTCGGGCTGTTCACGCTTGCCTACGTAAACTAAGAAACCTGCCCTCTTGCCGATAATAATAAGCTGCCGTATGACGTGAGAATGTCTTGTGGTATTCTTGAGTGTTACATCTCGCACCTTCCAGTTACCGCCTGCGCGATAAGCGTATTTTTCCAAAACGTTCTTTATCCCCTTAGGGTCAGGAGTCAAGCCGTTCGGGTAAGTCCGGAATAATACGCCAAGAATGTCGTCGAATTTCACCGAAACCTTCCGCCGCAAGATGGACAACACAGTTTCCTCAAGCCGATCCTGAAGCGGGCGGTCAGGAAAGTTTATGATCTCACCAGGATTCATAAACCACCAGTAATCGCCTGCTTTGTTGTCCTTGTTCTCCCAATGCTTGAGAGTCTTACCCTTACCAGAGTTTTCCAAAAGGATCTTGAGTATCTCGTCCTGATACTCGCGTGGTTGCATATAGCCCGCTTGTAGCATCTCAGGTACAAGCCCAGCAATGATGAATTCATAAGGTGTAGGCTCGTTGCGAAGACCGATGATTTCAATAGCTTTCTCAACGATGAAATGATCTAGCCCCGATTTGTCATCGCTAAAATCAACGTCACGATGCTTCACGCACCTGATGTAAAAATCAGCCCCCGAAGTTCCGTAAGGATTGGCAACGTTCGACTCACCAGAACGGCGATTATATTGGTGCGTCACCTTGTCGAACTTGAAACCTGCCTGTCTGACGGCATGGACAAAATCGTTCCACTCTTCCAACTTCTTGTGATGGAATGTAATAACGATGTAGCCGTCATCTTTCAGCACTCGATGGAGCTGCCTGAACGCATTATGCAAACGACGCCGATACTCATCGCGCCCGATATGCCCCTTCTTTATGGTGATTTCAGATCGTAGATCGGGAAAGTACTTCTTATCCATCCTTTGAAGCCATACAAGCCATACCAGGCTCAAGTCGAGGTAAGGTACTAAACCAGCATAAGGAGGGTCGGTCAAAACGAAGTCTATGCTCCTAACAGGGATATATCGCGATAGATCAGCAACATCAAGTATACCGTAGGTCAGATCGGCCGTCGCGCTAATCTTCCTGCTCTTGTTGAAATCACAAATCTTCAGCCGTTTCGGTAACGATGCCTTGGCATCCCTTAGCGAAGACACAACTCCCTGCTTATCCAAACATGAGCGACGGAAGACAACCAGCGGGTTTTGTTCCATCTGCCTGCGGCGGATCATGTAGTCTGCGCGCCCCCAACTGCCGGAAAAATCACGTTTTGCAGTTTCGTGGCGCGGGATCACCATCTTCGAAGTAAGGTGTAGTGTCTGGATAAAACCAAAAAGCAACTGCAGTCGAATAGCTGGGTCATCCTGGTTCATTATCTTATCAAAGATGGCCGAAAGCAGATACAGATTGCGCCTCGTCCATAGATATTGGAATCCATTCCCGCCTGCGTCAGCTATGAATTTATGAGTAATCGTCGGCGTGTCAGGAAATAAGTCGGCGGGGAACCAGAATGGTATTTCCAACTTGTACATGCTGCCCGCTTTTGCCCTGTCCGAGGCGTCCGCTTCAATAAAAACCCGTTTGCCCTTCTTGTCCTTTCCTGCCTTGTTCTTCGTTCCCGAAGGAATCTCAACAGCAAGTTGAACAACTTCCCCGGAAAGCCATCGGTAATTGAACACAATGGCCTGTTGCCCTTGGTATGTTTTAGTGTAGTGACGAAGGTAGACAGGGTCTTTTTCAGTCGCAGAATATATGCCTTCGAAGGCTTCCACAAAAGCGGTTTCGTCAAATTGCGATGTAAGGACTTCAACAATAAATGCTGTTAGCGGATTCAGGTCGAATGCGATTGCTTTGCGATTTATTTTCACGGCTTCAAAGGCTGCAATGGCACTGCCGGCAAACGGGTCGAGTACTGTTCCATTAGGAGGGCAGTATCTTTCGATGAATTGACCCCAGATGTTATGGGGTTTCTTGCCCCAGTACTTCATGGCCGTGTACATGGGCGGCCTAGTATCTTCCACCAATGCATAATTGAGATGCGGTCGAGGCTCCTGGTCGGTCATCGATAATCCAAACATGTTAAAATAGGGTGCGTATCGTATTGGCTCCGAATCCTACTATTAAGCCTTTCCCTTTGAGCCTGATAGGCACACGTCCTATTTCCAACTCAGGTTCTTATTCGGTTCAGCGCCGCGACGATGAGCCGCTCTTCGCCGGCGAGCATGGTCCGCACGTCGAGGACCACACAGCCTTCCTGGACGCGCGTGAAGATCGGCGGATCGCCCCGGCGCAGGCGCGCGGCGAGGTCGTCGGGCGAAATTCCCTTCGGCCTCAACCGAACCACGACGGTCGGGATCGGATATCCCGCCAGCGACCCGCCGCCGATTTCCGTTTCGCCCGCTTGCGCCTCGGCCGCCAGCCAGCCCGCGCACGAGGCGGCGATTTCCTGCGCGAGCGATTCGGCGCGGCGCCGGATTCCCTCGATCGGGCCGGTCATCAGCGACAGCAGCCGGTGCTTTTCGAGCAGCGTCTCCGGCTCGAGGAAGAGGCGCAGGGTCGCCTCGAGCGCGGCGAGCGTCAGCTTGCCGACGCGGAACGCGCGGTAGAACGGGTTCCTGTGCATCGCCGCGATCAGCTCCTTTTTCCCGAGGAGGATGCCGCACTGCGGGCCGCCGAGCAGCTTGTCGCCGCTGAAGAGCGTCACGTCCGCGCCGGCGGCCAGGCTTTCCGGCACGGTCGGCTCGTGCGGCAGGCCGTAGGCCCGCAGATCGAGCAGCGCGCCGCTGCCGAGGTCGTGCGCGCACGGAATCCCGCGGGCGTGCGCCAGCTCGGCCAGCTCGCGCACGGGCGTCTGCTCGGCGAACCCGACGATGCGGTAATTGCTCTGGTGGACCGAAAGGATCAGCCCGGTTTCGCTCGTGAGGGCGCGCTCGTAATCGCGCAGGTGAGTGCGGTTGGTGCAGCCGACCTCGACGAGCCGGCAGCCGGCGAGCTTGAGGATTTCCGGGATGCGGAATGCGCCGCCGATCTCGACCATCTCGCCGCGCGAGACGATCACCTCGCGCCCGGCGGCGAGCGTGTTCAGCGCCAGCACCGTCGCGGCGGCGTTGTTGTTGACGACCAGCGCCGCCTCCTCCGTCCCGCTGCGCGTGTCGGAGCGGGGCGCGCCGGTGAGCGCCTGGAAGAGGCCCAGCACGTGATCCTCGCGCTCCGAGCGGCGGCCGGAGCCGAGGTCCGCCTGCACGTTGCAGAACCCGCCGGCGATCTCCGCCAGCGCCCGCTGCGCGGCGTCCGAGAGCGGCGCGCGGCCGAGGTTCGTGTGGAGCAGGACTCCGGTGGCGTTGACCGCGCGGCGCAGGCTGCGCGCGGCGGCGCGTTCGAGCATCTCGGCGGCGCGCGACGCGACGGCCTCCGCGCTCACATCCACCCCGCTTTGGCCCGCCAGAAGCCGCGCGCGCGTCTCGGCCACCGCCTCGCGCGCGGCCTTCACGGCCAGCACATGCGGCGCCGAAACCGCGGCCATCCGCGGATGGACGAGCAGATCGTCCACGCGCGGCAACTGGCGCAAAGTGGATGATTCCTCCGCCATTCAACTTGCCTCTGACCCTGTTGATTTACCACCAAGACACCAAGACACAAAGAACGAAGATAGGCCAATTGTTTTCTTGGTCACGAATCTGCCGTTCTTGGTGCCTTGGTGTCTTGGTGGTAAAGCAACCGCCCGAAGTTCATTCGACCGCGCCACGCGCGGTCATTGGCCGAGCGCTCAGGAGAAGCAGAAATTTTCGGCGGCGTTCTGGCGCACGTAAGCCGCGTCGCCCTGGCTCAGGCCGAACGTCAGCAGGCCCGCGAACAGCAGCGCCAGCGCCGCGGCGACGATCCAGGCTCTTCTACTCACGGATCCTCCCTTCGCTGACGGAAATGGTTTTCCCGCCCAGCCGCGCGGAAAGCGCGCCTTTCTCCGGGCAGTTCCGGACGCAGTCGAGGCACAGCACGCATTCGGCGGTGGCCTCGGTCTTGAATTCCCTGAACGGCAGATGCCGCGCATACGTGGGACAGACTTTGACGCAGCGCATGCAGCGCGTGCAGAGCGGCGCCTCGGTGTGCAGTTGCGTCATCGAGACGCGCGAGGTGAGCGCCATCAGCGCGCCGAGCGGACAGAGCGCGCGGCAGAAGCTCCTGCGCGCGACCACCGTCAGGCCCAGAATCCCCGCCGCCAGGCCGATCTTGCTCCAGGTCCGCCACGAGGCCTGTGCGCGTACCGTGGCGCTCGCCGCCAGGACCGGCACGCCGCCTTCGAGCGTCCCGGCCGGGCAGACCAGCGAACAATAGTCCAACGCGCCGGTCTTCTCGCCAGTGATCCGGTCCTCGGAGCCGGTCCTCTTTCCACCGGCCAGGATCAGCGGCAGCCCAACCGCCAGCACGACCAGCAGCGCGTACTTCAGCGCGTTCGCCGCGCGCGGCAGCCGGAACTTGAACGAGCGAATCCGGTACAGCAGGTCCTGGAAGAGCCCGAACGGGCAGGCCCAGCCGCAGAGCGCGCGGCCGGCGGCCAGCCCGATGAGGCCGAGAAACCCCAGGACATAGAACGGGATTCTCCTCGCCAGCGCGAACGCCGTCAAGCTCCCGATCGGGCAGGCGACCGTGCCGACCGGGCAGGCGTAGCAGTTCAGGACCGGCAAGCAGAACCACTTTCCCGGCCCGCGCCAGAAGTAGCCGTTGAAGGCGATCAGCGAAAGGATCTGCGTCGGGAAGCGCCGACCCCACTTTCCGATTTCAGGCCTGGGCATGCTGACCTCGCGCAGCGCGGACCATCGCCCGCAGGTTTTCCGCCGGCGTCGCGGGGACCAGGCCGCAGGCGGGCGAGAGGATGTCGAAATCGCGCGCCGCCGCGCGCGCCACGCGCTCGACCGTCGCGGCGTCCTCGCGCTCCAGCAGGAGCGCGTCCACGTTCCCCACGCGCACGACCTCCGGCAGCGCCGCTTTCAAATCGCGCCCGCTGACCATCGCGTCCACGCTGAGCGCCAGCTTGCCCGCCAGGGCGGGCGGAGCGTCAAGGTTGCGCGCGATGAGCGCCACCTGCGGCAGGATCGGCCGAAGCTCTCCGCATATATGCAGTATAGGCGATGCGCCGCCGGCGCGCAAGGCGCGCAGGACGCGGATGAGCGCGGGCGCGGCGAGTCTTTCGAAGTGCTTTCCGCCGAGCACCTCGCCGGTGGCCGAAGGCTCGGCCACCGTGACGCAGTCCGCTCCGGCGGCGTGCTGCGCGAGCGCGAACCGGATCACGACCGGCTCCAGGGCTGCGACGAGTTTTTCGGCGGCGGCCGGGTCGCGCCGGGCGAGGCGCAGGAAGAGGCCGGCCTCCATGACCATCGCCGCGAGCGTGACCGGGCCGAGCACGCCGCCGAGGACCGGGACGTCAGCAGCGGCGGCGCTCTTCAGCCGCTCGATCGCCTCGAGCACAACCGGCGCGCGGCCGGAGCGCCCGGGGTTGAACTCCGGCAGCTCGCCGACCCGCTCCGGTTCCGTGAGGCATTCGACGGCGACGTGCGGGAGCACGGTCGCGCTGCCCATGTCCACGGCGCAGCCGAGCGCTTCGGCCTCGACGGTCATGCAGAACGGGACGGCGAGGCATTCGAGCCCGGTTTCGTCGCGCGTGGCGAGGACGATCTCGGCCATCGCGCGCGCGTCGGAGTGCGCCGCCGGCCAGGCGCGGCCGACGCGGCGCATGGCCGAAGCGGTCGCCATGGTCATCATGCCGCCGGGGCAGATGACCGGCGGGCGGTCCACCGGCTCGCGGCGCAGCGCGCGGAGAAGCCGGGCGCGCGGAGTGCAGGATAGGTCGGCGCTCATGGAATTTATAGGACCTATAGGAAACATGCGGCGCGCTACTTCATCCGGCCGTATTCCCGGACGCCCGCCATCATGGCATCTATATTCTCCGGCGGACTGGCGATGGGGACTTCGCAGCCGCTGCCGAGGATGAAGCCGGCCGGGCATCTGCGGCCGATGTCGCACAGGTCGCGGACCTCGCGGAGGACGTCCTCCGGCTTCCCCTTCAGGAGCGTCTGGACGGGCCGGACGTTGCCCATGAGCGCCACGCGGCTGCCGACACGGTCGCGCGCCTCGGCCATCGAGATGTCGTCCAGGCTCAGCAGCGCCGCGCCGGATTCGGCCATGGGATCGAGCGTGCGCGCGGTCTGGCCGCAGATGTGCAGGACCACCGGGAACCCGCGCGCGGCGATGTGCGCGTGAAGCGGCTTCAGGTACGGCAGCGCGAATTCCTCGAACTGCCGCCGGCCGAGGACGCTCCCGGTGGCGACCGGGTCCACGACGACCGGCACGCCGCCGGAATCCATGATGCGGCCGGCGAATTGTTTGGCCGCTTCGAGCGAGAGGGCGAGCAGTTCGTGCGCCAGCGCCCGGTTCCGGTAGAGGTCGCGCGCGAGTTGATCGGTGCCGCGCAGGCAGGCGGCGGTGGTGAAAGGCGCCGGCACGCAGCAGCCGATGGGCGCTTCGCCGTGAAGGGCCTCGGCCGCGACGCGGATCGCCTCGTAAAAAACCGGCAGCTTGCCGCGATCGGCCCAATCGGAGGTGACGAGCCGGCTGCGGTCCTTCGGGTCGGCGAGCGCGGGCCGCTCGACGCGCGGGACGTCGTCCTCCGGATAGTAGAGCTCCGTGCCCATCGCCTCGGCGACGATCGCGGTATCCGAGAAGATCGCGACCATGTCGTGTCCGTAGCGCCGGTACGCCGCCGCGTGGCATTCGCCCATGAGCCGGCCGTTGCGGTTGTACTGGCCGACCTTCACGCCCCGGGCGCGCGCGGCATGGTTGAGGATCAGCGGCACGCAGAGGAAGCGGTCCACCGGCTTGCCGCCGAGGAAGGCGGTGAAGCGTTCTGCAGGCGACATCTTGTCACTGTGCATCGCAGTTCCTTCACATAACGTTCTTATTAACCACCAAGACGCCAAGGCACAAAGGACGGCAGTACATGGGGTTGTAACAACAAGCCTTCTGGCCTTTCTTGGCGTCTTGGCGCCTGCTATGTAGGCGCCTGTCAAGCCGCGTCTCGAAAGAGGATGAGGCAATGGTCGTAGATCGCGCGCATTCTGCTATTCGATCTCGTCGCGCCGCAACGCGGACGGACCAGTTTGCCGAAACG
>Ga0181533_1001209_pt1 | contig 33527 bp, 32 predicted proteins | sample PEATcosm2014_Bin_45_FD_119772 | JGI IMG/M metagenome (GOLD analysis project Ga0181533, IMG submission 119772) | Peatland microbial communities from MTU Mesocosm Facility, Houghton, MI, USA - PEATcosm2014_Bin11_60_metaG | ecosystem: Environmental > Terrestrial > Soil > Wetlands > Peat | place...
GTAAACAGGGCGGAGCCGTGAGTGCGCGGCAGCATTCCAACTTCGGAAGTGATCGCACGCACCTGATCGAAGGCGCGTTTGTCCGGCCGCTGGCGCTTCTGTAACACGTCGTCGCGGAACAATCGCTCTTCCACCTCGTCAACAAGGTGCGCCACCATCTTGCGTTTCGCCACATCCTCCTCGGGATAGCTTGCCACCAACGCTTTTCGCAGCTCGGAAATCTTGCGATGGCTTTCCAGCTTGATGTACTTGGAAGTATCCATGGCCTCGTGGAGAGTTTCCTCGATTTTGCCGCGAACCTCCTCGTACAGCGCTTCATCGCGTGCCGGCGCAGTGAACTCGCGCTTCTTCAAGCCCAGCTTTTCGAAGAGTTCTTTCTGCATCGCCACAATCCTGCGGATTTCGCCGTGCGCGTACTGAATCGCCTCAATAATGGTCGCTTCGGAAACTTCCTTCGCGCCCGCCTCCACCATCACGATGGCGTCTTCCGTGCCCGCTACCACCAGGTTCAGCACACTGTTCTTGATCTCGCTATAGGTGGGATTTGTGGTCAAGCGCCCTTCCACCAATCCCACCCGCACGGCGCCAACCGGCGCAAGAAACGGAATGTCAGAAAGGTAGAGTGCTGCCGTGCCGGCCACCAATCCGACAACATCGGGGTTGTTTTCCGTATCAGCGGAAAGCACCATGGCAATAACTTGCGTTTCGTCCTTGAAACCCTCGGCAAAGAGAGGCCGGATAGGCCGGTCAATCAGGCGGCTGGTAAGAATCTCTTTTTCCGTCGGTCGTCCTTCACGCTTGAAGAAGCCGCCGGGAATTCTTCCTGCGGCATAGGTATACTCACGATAGTCCACCGTGAGGGGGAAGAAATCGATCCCCTCCCGCGGGATGGTTGAACACGCTGTTGCCAGGACTACCGTGTCACCGTAGCGCACGTAGGCGGAGCCATTGGCTTGCTTCGCCACTCTGCCACATTCAATTGAAAGGGTGTTCGCACCCAGGGTAATACTAACTTGTTCCATTTAAATCCTCCCAACAATCCACGCCGAGCACCACACAGGGGCCACATAGCGGGTCATGGCATGCTCTTTGTGCGGCCGAGGCAACCATGCCCCGCCGACAAGCATGCTGGTTATTCGGGGAGCTGCGAATCGAGGTGGATGTTGAACGGATGGGAGCCCCAAGCCCGTTTTGAAGGCGCCCCAAAAGCAAAAGCGATCCGCGCCGGAAAACCGGGGGATCGCTTGGACAATACAACTTGTCTCGTCAGAAATCTTGAAACTCTATGCACCGGGCTACTTGCGGATGCCCAACTTTTCAATGACCTGCTTGTACGCCTCAGGGTCACGCCGTTTTAAGTACTCTAAATGCCTCTTGCGCCTGCCCACCATGTTCAGCAACCCACGCCGCGAAGCATGGTCCTTACGATGGGCACGAAAGTGCTCGTTCAGGTAGCTAATCCGCTCACTGAGCAGCGCAATTTGAACTTCGGGTGAGCCCGTATCCTTGGGATGGACTCGAAATCGTTCTATCGTGCTGACTTTGGACTCACGGGCCAACGGCATCCGCCTCTCTCCTCGCTTCTCATCTCTTTATGTACACAAGAAGGTTAGCATGAACCCTCCGTTTTGGCAAAGAAAAATCACCGAAAGGTGGGGTGAGATTAAGTGAAACCGCGGCATTGTTGATCAAAACGTCGAGGCGGTGGATTTGCTTCTGCACCGCGGCGATGAGCCGCTTCCCATCGCCGAGCATGGTGACATCCACGGGCATACTCATCACTGTGCCTGGAACCTGCGCCGCCGCGCGGGCAAGCGGTCCGCGATTTCGCCCCACCAGAATGAGCTTTGCGCCCTCGCTGTCCAGGGCGCGCGCAATCGCCAAACCAATCCCCCGGCTCGCCCCCGTTATCAGAATGGCTTTACCTTTGAGTGTTCCCATAGGTCGTCGAATCCGGCGGCCGTACTCCCCGCCCCGGATGCGGTCTTCCTTCTCAGGCCCGCTCTTTCACCAGCCGCAGGAATTCGGAGCGGGTCCCTTCGCACTCGCGGAAGGCCCCAAGCATATGAGAGGTCACAGCGATGGAGTTTTGTTTCTCGACGCCGCGCATGATCATGCAGAGATGGCGCGCCTCGACGATGACGCCGACTCCTTGCGGTTTGATCTTTTCCATAATAGTCTCGGCTATTTGCACGGTCAGGCGCTCTTGCACTTGCAGCCGACGCGCGAAGACATCAACAATGCGGGGAATCTTGCTCAGGCCAATCACCTTGCCATTGGGAACGTACGCCACGTGACAACGCCCGAAAAACGGGAGCAAGTGATGTTCGCAAAGGCTGAACACCTCAATGTCTTTCACAATCACCATCTCGTCATACGCTACCGAATAAAGCGCGCCATTCAACACTTTGTCGATGTCCTTCTGGTAGCCGCTGGTCAGGAAGCGCAGGGATTTCGCTACGCGCGCCGGAGTCTTCAGGATACCCTCGCGATCCGGATCCTCCCCAACTTCCGCAATCAGTTTACGGACCGCCCCGGCAATCGGATCGGCAGGGGCAGCGGTTTCAAGTTCCTCAAGGTTTTCTACCTCATCTGCTTTAGTAATTCTTCGCATCCATTTCCTTTCTTGCGGCCGGCTTGCTCGGGCACATATTCAAATGAATTCAAGCTCGTCTCTTCCAGGCGCACGCGGTCAAGTTGCACGCCGCGCTCCGCACCCGCCTCCTCCAAATGATTGCGCAAAAGTTTATAGATCTCCAGGCAGAGGTTCTCTGTCGTGGGAACTTGCGTGCGAAAGTTTTCCATGTCCAGGTTCAGGTTCTTGTGATCGAGCTTCTCGAGCACGCGCTCGGCAACGATTCCATCCAGTGCCACCAAGTCAAATACCATGCCGGTCGCCGGATCGATGGCGCCCGCCACCGTAACTTCCAAAAGGTAGTTGTGCCCGTGCCCATGGGGATTGTTGCATTTCCCATAAACCCGGCGATTCTCCTCCGCGCTCAAGGCATCATTGTGCAGCCGATGCCCGGCTGAGAACCGATAGCGTCGCGTCAGGTAAACCATCATTCTCCGTAATAATCCACGAATAAGTCCGGGGTCTCGTACACCCTGATTCGATGCAGCTTGCCGTGCGCAAGTTTCAGCGCCAGCAGATTCCAAATCTCGACCGCAATGTTTTCCGGGGTGGGGTTCTTCTCCGCGAAGGCTGGGACTTCCTTGTTCAGGAATTTGTGATCCATCAACTGGATGACCTCTTGCTCCAGCAGGACCTTCAATTCCTTAAGGTCCAGCACCATGCCGGTGGTGGGATCAATGGCGCCACTCACCGTCGCTTCCACCGTGTAGTTATGGCCGTGCCCGAGGGGATTATTGCACTTGCCGAAGACCCGCCGATTCTCTTCCGGCGTGAAATTCGGATTGTGGTAATAATGCGAGGCGGAAAACTCCGCTCGCCGTGTGACGTAGATCATCCCTTTCCTTTCGTGGCGTAATGACGCCCTTTCCATTCGATGCTTCCCCTGGCGCGATGGGCGCGGAGCGAACCCAGCATTAAGACCCCTAGCAGGGCGGCGCCGATCGGCTGGTAACTCGCCAGGGCCGGAGCAAACCCCAAACGCGCCAGCGCCCGCCCGTAGTTCCATTGCCGCGCCAACGCCAGCAAGAACAAGCCCAAGGCCAGCAGCGTGGCCACACCACCGGCGCGGGCTAAAGCCACCCACAAACATGCCACCACAAAAGCCAATATGGGGAACAAATCCAACAACCAGAGTGAGGCCACCGCCGCAAGCATCTTGTAAGGGATTCCCTGGTAAAGAAGGTATAGATTCTTGGTCCAACCCTGCCACATCTCACGAAAGCTGTGGTACATGCGCGTGCGAACCCACCGCGCGCCCGGCAGGAATAGCAGTTTTCCCCCCAACGCTTTAATTCGCCGCGCCAGTTCCACATCCTCGAGAATTTCTGACTTCACCGCCTCGTGTCCGCCACTCCGCTCGTAAATGTCCCTCCGCACGAGCAGGTACTGACCGTTCGCAGCGGCCGCTGGCGATTGCGGATCGGAAACTTCTTCGAAGCGGAAAAGCGATGCCAGCTTCACGTACACAAAGGGGATGACAGATTTCTCCCACCACGTCGGCGTCTCCTGTCCGGGCGAAACAGAAAGCAGGTCGGCGCGCTCATCCTCCGCCCGTTGCAGCAGTTCCGCCAGGCTTCCCGTAAGGTGGTCAGTGTCGGCATCGGTGAAGAGCAACCAATCCCCCGTGGCCGCGCGCGCTCCCTTTGCCACCGCGTGCGTCTTCCCGAGCCAACCCTCCGGCAATGACTCCACGCGCAAAGTGCGAAGGCGAGGAATCTCAACTTCCAGCGCGGCCAGAATTTCCCCCGTCCGGTCGACCGACTGGTCATCCACCACCAGGATTTCGCGTATGCCCTGTTGACTCGCGAGTGACCTCACCACTCGCGCGATGTTAACCTCTTCGTTGCGTGCCGGGATGATCGCCGAAACCCGTTCCTGATGGCTCGTACTCATCCGGTTGAAGAAGTTAGAAGCTAGAAGTGAGAAGCTAGACGGAAAGCTGATCGTCGCGCCTCCTGGCTTCTAACTCCTAACTTCTAACTCCTGTTTAATCTCGCATGACAAGGTGCAAATATTCATTATAATAGACGGTTCCAACATGAGCAAAGCGAACGCCGTTAAGCTTGCAATCTTGATCATGATTCTGGGGGGAGCCGTTTACTTTGCCTTGCGCCAACGCCAACCGCGCCCCTTGGCCATCGGCGACAGCGCGCCGGATTTCTCCGTCCCTGCTCTTCCTTCGGGCTCGTTGGATTTGAAAAACTACCGCGGGCAAGTTGTTGTCCTGAATTTCTGGGCCACGTGGTGCCCGCCTTGCGTGGAAGAAACGCCCAGCCTGGAAGAGTTTGCGGAGAAGATGCGGGACCATGGGGTGATTGTGCTCAGCGTGAGCGTCGACGAGGATCAAAAGGCGCTTCAGGATTTCGTTCAGAAGTATCACATCTCCTTTCCGGTAGGGCGCGATCCGGACCGGTCGCTGGCGGCCCGCTTTGGCACATGGCAATTCCCTGAATCCTACATATTGGACCGCCGCGGCCTGCTTGCGGAAAAAGTGGCGAACGCCGCGGACTGGAGCGACTCCCGCATCCAGAACTTTGTCCTGGACCTCGCCCGCGGGTCCAACCACGAGCGATGATTCCCTGCATTCCCCCAGTGGGTCCTAGGCGCCGATCCCGGGGACCGATCCGGATTTCAAGGCGTCCATCACAATTCGCCAGAGGCTGATGACTTCCACCACCACTTCTTCCTCCGGCACATTGACCTTTGCCTGCCGGTTAAACAATTTGGCCTGATAAATAATTCCCGCGAGCGTTGCCGCCACCGCGGGGTCAACTTTCTCCGCCGGTTTCGGTAGGTCATTTTTTTTCGCCATCCACCCCCTCCTTTACACTTCTGCAATGCCGCGATTCTAACATAGAGGCGGCGCCGTTCAGTAGGCCTCACTTGTCGCTTCGCGCCAAGCTGGCATAATATCGATTTGAGGTAGGATCGCATGATTGACCCTGTATGCGGCATGGATGTGACGCCCGAAGACGCAGCGGGTACCTATCAATACCAGGGCCAGCAATTCTATTTTTGCAACCCATCTTGTCTGGAACAATTCCAGGCCAATCCCGGAGCTTTTCTCGCCCCGCCCTCCGACCGCATTCCGGCGCCGGCAGCGGATCCCGGCGCCCTTTACACTTGCCCGATGCACCCGGAGGTCCGCCAGCGCGGCCCCGGCGCGTGCCCCAAGTGCGGCATGGCGCTCGAACCCCTTACCGTCACGCGGGAAGAGGAAACCAACCCGGAACTCCGCCTCATGGCGCGGCGATTTTGGATCAGCCTGGCGTTGACGGCGCCCCTGATCGCCCTGGAAATGTCATCCATGCTGGGGGGCCAATCCCTTGGGCGCGCCATACCCCCGAGGCTGCTTGCCTGGGTCGAGTTGGTTTTTGCAACTCCGGTGGTTCTTTGGGGAGGTTGGCCTTTCTTCCAGCGCGGTTGGGCTTCTATTGTCAACCGCAGCCTCAACATGTTCTCGCTCATCGCCATGGGTACGGGTACGGCCTACCTCTACAGCGTCCTCGCCACTGTATTCCCGCAAATTTTCCCACAATCTTTCCGGCTCTCCTCCGGCGAAGTCCCGGTGTATTTCGAGTCCGCCGCCACAATTACGACGCTGGTGCTTCTGGGCCAAGTCCTCGAGTTACGCGCGCGCAGCCGCACCAGCAGCGCGCTGAAAGCCTTGCTGGGACTCGCACCCAAAACTGCCCGCCGGCTGTGCGCCGACGGCGGCGAGGAGGATGTTCCTCTGGATCAGGTTCATCGCGGTGACCGCCTGCGGGTACGCCCCGGCGAAAAAATTCCGGTGGACGGGAGCGTGCTCGAAGGCGCGAGCTCCGTGGATGAGTCGATGGTAACCGGCGAACCCATTCCCGTGGAAAAGAGAGCCGGGGACCGCGTCACGGGCGGCACGGTGAACGGTACGGGAGGCTTCGTGATGCGCGCTGAGCGCGTCGGCAGTGAAACACTGCTGGCGCAAATCGTGGCCATGGTCAGCGCAGCACAGCGCAGCCGCGCGCCCATTCAGCGCCTGGCCGACGTCGTGGCGTCCTATTTCGTGCCGGCGGTGGTAGGCACAGCGGCGCTCACGTTTGTCGTCTGGTCGATCTTCGGCCCGCAGCCTCGCCTTGCCTACGCGCTGATTAGCGCCGTTGCCGTGCTGATCATCGCCTGCCCTTGCGCTTTGGGGCTGGCCACGCCCATGTCCCTCATGGTTGGCACGGGACGAGGGGCGATGGCAGGCGTGTTGATCCGTAATGCCGAGTCCCTTGAGATTCTTTCCAAGGTAGATACGTTGGTCATCGACAAGACCGGAACACTAACGGAGGGCAAGCCGCGCCTCGCCGCCGTCAAGCCCCGACCGGGCTGGACCGAATTGGATCTGCTGCGCCTTGCCGCAAGCTTGGAGCGCGGCAGCGAACATCCCCTGGCCGGCGCCCTTGTTGCCGCCGCCGCAGAGCTCTCTCTCGCCCTTTCCGAGGTCAAGGACTTCCGCTCTTTCACCGGCCAAGGCGTAACCGGAACGGTGGAGGGCAAGGCCGTGGCGCTCGGGAACCCCGCCCTTTTTGACTTGCTCGCGATCTCTCCCGACAATTTGCTGCCTGAGGCTGAGGAACTGCGTCGCGATGGATCAACCACCGTTTTCCTTGCTGTTGATTTCCGGCCCGCGGCAGTGCTCGCAGTGAAAGATCCCATCAGGACTTCCACGCCCGAAGCCATCCGGCTTCTCCATCAGGAAGGCCTGCGCATCGTCCTGCTCACGGGGGATAGCCGCAGCACAGCGGAAGCCGTGGCGCGCCAATTGGGCATCGATGCTTTTGAGGCGGAAGTCCAACCGACACGCAAGGGCGAGATCGTGAAACAGCTTCAGTCGGAGGGCCGCATCGTGGCCATGGCCGGCGACGGCATCAATGACGCGCCGGCGCTCGCGCAAGCGAACGTCGGGATCGCCATGGGGACCGGCACGGATGTCGCCATGGAGAGCGCCGGGATTATTTTGGTGAAAGGCGATCTGCGAGGCATCGTCCGCGCGCGCCGGCTGAGCCGGAGCACGCTGCGCAATATCCGGCAAAACCTCTTCTTCGCCTTCGTCTATAATATGGTGACGGTGCCTGTGGCGGCAGGGGTGCTCTACCCACTGCTCGGTTGGCGGTTGAGCCCGATGCTCGCAGCAGCGGCCATGACCCTTAGCTCGGTCTCGGTCATCAGCAATGCCCTGCGCCTGCGCAACGTGGAGATCTGACCATTTTGGATTTTAGATTTGCGATTTTCGATTGAAGAAAGAGAATGGGCAGCGGTGGTCGTTAATCCAAAATCCAAAATCTAAAATCCAAAATGCCAATGAGGTGAGGATCAATGACCTTTCTGAGAACTCGGTATAAAGTGAAGAAGGAACTGACTCCCATGGATCTTGAGCATCTTTCGCGGCTCTCCACGGTTTACGGAATCCGCGGGCTCTCCTTCGAAGGTCAGGACTTGATCGTCGAATATGATGCTTCGCGCATCCACGAGGCGGAAGTGCTGGCGCAGGTCCGCAGCACGGGCATTCCCGCCGATCCTTCGCAACCCATCCCTTTGGGCGGATTTGACCACACCGGCGAATTCCACGATTTCGCCTGGCCGACGCAGGGCCTTTCTCCCGTCAACCAGAAAGCGAAATGAGGGGACGACCCGCGGCGCGCACGCGCTCGTCATCGCCTTATCCTTTACCCCGTAACGTATTATCCAGCGTGATTATTGAACCTTAGCCGCGGTCGAGGGTTCCGACAGGGCAAGAATCACGGTGGCCTTGTCCCCGCCTTTGGCGATCGTGGCGTATGCGTACTTCACATCCAGGTTGTGATCGGCAAGCTTGCGAGTCAGTTTCCCCAATGCCCCAGGACGATTTGAGACCTGCACAGCCAGCACATCCTCTTCCGTAAACTTCAGCCCCATGGCCTCAAGCACTTTGCGGGCTGTGCCGCAATTGTTCACAACCAGGCGAATCGGCGCCACTCCCATCTGTTCCGGAACCATCAACCCCACAATGTTCACGGCTTTCTCCGCCAGCCTGGAACAAAGCTCCGCCAACGCCCCACGCTTGTTTTCCACCATCACGGAAAGCTGCTTTGCCACCACCACTCCACACCTCCTTATTTCTGGGTAGCAAACTCACTGCCCCCTTGAAGATCAGGACGACATTACTCGTAATTATCTCTTGATGCAACATGGCCGCTTGACGGGAAGTCTCCGCGAAGGGGTGAACGACTGACTCGCGGATGTGCGAAGACGGCGCCTTTTCCGGCTGCGAGGGCTGGACGCCATTGCCGCCCTCCCAATTCCCACCTTCTCCACGAATCCGCAGCCAAGGTTTCCGACGCCGGGTATAATGGAGATCTCAAGCAGTGGCTTTTCTCGGGAGATTATTGTGGCGACCACCTTTCAAGGTTTCACAGCCGATTCGTTTCTCTTTTTCGAAGAACTTGCGCATAACAACCAGAAGGCATGGTTCGACGCGAACCGCGCCCGCTACGACCAGCACGTGGTGGTGGCCTTTCGCGGCCTGCTGAATACGCTCACACCCTCGCTCTTAAAGCTCAATCCACACTTCGAAGTTGGCGGCAAGACCAATGGCAACTTTTCCCGCATCAACCGCGACATCCGCTTCAGCAAAGACAAAAGCCCCTATAAATCGAATTACTATCTCTACGTCTACGACGGCCGCCACGATCGTGGCCACTCGGGCCGCTTGTACGTAGGGCTCTCAGCGGACTGCCTGACGGTGGGCTTCTCCATCTACGGCAGTTGGCGGGGACCCAAGGCGGCGCTTGAAACCGTATTTCGCAAGCGCGTTGCGGCGCAGCGCGATATCTTTGAAACCCTTCTCACGCGCGTCGTCCGAGCCCGGCGACTCGAAACCTACTGGCACCGGGAAGAGAAAGGCGAATGGACGCAACACGCCGGGCTGCCGCGCCGCGAGGAAGATTGGCAATCCCTGCACGCCTGGGTGGTGCGGAAGGTTTTCCTGCCCAATTCGCGGGGGCTCGGAACTCCCGCCTTTGCATGCGTGGTTGAGCGCATTTTCACGGAACTCTACCCGCTCTTCATTTTCACCTCCGTTGTAACCCCCAAATGGGAAGCCAAGATCAAAAAGGCGCTCAAGTAAAGGAGAGACCTGCCCTTACCGGCCGCGGGGCGTAGCAAGTTGGTTGTGGCCGCCTTGGGATTCATCGATGATCGCCTTCTGCACGTCGCCCAGGAACAGGTTTTGGTCGGCGGTAACAAAATCTGCCTTCGGCCCGATGTAAATTCCCACCGGCTGCACGACAACTCCATCGATACGGTGAGAACGGATGTTGTTGGAGACGAACTTAAGGTCGCGCGTCTCACCCTCAATGCGGATACCATAACCCGGCTCGCTGGGGCGGCCATTGTCCTCCAAGGTATTTTCTTCAAAGGTGTTGCGGCTCGCAGCGTTGGCTGCCACCTCATCGCGAAAATAAATGCCGGCGCGGCCGTTCCCGCTGGAGGAATTCGCAATGAAGATATTATCCGTATCCTTATGCCCTAATGAAATGCCGTCCCGGCCGTTGTTCCATGACTGGTTCCGCTCATACCGCGCGTGCTGAACACGCCAGCAGAGATAGATGCCATCTTGGCCATTGTCGTGCGCACGGCAGTCACGCACGATGCTGCGCAACGCGCCCGTGCCCAGATGAATCCCCAGGTAAGCGTTCCCTTCCGCCTCACAGTTTTCCACTACCGGATCTTCCACGAACTGGAGGCTGATGCCGTCGCCCGGGTAATCGCGGGCCACGCAGTTGCGGATCGTCATGCGCTGGGAATGAAAGAAGTATATCGCGCCCGTCTGGCAGCCATCCAGAATGCCGCTGCCGGCGCGGCTGCCCTCCACACTCAGGTCCTCAACTTGCACGTCTTCCACGTCGAATCCCGCTACGAGGGGGAACGTATTGAAGACCTCCCCTTGGTTCGCAACGGAATAATCCATTTGCAGGAAACGATCGGAGCGAAGGGTGTTTCCCTCAATGCTGACGATTGTGCGGACGCTGGGCGTCCAGCTCGAAGGACTGACCTTGTCAAGAATGGTAATGCCCATGCCGGGAGCAAAACCGCCGGCGTTTTCCACCGTGGTGATTATCTCGCCATAATCGGCGTCGAGCTTCAGCTTGCTCCGCACTCCCGGGATTTTCTTCAGCAGGGTCTTTTCCGGCCCTTCGCCGCGCAGTCGGACGTGGCTGGCCAGTCGAACAGAATTGGCGAGCAAATAAGTTCCGGCCTTGATTACCACCGTGCCGCCGCCCGCTGCCGCTACGCGATCGACGGCCTTCTGGATGGCGACGTTATCCGTGCCAATGACGTCGGCATCGGCAGGGCCCACCGTAACGGTCATACGCCCCCCCTGGCCCCAGGCCACGGGCGGCATGAGCAGCACGGTGAACAAACCGAGGGCAAGCCTGAGACCTGCCGGAGGAATCGAAACTCTTCCAAATTTCCTTCGCATCGGGATTTTCCTGGCTGGCAAGAATTAGCTTCCATCGTGAGCACGATTCTAGCAGGTAATCCGGCCGGCAGCACCCTGCGTTGCCGCACCATTCCGGAGTGATTATAATCTGCACGTATTTCTGGCGCACCCTGAGAAGCGACCCGGCATGAAACTGCGACCGGCAATTACGGGTACTTAGCCCATCCGCTTATGGCGCAGCTTGGCGCCGATCCGGATTGCGAATTCATCCTTGGCATGGACATCCGCCGCCGGGAATTCGCACTGCCCTGTGCGGCGGAGTTTCTGCGGCTTGATTCGACCGTGCCCTGGGAGCTGTTGGCGGAATTCTGGACCAAACGCCGGATCAACGCCGGCCTGCACCTGGCTTGGCAATTCAATCCCCTCCACGATCGGAGCCGCCAGCGCGAGGTGGACGTACAAGGTTCCCTCAACTTTCTCCGCGCCGCAGCCGCTGCAGGTTTGAAGCGCGTGGTTTATTGCGGCAGTACGACGGCGCATGTGAATCCCCAGAACCCTCGCGAAGAACCTCGGTTACGCGAGGAAACCAAACCCACCAGCACACCCCGTTATCTGTATTCCTGCCACAAAGCGGAAATCGATCGCGTGGTCCAAGACTTCCAGGAGCAGCACCCGGAAATACAAGCCACCCTTCTGGGAGGGGCGATTGTCCTGGGCCCGCGCACGCAGAATATCGTATCGAAAATGCTCGATTGGCATGGCCCGGGTTTCCGTGGATGTTCCAGGTGTATGGAAGCTCCGCCTTTTACCTTTTCCAGCGGGAATTCTTGACCTGATCCGTTACCCTTGGGTGGCGGACACGACGCATCTTAAGGCGGTGTTTGGATACACGCGCAACACACCTCTCGGCAAGCGCTGGGAGCATTTCTTGCGGCGCGCCGGGCTCGGTGACGAAATCCTCCCGCGCCGTAATTCCTAAAATAAAAGGGGAAGGGGTCACCAACAGCTCCTGGCTTTGATTGATTGCTTTTTGTGCAACCCCTGCTATGATATTTAATTGGCAGAAGAATACGCGGAAATGTGAGGCGAGGCAGGAACCTTGGCAGGCTTGGATTGAAATTGCGCGGCAGCACCCGTGCAACTTTGCCATCGCGCCGCGGCGTTAAGGTTCGCGCGCCAAGATTTTGATCTTAGGGCTTAGGGCTTCGCGCCGGGCAAGGTTCAATCGTGTCCGCGTCTGGCAAGACAAATTAGGCATCAGGTCACCGGTGAAGATCATCAGGCAACTCGTCAGTTTCGTGTTGGGTGTTGCCGTAGGAGTATGCCTGTATTCACTTCTCAAGCTTCGGCCCCTTTCCCCCGCGTTGATGTCAAACCTTTCGCCGCTGGTAGGAGCAAATCACCCTGGCAAGTCTCTTCGCGCGCCATGGGTTCAAAGGTCTTTGCCCCCGCAAGTCTGTGCACCCATCCGTGTGCATCACGAGAAGCATATCCAAGCGATGACTCGTGAAGTTGCCGAGGGGCGATCGCGGGTACAGCCTAAGCCGGGGGCTGTCAAGGTGGCTGAACCCGCCGCGGTGAAACAGGTTGCGGCGGTGAATGTCTCTTCGGCTCCGCCGGCGCCTACGATCTTTAAGACGATGGGCTACGTGGAGAAGGCCGGGGGACAACTGGAAGCAATTATTTTGCAAGAAAACGAAATCCAGGTCGTTCATATTGGTGATCTCCTTGCGGGCCGGTACCGAGTCACGAAGGTTTCTCCTGACGCTGTCGCGGCCCTCGATGAGACGCTGGTGCAATCCCCCATGGCTAAACCAAACGACGCTGGAGAGTTGACGGCAAGCGTTGCGCAGCAGCCTTCGACTCCGCCGGTGGCCGCTGAGCCGGGTGCAAACTCCTTAGGATACGTGCAGAAAGCGGACGGAAAGGTTGAATCGGTCGTGGCGGATGGGGAAACAGTTCGTTTGGTCCCCGAGGCTCCCACGGTAACCATGGCGGAAGCCACTCCTCGCCATTCTCCGGAGGGAGCATCACCAACTCAGTTTTCGACGATACCTGCGGCAACGGTCTCCCCGATGGGAGCCATGGCGGACAGTTCGGTTCATCCGGACGGGATGTCGGTTCTTCCACCAGCTTCGGAGATTCGGCAAGCCCAGACCCCTGCGCCCGATGGTGCCGATGGGTCGGCACCCGGTCAATCGAGCATGGGTTCGGTTAGCGAAGGCGCGGAGACAGCGGATGGTGCAACCGACCCGGTAGCACCCATCATCGCCGAGAATCCCGGTGGGTCAACGGTTCGCTCGACCCAACGGTCTGTTGAGATGAAACCCCTCGGGTTCGTGGTGAAGGCCGATGGCGAACTCGCCGCGATTCTCTCTCAGGACGACGAAATCTTCATTGTTCGGCAAGGCGACCGTTTCGCCGGGCATTACCGCGCCGTGGGTGTTTCCGCCGACGTCGTGGAAGCGGTGGAAGAGCCGCCCAGGCAAGCAATGCCACTGCCTTTTGCCGCGCCCCTAGCATTCCCGGACTTGCTTTCTGCTTCGGCGCAGCAAGGGCCTGCTTCATTTTCCGGCGCCGACTGTCGAGATTGCAAATCCGATGAGTTAGGAGAACTGTCTGTAGATGTACCTGATGATCCTCCGCTCGAGGTGTCGCTTCCACCACCCAGAAGCCGGAAGGATGAGCAAGCGCGCGCCGGACCGGCAAAAGGTCCCGGGCAAAGATCCACTCCCACTTTGAAAAAGGCCGCCACCTCACCGGACACTGCCACGTTTGTCTTCCAAACGCTTGGCTACGTCCAGACACAGGATGGGGAAATGCAAGCGATTGTGGAAGATGGGTCACAGGTGTATTTGGTGAAACAAGGGGAGACGTTTGCGGACCAGTATCGCGCCACCAGTGTTGATCCTGTATTAGTTCTGGCCGTGAGGGTGTCCCCCGGGGAGGACGCAGGGAACTTGTTTTCCGCCCAGACAGAATCCGGTGGCAAATCTGCATCCAAGAGACTGTATGGATATTTGCATTTTCCTTTTTCAGGTCTGGCAAACGCCCAAGCTCTCCACCAGATGGGTGCATCAGGCAGTCCGGTTCTCACCGACCTGGGCATGAATCTGCTCAACTCGTCGCTGACCGGGTTTGACTTGCCGGCACATTTTTTCTCGACCGATAGTTCCATTGTGGGGTTTTGATTCCGGCCACGGGAGAGACGGATGCTTAAAAAAAGAGTCCGGCATATAGGGGTGTTGGCGTTAGCCGCCTCATTCCTTAGTTGCGGCACCGGTTACAACGTCGCTTACAATCAAGGTCGCAAGGCCGAGGCCCGGAAAGATTGGGACACGGCTTTGGTGGACTATGAGAAGGCGAGAGAGACTGACCCGGAAAACTCGTTATATATCCTCCACGAGAAAAATGCTCGCTCGAATGCCGGCATGCTCCACCTTCGGAACGGCCGCCAAATGTTAAAAGATGGCCGAGAGGATGATGCTGCGGCAGAATTTCAAAAGGCCGTCCGCATTGATCCGACCAATGAGGCTGCGGCTCAGGAGCTCAACATCGTTCTGGCCAAGCAGGCGAAGATAAAAAAGGAACATACCGAGTCGCTCCAAAAGGCGCTGAAGGCCCGCGAAGAGCCAAGCCAGCCCGCCGCGGTGAAGCTACAACCATTTCCCTCCGAACCTCTTGCCCACTTTCGCCTCTCCGCAGACAGCCGAAGGGTTTTCGAGACCCTGGGCAAGCTCGCCGGGCTTAACGTCGCTTTCACCCCGGACTTTCGGCCTGCTCCGCTCAGCGAAGACTTGAGCGGCATCAAAATCGATGATGCGTTGGCCCTCGTAGCCATGCAGAGCAAATCGTTTTGGAAGGTGGTTACTCCCAATACGATCCTCGTCATTCCCGATAATCCCAACAATCGGCGCGACTACGACGAAGAGGTTTTGAAGACGATCTACCTTTCCAATCCCCTGGCGCCGGCTGACCGCACCGCCATTACCACGGCCCTGAAGCAAGTATTGGGGTTGCAAAGAATTATGGACAATCCTGATGCCAACGCCATCATCATTCGGGATACGCCGGCGAAAGTGGCGGCGGCGGAACAGCTCGTACGGAAATTGGATCGAGCTAAAGCGGAAATCTTGCTCGAAGTTAATATCGTGGAAGCCGACCGCGACCGAATTCGCGATTTGGGCCTGACGCCAGCCACCGTGAGCTCCACCGGTTCCACGACTCCGGGAATCTCGACAATTGCGGCCTATGTGCCTGCCGTGTCAAGCACTTCTTCCACCTCCACTACGGCCGCAGCCTCTGTAGGGGCTGCTGCCATCAACACCTTGTCATATAAGAACATTGCGGTACTTCTTCCTGGCGTAGCTGCCACGGCGGTCTTGAACGATTCCAAAACTCATATTATGCAGAGCCCCCAAATCCGCGTAACCGACGGCCAGACCGCCAAGTTGAAAATCGGCAGCCGAATCCCTTATGCCACCGGCAGCTTTCTGCCTTCCCTTACCGGAACGACCAGTTCGTCGTCCGGGGGCGTGGGCTTGCTCGCCAGCACAAATTTTCAATTTCAGGACGTTGGTGTGAACTTGGAGCTGACCCCCCACTTACTTTCGACCGGAGAGATTGCAGTTCACGCCAAGATTGAGATTTCCTCCTTGGGGGCATCCATCACCGTGGCCGCGGTCAGTGAGCCCACTTTCGGTCAGCGCACCATTGAGGACGACTTCCGTTTGCAGGAAGGAGAAGTGAATCTCTTGGGAGGCATGATTCAAAGTACGCTGAACGCTGCGGTAACAGGAGTTCCGGGGTTGGGCGACGTTCCCCTGCTGCACTACCTGTTTTCTGAGGACCACAAGGAAGTGAATGACCAGGAGGTGCTCGTTATGCTGACCCCACGGGTCATCCGCCTTCCCGAAGCTGCCTCAGCCGAGGGGTCAACCCTCCCGGTGGGCGCCCTCGGCGGGGGTGAGGAACGCCCTGGACTCGAGGGTCCTGCACGCCCCTTCCAACCTCAACCCGCCGAGCCGCGACAACCCTAGTGATGCCCATGAAGATCTTGAAAAGACGCAATCAGTTTTCGGACCAAGCCTTCATGCTGATCGAACTGATCGCGGCGATCACGATTCTGTTGGTGTTGACGACCCTTGCCTTGCCGTTGGCGCGCAATGAGATCGTGCGAAAGCGGGAGATCATACTCCACGAGGACTTGCGCATGATGCGCGAGGCGATTGATCGGTACAAGCTTGATTCTGACCAAGGCAAGATTCCCATTAAAGTGGACACCTTCGGTTATCCCCCCGACCTCCAGACCTTGGTGGATGGGGTGCCGGTTAAAGGGACGGCCAAAGGGAAGTACAAGTACCTTCGCAAGATTCCCGTGGACCCCATGACGGGGAGCGCGGATTGGGGCCTGCGGTCGATGCAAGATGATCTCGACTCCAAAAGCTGGGGTGGACAAAACGTTTTTGATGTGTATTCGAAGAGTCAAGGAGCCGCTTTGGATGGGACCCAGTATGGGGATTGGTAGAAACATAGGTGTCAGGTGCCAAGTGTCGGGTGCCAGGACCCGAAACTCGAAACTCGAAACTCGAAACTCGAAAATCGCCCCGGGGGTGTCCTATTTTCGATTTTCGATTTTCGAGTTTCGAATGCCGACTCCGGACCCCGGACCTCGGACTGGGTTTACGCTGATCGAACTGATGGTGGTGATCACCCTCATTTTGATCCTCGCTTCCTTCGCTATGCCCATGTATCACACTGCCGTGATCCATGCCCGTGAAGCCGTGCTGCGGGATGACTTGTTTACGCTGCGAAAGCTGATCGACGAATTTACCATCGACAAGCAGCGCCCTCCCACTTCCCTGGATGAACTGGTGGACGCGGGATACCTGCGGGGGGGGATTCCGGTGGACCCTTTTACGGCATCGAACCAAACCTGGAGGACCGATATCGAAGATGTACCCATCAGTGCGGACCAAGCCGCCGCAGGGATTGTGGATGTGCATAGCGGCTCAGATGACATCTCCCTCGATGGCACGCCCTATAGCAGTTGGTGAGAAGGGCAGTTGAAGAAGTTGAAAAGTCGAAGAAGTTGAAAAAGTTGAATGTTGAAAGTCGAAGAAGTCGAAGAAGATGAAGAGTTGAAAAAGTTGAAGAGTCGAAGGAGTTGAAGTTGAAAGTCGGGAGTTGGAAGGCGAGTCGAAAGCTGAATGCAGAGAGTTGAGAGGCGAAAGTCAAGATTTGAGATTTCAAATTTGAAAGTCGGCAGGCGAGATTTGGGATTTGAGCTTTCAGCTTTTCGACTTTTTGGACTATTTCGACTTTTTCGACTTTTCGTCTCTTAATACTTCACGGTTGACTGTGAATTCACGATGGCCGAGTTTGTTTGCAAATTAGGGACGGACGCCGGGCGGGTAATGACCCAGACGGAGGAGGCTCGTTCCGAGGAGGAACTCCGCCAGCGGCTGCGGGCGCAAGGGTTTCTGATTTTTTCCATACACTCCAAAGAAATTTTCAATTTTCAGGCGCAAACCTCGCGTCCGGGAAAAATCCGTCCGGACGATTTCCTGATTTTCAACCAGCAATTTCTGACGCTTTCCAAATCCGGCTTGCCGTTGCAGAAATCACTGGACCTGCTGGCGCATCAAACCCGGAGCGAAACCCTGCGCCTGGCCATTCAGGCGGTCCGTAACAAAGTACGCTCCGGGGCATTGCTTTCCGAAGCCTTTGAGTCCACGGGGAGCTTTCCCAAGATCTACTGTGCCACCGTCCGCGCGGGAGAGCGCAGCGGGAGTCTGGACAAGGTGTTGGGCCAATACCTGACTTACCAGAAGCAGTCGCGGGGTTTCCGCAAGAAATTCATTTCGGCCTTGATCTACCCCGCCTTTCTGTTGGTTTTCCTGGCCGGCCTGATCGCTTTCGTGATCGAATTCATTGTGCCGCAATTCGCCAAGCTTTATGCCGACATGGACGTGCAATTGCCAGGCCTGACGACCTTCGTCATTTCCTTCGCCATGCAAGCGAAGCACTACACCTTGCTCATTGTGCTGGCGATGGTGGGTTTGGTCTTTTTGGCAAGGATGGCGGCGCGGTCGGAGCGGACCCGCCTGGCCTGGGAGCACCTGAAATTCCGGCTGCCCCTGGTGGGAAATCTCCTGCTGAAGTTTTCCGTAGCGGAGTTTGCGCGCACCTTGTCGACGCTCCTACAGGGTGGCACGCCCATTATCCCGGCGCTGGAGACCGCCAAGGAATCGGTGAGCAGTCCGTGGCTGTCCCAAGCGATTGCGCAAGCGCAGACGGAAGTGGCGGCGGGGAAAGAGCTCAGCGCGAGCTTGCGCACCAGTGGCTTCTTCCCCTCCATTGCCCTCGACATGATGGAAGTGGGAGAGACCACCGGCGCCATGTCCAACATGCTGGAAGCGCTGGCGGAGTTTTTTGAAGAGGACGTGAACATCGATCTGGAAACACGGCTGGCCTTGGTGGGGCCCGTGATGATAGCCCTAATTGCTATTGTCGTGGCATTTGTACTGATCGCGTTTTATCTGCCGTTGTTTTCCATGGCGGCAATGGTGCATTGAGCGGGATACGGGACACGGGACACGGGATTAGGGGTTCGGGATTCGGGGGTTTGGGTTCCGGGACGCCGAACCCGGAACATAGCAAGACGCCGAACATGGCAAGTAGGGGCGGTTCGCGAACCGCCCCTACGTTAGGGATTAGGGAATTGGGGTTAGGGACACGGGACATGGGATTAGGGATTTGCGACCCGGTCACGAAACCCAAACCAAGTTCCGAATCCCGAGTCCCTAATCCCGTGTCCCGTGACCCGTGTCCCGTGACGGAGGTAGCTTTTGGCAGAAGCGGCAATTGATGTAAAAGAAATGGAATCAGCGCGCAAGCTGGCAGCGCGCTATCAGTTCCAATTCGTGGATCTGCGTGATTCGCGTCCTGACGCCGAATTGTTGCGCACCATCCCGCTCGAACTGATGCTCCACTATGAATTTCTGCCTTTGGAAGGGCGTGACCACCAACTGGTGATTGTGGTGGCGGACCCCACCAATCTGACGCGCTTGGATGAATTAGAAGTCAAGCTGGACCGGCAGTTGGTGGTGCGGGTGGCGGCGCCCAGCCAGGTGCGTGAGTTCCTGAAGAAAACCGAACCCTCGCAGCGCGTTCTGGATGATGCCACAGAAGAATTTCGCTTGGACGTGATTCGCGACGAGGAAGCTGCCGGTGAAGGCCTCTCGCTCGAGCACTTGGTGGAGGAGCACGACGTCAGTCCCATGATCCGGCTGGTGGACTCGATCATTTTCGCCGGACTGGAACGGCGAGCGAGCGACATTCACATCGAGAGCCGCGACAACTCGGTGGTGGTGAAGTACCGCATTGACGGGGTGTTGCAGCAGGCCATGGCGCCCCTGGCGCGGGAGTTTCAGTCCAACCTCATATCCCGCATCAAGGTGATGGCGGAATTGGATATCGCCGAGCGCCGCGTTCCCCAGGACGGCCGCTTCCGCGTGCGCTATCGCGGGCGTCCCATTGACTTTCGCATCTCCATTATGCCTTCGATTCACGGCGAGGACGCCGTCCTGCGTATCCTCGATAAGGAATCCTTGCACGAGAAATTTCACTCCTTGCGTCTGGAAATACTGGGATTGGCCGACCGGGAAATCCGGCGGCTGCGGCGCTATATTCGTGAGCCCTACGGCATGGTGCTGGTGACGGGTCCCACGGGCAGCGGCAAAACCACCACGCTTTACGCCGCCCTCTCCGAAATCAAGTCGGATGAAGACAAGATCATCACCATCGAGGATCCGGTGGAGTATCAGCTTCGCGGCATCACGCAGATTCCGGTGAACGAAAAACGCGGGCTGACCTTCGCGCGCGGATTGCGCTCCATCTTGCGGCACGATCCGGACAAAATCATGGTGGGTGAAATTCGCGATAATGAGACCGCCCAAATCGCCATCCAATCGGCGCTGACCGGCCACTTGGTGTTTACCACCGTGCACGCGAACAACGTGGTCGACGTGCTGGGGCGCTTCCTCAATATGGGCGTCGAGCCGTACAATTTTGTTTCCGCGCTCAACTGCATCCTGGCGCAGCGGCTGGTGCGAACGATTTGTGAAGCTTGCAAGCGTCCAGCGGAAGTGCCCATCGCGCTGCTGGAGGAGTCCGGCCTGAAACCCGAAGCGTGGAAAGATGTCATGTTTTTTGAGGGGGCAGGTTGCCAGGAGTGCAACGAGACCGGGTACCGCGGCCGCACGGCGATTGGCGAACTGCTGGCGCTCTCTGATAATATTCGCGAACTTATCCTGGAAAAGCGGCCCTCCTCGGAAATTCGCCGCGCTGCGCACGACGAAGGAATGCGCTCCCTTCGGGATTCGGCGTTGGAAAAGGTTCAGCAAGGGCTGACGACTTTGCGGGAAATCAATAAGGTCACGTTTGTGGAATAAACGGGACACGGGATACGGGGCACGGGGTTCGGGATACGGGGTTCGTGGTAAAGAACGGGGTCGACACATGGTCACGAACTACAAGGAGCTGGATGTTTGGAAAAAGTCGGTCGCGCTCACTACCGAACTCTATAGGCTAACTTCCCGGTTTCCTGATACCGAGCGTTACGGCTTAGTTTCCCAGATCCGACGAGCTTCGACGTCGATTCCCGCTAACATTGCAGAAGGTTGGGGCAGAGGACCAAGGGGCGAATACACTCAGTTTCTGACGGTTGCGCGCGGGTCACTGATGGAACTGGAAACGCATCTTATTGTTGCTTGTAATTTACATTTTCTAGAACCGGAAGAGCTAACTTCGGTTTTGATGCCGGGTAAGGACATCGAGAGAATGCTCAATCGATTGATCGCCGTGTTAAGAAACCGGAAGGGGAAGGCGGGAACGTATGCCGTCCCCCGTGCCCCGTATCCCGTTTAAAGGATATCGAGAAAATGCTCAGTCGATTGGTCGCCGTGTTAAGAAATCGGAAGGGGAAGGCGGGAACGTATCCCGTATCCCGTATCCCGTATCCCGAGTCCCGAGTCCTGAGTCCCGAGTCCCGTGTCCCGAGGGCCGCATGAACTGGACGACCTGGAAAAGACGGCTAGGACTCGAACGGCCCACGCATACGGGGCGTTTCGTGGCGCCGACCTTCGCACTGGATCTGGAACCGGGTTTTGTGGCGGCCGCGCGTCTGAGCCCTTCCAAACGGCAAGTGCAAAGCGTGGGGGTACGCGAACTTCCGGCCGGGGCGCTGGCGCCTTCCGCCAATAAATCCAATGTAACGGACGACGCGGTTGTGCGCCGCACGATCGCCGAAGTCAGCGAAAGGGTCGGAAACGTAGGCGGCAGGCTGGGCCTGCTGATTCCCGACATGGCGGTGCGCGTGGCCTTGTTGCAATTTGAAACCCTTCCCGAAGATCATCGGGAGGCTGAGACCTTGGTGCTCTGGAAGATGCGCGAGTATCTGCCCTATGCGCCGGAGGAAGCCCGCCTTACTTACCAGGTGTTGGGGAAGCAGCCCGGCTCGGTGGAGGTTCTGGGTGTGGCCGTGCGGGGTTCGGTGCTGGCCGAATACGAAGCGGTATTGGAAGGCATCAACGGTGGGCCGGCGTTGGTCTTGCCGGCCACCGTGGCGCTGTTGCCTCTGCTTCCTGAGGAAGCTAGCGGGCAACTCCTGTTGCATCTCTGTCCAGGGGCGTTGACCGCCGTGGTGGTGGCGGCAAACCGCGTGCGCTACTGGAGAACGCGGTCGCTGGAGGGTGACGCGGTGAGCAACCTCGAGGAAGTCGCGCGTGAGGCCAACCGCGTGTTGGCGACTTGCCAGGATAATCTGGGCGTGCAAGTCCAGAATGTCTGGTATTGCGCGCGTCCGCCGGCGGAATTGGAAGTGGAGGAAGCCTTGGCGAGAGCCTTGGGCCGCGAACTTCGTCCGCTCCCGGCGAAATCCCTCCCGGTCGCCGGCCTGCCTTCCGGGCAACGCGAAGCCTTCGACAATTTCGGAATGCCCTTTGCCGGGTTGATGGCAAACCTGAGTTAACGACGATGAAAATTACCCTCAACCTTTCTCCCGCGGCGAGCGCGCGTGATCGTTACGCGCTCACGTGGGCAGTCCCCGCAACGCTGGTGGGGTTGGTGATGCTGGTCCTTCTGGGGCGCGCCTCGCTCAATGAATATCGCGACTACCGGGGAATCCAACAGCAAGTCGCGGAAGTCCAGATGCGCGCGGAGGAACTCCGCAACCAGGAAGCGGCCATCCGCAAGAAGCTGGAGGATCCGGCGTATCGCCGGATGCTTCTGCAAGCCCAGTTTGTTAATAAACTCATCGACCAAAGGGAGCTTTCCCTTACGGAACTGAGTGCGAGGCTGGCAGGCCTTTTGCCGGAAGACGCTCACCTGACGGGCTTGGCGCTAACTTCCCCCAAGAAACCGGGTGAAGACTACGTGCTACGGATGGGAATTACCGCCAAGAGCGAGGACGCCATCGACACGTTTCTGAATGACCTTGAAGATGCCCCAGACTTCAAAGATGTGTCCATTATTAACCAGGGATTTCAGGAAGAAAGCTCGCAAGCCCAGCAGGTAAATCTCATCTGCACAGCGCGTTACCTGCCGGGAACCGATATATCAACGGAGAAATCGAGTGCGGAAGATAACGCTGGAAGCGCAGTCCCAAACCGACCGAAAACGGATATAGCAACGGAGAAACCGAGTGCGGAAAAGCCGACGTCAAATCGTAAGCCGCATATTTGAAGCGGTCGGCGCAGGGTTGGTGGCTTTGGACCTGGTGGTTTTTTTTGCTGTCTACCGACCACTGGAACATAGGGTGGACGGAGAAGAGCGCCGCGGCACCGAATTGCTACAAACGGTTCGGAATCAGCAGGTTCGCGTCGATCTGTTGAAGAAATTTGAGGCCGCCTTTCCACAAGCAGGGAAGGGGCTGGAGGATTTCACGACCAACCGCACCCCGGCGCGCCGGGAGGGCTTTTCTACTGCTGCCCACCTGATTCATAAGGTGGCGGATGCTGCGGGCGTGAAGGTTTCATCCACGGCGTATCGTCTTGACACGGAGCACCACGATCCCCTGGAGCGATTGGCGCTCGAAATCAATGTGCAAGGACCTTATACGGGTTTGCTGAAATTCTCCCACGCTCTGGAAACCGCGGACGAGTTCATTCTGGTTCGCGAATTCAACTTTACACCGGGGGAAGAACACGGGGCACTCGGTCTGCGGCTGGGCGCCGACCTCTACCTAACACCATGAAACTACCGGCCGGAATCAACAAATGGGGAAGCGCAGTGCTGGGTGTGGTGTCCTTGCTCCTCGTGGGACATCTCGTGGTGCAGTATCGAGGCATGCAGCCGGGGAATTCTCGGGTTAACACTTCCCCGGCGAGCGCGTCACCCACGCGGGCGGGGAAGGCCTCCGCTCATGCCGCCGATGACCTTGCCCAGTACGATCCGGACGTTCACTTCGATGCCTTGAAGGCGCTGGATTCCCGCCCGCTTCCTGACGAGGACCGAAACCCCTTTGACTTTGTGGGGGGGGCCGCCCCCGAAGCTCCCCATGCGCCTGCACCGCCCCCATCGGCTCCACCCCCTGCCCCGCCACCTCCCCCATTGAAAGCCATGGGTTATAACGAATTGCCGGGAGGGAAGAAGGAAGCCATGGTCACTTACAACGATGACCTGGTGGTGGTTCACGAGGGCGAGCTTATCGGAACAAAATTCAAGGTTGTGAAGATCGATCCCTCGAAGGTAGTGGTTGAAGATGGCGACACACACCAAACTCTCGAATTGCCGTTTCCGCAGTAATGATCGGCAGCGCTTGCGCGGCACAGACGGTATGGTGCTGGTCATCGTCATGATGGTGGCCACGCTGCTGTTAATTGCCTTGACGGCGGCGCTCCCCAGCATCTATCAGGAGGGGCAGCGGGAGCGCGAGGAGGAGTTGATCTTCCGGGGGACCCAGTACGGCAGAGCCGTGGCGCTATTCCACCGCCAGTTTGGCCGCTACCCCATGAATGTGAAGGAGTTACTGCAAACCAATGGGTATCGGTTCCTGCGCCAGGAGTATCGCGATCCCATGGATCCCAAGGGGAAGTGGCGGTTTATTCATGTCAGTGCGTCGGGAGTGTTGCTGGATTCCAAGAACCAGCCTCTTGGCGGCAATCAAAACAACCCCGCGGGGTTAGGTCAGAACACTTCCACGAGTTCGACGATGGGTGGGAACTCGTCCTTTGGGGGCTCCAACTCCATGGGATTTCAAACCGGCTCCAACTCCATGGGATTTCAAAGCGGCTTTGGCGGCATGGGCTCGAACCCGCCCACGGGAGGTTCCGGTCAGATCGGACCCACTTCGTCCTTCTTCGGAAACCAAAACGAAATTCAGGGCGCTTACATTGCCGGCGTCGCTGCCACCAGCCATCATGAATCCATCAAAATCTGGCAAAAGCACCACCATTATGATGAGTGGGAGTTTTTAGGGATCGATATGGGAATCTTCGGAATCCAAGTCGGAATGCCGGGGTTCTCTTCCGGGCCAACGGGCGTGGGGCAACAACCTACATCACAGGGTCCGGGGTTCTCACAAGGATCTTTCGGGTCTACGCCACAGCCCAATAACTTTTGAACTTCCTACTATTACGGCATATAAGGGGTTGTAAAGTATTCGCGGCGGTGGACATCCTGCTGCCCCAAATTGGTTTCTAACCAGCCGCGAACAGTTTTGGGTGCGGTTGATGTCAAACGAATTGACGCGAACCTCGGGATTGATGGGAGCCGGATCGATGACACGAGGCCTGCGTCGTGAATCGTGTGTCCTGGGAATTAGCTTGAGCCTGCTGGTCGTGATGGTGGGTTGCCATTCAGCCGGAACGGCGACCAGCGTGGCGGATAAAACCAAATCCGCTTCGGTCAGCAGGACGACTACGTCGGCGACCGATGTGGTGGTTTCCCTTGCCAGTCCTTCCAGTCCGGCCAACGTAACAGTGGGCGGAAACTTGGGGATTACGGCCGCGGTGACGGGCACTGGGAACACCGCCCTCACCTGGGCCGTGGTCGGCACGCTCGCCGGTACCGTGACCAATGGCAACTCGACGATAGGCACGATCACGGGTGGAACTGCCACCGGCGTGACGTATAACGCCCCGGCGGCCCTCCCGACCGGCAATAACCCTGTCACCATCACGGCGACCAGCCAAGCAGACCCCTCCAAGTCTGCTTCGATTACGGTCACGATCAATCCTTCGGAATCGAGTCCGAATGCGATTAATGTACCGGGAGGCGGGACGGATGCCACCGGGGTTAACCTTAACATTTCCACCTCGAGCCCGACGCTGGGGCTTGCCGATGTTGGCACCTGCACAGGAACTCTCACGCCCACTGTAAATCTACCCAATTGCTCGGCGGGAGTTGCCAGCGTCACAATTTCGAAAGGATCGACGGCAATCGTGTGGCTTCTGGGGCAGGGACTGACCAATGGTAGCGGGACAGCACTGGCCAGCGGCTTGTCGGTCAGCGTGAGTCAGGGAAGTGCCAGCGATGTGACTGTATCCCTGGTATCGCCCCTCAGCATAGCGTCAAGCGGGCTAACGAACCTTGCATTCCAGGTCCAAGTGAGTGCGAGCGCCACAGCCGGGCCTAGAAACATTGTTGTGACCAACGGCGCTGGCGAGTTGCAGGCCTTTATCGGTGCAATCCAAATTCAGTAGAGGTAGCAAGTGATGAAAATACGTGCATGGATTTTCGTAACCGTACTGGCCGGTGGGATGATGGCAATTTCCCCCGCGCGGGCTTCGACCGTCGTTTCCATGTCGCTGGACCAGCTTACCCAAGCAGCCAGCGACATTGTCCAAGCACATGTGGTCAACCAGGTGAGCCGCTGGAATGACGCCCACACCCAGGTCTTGACCATCACCACCATGGCGGTCTCGCAAGTGTTCAAAGGAAATGCTTCTTCCACGGTGGAAGTCGAGCAATTGGGCGGTACCCTCGGCAATATGCGGGTGTTCGTTCCGGGGGACATCTCCTTTCAACCGCAGGGGGAGTATGTCCTCTTTCTCGAGCCGGCGCCGGAAAGTTCGCGCTACCGCGTGGTGGGGATGACGCAGGGCGCCTATCGTGTGTACCAGGACGCCACCACCCATCAGGACCGAGTGATCCTGCCGTCGATCAGCCAGTTGCAGATTCAGAATCAGTTGGTCAGCGCCGTGAACCCCGCAGGGACCCTTCCTCTGGAGGGCTTCCACAAATATGTGGCCACCATAGTGGACGCCCGGATCCAGGTTCCTCATGGGCTTGCCCTGTCCGTGGCGATTATTTCCACGGAGTCGCGCGGCGCCGGGCGCATGCATGTCTATGGGAGAACCACCACCGATTTGTTTCCCAACAAGAGCTTGGTGATCCCTGCGGGGACAGAGGTCGAAGGCGAAGCGGTTCTAAGTAGCGCGATGTGGACCATCAATTGGGACGAACTGAACGTTCGCGGTGTTCACGCCCAGATTTCGGCGACCAATCAGGAATCGGAGGGGAGCCTGCGGGGCAGAAGTCTAGTCCTCAAGGTGAGGTGAAACCCGTGAGAATGAGACGGATGACTACGAATCGGCGGAAATGGGTATTGGCCGGTGTCGCCCTGCTGGGGATCTGCTCCGCCGTCCTCTTATTCGCCACCACCTTTCAACTGGTACCCGTCACTTCCAGCGACATCGAGAAGGCCACGTGGGCCACCGGGAGTATTTCCTGGAGTCTAAACCCGTCGAACTCGGTCGTGTATACGGGCTCGGGTACGCTGGCGAATGAGAGTGCGCTGGCGTCTGTATTGAATACTGCTTTCTCCCTCTGGTTAGGAGCCCAGTACCAGGGTATGAATGTTAACACCCTCTCTTTCACCCAGGGCGCGAATAACAGCAATACCGACTACGTCGCGGGTGATTGTGTGAACTCGATCGGCTTCACGCGCGACTTTGGGGCCACCGGGGTCATCGCCCAGACCGTGGTGACCACCTACTCGAGTACGACCACTCCCTTTACTTATACCTGCTCGACGGACCCCACCACGCGCACCTGCCCCAATGAAGTCTGCATCGGCGATGCCGACATCGAGTTCAATACGAATTACAATTTCTATACTCCAAGCTATAGCCGCCCACCTGACGGCTATTTTGATCTTCAGACCGTAGCAACCCATGAGATTGGCCACTTGATCGGTCTCGATCATAGCGGCCTTGCCAACGCCGTCATGTACCCCTACGGCGATTCGGGCACGGGTGGGATCAAATATTCACTGGCGATCGATGACGTGATTGGAAGTGGAGTGTTGTACCCAAATAGCGCCATCCAGAGCCTGACCGGGGGAATCAAGGGAACGGTGACGGTGGGCGGCAGCCCCATTTTCGGAGCGCACGTGGTGGCTATCGACAGTGCCACCGGTAATGTCATAACCGACACGCTTACGGACCCGAATGGGAATTACCATTTGCACGTGATGCAAGGAAATTATTATGTTCTGGTTCTGCCCTTGGCCACCGACACGTCGGGTGACAGCAACACCAATGGTGTCACGAGCATCAGCAACTACCACGGATTCCATAACGGATATCCTTCGGGGACCGCCCAGACCAGCTTCACAGGAAAGTATTACTGATCTTCAAATTACTGCCCCCCTCGCCCCCTTGGGGAAGCTGATCGTGTCCAGCAAAAGATGTGGGACACGGTCAGTTGGGGAAGAGGAGCCGGGGGGTAAGGGGGTTCTGGGGTCGAAGAGGGAACAGTCTCTTCACGTCTATGATGGAGAAAATACGGTGGGAGGATTGAGGGAAGTTGGAGGTGAATCGAGCAAAAATAACTCGCCAGCGGGCGCCGTTTGATCGGCCCCGTGGACGTCGCCCGAAGCGCTTTCGAGACGGACTAGGCGTGTGCCGCTGCCATAGCGCGTCGAGTTGCTTCGACGGTTTTCGCTACCCGCCGGTGGTCTACGAGCATTGCGAGCAGGTCGTTCCGCTGCACTTTTTCGCAGAGGACGGTGCACATGGAAAGGGCGTTGAAGGGGCGAATGAATTCATGAAGGCGACGTTGATACTCGCGGATGATTGCCGTGTCGCTGCCATTCCCATATACCCACGACCAGTCCGTGATCCAGCGCATCACTGTGGCGTGCCGATGCAGCGGGCTGCGCTGCAAGGGTTCGCTGGGGCGGAACAATTCAGCCAGGCAGTTAGGCGCTGTCAGGAAGACCAGTCGTCCACTGTGCAGTAGGGCATCGGTCTTGAGCCCAGTCTCACTAAGACCGTGCGCAATGTCTTTCAGGCAGGTGGGCCCTGCCATGATGACTACTTGCTGGCCGATTTCTAAACCGGCAGTTGAAAACTGTAAGATTTCGGAAAGGCTCTTTTCTTTCCGGACTACCAAACGGCACGGTTCGCCCGGTCCCATCAGGCTACCGTGGTTCCACAAATCGAAACTCATATACCCCTATCTTTGACGAAATCATAGGGGCATGTCAACAGCGCATCGTGTACCAGGGCATTATTGTCACTCTCGCGTTTTTGCGGGTTTCGCCTATTCTTCGCGCCAGTTTTCCGCAAGCAGTCGTCAGTTGTCAGTCATCAGTTCTCAGTAGCAGCCTAACACAAGGATCGAAATTCAAAAATCGAAACTCGAAAATCGCGGCGAGTTTCGAATTTCCAGTTTCGAGTTTCGTCTTTTGGTTGGCTGTTTCATCGGGTCACGCCGGCGCGGCGCCGTAATCCTTGATTTTCAGATGCTCGCCTCCCCGCAGGGCGGATTGATGCGCGACGATGCCGGGCAGCGTGTACGCAATCGCTTCATAGACGTTCACCGTGGGCCACCGATCTTCCACGATGGAGCTGATGAATTCGTGCGTCAAGAAGGTATGCGAGCCTCCATGGCCCGTCTGGACGCGCATCGGTAGGGGCAGGACTTCCCAATGCGTGGGCTCCTGGTACGCTTCATACTTCACCACTCCTTCCGGATAGCCGTTGGCATCGATGACCGTCTTGCCCTCCTGGCTGATTTGGACCACCGTATCCGGTGAGCCTTCCGGCCGGCTCATGATGTAAGACATGCGATCCCCATAGATGACTCCGCGCTCGACCTCGCGCGCGGCGACGTGCCAGAACACGGAAATACGCGAACTGTGTCCCCCGGACGTCTTGAAGAATCCGGTGGTATTCCAAAAGGGATTTCCGTACTCGTTCGTCGCCAGGATGGGGTGCCCGTCTCCCCATCCAATGGCCTCGACCTCCACCAGCCGCTCGCCCGTAATGGGAACCACAATTCCCACGCTGTGTGTGGGGTAATGCATGGGCGGGAAGCCATGACGCCAGGTGGGGAAACCGCGCTCATCGGTCATGATCGCGATCAGCCCCTCGTGATGATATTCCGCTTCGGTATAGAAGATCGTGCCGAATTTCCCCTGGCGTGCCCACTCGCGGCAGGTGATGACTTGGGGGCGATAGTAGCTGGTTTCCGCCATCATGTATTTCATGCCGGTCTTCTTGACGGTCTCCAGCAGCAGATCCAGTTCCTCCGCGGACATCCCCGCCGGCACCGCGCTGATGGCGTGCTTCCCTACCTTCATGGCTTCCGTTGCCATCCACACATGCAACGGGGCGGGCGTGAAGACGGCCACGGCATCCAGCTCCGGGTGCTGGAGGAATTGGCGGAAATCCTTGTACTGTGCCGCCGGCCCATAATGCTGCACCAAACGATTCAAGCGGTCCTCGCGCAGGTCGCAGACCGCGGTGACCTTGCAGTTGGGATCCAGATGCCATTGGAATTCGGCGCCAAAGTTTCCGCCCACCACGCCGATTCTCACGACCTTATCACTCGGGGCGCGTGGAACGAGTCCACTGGCGGCAAATGCTCGAGGCACGGCCGCTGTCGCCGCTGCGGCTCCGATTCCTTTGAGAAATTCACGACGGCCAACGGGATGAAGAGAATTGTCATTCGCCATGGGAGTTTCTCCCTTCCTTGCTGTCCATCATCCGCACCCGGACCACGTTGTTATACCCCCGTTCCAAAGTTGTGGATGACATACTTACGCCATAACCCAGGTCGGTATAAGCCCAGAGATTATCGATATTGAACTGAACTTTGCCATCAGGGAGAACTTCCGCGCGCGCAGCAGCCGTGCCATCGCATTCCGCCCTAACTTGACCGGAACCATCCGCCCAGCCACAAGAGGCGTACCAGATGTTTTCCTTGAGGCTGCGAAAGTCATTGGTGCCGCGCCCACCGGGATCGTTTGGCCCGAAGAGGAAGAAGTCTTTGGTGTCTTCGCACCAGGGGCCCACCGGTGGGTGGCGGTAGGTTTGAGCAGCGAAACGGGATTGCCGCCTGGCGGTTCCTTGCGGCCTGCCAATGTGGTCGTTTGGGTAGGCGGACCAGAGAGCTTTTCGGTCCCAGCTCAACTGGTCGATGGAACTGGAAAGCACATAGCTAATTCCCACTTCATTGGCCGCTTTGACAGGGTCATGAAGCGTGTACGATGTGGTGATCAATCCCTGGCCGTCAATCCTGATTTCAAACTCCGTGCTCATCCCGGGGCCAGAACCGTGGCGGGCCACGTGCGCTCCGATCAAGTTGATCACCACCTCGTCCGCCGTCGACGTGTGGCGCATGTTGATCAGCCACCAGGGAGGCAGGGGCGTGGTTCCGAGATTCAGGAACGGTCCGCCTTCAATGATTTTCTTGCCGTGAAATACTCCCTCGAAAATCAGTCCCGTGGCCTTACTGAAGACGATGTGGAAATCTGAACCCTGCACGGTCAGAGATTGATTGTTTTCCGTCACCTTCGGCGCCGGGCTTTGGGTGGCGGGGAAGGTCACCACCCGCGTGCCGATGCGAAGGTGGAATTCGTCGATGGGAGCTTTGGCGGCGCCGTAGAACTCCAACTCCACAACCTCGCCATCACGCCAATCACGCGCCGGAACGTGGAGGGTGCCCTCGGCCCCCGGCGCGGCATTAATGCTCGGAAGAGACAGTGCTTCCTTCCCCACCCGGCAGAGCGCCTTGAGCTCACTGAGATTGGTGTGATTGAACCAATTCTTCACCGGAATCAGCAGGGGTTGGCCAGAGCCCGGATTGGGGAGTTCGCTCTCGGCCACGCGCACCGGCGAATAGGCCTTTTTGGTGAGCCAAAACTCGGGTTTTGGCCGCCGCCATTCATCCACGATCCCCCACTGTCCATAGCCCACCGGCGAATCGGGTAGCATAAACACTTCCTCAAAGCCCGCCCAAATCGCCCCGCCCAAACATCCCTCTGACGTGTAAGCGTTCTCCCAGAATCGCTTGATGAAGTGCCCCCAGTAGTCCCGCACGCCGGGATCGCGCTTCAAGGTGTCAGCGTTATAACAGGCGAGGTGAATGCATTCGTCGTTTAACTTCGGAAAGTCTTTGCTCGTCAGGTCACCGTCAAACTTGGGGTAGTGTTTGCTGTAAATGTCGTAGCCATCGACGCCCGCCGTGACCGTTTCGGGGTAACTGAAAATGGCCGGACGCGAGGCATCTCCCGCCCTTACGTATTCGCGTTCCTTGGCAAAGTTTGTTCCCCAACGACTTTCGTTGCCCAGGGACCAGATGATGACCGAGGGATGACTGCGGTCGCGCTCGATCATCTCGGCAAATTGGTTCATGAAGCGGGAAGTGAAATCGGGGTTCGATTCGGTTGGGGCGGCAATTGACCAGGCCTGGTTGACAAAGCACACCGCCGACTCCTCTTCCACACAAATTCCGATGCGGTCGCACGCTTCCAGAAAGCTTTCGGTGGGAGGGTAGTGCGAGGTGCGGACGAAGTTCACATTGGCGTCCCGCAGCAGCAGGGCATCCTTCTCGTCGATTTCCGGGGTCACGGAGCGTCCCCGCAGCGGGTGCGTGTCGTGTCGGCAAACGCCCCGCAGCTTCACTTCGTCGCCATTGACATAAAGTCGGTTTTTGCGCCGCTCGACCTTGCGGAAGCCGAACTGCCTCGTATGCTTCTGAGTCTCGTGCCCACCTATAACCACGGTGGCCTCGAGCGTGTAAAGGTTGGGATGCTCGGAGTCCCACTTCAACGGAGCCGCGACGGGAATGGCAACGACTCCCTCCGGCTTCTCGGTCGAAAGGGTGATTGAATTCGGCTCGATGGCCACGCTTTTTCCCTGGCGATCACGCAATTGCAGATTCAATGTTGCGGATGGCGCTTCGTGAAACGCCACGGCCGCAGTCACCTTCAGCGTCGCATCCTTGTAGTTTGAATCGAGGTCGGTCTCAATGTGGAAGCGCGAGACGTAATCGGCGGGCAGGACAAGCAACTTCACTCCGCGCAAGATTCCGCCGATGTAATGTTTGGCGTAGTTGCTGGCATAGGATATCTCATCCGCGCGGTCGGTAACGCCGACGGTGAGCCACGCGGTTTGTCCCGGCGTCACGAACTCGGTGATGTCGCAATCCCAGGAGGTGAATCCGCCGTGGTGCTCGCGCACCAACTTGCCGTTCACCCACACCCGTGCGTAGCTGTAAACCCCATCAAAGTGCAACAACACCTTCTTTCCCTTCGCGCCGGCGGGAATATGCATCGAGCGCTTGTATGCATACTCGCTGTCCCTGGCGATCGGATGTCCTTGGGCTGTGAGTTCACCGGGGACAGTTACATCCGTCCACGCTGCCGGATTTACGCCGTTAGACCAGAATTCCGGGGGAGGGAGGAGGCCGAATTTCCAGACGCCCGCCAAGTCCGTAATGTGGGGGGAAACGCCCGGAACCTCCGTGGGAATGGGCACGATAACGGGTCGCGGCCACACCGGATTCGCGTCGGGGCCACCCACACCGGGCGCAGTCGAGTCTTGGCCGCTGGGCAGAGGCAGTCCGGCGGCATTAAGCACCGCGAGAGCTCCACGCTCCTTGAATGCCAGAGCCGAAAAGAGAGTTGAACTTCCAAACAAGCTCACAAATTTTCGTCGGTTCATGAAAGTGCACCTTTATGATGCGGTCTATGAGGCATTTTCCGAGGCGGTCATAGGCCTTGCAGAAGTTGTCCTTTGTATCACAAGAGAGGCCGCGCGCCAACACCTTGGCGATTGGCTGGCTTGGAAACGGGGGGTTAGGATGTATTGGGAAGAGATAAGAAGAGGTGTGCGGGCCGCCTTTGCGGCGGCCCATTTCTTCAAGCTAAATCGTATGCGGAGTGCGCCGATCGAGCGCTAGAACATGAGGACCACCTGAAAATCAATGCGACGGTTCGCGGCCTGGGTTCCACCGCCGCCGCCGGGACCGCCGAAGAGCCCACCAATCGACCTCGACTGGCCAAAGAAAGGCGAGCCGATGGTCCCTTGCCGCGGGCCGAGGTTTACATCGTTAAAGAGATTCCGGGCGTTGGCGCTGAAGGTGAGGTTGAAGCGGCGATTGCTGGTTGTTCCCCCGCCCCCGAATAAGCCGCCGCCCCCGCCGCCTCCA
>Ga0181533_1001210_pt1 | contig 33504 bp, 40 predicted proteins | sample PEATcosm2014_Bin_45_FD_119772 | JGI IMG/M metagenome (GOLD analysis project Ga0181533, IMG submission 119772) | Peatland microbial communities from MTU Mesocosm Facility, Houghton, MI, USA - PEATcosm2014_Bin11_60_metaG | ecosystem: Environmental > Terrestrial > Soil > Wetlands > Peat | place...
GCGCAGTCCTATCTTCCGAGATGGGATTATCTTATGACGCAGCTGAGGGTAATCACGACATACATACGGCTCATCTTCCTGCCGGTAAACCAGGACCTGGATTATGACTACCCGGTATACCACTCGTTTTTCACCCTTCCGGTATTTCTTTCCTTTATATTTCTGGCGGCACTTTTTGGACTTGCAGTTTATCTGGTGATAAAGTCGAAGAGTAACACTAAAGAGGACGATTCCGGACAAGCCGGAATGACAAAAGAAGTAAGGGGACCCCGTCATTCCGGCTTGTCCGGAATCTTTTCACGCTTCACGTCTCACGTTTCACGGCCTTTAAGCGATTCACGGCCTTTCAGATTGATTGGTTTTGGGATACTCTGGTTTTTCATAACGCTTTCAGTGGAATCAAGCGTTATTCCCATAGCAGACGTGATCTTCGAACACAGGCTTTACCTGCCGCTGGTGGGTGCTTTAATTGCTCTTACAACCTCTGCGTTTATGGTCCAGCAGAAATTAGCGGCCAAATGGAAAGATGCAGAAAGAGCAGTCGTAATATCCTTATCGTTGATTACTATTGTCTTCTCGACAGCCGCTTTTGCGAGGAATATGGTCTGGCAGGACGAGGTGAGTTTGTGGAAGGATGTAGTCATGAAATCCCCGAATAAATCACGCGCGCATTATAATCTCGGCCAGGCCTTTCAAGCGCGCAGCATGCCTGACAAGGCCATGGAGCAATATCTGATTGCCGTCAAACTGAAACCAAAGGATCCAGAGACGCATAACAATTTGGGCCTTGTATATTACTCTCTCAACATGCCTGACAAGGCTGAAGAGCAATATCTGACTGCCCTTAAGCTGAAACCTGATTTCGCCCAGGCACATAATAATCTTGGCGCCGTCTATCAGACTCACAACATGCCTGACAAGGCCCTGGAACAGTATCTGATCGCAATTAAACTAAAGCCTGACTATGTGGATGCCTATAAGAATCTCGGCATCATCTATCAAGCTCTTAACTTGCCTGACAAGGCTATGGAGCAATATCTGACCGCCATTAAGCTGAATCCTGATGATTCGGATGCGCATCTTAATCTCGGAGTTTTCTATCAAAGTTTCAATATGCCCGACAAAGCCATGGAACAATATCTGATCGTCATTAAACTAAAGCCTGATACCGCGGATGCACATTATAACCTTGGCGTCATCTACCTGACTCTTAACATGTTTAACAAGGCCATCACCGAGTTGCAAACTGCTGTAAACCTAAAACCGGATGATCCGGAGGGGCATTTCAACCTTGGATTTGCTTATTACAAGATAGGACAAATCGCATATGCGCAAAGGGAATTAACAGCAGCATTAAAAATAAAACCTGATGACCAAAGAGCGCAGCAACTGTTAAAAGCCGTGAAACGTGAACCGTAAAGGCCGTGAAACGTGAATCGTGAATCGTGAAACGTAAAAGGCCGTGAATCGTGAAACGTAAAGGCCGTGAATAGGTCAAGACAGTGAGTAGTAAACAGTGAACGGGGAAGAAGAACGTGGGACGTGAATCGCGTTGCTCCGCTCGAAAAACGATTCCGGACAAGCCGGAATGACAGGCGTCCCGTGACCCTGCAACAAGAGGGGAATTATCAAGCTAAAGTAACAAATTCGTCGAGAATCAGGTAGTTCACTTTTTTCCCCTTGGTCCACTTTTCACTTTATTTCTATACACGGTTTTTTTGATCTCTGGCTTTTCTGTTCACGTCTCACGGCCTTTTACGTTTCACGTTTCACGATTCACGTCTCACGGCCTTTCACGTTTCACGTTTCACTGTTCACATGCCTTTTCGATTCACTATTCACTATTCACTATTCACGTTTCACGTTCTTTTGCCTTTCACGTTTCACGGCCTTTAAAACCTGATACGCTGCTTCTATCCTGCTCATCACTGCATCGAGGCTGAAATGGATGCGGACAAATTCTCGGCCGTTCCGTGAAAGCGTTTCAGCCAGTCCCTTTTCACTCAAAACCCTGAGAACAGCGTCTGAAAAGCCGCGGGGGTCATCCGCCACGAGCAGATCTCTTCCAGGAACAGCCCTTATTCCCTCATTGCCATACGAGGTGGCCACCACCGGTGTTCCCGCGGCCATTGCATCAAGAATTTTGACGATGACCCCTCCGCCTATCATTATGGGAGCAACAAAGACAGCGGCCTTTTTGTAGCATTCATCGATATCATCGACATATCCGGGGACAAGAACACCGGGGTCATCTCTTTGAATAGATGTCAGCTCTTCAGGCGGACCATACCCCGCGATAACAAATTTAGCATCAGGCACGCGCATCCGTATCAAAGGAAAGACGTTTCGATAAAAGTATAAGGCGCCATCGACATTCATCTTCCGGTATTTGTACGAGGCGAGGAAGAGTATCGTATTTTTCTCCCTCTCGACCTTCTTCTCCGTGATGTCCAGACCAGCCGGATGAGGAATGACCCCCACCTTCAGTCCCGGCGCCATTGAAAGCATATATTCCCTGTCGTTTTCTGAACGGGTAAACACCATATCGAATCTGCGGGCAATCCGGATTTCGAGCGCCCTGACAAGACGGTATCTCAGGTACCCCGGCGCCTTTCCGATACCCCTGCGCTTCTTCGCGGATCTTTCAGCCGGCTTTGTTATGACATCATGGGCATCCAGTACCATTGGGGTTTTGCTCTTCTTCATCATCAGGGCCGCCTCAACCCATTCGACCTGTATGATGTCAAAATCACCGTTATGCGCGATCCTGTTTGCGAACCGGCTGAACCCCGCATAGTTTATTATGAGTTTTGCAATGTCGAAAAAGTTTCGTTTGTCTTTTGTCTTGTATGTGTAAGGATATATCTCTTTGCAGACAGGTTTCAGCTCTTCCAGGGCAGGAAACTCGTTTTCCTCCAGCCTCGTGGCAAGATATATTTCGTGTTTTTTAGAGAGGTTTTTGATTATCTCAAAGACATACCTGCCTCCGGCATGGTATGCCTTCTTCTGAGGGAGAAAGAGACTGATGAATAAAATTTTCATATGGCTTTTTTTGAAATCCGGCCTTTTAAAACACGGCGAGACTCCGAGGGTACTCCCCCTGTATACTTATTTGAACAGAGTCAGAGGTCTGTGGTCTGCTATTACAGCGAAATGCTCATCGTATGTCATGAGCGAGATGCTGTTTTCAATGGCGGTCTCCGCAATTAAGAGATCTACTGCGCTCATGGGATACCCGGCATCATCTTCCGTAATCGTCTCCTCCGGTATTCACCATCTCGACTGAACGTGTGGAAAACTAGGGAAAACTAGGGACAGCGACCGTTTATTTTGTTTTCCTTGGTCGACCGACAGACAACGCGGCCAACCTACTGCCGACGATGCCTTCAATCGTGCCGATGAAAGTCTCATCACCGCAAGGCCGTCCTGTCTTTGTGTTTTGAGATATTGTGGCCGTAATAACAGAATCATCTTTTTCATTCAAATACCCCAGCCAGTCATTGATCCTCTCTGTAAGATAACAGTCACTGGAAAGAACAGGGTCCGCTTTCTTATAAATATGAGCCCCGGCGCTTGACCACCTGTAATCCTCCGGCTTGTCCACCAGTTTAGCCCTTACCGGATTGTTCTCAACGTACCTGACCGCCGCAAAGACATGGGGCTCGTCAAGTACGCATGAAAAAAATCTGCCCTGCCACAAATGACCATTGCCGCCAATCTTTTGGTTGAAATACCTTGAATACATCATATGCAGGGCATTGAATGTCTTTGCCAGGGAATCTTGATTCATCGGTACCGCGATATAATGGACGTGATTGCTCATGAGACAATAGGCCCATATTTTCAGAAAGTATTTGTCGCTGTATTTTTTCAGCCATTGAAAATACTGGTTAAAGTCTTCGTCTGAGTTAAATACAGTCTGGCGATAATTGCCCCTCTGAGTTATGTGGTGGGGGTATCCTACCGCAACTGCACGTGATATTCTTGGCATGGTTGGATAATACAGGCGCAGCGGGATCGATGTCAATAAAAACGGTCGCTGTCCCTAATTTACCCACTTTCTCCCGCCCTATCTCTTTTTAGCTACTTAACAGCCTCAACAGGGAGGTTCTCTATATTTACATTAACTATATCTGAGAGGCTGAATCTCTGACTAACGTCTAAAACCTCTATTCCTATCAATTGATTGTTTTCATCAAAATCTATGACTACACCGTCTTCTATTTCTTTAGACTTTGCCACAAATTCTTCTTTGAAATAGACATACAATGCATCTGCCTCTTTGCTGTATTCTATCTTCATCCCGGCCCTCCTTTACGCTTTGTCAACAACGCTTATTATAAGTATTTCATTAGATAACTTTCGATACGTTACTTTAATATATCTTTTTTCTATATTTTTATAAGCGTTAATTCGCCCTCTAACTGATTCTTCCATTTTATCAGGGTTTTCAAGAACGAGATTTACTTCCTCTTCGGATATCTCTCTCCATTTCATTCTTCTCCTTGCATGTCTGGCGAATCTGATTAAGGTACCCATATGATATCAAGTATAGCATGACCTTACTCTTCATACGGCCCTGTTAGGCCCCATTTTTTTATAGAAGTACAAATCTCCATAGCTTCGTGCGGCCAGTTCCAGTCTTTTAAGAAAACTTGCCACTCTTTTTTTAAGAGCGGATTTAACAAAAATGAAGGACCATCCGGAGTTGAAACAAATGACGGCGCAGCAATAAACGGTCGCTGTCCCTAATTTACTTTTCCTAATTTACTTTTAGCAGAAAACTGGCATCAATCGCGACCTGAGAGTTTTTCAATCCTTTCTTCACGCAGTTTTCCGAGTATCAAAGCAGAGTCGTTTTTTTTCCCTTTCATGCGGATGCCTTCTCTTATTTTTCCGATTCTCCTGATTTGGGTCCGCCGTCTGGCTTTTTCAAAGGGCGCGTTTTCAAGCTGTTCAAGGTCTTTAAGGCTCACGATAGCCGCCTTGGGCTTGTTATTCGCAAGCAGAACAATCCGCTCCCCTTAGAGAAGGACCGGATGAGATAAACCAAAAAAGGCTCGTCTCCTATCGGCGCCATCGGCTTCGGCAGGTACCCAAGAGTCCCTTTTAGCCTTGTGCCGAGCCCGCCTGCAAGGATGATTGTTTTGATATGGTCATGCATCGGCCTCCCCCTTCCCGACCTTTTCGTCCTTCATTAAATGGGCTGTTTTTACCCCCCTCACCCCCGCCCTCTCCCACCAAGGGGAGAGGAATCTAATTACAGTTCTCCTCCCTTGATGGGAGGGGATTAAGGAGAGGGTGATTTTCATGACCCTGTCTGAGCCCCGGTTCATGGGGATTCCGGCTTGTCGGGAATCGTTTTTAGAACAGAGAGCTGTCTATTGCACAAGCTTCACACCACATTTCTCAGCTGCTCTTTTTAATCCATCTTCCAGTGTTGCCACTGCAACTCCGTCGCGCATCGCAAGTTCCAGATACGCTGCATCATAAGAAGATAACCCCTGTTCTCTTCCTACAGTCAAGGTCTCACTTAATGCGTGCTGAGAAGTCTGTTGATCAAAGGTAATTGGGAGGTCATGAAGCAGCCTGACAAACCGTAAAGAATCGGCTGCCGTCAACCTTTTCCTGCGTTCTCCGGCAAGTAAAACATTTGCAACTTCCAAGGCCCATAGTGACGGTACTATTGCTTCTGAGTCAACAAGCAAGTCCAGTACAGAATCGGCATAAGTATCAGCTTCATCTTCAAAACACCACGCCATTACTATCGAACAGTCAAGAACGAAACGTTTCAAAATCGTCTCCCCTCTTTTATCAGCTCCTTAAGAAGTATTCCGCCCAGAGTATGCCCCTTGCGGAACTTCCGAATTTCATGGATAACAGCGCGACAATCCTGCTTTGTCAGTGCCTGTGCAGGCACAAGCATTGCGACAGGAATACCATGTTTCGTTATGGTAATCCGCTCACCCTTTGCGGCCCGACTCAAAAGCTCGGACAAGTGCGTCTTGGCTTCATAAGAACTGACAGTTTCCATTAAACTCCTCCAATTAAGACCAAATCTTAGTCTATTATAGACCAAAATTAGGCCGCTGTCAAAAAACGGCTTTTAACCTTTTGGAAAAAAAAGGTTAGGAGGTATTTTATAGGGGCAGCGAGGAATTTATCCTCGTCTCCTTGCGAGTACGACCAGCTCCTGACCTTTGTTCAGCTCGTAGAGCAGCTTTAACACCTCATCCCTTTCTTCGGCGTCCAATTTCAAAATCCTGCCAAGAATGCCAGTGTCGATGTTTACGTCTGAATCTCCGGCCTGAGAATAAATCTCAAGGACTTCAAAGCCGGTCTTTGCAAGGACGATTTTCAGGTTTCGGGGTGAAAAATAATACAAGTGGTTCGGCCATGAATTCCATGGCCAGGATGCGAAAGAATATTCTGCGGCAAAAGAGAAGGCATTAGGGACCGCAACCAACAATATACCGCCCTTCCTGCAGAAAGACGCCATCTTAAGTAATTCAGCTTGCGGATCCAGGGCATGTTCGAGGCAATGAAACGAGGTCACTATGTCAAAGTAGTTGTTATCGAATGGAGCTTCATGGACAGACCCGGTGAAAACGTCTAATTGCTGCTCACGCGCCCAGGCGGACGTCTGCTTTGAGATCTCAATGCCCCAGGTATCAAACCCTTTTTCTCTGCAGTAGAGCAGAAAAAGTCCGTACCCGCACCCGACATCGAGAACAGACTTGCTGCCGGGGGCTTGCTTTAGGATCCTGTCCATAAAATTTTCATAACGTGCGGCCCTGGCGGTATAATGCGTTTTGTAAACGTCCAGAGTTTCCCTGATGCTGGGAAGATAACCTTCTTCAGAAGAATAGAAGTCTTCCAGGACTTTTTTGGAAGGAAGCGGACTGAAAAAAATGAGGCCGCATTCCTCGCAGCGGTATAAGGCAGCAGGAAGACGATTCAGAAATAGAGTAGCAGATTTTGAATCGCACACATTACAGCGCCCAGGGCCGGCGCAGGAAGCGAACTTCCTGATTCTCTCAAAAAGTGAAGGCAGCACGAAATGCACCATCCGGAGCTTGGCCAACAGGCCCTTCACCATTTCCTCCAATGCCGCACGTGGTAAATTGACCGCAACATACTTCTTCGGAAAGATAGGGACAGCTTGACAGACCCTATTTACCTGTCACGATATACTTTTGCACTGCAGTGTATAATGATATTGCCTGATGATACCCGGCCTTTTGGTCAATAGTGGAAGAATTTTCAGTTATAAGAATGAGTTTGCAAGCCAGAGATTTGCCAGCTTCCATGTCCGAACTCGAATCGCCAACTACAAAAGAACTTGAAAAGGACAGCTCAGGGAAGTCCTCTTTGGCCTTCAGAAACATCCCGATATCCGGTTTTCTGCACGAACAGGAACCCTTTTCATGCGGACAGTAATAAATTCGATCGATGTGCGCGCCATGCTTTTGAATTTCGAGAGACAGTTTTTTGTGAATTTCTTCGACGTCAGCTTCCGTCATAAGCCCCAGTGCAATCCCTCTCTGATTGGTAACGACAATAACCTTCCAGCCGCTTTCATTCAGAATCTTAATAGCTTCAACCGCTCCGGGCAGAAAGGCAAATTCCTCCCAACTCTTGATGTAGTCGCCGTCAGGGGCTTTTCTGTTGATCACACCGTCCCTGTCAAGGAAAACCGCGCTAACCGCCAAAAATCTCCCTCTCAACGATCTCGCAGAGGATATGGCCTACTGTAATATGCACTTCCTGGATACGCGGGGTGTCAGTGGAAGGCGCGCAGAAGCAGTAATCAACTACTTCCATCAGCTTGCCGCCGCTCCCGCCCATAAATCCGACGGTGATCATACCTTTTTCTCTTGCGGATTTCATCGCCTCAATGACATTCGGCGAATTGCCGCTCGTGGAGATGCCAAAGGCAATGTCACCTTCCACGCCGGCCGCCTCGATCTGGCGGGCAAATATCCTGTCAAAGGAATAGTCATTGGCAATCGCCGTTATCAAGGATGTGTTCGCGTTCAGGGCCTCGGCAGGCAAGCCTTTCCTTTCAATATAGAACCTGCTTACAAGCTCGGCAGCAAGATGCTGTGCATCGGCAGCGCTTCCTCCGTTGCCGAAAAAATACACCTTTTTCCCGCTCTTGAGACAAATGATTAAAGCCACCGAGATCCTTTTAATAATATCAAGGTGTCCTATAGTGTCCTCCATTGCCTGAATACTTTCCCTAAGCCTGGTTAGAATCAGAGTCGAAAAGTCCACCAATTACTCCTATTGTGTAACATTACTTATAATCAAGGATTCTTGAGCATAGCATAAACATATTCGCCAATCGCTATGGCTCCGGTCAAGCCGGGGGATTCCATGCCAAGAAGATTGACAAATTTTGGGAAACCGCTATTTTTTTCATCCTTAATATAAAAATCCTTTACCTGGCTGTCATCCGGACCCTGTATCTTGGGCCTTATACCCGCCATGTCAGGGAACAACTGGTCACAATCAAGATCCTTAAACATCTTTTTGGCTGACAAATAAAAATCCATCTTCTTGCTTTTATCAACTGCAAAATCTTCGATATTGTCGACATATTCAGCGTCAGGCCCAAACTTAAGTCTTCCGCCCAAGTCGATGGTTGCATGGACACCGAGCCCGGTGAGAGACTTATGGGGCACCGGATATATCAGGCGTCTGCAGCGGTGCCTTCCCATATACGAAAAATAGGTCCCCTTACATGGGTAAAGAGTCACTGGTTCGATACCTAATAACTTCGAGACCGATGTCGCATACAGGCCTGCCGAATTAATTAAATATTCAGAAGCAAAAACCGTCCCGTCCGCCAATGAAATATAATAAAGATGGTCACTATGCCGGATGGAAATAACCTCGGAGCCGTATACAATAATCCCATTGTTCCGGGTGATGTCGCCCTCGAGGGCTTTCATGAAAGAATGGGTATCGAATATGCCAGTCTCCTTAGAAAATAACGCTGCAACAACATTGATGTCTGGTTCCAGCTCACGAGCCTCTTTCCCGTCCAATCTCACGACATTCTCGATTTCATTTTTCATGACTTGGGCATAAAGCTTTTCGAGCGCCTCCGATTCACTATCTTCTGTAGCGACAATCAGTTTCCCGCATTTGTTGTAAGGTGTCCGTTTCCGTTCACAGTAATCGTACAACAAGCGTCTGCCATGAACGCACAGCGTATGTTTGAGACTGCCGGTCGGATAATAGATGCCGGAGTGGACTACTTCACTGTTTCTGCTGCTGATACCCCTTCCAAACGATTTCTCCTTTTCGATCACCAGCACGTCTGAATCCTCTTTGAAATCCTCAGATATCCTCCGCGCTATGGCGAGCCCGATGGCGCCGGCCCCGATTATCGTAAACATAAATTTATCAATGTCGCTCATTGTGTCCGTTCCTTTTCACATCTGTGGTTCTCAAATGCATTTTTCGGGGTTACGTGGACGATGAGTGTACGGACTTCAGGAGGGTATCGACATAATTTTTTGGGTTGTGATGATTTGTCCATTTCACAGCGCACAACCTCGCCCGCTCCCCAATGCTTGATCTATTATTCAAAAATTCAAGAATCGCATCAGCCAAAGATCGCGGGTCTCCATCTTGAAAGATCACCCCTCCGCCCTGGCACTGCGATAGTTGTCTCTCCATCCAAGTGTTTCGCGGGACAATCACAGACTTGCCGAATGCCAGTGCCTCAGTAAAGATACCGGAACTCCTCGCATAGTAATCCTTGGCCCTGTAAGGAATCAAAACTGCGTCAGCGCCACCTAAAAGGTTGTAATACTCGGCCGTGCCCAATGACCTGTCAATCATTGTGACCCTTCCATTAAACGCCTTCAATTTCTCCTTTGCCATGATCGTCATCTTGCCGGAATAATCCGAAGTATTAGATTGAATAATAAACTCCAGTTTCATTGTTAGGGCTTCCCTGAGGACCAATTCTATCGCATCAGGTATGAGGTAATAACCTTTTTCGTCCCGGGCATCGCCTAAATAAACAATAGTTATCTTGTCAGCAGCGCTTCCCCGCGCTAATGGTCCGTTAAGCAATTTTGAAGTATGGGGAATAGGAAAAACAAAAACTTTTTTTTCCGTAAGCTCCTCATATTCTTCTGCCAGAGCATCGGTATCAGCAGCATAGATCACTTTTTTATAAGCGGCGAGCTTGTCAAACAGGTCCAACATGACCTTATATATTTTGTGCGTCAGGAGATAGCGCTTATCCGGCGCATATACCGCATTATTGTATCTAAATAGCAAGACAAGAACAGGTGAATTTTCCTTGGGTAAAGAACGGTACCATAAATAGACTGCCGGAAGCATGCTGTGATTGATAGTATGTATCAGCACGATGTCACTGTTTGAAAAAGTTTGACGAGCCAATTTTTTCAGGTCTCGCCAGTAAAAGTGGTTACCCGCAAAAAGGTTCAACAGTCCATTCAAAAATGGATGGAGTCTGATCGGGGAATGTATCTCATGCATGCCATGTTTAAAAAGCGGGATGATCTTGTACTTTTTAGATACCTCCATCTCTTTTTGCCCGGAAGAATAAATGAACGCATCTCCGCCCTGCCTCACCCATTCATCATAAATCGTGGTTGTGTATTCAAAATGATGCCCGAGTCCGCTGAAGAACCCGTTATCAAATATGTGAAGCCTCATCCCCTACCCGCGTTCATTACGAATATACTATCGTACTGCCCGGCGCATTGATTTTGAACCCTATTTCGTGATAATTGCTCAGTTTTTCCCGTACCCTATCCTGTCGCTCAGGTGGCACAAAGAAGATCATAAACCCGCCTCCTCCTGCCCCGAGGATTTTCCCTCCCAGTGCACCGGCCTCCATGCCAGAGTCGTACATCTGCTCGATCTCGCTGTTCGAGACATCCTTGTCTAGCTGCCTCTTTAGCTGCCACGTTTCATGAAGCAAGTGTCCAAAATCACTTAATGGACTCGAACTCGTCAAAATCCGATAGCCTTTTTCAACAAGAGGCAGCATGTCTTTAAGGGTGTTTTTTATAGAATCAATATTCTTTATTTTTTTTGCCTCCACTTCGGATGCGCGCCTCTTTATTCCGGTAAAAAACATCATCAGCGACTTTTCGAATTCATCCAGTTTTTCCAATGTCATCGGCACCTTATGAACGACTATATTCCTGGGAGTGACAAATTCGATAAGGTTGAACCCGCCGGCAGCGGCAAATACCTGGTCCTGGCAACCCACTGCCTCTTTCAGAATTTCCCGTTCTATCTCAATTGCCATGTAAGCGAGCTCAAGCTTGGGAACGGTCCGTCCCTGATAGGCAAGAAGAGCGTTTAACAAACCAACCGTAAAACTCGAGGACGAACCGATACCCGAAAATGAAGGGATATCGGCCGACAAATCGATCTCGATATCTTTGGTTATGCCAAAATATTTCAAGCACTCCCTGAATGGGCCATGCTCTATATTGTCCACATTGCTCACACACTCGACCTTGCGATAGGCTAGCCTGATGGAATAATCGAAGAGGTGAGAATAAAACGGCGTGACTGAATGAAATATGAACTTATCAATAGCAGTCCCTAAAACAGCACCCCCTCCATTTTTCAAAAAAAATTCAGGCAAGTCAGTCCCGCCACCAAAAAAACTGACCCTAAGTGGCGTCCTTGCAATTATCATGATGCTCCCTCCTTACGAAATCGATCGTATTGTCAAAACTTAACCACAGAGAACACAGAGAAATGCTTTAATAGCAACGAATTAAGCATATTGACTACTGCCTCCCCTCTGTGAGCTCTGCCTTTTTACTCAGATTCTTTCTTCCAGCCAATTGGAGTTCACAGAGAGGCGTCCCGAAATGTCTGTATTTTGTCTTTAATGTTTTCTTTTTATCATATTTCATATTTTCTCTGTGCCCTCTGTGGTTTCATGTTTGCCCCCCTTTTTTTCATGAAACTTTTGACATCACCAAATCGATCCATATGCTTTCTTATAAAAGCATCTGCCATTGTGACTGTTTCAGGCGTTCCCATGTCGATAAAGGGTTCGTCTGTAACTGCCACTTTTACCTTCAATCCCCTGGACAGAATAAGGGGAAAAACATCATACTCGAAGCTGAGAGGTCTTTGTCCTGGGAAAATCAGCACCGTTTTGGAAGATAAGAGATATATACCGGCGTTGATGATGCCCTCTCCCAGTCTCTTCTCCCCGAATTCGGACAGAAATCCGTCAGGCCCAATCTTCAGAGAGCCGTAACGGGAACAGTCAGGTACCCTGCAACCAATCATCACTGCATCAGCCTCTCCGGCTTCCATGAGTTGTATCGCGGGTTGAAGGTCCGCAAGAACAAGAGAGTCACCGTTTGCTGCAATAAGAAGTTTCCTAGATGAGAGAGCTTTTGCAGCCATAAGGAACCCTCCAGCAGTACCAAGCGGCTCATCCTCGCGCACACTCGTTATAAATAGGCCGTCGTCAAAGCGTTTGGCAAGATACTCCTCGATTATTTCGGCTTTGTATCCAGTGGAGATGCTGAAATCCCTTATTCCCTGAGCTGCAAGATAGAGGATCACCCACTCCATAAACGGCTTCCCACACGTCTCGATCATGGGTTTCGGCACATTTGGGTGAAGGTGCTTTATCCGGGTTCCGAAGCCTCCAGCCAGGATGACAGAACCCCACTCGTCACTGTTCACATCCCTGCCCCCCTCACAGCCTCATCCACCAACTCAAACACTGTTTGGCGGGATTCGGGTATGTCAAAGTATCCGAGGGCCTTCCGGATATTTATCTCGTAGACAACCTTCAAGCTTCCTTCGTTCACGGGTACGCTCCGGCCTAGTCGGGCCATCACCTCATCAAGCCCTATCAGGCCTTTTCCGCACAGGTTCAGAGTCTCATTTATTACGTTATTTTCCAAAAGCTGCCACACCCTGTCGGCAGCAACGTCGGTGTTCAGGTACTGGAGACGGCTCTCCGGGTGGACCCACAGGGGGCCTCCGTTCAGTATATCGAATATGGGGTTCTTTCTCATGCCTGGACCTACAAAACCACCGAACCTGAAGATGAGAAATTTGGACGCTTCATATCTTACAAACTGTTCGGCTATATATTTATGGAAACCATAACGGCTCAGTTTAGTAATATCTATGTCAGTGGATTCAGAGTTATTAACGGGGCTGGATAAATCAGGATAAACATCGCAGGAGGAGCAAAGAACATACTTATCGTATCGAAAATCATGAAGAGAGGAACAGACCGTCCTTATGGAAGCGTCGAAATCTGCAAGAGGTTCTTTTTGAGAAAGGAATTTTTTTGAATTCCCATTCGCGTTGATAAAGATGTCACAACTCTCGCCGGCAAAGTCTCCATAATTCTTACGAGTTATTATTTCATGAGGGATACCCCGTTTTTCGCACAAGCGTGCGAACGCACTTCCCACAAAACCGTTTCCCCCCATTATGAATATCATTTGAGCCTCTTGCAAAAACACCTGAACCACAGAGAACACAGAGCGTGTGAATTAACCAAAGGGTGCACAGAGAAAGACAATGATAAAAAGACTTTTCTTTCTATAATCATTTCTCCGTGTCCTCTGTGGTTAAGACTTTTGCAGCTGCCTCATTTGTCTCTCTATAGCCGGATGCCGTCGCTCTTTGCGGAGTAGTTCTTAATGAACCAGTCAATTGTCTTTTTCAAGCCACCCTTCAAATTTGTCGGACAGTCCAGCCCTAAACTCTTCATCCTTTCGACACCAAATATTTTGACCATTTGGCCGTCCGGCCTTGAAGTGTCCCATTTGATTTCAGCAGCTATGCCGACCAGTTCTCTTATAGTCTCGGCAAGCTCTTTGATCGTAGTGGTAGTCCCCGTAGATATATTAACCGGCTCGTCAGAATCGTATTCCTCGATAAAGAATGGTATGACAGCGGCGACATCTCCGGCATATACAAAATCCCTCACCGGTTTGCCGGAGCCCCACATGTATATCTCCTTATCGCCCTTGAGCTTAGTTTCATAATACCTGCGGACCATAGCTGGCACTACGTGAGACTCGTTAGTCCGGAAATTATCATATTCGCCATACATATTGCCGGGTATAATCACCGCCGACTTCAACCCATGCTGCTTGCGGTAGGACGTGCCGGCAACGATGCCCATTTTTTTTGCACAGGAATACCCGGCGCTTTCGGACTGAGGAAAGCCTTTCCACATCTGCAGCTCGTCAATAGGCGATACGGCATCTGCCGGATATGAACACCCGCCCATTGGATATACCATCTTTTTGACCTTAAACTCGGCGGCATACTGGAAGCCGAGCGCGGTCAAGAGGGTATTCCTGTAGTAGAAATCAGCAGGGTAATCACGGTTTGCGCCGATCCCGCCGGAATATGCGGCAAGATGTACAAATACCTCAGGTTTGAGTTCCTGGAACATCTTCCTGTGCTGCACTGGATCCATCAGGTCATAGTCTCTGCTCGAAAGACCGATGACTTTATCCTTCCCATACCTCTCCTCAAGTATGGGCATCAGGTGTCTGCCAAGGAAACCGGAGGCCCCGGTTACTACAATTCGCGAATAAACCTCAACTGGACTATTTTCTTTCATTAAACTCTTTCCTCCGGGAAATTAACGTAAATCTTTAATAAAATTTCAATTGCGCAAATAGAGTCGAGCATGCCATTAAGGGAAAGCGAATCCGACCGTTCAGACATATATCGTAATTAACATGCTTTTTATGATTTATTATACCATGGTGCCATTCTGCTTACTTTGATTTCCTGATAAGATGTAGATTCGGGATTTTTATCGACTTTTTTAATAGAATATGACCGTTATTCGCCGATTTCATGGGTGCACCCATGCAGTTATAAAAACCATTTTTTGTCATAAAAGTAACCGGGAATGTTAAAATATATGAAATCTGCATGATCATTATGGTTACGAGGAGATAAATAATAATGGCACTCCCTCCGCAAGAGATAAAGAAGTATGACTTTATCGATGCGCTCCGAGGCTTCGCAATTCTCGGAGTAATCCTTATACATTCATCATATTCGGTTCTACCCACCAACCCAACGCTTCAGAAACTTATGTTGGAAGGCGCGAGAGGAGTCCAATTATTCTTTATAGTCAGCTCATTCACTCTTTGTATGTCCTGGGCGTCCAGAAGTAATAATGAAACATTTCCAATCCGGGACTTCTTTATCAGAAGATTTTTTAGAATCGCACCGATGTTTTATCTTGCCATTTTTCTTTACATCTTCATAAATGGGCTTTCGCCGGCATACTGGGCCCCCAATGGTATTAAGTGGTGGTTCATTCTCACGACTGCGCTGTTCCTTCATGGATTTCATCCGGAGACAATAACTTCAGTTGTTCCTGGAGGCTGGTCAATCGCTGTAGAAATGAGTTTTTATCTCGTATTACCATTCCTGTTGCCGCTCATTAAATCTATTAAGTCGTGCCTCATATTTTTCATTTTGAGCTTGGCTCTATATACTCTCAACTCCATCATTATTCCTTATCTTTTCGTTTATCCGGAAAATCAGCAGCACCTTGTGCAAGAATTTACGTTTCTCAATTTTCTTAGCCAGTTTCCTGTGTTCATTATCGGTATCTTTACCTATTTAATATTTAAGGAGAATTTTCCTCGCAGGCGAATCGCAATCGGTGGTTGCTTGCTACTACTCATTCTTGCACCGTTATTTTGGTATCAACCCTACATGCACCATACAATTGCAGGTGGGTTGTTCTCGGTCTTTGCCCTTCTTTTGGCTAACTGGCCTACGCGACTTCTGGTAAATAGAGTTACTACCACGCTTGGAAAGCTGAGTTTCAGCATGTACCTTGTCCATTTTGCAGTATTGACGTGCTTTGCCAGGCTTGGAGTTAACAATTTTTTCCCAAAAGGGAATACATCAAGTTTTCTGCACTTCCTGTGCATTATTTTTGTGTCCGCCTTTGTTTCGCTCTTTTCATATAAATGTATTGAGCTTCCAGGAATTGCACAGGGCAAACGTTTAATCAAAATGCTCGAACAAGATACTGCACCAACCCCTAACCTTGCGCTCAACCCCGGCGATACGCAATAAGGCTATGCTACGCAGGTTGCCTTTACTTGTGCACATTTTTTTTGGAAATCCGCAATAGTTTCAATTTGAAAACAACCGCATCAGTAGTCTTACATATCTCATTCCAAGTTGTCCGGCCTTGAGAACAAATGGAGGTGCGTTTTTAATATCCGCTTCCATTTCAGAGGGAATACCGTCACCTTTTGCTATTCTTCCGGCATGTTTGATGTATTTGAAAAGCGCAAAAAAATTGCCGACCTTTCTAAAAAAAACCAGCGACTTGATCTTTAATAGCTTGGTCTCAGAGGCGCTGCGCTTCACTTCGTCGAGACCCCCGCGAAATGATGGCTCAATAACAGACGTATCAGCTCCGGCCATTATGGTTGAAATAAGCCTCTGGCCTGAGTACATATCCTGCCATCTTACCTTCGCGCTTTTTAATACTGTCAGGTAGCTTTCGTAATTTTCAGCTATCCTGAAAAGAGCGGAGGCCAGGTCATCAGGAGTTGATATGCATTCGCCCATGCCAGGCTCCATCACAGACGCCATCCAGGAGCCTTCAAAGGTGATGAACGGCGTGGAGGAGATGACTGATTCTACAAATATGCAGGAAGTGCGGGAATAATATGCCCTGGCATCGTAAGGGATAAGCATTATATGCCCCGAGTTGAGCAAGTCGTAATACTCTTCATCACTAAGAGGCTGGGTGAGCAGTTTTACCCCTGTGGGATAACGTTTCAGCTTTTCCATGGCCTCGTGGATAACAGGCTCTGGGTCAGGCACTGCCTGGAGAACGAATTCCAGACGACCAGTGGTTATATAGTCGAGTGAGCGCTCTATCAGATCGGGGATATACTGAAACCCTTTTTCACTGCGGGCATTGCCAAGATAGATAACTCTCAGAGGTCCATCCGGAACAGCCTTTTCTTTGATCATCCTGTGCCTGAAGGGTACCGGCAAGACCTTGAATTCGTAAGACGTCAAAACTTCATATTCATCTTTAAGCCGGTCCGAATCTGTCAGGAAACTGATCTTCCCTGAAACCCTGTATTTTTCTAGCCTGCCGAATATCAGCCTGAGAAGACGTATCTCCGTGCTCGGCTGCACACAGGCTTTCATCCTGTCGGGAGGGCCGTCAAAGATATTCCTGCGGAACAGCAGCCGCATGTTGGGTACCCGGCCTTCGAGATATTCAATGATTTCGCAAACAGCCACAAATTCTCTCGGGTTCATGTTCGGGAAGAACATCACATCAGCAGTGGTCAGGGCATACTTAGCGATAAGGTTCACCAAATCCTGCCTGTATATAGTTTTGAGCTGTATTTCTTGCTCGCTGAGTAGACCCTCTAATTCAGAAGAGGCGGCACCGGCCGGCGGAAGATCTATCATAGATAGATCCGGCGGGCGATCAGTCCTGGAAAGGCTCCAGAAGTTCGTATAAAGAGCCGGGACGTACCCGAACTGTTTTGCTTCCGTGAAGTCAACATTCGAGAACATCAGATAATCGAACTTCGATTTGTCGAGGTTGTCCGCAACTGTCTTGTCATATTCGAAAAAGTGTCCTATGCGCGAGGCTATGGCATTGTCTATGAGAACAAATCTGGGCTTTAGCGTTCTGCCTGTTACAGGAGGTACCCAGCCATTATCCAAGGGATAATCGGTGTCGAACAATGGCAAATAACGTGTACAATAGCTGATCTCCTCCGGTCTTTTGGCTACTATTCTTGCAGGAACACCAACAGCTATAGCATATGGTGGTATGTCTTTAGTAACCACAGCCCCGGCACCTACAACTGCGCCCTCACCTATTGTGACTCCAGGCAGGATTACCGCTCTTGCTCCTATCCAGGCATGATCATTTATAGATACAGGCCCCTTCACATAATCAAATGTGGGGGAATAAGGATCATGCGTTGCGGTTTGGATGTAAACCTGGTTAGAGATGTTAACATTGTTGCCTATGACGAGTTTTTCCCTCGTGTCTATATAACACTGCCGGTTTATTACAGAATTATCGCCGATGCTGAACTGAAAACCGGTGAAATATGTAGTCATTGAAATACCTGTGTCTCTCCCTATCGAATATCCGCAAAACTTTCTGAAATACCAGTACCGAAAACCATAACACGGGATTTTGGATATCAAATGGTTAGCACAGAAAATTATTAAAGCGCGTTTAAGCTGCAGTATATTGAATACGAGCCTTTCCTTAGGAGTTATAAGATTCATTATAGCCATTTATAAATCTCTAAAAACATTATCCATTGCCAGGTCATACTGTTCCTGGCTATGGTTTTTTCTTATAAACTCCAATGAGCAGTCTGCCATGCCCTGAAGACGTGCCGGCGAGGACAGGGCTTTCAGAATATATAATGCAAATACCTTTGGCTCATCAGCAATGACCAACTCCGAAACATCACCTGCCGACGACTCAAGTGCCTTAGAGGTTGCGACTACAGGTTTACCATAGCTCATGGCCTCAAGGACCTTCATATTGCAGCCAGCGCCATATTTTATAGGGCAAACAACAAGACGGGACTTCTGATACAGCCCGGCCAAGTCTTGAACAAAGCCAAGCCTGCTCACTGTGTGATCAAAGATATCCAGAGAGTCGCATACGTTCCCTGCCACAGCAAACCTAACACCTTTTTTTTTGAGGTACGGGAGATAACAATCAAAATAGAAATCCTGCACATTCGCAACATTGGGAGGATGGTTTGTACTGATATATATGATGTCATACGAGGGAGCTTTCGATCCTGAGATCGATGATTCCAGGACAGATACAATCTGGGGGACGTAAGTGACCTTCTCTTCAGGCAACAATCGGATAAGTTGCTGATATTCTTTAAAGCTGATCATTAACAACTGGTTAAATTTATTGAGATGTTCAATCTCATGATTGATCACTTGCAGGTTTGCACCTTCATCACACTCAGAAGTATCAAAGTGACGGCTCTGAATATCGATAATTTCAAGTAATGAGCTGGAATCAGGGGGGCAAAGATCCAACAATGGTGTTTTAAAAACATAGTTCGTGAAAAAGATCTGTGTCTCCTCCATTTTCCTGGCAAGTATTTTACTTTTACTGAGCTCCACATAAGATTGACAAATGTTTTGAAACGTCCATGGCGATCTGAATTTACTATAAGCCGCGAATATCTTTGGCTCATCAATCCAGAGTCTCAGGACATGGATATCGCACTCCTTGTAAAAATCACTAAATTCTTTCAGATATTTTTCTTCAAAAGGCATGACCAGTAATATTATCCGAATTGGTATCTTCTTTCTTAAAAGGTAAGATACATGATTCGCATAGACCCTATGCGCACCAGATCGTATAGGCCAGAAAACTTCGTCTGTAAAGTACGTTACCGCCTTCCGCATTATTTATGTAATGTGCCCAGAACGTCAGATCGAATAGAAGTGATCGCACCGTGCAACTCATACCCTGTCTCAAGCAGTAATTTCGCAAGATGTGCTTCATCCCGACCCGTGATGCCGGTAATAAGAGGCTTTTTCATTCTATTCGTCACTTCTATCCATTCATGATATGCTACAGAGCAAAATAGTATAGTTCGAGATCATCCTAGAGGCAAGTTATATCCATACTTACATGTAGCCCAGCCTTGAAATCAAGTTCGGAGCTACCACTTCAATGAGGTCGAGATGATATTTCGACAGACCCTTCTGATGGTCATATACCACTCCCTTTATGAATGTCGCACTCAGTCTCTTGTCTGCACCAGACAAAACTCTCTGTTTCCAATCAGATGGCGGTTCGATGTCCAGGCCTTCAAGAATACTGAAGAAATATTTCCGTGCTTCGGGGGAATCAATCTGCTTTACGTGTGTCAAAAGGTCCTCGTACCGGACAACCACGGCGGCACTATTAAACCAAGCCAGTCCATAAAGCAAAAAAGCATCCCGCACGGATGAAAGTATGGTCCCCTCGCAAGAAGTGCCCAAAATTGCATGGGTAATGGCTTCATCTAAGGGGACCTTGTTTGCCTGAATAAATTTCATTATCTTGTCTTTGGGATTTTGCACACTGTAAAAGAACCTTGCCCATGCCATAATGTAGGAACGAGGATCTCTAACAAGGACCACCACCTTGGATTTCCGAAGACAGTCAGCCGTTTCCAGATTGTGCAATACATGCCCCGTGAAAAACTTTTTCTGCAAGACGGAATTCTCTAAGATATCCCTAAGATAGGTAGACTTCTCCAAGTCGTGCAATACCTGGGCTGTAAAAAACATTTTTTGAGGGACCGAATTCTCTAGGACCTGCCTATAATTTGCGTCAGTAACAAACGGTATATAGAAATGCTCTGGGCCAATAAAATGAACCAATATATTCCTCAAGAGCATCGTCCCGCACTTGGGAACTGTCAATAGCACAACAGGCTGAGAAGGGAGTCGGGGAAAGGTAAACTTAGATAGAGATTCAAAAATCCTTATCGTAGTTTCGACATCATCGTTTAATTTGATCTTTCCAACATCCTCCCTGTAAATGCCTTCGTCTTTCACGTCACACCTCTCGAAATAATTTATTTTGCCACGAATAAAGCAATACTATTCTTTAATCATTGCTACCATCAACTGATATATCAGCATCACACATTGGCAAATTGATTCGGCCTCAGAAGAGAATAAGCCTTGAGCAGCTCCTTTATGCCATCATCCAAGGAGTAAGCAGGTTTCCAGCCCAAGCCTTCTATCTTCGCATTGCTTACTAAGTAATCCCTCTTATCAGGGTCTTCACCTACCGGCGCAGAATGAATGTAGAAGCCGGGAACGTATTCCTTTATCTTCTCGCAAAGCTGCCTTTTAGTCAGGTTGGCGGAACTCAGGCCGACATTAAATGCCTGCCCTTTCATTTTAGCGTAGTTCTCTATGCCGAAAAGGAACGCATTAGCGACATCCCTGATATGAATGTAGTTGCGTCTGAAATGTTCTTCGAACAGCACTATAAACCGGTCCTTATAGGCACGGTATGTAAAGTCGTTGACCAGCAGGTCCATGCGCATGCGCGGAGCTACGCCGAAAACTGTCGCAAGGCGAAAGGTAACTGCGTTTCCTCTATCAAGAAACATTTTCTCGATCTCCACCTTTGTCTTGCCGTAGTCAGATATAGGCCGCAGAGGGCTTTCCTCGGTACAATACGCGTCTTTTTCTCCTATTCCATAACCGCTGTTTGTTGTCGGATACAACACTTTTTGTGACGATGACAGATGCTTAATCAGGCCCTCCATTGCATCATGGTTTACCATCTTTGTTAAAGAGGGATTGATCTTGCAGGCTGGCGCCCCCACTATAGCCGCAAGCGGAATTATTATATCGGCTTTAGAGCTCAGCTCCGAAATCAATTTCTCATCGCAAATATCACCTTTTACAAAACTAAAGTTGGGATTTGCGCAGCAATCCAGAAGAGCAGTCTGATTAAAAATTAAAGAGTCAATGACCGTAACCGCAAACCCCTGTTTTAACAACGCTGGCACCATGATCGAACCCAGATACCCTGCGCCACCTGTCACTAGAATCGTTTCCATAATTTATTTTCCCCTTTCGTATTGATGATTATTCTATAATCTTTTGATTCATGATGCTGTGTGCAACAAGCTGTAGCCTCTTAGTTCATTCCGCGCCCTCAATAACATGTGGAAACTTGGGATAAGGCAAAAATCTATCATTCAGATGCATTTTAGAAAAAAGAAATTCTACTAGTTCATTTCTTGCTTCTAATTCAATATCCGGACGATTTTCAAGGATATATTCAGCATAGTTGGAATACCCCAGCAATCCCAGGATCAAAGCCTGAACTAATGTAATCTCCGGCTTTAAGGGGCCAACATTAACAAAAATCACGTTACAAAAAGTCGCTCTGCCTTTCGAAGAATACGGCATGTTCTTTGTTTTGTATCGCCATCTTTCAGCCCGAAGATCCAAAACCTCAAATCCATAATTTGCCAGATACGATACGACTTCATGAAAAAATGGTTCTCCCATAAAAAATGGTTCAAACCTTAATTCCATTTGCAAAACCACTGTATTCCTAATATTGTCACCGATAGATTTTATTACAGCAAAATCCATACCTTCTATGTCCGTCTTTATATAATGCCAAGAATTGATGCCGCTTCTTCCAGCAACATCGTTTATAGTAGCCGCGTTGACAATAATCCTTTTTGTCTCCACAAAGTTCTTCCCCAAATCATAATCACGGACAAGTTTGGGATTCGGTAACAGTAGCGAAGAGCACGAGCCTTGACTTCTTTCTATGAATACCACATCTCCAGAGACGTCTGAAACAACACCCTTAATATTAATAATATTTGCTGCCTCCAGACCATCAGCAGATTCACGGGCGTCAAACTTAACAACCGTTGTAATGTCGGCGATGTCTTCAGGCAGTATCAGGCTATCGCCAGCGGAACCTAAAATTAATAAACTTATAGGCCTCTGAACAACCTGCTTAAAATAAGCAAATTTCGCATCATAATTCTGCTTGCTTTCTCGATGCGGCATAATGCTTTGGCTGTCATCCAATTTTCTTAATCTGCCTACGCTGTTTTCTTGTTGCGCATCGGAAGTGCTGACTCGAATAAGCCGCAGACTTAAGGGACTCAGGAATCGATTGATAAATGCAGTTGCTCTGCCCATTGCACCCTCATCCTTGAGACCGCTCTTATTTGCATTTGTCTGCACGGGGACTCTTTTTCAGTACCAGGTGGAATCCCACGCCTTCATTTTCATGCCAATCCATGACCTGATGTTTGCTTCCTCGAATCCAATCGTCTTTCCCTATTATGTCTTGAACAACCGGAACTAATCCTATTTTTTTAAAACGGCCAATCCACCAGTCCGCTGGTTTTACAGTCTGGTGCCACTTTGTACCTGAAACAGGATCGGAATCTTCAGAAGTCGCAATGGAACACATGAAATACCCTTCATCAGCGAGGTGCCGGACAATGTTTTGGAGTACCTGTTCGATATCTCCTTCACAGAAATGCTCCATTAATTCCCAGGCAGTTATTACATCAAACTGGACCGGACCTATCCTCTCCGCCTGAATTGCGAAAGGCTTAGAAAGGTCGCAGGTAAACAGCCTTCCCGGAATGATTCTCCAGGCAGCGCGTTTATGATTAAAAGAATAATCGCTCCCCTCGATGCCAATAGCATCATGTCCATCTTCAAGCAGGGATTCCACAAATCCTCCGCCTGCGCAGCCAAGGTCCATGACATGAAGTGGATCTCTGCCTCCCATAAATGCATAGAGTTTTTCATTGAATCCATACCAGATTGAGTTATCATTCCTGGTCCCCCATGGCATAACATGGTCCGGGGAATCATAAGCAATGGGAAATTCCGTCTTAATCTCATAGTTGGGGTTAAGATTCTTTTTTTCCGCTGACAATTCAAACAACATTTTTTTGATGGTTTCAACTTCCCGATCATCTAAATGCTGGACGCGTTGCAGTATTTCTTCAAATTTATTTTCAATGTCGTTTAATTTCTGTTCGATAGATTGCTGCTTTTGCTTGTTCTCTGCAATGATAGCTTCAAATTTACCCGCGATTTGAGTTATTTGCCCCTGAATATCTCTTATTGTTTCATGAAGGCGATCACCCTCTTGAACCGGTCTGAGGTAGTTTAATATTTTTCTTAAATCCCTTAATTTCGCGAACATAGATATATTATACTATTTCCCGGTTATTCAAAGGCTTGTAATTTTTGCACATATTGTTCCACGAACCCTTCATAATCAGAGACTGATGATGGCTTGCCCGATGCCCGTTCGATTCTTGCAACAATTTCCATAGGCACATAGTACAAGGTGTAATACTCTTTTTTAAAAGGAGCTACTTCAAAAACATCGCAGTTGGGGATATGGTCAAAAAGAGCCAGCTCACCGGGCATCAGGACAGTTCTGTAAGAGCAGCCTGGCGATACGGTATATTGCCCCCCCAGCAAATTGACATCGAAGCCGAACTCTATTACAATCCTGTCCCCGGCATGAAGATCTACCAGAGGCACCTTTTCTGCCCAGGAAACATTTCCGATTATATTCAAACCGTTGACGTCTCTGATAATGAATCCTACTGCCAAAAAGGGGGTGTCTTTATCTGCACGAATATGAATGCGATATCGCAGGTGTTGACCAAGGAGGGCTACTGTGACTTTATTGTCCATTTGATCAAGCAGTTCCGTGTTTACAACCTTTACGTCACCTGTTCCAAACCGGAGATTGCTGACCCTATCCATGAACTCCTGTGACTCCTTGTATTGCATGTTATTCCGATAAGCCTGATAAGATTCTTCATCACTTGTGGACAGCCGATTTACGTGATGCACTTCAACTTGCGTTGAATTGTCATTAAGCTTCACTTCTTCGTCTGATGAACCGCTCGTAGGGACAGCCTGAACTTGTTGATCTGCACCTGAAAAAATTGGAGTCTTGCTTCCTTCGAGCATTCTTTTGTTATAAAAACTCCATACATCAACCAGTCCACCTCGCCTGATTTCGCGACCTTTTTCAAGTAAAAGTCCCCAGTCGCCAAAGCCGGCATTTGAATGAGAGACAAACAGCATGGCTGTCCCGCGCTGTCTCAGTTGCATTAAGCGGTCCATGCATTTTATTTTGAATCTGATATCGCCAACTGAAAGTATCTCGTCTATGATCAGGATATCAGGATCTACGTGAACACTTACGGAAAATGCAAGTCTCGCATACATCCCGCTAGAATATATCTTGACCGGCTGATCAATAAATTCCCCGATATCTGCAAAGGACGCTATTTTCTCAAATTTGTCATCAATGGCTTCCTTTGAAAAGCCGGCTATCGCGCCGTTCATATAAACATTTTGCCTGCCCGTAAATTCCGGATTAAAGCCTGTCCCGAGCTCAAGCAAGGCAGATATTTTGCCATCCACTTTGATCTCGCCCTCTGTCGGCTGCGAAATCCCTGAAATTAACTGGAGAAGGGTGGACTTGCCGCTTCCATTCTGCCCAATTATGCAGACCACCTCCCCCTTTTTTACCTCAAATGAAATATCCTTTAACGCCCAGAACTCGCGGTGGTACTTCTTCCTGAACGGATGGAGCGCCTCTTTGAGCCGGTGCTGCGGGCTGTCGTAGAGGCGGTATTTTTTGCTGAGATTTTTAACGGAGATAGCGATATCGTTCATTTAAAACTCGTAAAGGTGAAAGGTGAAAAGTGAAAGGTGAATGAAGGAAAGTGAATCACTTCTCCGCCCGCTTTCTAACGCAGTTGATCAAGCCTGCGAGTTTTATAGTAATGGAGTCGATCTTCCGATCGATCTCCTGTTTCTGCATGTCCGAGATGTAGCCCGGATTCGAGGCAATTTCAATTTGGGTGGCCAACTCGCTGAGAGAACCTCCGGCGATATTGAGAAACTGTGCAAACTCTCTTGTCGAAAATCTGGCAGCGCCCTCTGCAATATTGCTTGATACCGAAACAGTTGAGCGCCGTATTTGGGACGTGAGGCCGTATATCTCGGCTTTGGGAAATTTCTCAGTTAGCTTGTAAACATTAGTTGCAAGCGCAACAGCTTCTTTCCAAACGTCTAATTGTTTATGTGTTCTTTTCACCAGTCACTTTTCAGCATTTCGAATATCAGATCAAGGATTGGTTGTCTTATGCGAAAACGAGTCGGCGGCCTTTTGGCTCGGGGACAGTATCTCCAAATTCCTTTGCGGTATCAATCCACAGCTGTATTGCCTCTTTTACATTAGCCAAGGCAGCTTCCTGTGTACCGCCATGCGCCATGCAGCCCGGCAACTCAGGCGCCTCTGCAACAAAGACCTCATCTTCATCGCTCCAGTAAAGAATGATTTCATACCGTTGCATTATTTTTCTCCTCCCAGTCTATATTTCAAAATAACTGCTCGTACCTGGCGAACCTGATACGCTTTGGCATTATTTCCATCACGCTGCAAATTGACCTTCTCCTCGACACCCTGCTTTCGGAAAACGTGGTGGCTGCCTCGTATGCGCTCGTCAAACCCAAGATGGTGTAACAACCGGCACAAGTCATCAAAGAGCATGTTCGCATCAGAAGCCCCCTGCATAGCAGGTTCCCGTATCCTGGTCCCTGATCCCCGGTCCCTGGATCCGAGTTTTGCTTAGGCCATCGGCGATAGTCATAAACATTAACAACTTTCAGCAAAATCAAAAACTGGAACTTCGAGCTTCTTTACTGGTTTAAATTTGTCTTTTGCGAACTTCAACAACTCGTCAGTAACCTGGGGCGAATACGTCTTCTCGCCGCAGCGTTCGCAAACTTCGGCGGGGACATGTTCAACAAAAAAGTATCTGTTCCCCTCTTCATAAGTGAAAGTTACCTGCAATTTTTTTGTTTCACCTCCGCAAAAAACACATCTCATTCTTTTTCCCTCCTGACTCTATAATCTATCCATTCGTTCTCGATCGGGTCATAAGCGGTAATAACAACAACTTCAGGTGGAAATGTAAGCTGGACATGAAGATGCCGCCCGACTTTCGACTGCCCATAAACAAGACAACTCGGGGAATATTTATCTTCCGGATATTCTTCGATTATCTCCCCGAATAATATTGCATCCTCAATTTCAATTCGATCAATAGATCGCTTGATCATCCTCTTTACGGCATGATCAGAAAAGCGATATTCTTCTATTCTTATTTTAACTCTGATTTCTTCTATTTTCATATACTCCTCTTAAATAGTCCCCTCATAGGTCATAGTAAAGCGCTGATTGCCAGTATCGAATCGATCGGGTTCCACTATCTGCGGTCCCTGGTCCCCAACTACAATACATCTGCAAAATGCGGCCTCAGCCGTAAAAAGATAGCGGCTCCGACGGCGAAGACAGCAAAGGTGACGCCCCAAAAATAGAGGGACATCTGCCAGTGGGTCCAGAAGGGGACGAAGTAGATGAAGGACTCCCGGTAACCCTGAACAATATAGAACATCGGATTGAGTCTGAGCAAAAACTGTATTTTTTGAGGCATTATCGTGGGGTCCCAGAAAATAGGGGTGGCCCAGAATCCGAGCTGCAAAACAACATTGACAATTTGGCTGGTGTCCCGCGCAAAGATATTGATGGAAGAAGAAATCCAGCTTATGCCCAATGCGAGAATGCTCATCGCAGCAAAATAATACAATGCCTGGAACCAATACAGACTGAAGGGCATCCTATGCAGCAGAATGAGGGCTGTCAGCACGACCAGGAAAACCGAATGTGTGATAAATGAGCCGGCCAATTTGACCACCGGCAGGATACTTAAAGGGAATACCACCTTTTTTACCAGGTGCGAGTTGTTTATTATAACGCTGGTGGAACCGTTGACAATCTCGCTGAAAGTGTTCCAGACCGCCATGGCTGCAGTTAGCCATACTACAAAAGGCACATTCCCCTTTGGGGCAGCTTTGAATCCGACACCGAAAACGAACCATAATATGAAAATAGTAATTATTGGATTGATGAAGGTCCAGAAAATGCCGAGCATGGAGCCTACATGCTGCGTCATAATGTCCCTTTTCGCCATTTCAAAGATCAGGAACCTCCGCTGGTACAAAGTGCGAAGAAAGTTGCCGAAGCCCGTCAATATAAATATGACTCTATTTGTCATTTATCCTTGGTTCAGCATACAAATTATCAAACACGAAAGCTATTTTTTCTCCAAAAAATCTTTTACCTTATTGTATATTTCTTCTGAATTCCCGTAAAACATTTTTGCATCTTCTACGGTTGGCTTGCCAGAAGGCAATAATCCAAGATCCCCGGGATACCGTGAATCTATATATAGTTTATTCAGCAGGCTGAGAACATCTTCATCAAAATCTTCATCACAGACGGATCCTATCGTATTCTTCAGTGTTATCAGATCGTGCGTTTTAACAGCCCGTAACTCGAACTCCTCAACTACGGCTTTAAAAACCTTTTCAACACATTGTTGAGCGTGAAAAGCAACAACAGGCGTCAATCGATCATCACCTAATATCTTCTCTATCGTGTCAAGATCGCTTTTGGCTGACTTCAGCCATTCGGCAGTGATATGTTTCACGTGAGGTCCTTTCCTTCATTGAGTATCTTCATGGAAAACATACTACCTGACTCAACGAATTTCTCAAACTCGGGCTTCGTGTAAACCAATAGATCGATGGGCACCTCTTTTTCAATCGGCCTTATCGCTCTGCTTATTCTCAGGTAATTTTCAGACCTCTCTTTAAAACTCCCCGGATATTCATCCTTGTCAATCACAACCAAGATATCAATATCGCTGTCTTTATCAGGACTGCCGTAAGCATAGGAGCCAAACATTATAATCCGCAGTGTTTTTTCAACTTTGGCTACCCTGTCGACAATCTCTCTTTTTATATCATCTATTGACATGTAATCAGCCTCTTCGCCACTTCGACCTGCATTATACCTATAAATTCCGGCAAATGCTTTTTTCCCTCGTCATCCATCGCTTCCAGACATAGTTCAAGCACTTCTTGCAGATTTTTATGGAGCTCATCCAGGGATTCTGCTTGAGTGTGAGCGCCCGGTATTCCGGGCACAATCGCAGTATAAAAACCGGTTTCGGGGTCCTTTTCGATATAGGCAGCTGTCTTATACATGTTCCCTCCCCCTCTCAATTTTAGGCATAAAGCCCTTTTCATCAAGGAATAGCAGTATCCTGTCTGCAGATTCTTCGACCGTCAATTTGCTCGTGTCTATAACAAGCTCAGGGGACTCAGGTTCTTCGTAAGGGGCTGAGATGCCGGTATAGTTTTTTATAATGCCTGCCCTCGCCTTTTTATACTGCCCTTTTGGATCCCGCTTCTCGCACTCTTCAATGGGACACTTAACATAAACCTCAAAGAAATTGTCTTCTGAAAATAGTTTCCTGACAGCATCCCTGTCCTCCCTGTAGGGAGATATGAAGCAGGCAAAGACGATCAGCCCGGCATCCACCATCAGCTTGGAGACTTCTCCAATCCTGCGGATGTTCTCTTTTCTGTCCTCTGCACTGAATCCGAGGTTTGCATTCAGCCCATGCCTGACATTGTCTCCGTCAAGAACATATGTCCTGATGCCTCGGTCGAAGAGCTGCTTTTCTATACAGTTGGCAATGGTGGACTTGCCGGACGCGGAAAGGCCGGTAAACCATACAAGCCCGCTTTTGTGACCGTTCAGGCTGTTTCTGTCAGCCTTTTTTACAAGGCATTCGTGCCAAACCAAGTGATTTCTGCAGATGTTTTCCGTCATATCATCCTCGTTTGAATGTTTTTTCGCTGTTTTCTTATTTTTTTGACAGGCTACCGCCATTCGGGCCTTTTATGGCCTGCCTGTAAATGTTCTGTATTGCACATCTCATAATTCAAGGTACTACTAAGTAAAACTGCAAGCTGCTGCAGTGCGGATTAAATGCCAGGTCCAGAGTAACCAGACCCCGGTCCCCAGTCCCTATTTATTCGCTCAAAATATCCTCAGCGGTCGCAAAAGAAATCTTCCGCTTCTTTTCCTTTTTTTCAAATGTTTCTATCGTTTCCATATCCCTCATATTTTCATATAACTCAAATAAAGATTTTTTTATAAGCGTTGATCTGTCAATATGAAAATGCTCGGACAGTTGGCCAAGTATCTTTTCTTCATCTCTGTTGAACCTAACGGATATCACTCCCATTGACTATAAACCTCCTCTCTCTTAGCTATCGATATGACAAAATAACTTCCGTTTTCTATATAGAAAATAGCTCTGTATTTTCCTTTCCTTAATCGGTAATACGTCCTTTGCCCCGAAGATTTCAATTTCTTAAGATCAAAAAGTCCCAAGTCATTAGTAGCATCTAATGCGATAAACGCGTTATTGAATCTTTTAAAAATATCTTTTGGAACAAACCCCTTTTTTACAGATTTTTTAACGTCACTTTCATAGAAGATCATTAAATATGTTTACATTGTAATACATCTCTTGTCAAGCGGTCTTTGATACCTTTTGCTCGTTATAATATCAGGCGCCGGCGTGGCAGACTTTTGGGCCGCCGATGCGTCATAAATCCGGGTAATTTATGCTATGATGGGCTATGCTATCGCCTTCTATAACGGTTATAATAGTGAACCTGAACGGTGAAAGGTATTTAGGCGATTGTCTTACTTCGCTGGCCTCCCAGACTTTCACGGATTTCGAGGTCATCGTGGTGGACAACGGCTCGACAGACGGCTCGCTTGAGCTCATAGAGAAGGATTTCCCCTGGGTAAGGGTCATCCGCCTTGAGGAAAATACCGGTTTTGCCAAGGGGAACAACATAGGTTTTGCAGCTGCTTCTTCCAGGTATATGGTTACACTGAATAACGATACAATTGCGGACGAATGCTGGCTCAGGGCGTTGTACGAGGCTGCCGAATCTGACGCTTCAGTGGGCATGGTGGCTTCGAAGATATTCCTTGGACAGGAGGGAGAAGAGCTGGATTCTGCGGGGATGCTGATATACCCGGACGGGATGTCCAGGCAGAGGGGCAGGGGCGAAAAAGATGCCGGCCAATTTGACGGTATCGGAGAAGTGCTTTTCCCGAGCGCTTGCGCTGCCCTTTACCGGAGCGAGATGCTGAAGGACGTAGGCTGCTTCGATGAAGATTTCTTTTCTTATTGCGAGGACGCAGACCTCGGGCTAAGGGCCAGGCTGGCGGGGTGGAAGGCAGTGTTCGCTCCACAGGCAAAAGTCAGGCACCTCTATTCTCAGACAGGCGGAAAATATTCCGGGTTTAAGGCATATCACATCGAAAGGAACCACTTCTGGCTCCTGCTGAAGGACCTGCCGGTGTCCTGCATTTTGTTGTCCCCTGTATACACCATATGGCGATATATCGTTCAGCTTTACGGTCTCTTGTCCGGCAAAGGCAGCGTGGCAAGGTTTGCCGAGGGCAGCGGGGGTCCAAAACTTGTGAGTGTTGTCCTCAGGGCCTGGTGCGGCGCCATAGCAGGGCTAAGGGCCTCGATGAAAAAAAGAAAAAAGATATGGAGTTCGAAACGGGTGACGGTAAAGGAATATAAAGACCTTTTGAAACTGAACAGTATTTCAGCGTCCGAACTTATACTGAGGGACTGATTGAAAATACTTGTAATAGTTCCAGCATATAATGAAGAGGGATGCATCAAGGGCGTCATCGAAGACCTCAGGTCCCATTTCCCCGCCGGCGATATTGTAGTCATTAACGACGGTTCTGAGGACAATACATCAGACATAGCTGGCAGCCTGGGAGTCAGGGTCATAGACCTGCCTTACAACCTCGGAATCGGCGGGGCCGTGCAGGCAGGTTTCCTTTACGCCCTCCAGGAAGGATATGATGCGGCATTGCAGTTCGACGGAGACGGGCAGCACCATGCGGACCAGATCGAAAAGATACTCAAGCCCTGGCGATCACAAGGCGTTGACCTCGTTATAGGCTCAAGGTTTCTGGCAGAAGGCGGATTTACATCATCCGTTCCGCGGAGGATAGGGGCCAAGGTCCTCTCCTTTGTAGTTTCCACTATCATAAGGCAGAACATAACAGACACTACCTCAGGCTTCCGCGTTTACAGCAGAAAAACGCTCGAATTTTTCAGTTCGGTCTATCCCGAAGATTACCCGGAGGTGGAGGCCCTTATTCTTGCCCATAAAAAGGGGCTGGGGATTATGGAGGCGCCCTCCGAAATAGGGCCCCGCACCGGGGGCAGATCGTCGATAACGATCTCGGGGGCTGTATACTATATGGTCAAGGTGCTTCTGGCGATATTTGTTGATTTAATAAAAAGGATTGATTGACCTGAAATATTGCAAAAAAATGCAGCTTTTTTACTATGTCATTCCGGTGCTCAAGAGCACCTGCTTAAAGCACCTACTGTTGGTGCTTTTGGCTTGTCCGGAATCCCCATGAACTGGGCACGCAAAGGGGCATGAAAAATCACCCTCCCCTTAATCCCAGGGGAACTATAATTAGTTCTCACTCCCCTGGTGGCAGATGTGGGGAGAATTGTAATTAGTTCTCTCTCCCTGGTGGCAGAGGGTGGGGGTGAGGGGGTATTTTCGAGACAATCGCAGGTCCCCGGAAAGTCGAGGACTTTTGTGGGTGCAATAACAATTAAAAGGAGGATGTTTTTATGGGTGTTATCCAGATGATTGCCATAACTGTCAGCTTGGCCATTTTTATTATTGTGATCGAACTCATCAGGCGCAGCCACCTCAAGGAACGCTACAGTCTCATCTGGCTTGCAGCGACAATATTCCTTATAGTTTTCTCGGTGTGGAGAAATCTGCTTGACTTCCTTGCGCTGAGAATCGGCATCTTCTATCCTCCTTCTTTTTTGTTTCTCCTCGCCATCGTATTTCTAGTTCTCCTGCTCCTGCACTTCTCGATAATCGTATCAGATCTCAGCGAAAACAATAAGCGTCTTGCCCAGGAGCTTGGCATACTGAAAACAAAGTTTAACGCCCTTAAAGACCGTGAATCGTGAATCGTAAAAAAGAACCTGAATAGTGAAAAGTGAATGGTAAATAGTAAAAAAGCAAAAACTGAAGAAACAGAAGCTAAGAACGTGAACGGTGTTGGCCCTTCACGTCTCACGATTCACGATTCACGGCTTCACATTGTTCTCATTATTCTGGCCGGATTAATAGTTTATTCCAATACATTCCATGTGCCCTTTCTATACGACGACTTCGATAACCTGACAAATAACCCTGTGATAAAAAGCCTCGACAACTTTGTCTCAAGCTCGAAGGGCTATGACTATAATCCCAGAAGGTTTATAGGGTATCTTTCATTTGCGCTCAACTATCATTTCGGAGGGTTGGACGTGACCGGATATCATATGGTCAATGTCGCAATTCATCTAATCAACTCGATACTTGTATATTTCATGGTAACGCTGACTTTCCGCACGCCGTTCTTTAGGGGGCAGGGACCGGGGACCGGGGACCAGGAACCAGAGAACGGCAGTCAGAAACAGGAAGGCGGGTACCAATCGCTGGTCCCTGGTTCCCGGTCACTAGTCCCCAGTCCCCAGTCCCTGGTCGCATTGTTTTCCGCCCTGCTGTTTGCTGTTCACCCTATACAGACAGAGGCCGTAACCTATATAGTCCAGAGGTTCGCCTCCCTTGCAGCCATGTTTTACCTGATGTCAGTAGTGGCTTATATAAAGGCAAGGATAGGCAATGGGCCAAACGGCAAAAAAGGTATTCCTTATTCACGAATCACATTCTTTTTAATCTCATTAGTTTCAGCAGTGCTCGCAATGAAGACAAAAGAGAATGCCTTTACATTACCTTTTGTCATTGTGTTATACGAGTTCTGTTTTTTCAGTTATAGCCCATCGCCTATTGCCCATCGCCTATCCTCTCACGATTCACTGCCCCCCCACCCAGCCCTCCCCCGCA
>Ga0181533_1001211_pt1 | contig 33470 bp, 27 predicted proteins | sample PEATcosm2014_Bin_45_FD_119772 | JGI IMG/M metagenome (GOLD analysis project Ga0181533, IMG submission 119772) | Peatland microbial communities from MTU Mesocosm Facility, Houghton, MI, USA - PEATcosm2014_Bin11_60_metaG | ecosystem: Environmental > Terrestrial > Soil > Wetlands > Peat | place...
AGCCTGGAGGAAGCGGGCGACCGGTTGTTCACCTTCGCGCGCTTCCCCGAAAGCCAATGGAAATCGATAAGAACCACCAACGCCATCGAGCGCCTGCACGAGGAATTCAAGCGGCGGATCAAGACGCAAACCGTCCTGCCCAGCGCCGAGACCGCCGCCATGCTCTTCTGGGCGCTGCTCGCCTCGGGACAGATCGTGATGCGAAAAGTCGACGGCTGGCAAAGCCTTTCCGAAAAGCCTTCCGATCAGATCATTGACCTCGCAGCATGATCCGATAATCTCAAACCGCTGGAGAACGTCTCAAGCCAATTCCAACACAAATTGCGACGGCACCGAGTCCGGACCGAAGATCTTCTCGCGAAGTGATCGTCGGTGACAGCGTCCAGCGCCGGACGATCACGTTCGTCGCGCACAGTCGCTCCCGCTGACCGATCCGTGCGTTTTACCGAACAACCCATCTTGCCTACTCGGTCTAAAGAATGTACTATTTAGTACAAGAACGTTCCATCGAATACGTGAGGGGGGAAAAGAGATGCGGGAGGGCATATGGTGGACCGCTGCGAATGCCCTCTGGACCGGACATTTGAGGCGGTCGCCCCTCGTCAGAGCGGCGGCAATTCCCTTCTCGGCGCAATAGATTTGCTCTCGCGGAAAGACGCGCCATCGCGCGTCAACATGGCGGCATAATCAGAAAATATTATCTCGGCTGGGAGCGGCATGCTCCCTCAGAATGTGACGGGCGAAGGAGGCGCTGGGGCACCTTCGAGACGGCGGCGGGGCGAATGGCGCGCTCCGAATATTAGAGAAAACCCGGAAAGAAAGTTCGATCTCTCTGAGATACGAACGAAGGGAAGGGCGGGGAATGGCGACGCGACGGGGCAAGTACCAGCTGACTCAGGGAGAGATCGTTCTCGCGATCTCGGTCTTTTTGTTCGTTGTTTTCGGCGTCACGCTGAAAGGCTTTCTCGCCCCGGACAATCTGCTGGCGCTTATACAAAACGTCTCGATCCTCGGCATTCTGGGCCTGGGAATGGCGCTGGCGATCATTGGCCGCGGCATCGACCTGGCCATCGTTACGACAATGACCATGTCGGTCGCTTGGGTATTGAGTCTCGCGGGCCACGGCGTGCCTCCGCTTGGCGCCGCGGCTGCGGGCCTCGCGTTCGCGCTCGTTATCGGCGCGATCGCGGGCGTGCTGATAGCCTATGTCGAAATCCCCGCCATATTTGCGACGCTGGCGCTCGCCAGCGTGGTCTATGGTTTCAGCCGCCTCGCGCTCGTTGGCGAAGACCTGATCTATGTTCCGCCGACGGCGGAATGGACCCGCGGCTTTGGCGGCGGAGTCATTCTCGGCGTTCCCACAAGCGTCATCGTCTTCGTGGCGTTAGCGGCGATCGGCGCTGTCTATCTGCAATATACGAAACCGGGCAGATTCCTGCGCGCGATCGGCGACAATCCGCTGAAGGCGCGCATCGCCGGCATTCCCGTGCGCCCGATGACCGTCGTGCAGTACATGGTCTCGGCGGTCACCGGGTTTATAGCTGGCCTCGTTATGGCGACGCTGATCGGCAGCATGAACACGCGGCAGGTCAACTCAACCATGGTCTATGACGTTATCCTCGTCGTTGTGCTGGGCGGCATCGGTCTGAGCGGCGGACGCGGCGGCGTTCGCAATGTGCTCGTCGGCACTTTGCTAATCGGCATCCTGCTCAACGGGATGACGATCATGGATGTGCCCTACATCCTGCAAAACCTTATCAAGGGCTTAATCCTACTCGTTGCGATCATTGTAGATTCCTTGATCAACCCTCGTGACGAGCAAACGTCTCAACAAGGCGATATCTGAAAGGGAGGACATGGCGATGCGTATCTGGTCCAAGACGGTTTTGATGGCTTCGGCGGCGTTGTGCCTGGGAATGCTCGCGGGCGCGCCTGCGAGAGCGGGCGAATACGACGACGGACAATCCGTGAAATATTATGACAGCTTCAAGGGTAAGAAGGTCGTCCTCATCGTTATCTCCTCGGGCATGGATATTGCCCAAGGCATTGCTGCCGGCCTCACGCGCCAGGCTCAAGACCTCGGCTACCAAATCTCGGTGCGCGACTACAACTGGAATAACGACCAGGGCGCACAAGCGATCAGTCAGGCGATTTCCGAGAAGCCTGACGTTCTCGTTGTTCAGAACCTCGACATGCAAGCCTATGCGTCGCTGTTCAAGCGCGCGACGAAGGAGGGCATCAAGACTATCCAAGTGCAGGTCAAGTCGACGGCCAACACCGACGCCTATGTGGGCGTGGATTGGTACCAGGTTGCGCACAAGAACATCTCCAAGCTCGTTTCGGTCTGCAGCCCCAGCGCGGGCGGGAGCGGGAAGATCGCGATTCTTCAAGGCACGCCCAACAATCCGACCAACTTCATCGGCATGAAAGCGATCGCCGACGTTCTCGCGGACCATCCGGAGATCAAAGTCGTCTCTCAAGCCGCCGCCGATTGGGACGCCAGCAAGGCCCATGGCGTGGTGGCCACCGTGCTGAAGCAGACGCCCGACCTCTGTGGCTACCTGGGCTTCTGGGACGGGCAGGATGCGGGCATGGCGGCGGCAGTGGCGGAAGCCGGCCTCAAGGGCAAGGTGTTCACCACCACGTCGGGCGCCGGCGAGAAGTCGACATGCGACAAGATTGCCGACGGCAGCTTCGACAATTACGTCGCTTACGGCATTCCGGAAGTGACGCGCCGCTTAGGGGTCGCAGTCTCGGTCGCGCTGCAACAGACCGGCAAGGCAGGGGCGGACCCTTACGCCGACTATGTCGCGGCCAAGGAACTGACCAAGGCGACCTTCACGCCAGATCAATGCTGGACTGTCGATCAGATCAAGCAGACGAGCTGGAAGTAATCGCCAAGCGCGCCGCGCTTCGTCTTTCCGTCCGGGGCTCCTCGCAGAGCGCGAGCCTCGGGCGGGAGACGCCCCCGCAACCTAGCGACAGCCTCGAAGGTTGTTATGAACAATTCTGACTTCATCGCCAAATGGCGATACCGCCTGATTCCCGACCATATCATCGGAGAGATTCTTACCAAGGAATGGATAGACACCGCTATCCCAGTCCTCATGCTCGTGTTGTCGGTTGCGGTCTTTTCGATCCTGTTGCCGCACTTTCTGACGCTGACGGGGATGGTCGAACTCCTGCGACAAATGGGCGAACTGACTTTCGTGACGCTCGGCATGGCGGTCGTGATCATGGCGGGCGGCATTGATCTCAGCGTCGGGTCCATTTTCGCGCTCGCGAATTTCACGACGCTCGGGCTCGTCAACTATCTCCAATGGCCCGTACTTGCCGCCGTGCCGGTCGTCATTCTCGTCTGCGCTTTGTGCGGCCTGATCAACGGGATACTCGTCGGCTACCTGCGGTTGCGGGCGTTCCTGACGACGCTCGCGACGCTGATCATTCTAAGGGCGCTTGTCGACTATTTGCTCTTCAACTGGGGAACACTCGTCGTCGCTTCTTCGCCCGACTCGGATATCTGGGATTTTCTGTCATTCGGAACTGTATTCGGAGTTCCTTTCAATTACCTCTCGGCGCTGATCGCCGCCGCGTTCCTGCACGTCTTCCTTACCCGCATGCGGCCCGGCTGGCACATTAGGGCGGTCGGCGGATCGCGGCGCTCGGCCCATAACGCCGGCATCAATGTTCGAAGAACCGTGTGTTTCACTTATGTGCTCTCCGGAGTGCTCACCGGCGTCGCCGGGATCCTCTATGCGGCGCGTCTCGACAACGCGGGCACGGAGGCGGGCGTCGGTCTCGAGGTGGTCGCCCTCACCGCGGCGGTTCTCGGCGGCAACAGCCTTGGCGGCGGCCGCGGATCGATCCCAAAAGCGGTGCTCGGGGCCTTCATCGTCGCGCTGTTTACAAATTCGCTGCTGCGCTTCAGTCTGCCGAGCGGCGCCAATCCGCTCGCGATCGGGTTGATCCTCCTCATCGCGGTGGCGACCGACGTCCGCTGGTTGAAGAACCGACAGAAGCTGCTCTCGCGAGTCTACGTTTCGCCGACCTATTTCGACCCCCCGCCGCTGCTTTCGACCGATCCCGCAGCTGGCACGCCCTACGCGATAAACAACAAGCTGCGAGAGGCGGAGCCGATAGGACTCGACCAGGTCGACGGCGCCGAGGACATTGCTTTCGACCGCGACGACAATCTCTACGCCGGCAGCCGACACGGCGACATCGTTCGCTTTCTCGCGCCCAGCTATGAGAAGATGGAAACATTCGCGCATATTGGCGGGCAGCCGCTCGGGCTTCATTTCGACGCCGAGGATTCGCTGTTCGCCTGCGTCAGCGGCATGGGCCTCTACAAAATCACGCGCGACCGGCAGAATATCCGCCTTTCCGACGAGACCAACCGGACGTTGTTCTCGATCATCGACGACAGCCGCATGCGCTTCGCCGATGACATGGATTTCGCCCCCGACGGGCGCGTGTTCTTCAGCGAAGCGACGATCCGCTACGACATCTTCGATTGGGCCACGGACTCGATCGAGGGCCGCGGCAATGGGCGCATCATCTGCTGGGACCCCCGCACCAACAGCTCGCGAACGGTCCTGCCGAAGCGGATGTTTCCGAACGGCATCTGCATGACCGGCGACGACGTCTCGCTTTTTTTCGCCGAAACTTGGGCCGGGCGGATCAATCGGTACTGGTTCGATGGTCCGAAAAAGGGGCGCGTCGAGTGCGTGATCCCAGACATGCCTGGATATCCAGATAATATACGCCGCGCGTCGGATGGAAACTTCTGGGTCGCAATGCTCGGCATGCGCACCCCTGCGCTCGATGTCGCGATGAAAATGCCGGGCTTTCGTCGGCGCATGGCGCAACGCGTCGCCTTCGAGGAATGGATCTATCCTAACATCAACACCGGCGGCGTCGTAAAGTTCGACATCAACGGCAAGATTCTCGAGTCCCTCTGGGATGCGAGCGGCGAAAAGCATCCGATGATCACCTCCATGCGCGAGCACAAAGGCTATCTCTATCTCGGCGGCGTCTATAACAATCGCATAGGCCGTTACAAAATCCCCGGTGCCGATCCCGATTTCAACGATCGGCATCTCTACTGGGGAAAACCGAAATGATTAGCGCGATCAAGCGAAGCCTCGACGCGTTCTGGGGCCGCGGCGACGCCGCGATCACCATCCCGTCCATGGACGGGGCGCTGCGCCCCAATAGCCTTCTGGATCAGGCGCCGGCGCTTGTGGCTCTGCCTAGCCCGGACAACCTGGTCGTATGCGCGGGGGAAATCCTTTTTTCGAGCGAGGACGGCCTCTTCGCCCTGAAGCAGGCCGGCCCCTCGAGTGAGAAGCGACACGTTTTCGACAAAACGATCGCCTGCCTCGCCGCGCATCCCTCGGGCGCGCTGGCGGTCGGCACGGCGGGAGCGATCATGCTACGCGGCGGCGGGCGAGACGGCAAGGTCTTTACTCAAATTGAAGGTCGGCCGCTGCTCTGCCCGACGGCGCTCGCCTTCGACGGCCCCGACGATTTGATCGTGTGCGTGGGATCGCGGACGCTTCAGCCCGAGGACTGGAAGCGCGATCTGATGCAGCTGGGCAGTTCTGGCTCGGTCTGGCGTCTCGATCTCGACAAGGGTTCGGCGGTTTGTCTCGCCGACGGACTCGCCTTTCCCTATGGCGTGATGCTCGACAGTTCCGGCGCGGTGAGGGTTTCCGAATCCTGGCGGCACCGGGTGCTGCGCATCGAGGCGGGCTCCGCTCCGGAGACTTTGGTCGGGGATATTCCGGGCTATCCCGCCCGTATGTCGCCCTCTGCCGACGGCGGGAGCTGGCTGACAGTCTTCGCGCCGCGTCGGCAGATGGTCGAGTTTGTGCTGCGCGAGCGGGCCTATCGCGAACGGATGATGCGCGAAGTTCACCCGAACTACTGGATGGCGCCCGCGCTGCGCAGCGGCGGGAGTTTTCTGGAGCCGATCCAGGGCGGCGCCGTCAGACACCTCGGCATCTCCAAAGCATGGGCCCCCACTCGCTCCTACGGTCTTGTCATCCGCCTGGACGCGACAGGTTCCCCTATGGTGAGCGTCCACAGCCGCGCGGACGGCGTCCGGCACGGCGTCACGAGCTGCCTCGAGATCGAGAACAGGCTCATCGTCGCTTGCAAGGGCGGCGGCGTCATCGCCTCGGTTGATCTGAACGAGTTGGACAAGGAGTGAATCCGTGGATCCGCTGATCGAGATGCAGCGCGTCACGAAGGAATATCGTGGCGTCCCCGCCGTCAAGAATGTCGACTTCATCCTGCAGAGGAACGAAGTGCACGCGCTGCTCGGCGAAAACGGCGCGGGCAAGTCCACTCTCACCAAGATCATGGCGGGCGTCACCCAGGCGACCGAAGGTAGAATGCTCCTGGAGGGGCGCGAAGTTTCCTTCGCCTCGCCCGCCGAGGCGCTGGGGCAGGGCGTCGCGATGGTGTTCCAGGAGACGAGCCTCGTTCCCTCGATGACCGTCGCGCAGAATATCTATCTGGGCGACGAGAAATTCTTCAACCGGCTGCGGGGCCTCAACATCGCGGCGCAGCAATTCCTTCAGTCACTGAACTTCAATGTCGACCCCTGGGCCAATGTCGCCGGGCTAGGAGCCGCCAAGCGGCAGATGGTCGAGATTGCCCGGGCAGTACGCCAGAACGTCAAGGTCATCATTTTCGATGAACCGACCGCTTCGCTGACGCCGGAAGAGAAACATCATTTCTTTTCATTGATCAAGCGCGTGAAGGAACGAGGCGTTTCGATCATCTTCATCAGTCACGCGCTTGAAGAGGCGCTCGCGATCTCCGACCGGATCACGATCTTGCGCGATGGCGAACTCGTCGCCACGGACTTGACCTCCAAGTTCAACCGGGAAACGATCATTCAAGGGATGGTCGGGCGGCAATTGTCCGGTGAACTTTACAGCCGCAAGGATCGAACCGCGCGTAAGCCGGGCGCAAAAGTCCTCAGTGTCCAGAATCTGTCAATGGGCGCCATGGTTCGCAACAACAGTTTCTCTGTTTACGCCGGGCAGATCACCGGTGTTTTTGGCCTGATCGGATCGGGTCGCACGGAGACGGCCAAGATCATAGCGGGTGTTCAAAAGCGCAATGCCTTCTATGGCGGCGAGGTCTGGTTGAACGGTCGCGCGGTCCGCTATCGCGTGCCAGCGCCCGCAGTGCATGACGGGATCGTCTATGTCACCGAGGACCGCAAGCTGGAAGGCTTTTTCGAGACTCAGTCGATCGCGGAAAATATCTACACCGGCCTTCTCGCGGCCAATCTAAACACCGGTCTCCTCGTTGGCATGGGCCAGATCAAGGAACTGGCCGACCAGTGGGTGAAGGGCCTGAGCATTCGTGCGATCGATAGCAACGCGAGCGTCATCGAGCTCTCCGGCGGCAATCAGCAGAAGGTCGTGATCGCCAGTTCACTTGTCCAAAGGCCGAAGTTGATCATCTTCGACGAACCGACGCGCGGCGTCGACGTCGGCGCGATCGCCGAGATTCATCAGGTGATCGCGAAGCTCGCCGACGATGGGCTCGCGGTGGTGGTGATTTCCTCCTACCTTCCCGAGATTTTAAACCTATCCGATCGCATTCTAGTTTCGCGACTCGGACGCATCGTCGAGGAATTCTCGCCCAAACAGGCGACTGAAGCCAAGATCATGTACGCCGCGGTGCATTGAGGCACGGCGGGTAAGCGCGGCGTCACTGCGGACGCTGCGCATCCTCCTTGATCATCTGCGAAGCTTTTTCGGCGATCATGATGGTCGGCGCATTGGTGTTGCCCGTCGTCAGGAACGGCATGATCGAGGCGTCGACGACGCGCAAGCCTCCTATTCCGCGCACCTTCAACCGGGGATCGACAACCGCCCTGTCGTCGACGCCCATCTTGCAGGTGCCTACGGGGTGAAAAAGCGACGAACCCTCTCGCCGCGCGAAGGCATCGATCTCGGCATCGGAAACTGTTTGTGGGCCGGGCCGGGTTTCGCCGTCATCGAACGGGGCGAACGCGGGCGATGCAAGGATCCGTCGCGTAATTTTCAGGCCCGATCGCAAGACGTCGAGGTCGGAAGAGCGCTCGAGGTAGTTGAATCGGATCGCCGGGCGCTCCTGCGGCTGCGCAGATTTGGCCATCACCTCACCTCGGCTGTCAGGCCGGGTCGCGCAGACCGCGACCGTCATGCCCGGCTGATTTTCGAGGACCAGCGCCTTGCCGAAGATGTAGCTCGCTGGCGTGAACAGCAATTGCAGATCGGGGCTGGCGAGGCCTTCGCGGCTGCGGCAGAAGACCATCGCGCTGGTGACGCCGAACGTCAACGCGCCGCGACCGGTCAAGGCGTAGCGCATGATTTCGCGCATCAACCGCGGCCCGCGCGCAAGTTCATTGATCGAGATAAGATCCTTCATCCGATGGACGACGCGCACGGCGTAATGGTCGGAGAGATTGCGCCCAACGCCGGGCAGATCATGACGCACCTCCACGCCGATCGATCGCAGATGATCGGCCGCGCCGACCCCTGATAACTGCAGGAGATGCGGCGAATTGATCGTGCCGCCGGACAGTATGACTTCGCGAGCCGCGCGCGCGACGCGGGTCTCGCCACTCTGCAGATATTCAACGCCTACGCATCGCGCGCCCTCGAACAGCAAACGGGAGGCGACAGCCCCCGTCTCGACCTTCAGGTTCGACCGACCTTTTGCCACTTTGAGAAAAGTCTGTGCGGTCGATGCACGGAAGCGCCCGTTCCGCGTCATCTGGGAATAGCCTATGCCCTCTTGGACTGCGCCATTGAGATCGGACGTGTAGGGGAAGCCGGCCTGCTGCGCGGCTTGGACAAAAAGGTGGGTAAGCGGAAGGATCGTGCAGTAGTCTTCGACCTTCAACGGACCTTGACGTCCGCGAAAGGAACCGTCGCCGCCGGTATACGTTTCCGACCTCATGAACAATGGGAGGACCTCGGAGTACGACCATCCAAGACAACCCGTCTGGGCCCAGCCGTCATAGTCGGCGGGGTTGCCGCGCACGTAGAGCATGCCGTTGATCGAGCCGCTGCCGCCAAGCACCCGACCGCGCGGACAATGAAGCCGGCGATCCCCCGCGAACGGCTCCGGCTCTGAATAATAATTATAGTTCAGCGTCTTGTGATATACGAGATTGGCGACGCCGGCAGGAATGTGGATGAGAGGGTGGATGTCGCGCCCACCCGCTTCGAGCAGCAGCACTTTTGCGCCGTCCTCGCAGAGCCGCGTCGCCACGACGCAACCGGCGGAGCCGGCGCCCACGACCACATAGTCCGCTTCGAAAGTCATCGTCCCTCCCGCCACGCCTCCCCCGCCGGGCGTATAGCCGGGCCGGGACGGCGATTTCAATACCGGCAATCTCTCATCGCCTGCATGAAGAACCTAATCGCGGGATCCCCTCGACAGGTAATAGTGTTACGCTCTATCTCCATCTGACAAGACGATCTCAGGGGCGAATTCGCGTGCGCGCAAAAGGGAATCGGCTCGGCACCGAAAATAAAGGTTAGCACCGATGGAATTAAGGCAGCTTCGCTATCTCATCGGGATCATCGACTATGGCAGTTTCTCCAAGGCGAGCGCGCAATTGCACATCGCCCAGCCTGCGCTTAGCCAGCAGATCGCGCATCTCGAAATTGAGTTGCGATGCCCCTTGCTGATCCGCACCGCTCAGGGCGTCACGCCCACCGAGGCTGGCCTTCAGTTTTATCGCCACGCGCAAGCGATCCTGCGCCAAGTGGATCAGGCGCGCGCCGACGCGCTCGGCGGCGCCGTCGGCAAGCAACTCATGGGAACCGTATCGCTCGGATTGCCGACCAGCACCTCGACGATCCTCGCGCTGCCGCTGCTGCAGCAAGTGCGCACCGTGCTGCCGGGCGTGCGGCTGAAAATACTCGAGGGGCTTTCGGGCCATTTGCTCGAGCTCTTGCTAAATAATCGGATCGACTGCGCAATTCAGTTTCGGGACACGCCGGCCAAGGGAATCTCGATTGAACCCATCGTCGAGGAAGATCTCTATGCGGTTTCGTCCGATGTGGCGACAGAGAACCAACCGATCCATTTGCGCGAGCTGTCGGGCGTGCCGCAAGCCCTTCCCGGTCGGCCGCATGGGATGCGCGAGTTCATCGAGAGCACGTTCAAGACCCATAACCTGAACCTGAACATCATCGCGGAGGTGGATTCGCTGTCGACGCTTAGGGGCATCGCGGCCTCAGGTTTCGCGACCGTCATCCTGCCGCAGTCGGCGCTTGTCGAACTCTCCGCAGAGGGGCGCCTGAGTTCACGTTTGATCGTGGAGCCGGTCCTGACCCGCCCGCTTGCGCTGTGCCGTCCGCAAGGAATCACCGCCGATCGCGTCAGCGAGGCCGTCGTCGACATCTTGAAACAAGTGGCCGCCGATCTGATCAAGAGCCGTCGGTGGTCTGGCGCTCGCCTGATCGGGGCGACAAAGCCCTAGGTTGGACGACGCGCGGAAGTTTTCACGCGCCGAGCCGATCCCGGCACCCTATGGCCGCTTCGCCATTCGCTATTGGCCGCCACGTCGGCGCGCGAGATATCAAGCTTTGGCCAATGTCCGGCACAAATAGCGTCGACGGAATTCGAGGAACGTCATGAGGGGAATTCGGTCGCTCTTGTTCGTGCCGGGGGACAGCGCGCGAAAGTTCGAGCGCGCGCGGCTGAGCGGTTCGGACGCTCTCATCCTCGATCTCGAAGACTCGGTCGCTGACGAGGCGAAGCCGCAAGCGCGGCTCGAAGTGGCGAAGATGCTGGAAAGGCGCGGCGAGGGCCAAGCGATGTTCGTGCGCGTCAATGCGTTCGACACCGGCATGACATTGCTCGATCTGCATGCCGTCGTCGGCAAGGCGGACGGGATCATGCTGCCCAAATGCGGCGGTGCCGACGACGTGCTAAAGCTCTCGCATTACCTCGACGCGTTCGAAGTCGCGGCGGGCGCTGCGGGCGGGCGCACGACGATCCTCGCGATCGTCACGGAGAACGGGAAGTCGCTGTTCGCGCTCGGCGATTATCGCGGTTGCAACGACCGTCTGGCGGCGCTGATCTGGGGTGCCGAGGACCTTGCGGCCGACGTCGGTGCCTTCGAGAAGCGCGACGCTGGCGGTTATCATGGCCCCTTCCGGCTAGCGCGCGACCTCTGTCTGCTGGCGGCCGCAGCCGCGGGCGTTCACGCCATCGATACGGTCTACACCGACATCCCCGACCTCGAAGGCCTAGCGGCGGAAGCCGGTGCGGCGCGGCGCGACGGGTTTCGCGCCAAACTTTCCATCCACCCATCGCATATCGCGCTTATTAACGCGGCGTTCGGAGCAAGCGAGCGCGAAATCGCATGGGCGCACCAAATCGTCGACGCTTTCGATACCAATCCACACGCCGGCGCCCTGAAGATCGGGGGCCGGATGATCGATCGCCCGCATCTCGCGCTGGCTCGCAAGCTTCTGCAACGCGCCTAAACGAACACGCCCTGCCGCGCAAGCCGCGCAGCTCACCCGTGGCGAATGATGATGGTCTTGGTGGCGGAGAATTCCTCCAGCGCCTGGATGCCTTTCTCACGCCCGTGGCCTGAGTGCTTGAAGCCGCCGAACGGCAGTTCGACGCCGCCGCCGGCCCCGTAGGCGTTGATATAGACTTGACCTGCGCGCACTTCGCGCGCCACGCGCAGGGCGCGGCTCCCGTCTCGGGTCCAAACCGCTGCGGCGAGCCCATAAGGCGTGTCGTTCGCCAACGTTATCGCATCGGCTTCGTCCTTGAACGGCAATAGCGAGAGCACGGGACCGAACACTTCTCGCCGCGCCAGCGCATTGTCGCGCGGGACCGGCCCAAACAAGGCCGGTGCGACATAGAAGCCCGCCCCAGGGGAATCTGCGGCTATCGTGCCTTCCCCTAGCAACGGAACGTTTTCACTCTTGGCCGCCGCGACCATGTTACAAACGCGGCGATGCTGTTTAGCATTGATCAGCGGCCCGAGGTCGTAGTCGCCCTCGTGAGAACCGGCGACGAGTTCGTTGAAGCGATGAGCGAAGCGCTCGCTAATGCGCGCTATCGCGCTTTCTTCGACGAGGAGCCGGCTTCCTGCGACGCAGGTCTGACCACTGTTCACGATGATGGCGTTGACGATGATCGGCAGCGCTGATTCGAGATCGGCATCCGCGAAGACGATTTGCGGCGACTTGCCGCCGAGTTCCAACGTGACGCCCGCGTGATGATCCGCCGCCGCTTTTTGCACGAGCGCGCCGACTTCGGGCGAACCCGTGAAGCTGATGAAGTCCACGTCGCCATGGGCGGAAAGCGCGGCGCCGGCCTCGATCCCGAGGCCGGTGACTACGTTGAGAACGCCGCTTGGAATGCCCGCCTCTTCGGCGAGTTCAGCGAGCCGAATCACCGTAAGGCAGGCATCCTCGGCCGGCTTGATCACCATCGAATTGCCCATCGCCAAGGCGGGACTGGCGACGCGGCCGAACATTTGCGTCGGCGAATTCCACGGCAGGATCGCTCCGACGACTCCGTGTGGCTCGTGCAGGGTTAAGGCGGTGATCCCGGCGACGGTCGGGATCGTACTGCCCAGCAGCTTGTCGACGCCCGAGCCATAGAATTCGAGGTAACGGATGAGGATACTCACATCGAAACGCGTAGACTTCATCACTTTGCCGACGTCGCGCGCTTCAAGCGCGGCGAGTTCTTCTTGCTTCGCGGAGACGAGCGCGGCGAAACGCAGCAGCACGCGGCCTCGATCCTGCGCCGACAGGCGTCGCCAATGCCCAGCCTCGAACGCGCGGCGCGCGCTGCCTACGGCGAGATCTACATCTGCCGCGACGCAGCGCGGTATGGAAGCGAAGAGGCGTCCGTCGGAGGGGCAGATCACGTCCAGTCGCTGGCCATCCGCCGCACTATGCGGCCGACCGTCGATCCAAGACTCAAACGCAACGATGGGCTGCCGCCTTGCGGGCTCGGCTAAGCTAGTCATGGGCGTCCTCGTATTCGATAGGCGAGAATATCTTCAGTCCGGGCCGCTGTCATGCAGCAGCCGCGGGCGCCGGCGCGCCAATTCATCGCGGATTTCTTCCGCATGCTCGTTCAAGCGAGGCGCCAAGCGCCTTATGGCGCCGGGCGTCAACGAGAACCGGGGCACAACGCAGTGCATAGGCAAACTGCCAACATCCTCGTCCGGCATCTCGACGATCGAGCCGCGAGCGCGCACATGCTCATCGTTCATCAGTTGCACGGCGTCATAGATCGGGCCCACCGTAACGTCGGCGCGATCGAAGAAGTCCAGGTTCTCTTTCAAAGTTCGGTTGCGAATGAATCCGCCGATGATCGCATCGAGCGCTTCGACATTTTCGACGCGCTTGCCGTTACTCTCGAATCGTGGATCTTTGATGAGATCCTCCCTGCCGATTGATCGAAACAGCCGTTCCGCCATGCCAGGTGTCGAGGCCGACAACGCGACATAGCCACCGTCGCTCGTTATGTAGAGATTGCGTGGCGCGGAAAGCGGCGTGCGATTTCCGTGTCGACCCGGGATTTCGCCGGTGACGCGATAGACGGCTTGATCGGCCCCAAGAATCGACACCATCGGCTCAAGTAACGAAATGTCGATTTCCTGGCCTTTGCTGCCGTTTACCTCGACTTCGCGCAATGCAACCATCGCAGCCCCAGCGGCGTGAAGCCCGGCGATGCTATCGGCCAACCCGAGATTCGGCAGTAAAGGCGGCCCATCCGCGAAGCCATTCTTATGCGCGAATCCAGATGCCGCCTCGACCAGCGTTCCAAAACCCGGCCGGTTGCGATAGGGGCCTGTCTGACCCCAGCCGGTGATCCGAACAATCACCAGTTTCGGCTGCAATGCATGCAAGACCTCCGCGCTGAAGCCCAGACGATCCAAGACGCCGGGACGAAAATTTTCGACAAGGATTTGCGCGGTTTCCACAAGCTCACGGAAGATACTCCGATCGTCCTCGTTCTTCAGGTCGATCACTATGCTGCGTTTGTTCCGGCCGTAGACTTTCCACTGCACCGAGACGCCCTTGAGCTTCCAGGCGCGCAATGAATCCCCTTCAGGCGGCTCAATCTTGATGACGTCGGCACCGAGGTCGCCGAGAGATTGGGTCATCATGTTGCCGACGACGAGACGCGACAGATCCAGGATGCGCACGCCCTCGAGCGGCGGCTTGGTCTTCGCTTCCCCAAATATTTCGGACATCGCAGATTTGTTTCCCACTATTCGAAGAAAAGAGTAGCGGGCGGACCGCCTATATGGAAATAGGGTTAGGTTTGGGGTGCATTTCAAAATCGTCTAGGCATAAAGGCGCAACACCGGCTTCGCGCGACGAAGTCGACTCACGTCAAATAAATTCCGCCGGCGGCGGCGGCTCACGCCCCAGTATGAGATCGGCGGCCTTCTCAGCGATCATGTAAGTTGTCGCGTTTGTGTTGGCCGACGTCATCGTCGGCATGATCGACGCGTCGGCGACACGCAAGCCTGCGACGCCACGCACTTTGAGATCAGGTCCGACCACGGCCATTGGATCATCGCCCGGTCCCATCCGACACGTGCCCATTAGATGAAAAACCGTCGAGCCCATTTCCCGAGCGTAATCTAGCAGCTCGTCGTCGCGCTCGAGCTTCGGATCGGGGCTTGTCTCGCTCTCGTAAAAAGGTTTGAGCGCCGGCGTGCGGAACAGACGCCGTCCCAACCTAACGCCGTCAATCAAAGTGCGTTGGTCGATGGAGTGCGAGAGATAGTTCGGTTGGATTCTTGGCGCCGCCGCTGGGTCAATCGAAATCGCCCTGACATAGCCGGTGCTTTCCGGCCGTTGTTGCCAAACCCCGCAGGTCATTCCGGGATAGTCGTCGAGCAAGCCGGCGATGCCCTCGCGATAGCTGGCGGGGGTGAAGGTTATCTGCAGGTCCGGGCGATCGAGCACGGGGTTCGATCTTGCAAACACGTGAACGAGCGAGGGGCTGAGCGAAAGGATACTTGGATATCCGAGGCTCCAACGCAGTATTTCGCGCGCGAGCCGCCATCCGCGAGTCTTTTCGTTGATCGTCTCGACGCCCTTGACCCGCGTGGTCATGCGGACTGCGTAGTGGTCGCGCAGGTTTTCGCCGACACCCGGAAGCGCGGTCACTATCGAAACTCCGAGCTCACGCAACACGTCTTCAGGCCCGATGCCGGATATCTGCAGCAGCTTGGGGCTATTGATCGCGCCGCAGCAGAGGATGACCTCGCGACGCGCGCTGAGGCGTCGCAGTTGCTTGCCTTGATAGTAACTTACGCCCATCGCGCGACCGTCAGCGATCTCGATCCGCGCCGCGAGCGCTTCGGTGCGAATCGAAAGATTTGCTCGGTTGGCCGCTGGTTTCAAGAACGCCTTGGCCGAACTCATCCGCAAGCCCCGATGAATGACACGTTGATAGTACCCGACGCCCTCCTGGCTAGCGCCGTTGTAGTCGTCGTTGCGCGGAATGCCGAGGCTCACTGCGCCTTCAATAAAGGCGGCGCACAGCGGATGTCTCCAGTCGATGTCGCTGACGACTAGGCCGCCGTCGCGCCCACGATACCTCTCGTCGGCGCGCCCCAGTCGCTTTTCGCTGCGACGGAAATAGGGAAGCACGTCGGCGTAGCTCCAGCCGCGATTGCCGCGCTGCGCCCAGAGATCGAAATCGAGGTCCTGACCGCGGTTTTGAACGAGGCCGTTGATCGAACTCGATCCGCCCAGAACCCGCCCCTGCGTCGTGGCGATCGTCCGGCCCGCGGTTCCTGCTGAAGGCTCGGTGCGAAACTGCCAAGTGAATTTCGGGTTCTGCATCGTCTTTATATAGCCGGCGGGAATATGAAGGAAGGGGTGCCAGTCGCGCGGTCCCGCCTCCAGCACGCACACTGTCGTCGCCGCGTTCTCGGAAAGACGCGCCGCCAGAAGAGATCCCGCCGAGCCGGAGCCGACGATCACATAGTCAAATGTATCTTCCGCCATCGGCATGTCTCGATAAATCTTCGTGAAGGAGCGCGATCAGCCGCGCCTGCATAGGACGATGACCTTGGGTTCCGTGTATTCCTCGACCATCGAACGTATCCCTTCGCGGCCAAAGCCCGACTTGCCGACGCCACCATAGGGCATCTGGTCGACGCGCCACGCGTTCGAGCCGTTGATGATCACGCCGCCCGCATCCACCTCGTCGGCGAGCCGAAACGCCGTCTCCAGGTTAGCCGTGAAGATGCCAGTATGGATTGCGCCGCCAATCGCATTTGCCTCGATCACCCCTTCGTCGAGCGTGTCGATGGGCGCGACGGCGACTACCGGACCAAACGCCTCGCGGCGCATGATGCGCATTTGGGGCGTGACGTCGGCGAGCAGGGTGGGGGGCACGAGATCGTCGGTGCGCGCGCCGCCGCTCAGACGTCGTGCGCCGCGGCCGACCGCGTCGTCGATTAGTTCCTCGACTCGGGCCGCGGCGGCGGCGTTCACGAGCGGTCCGACTTCGGTGATCGAGTTCGAGATGGCGCCGACGGGAATCTGATCGATCCGCGTCTTCAGCCGTTCCAGGAACGACGCGTACGCTGACCGCTCGACATAGATACGCTGCACCGACAGGCAGGCCTGACCCGACCGCACGAATCCGCCGATGGCGCATTCGCGTGCCGCCAGATCGAGATCGGCGTCGGCCGCGACGATCACCGCGCCGACGCCGCCGAGTTCGAGATGAACCCGCTTGCGCGGCGCCATGTCTTTCACTCGCCATCCGAAATCGCCGCCAGTGAAACTGATGACCGGCAACCGGTCGTCGCGGATCAACTCGACCGTCTGTTCATCCGTGGCAGGGAGAATTGCGAGCGCGTCCGCTGGCCAACCCGCGCTCAGCACACACTCGCCCAAGCGCCGCGCGGATTCAGGAACGCGAGGCGACGGCTTGATGAGAATGGGGCATCCGGCGACGATCGCCGGCGCAATCTTGTGCGCAGCGATCAGGATCGGGCCGTTGAAGGCGGTGATCCCCAGCACCGTCCCGAAGGGGCGACGTTTGACCCATCCCATCGCGTTGCGGCCGCGAGCGACCGCCTCCAGATTGACGGTTTCGTCGAGTCCAACCCGCGCCAGCGCCGCCGAGAGAGTGAAGACGTCGACCGCGCGATCGACCTCGAGCTGCATGTCGCGCAAGGTGAGATAACCGGACTCGTTCGCCATCGTCGCGGCAAGGTCTTCGCGCGAATCGCGCAACGCGCCGGCGATTCGATCCAGAATTTGCGCGCGATCGAAGCTGCTCATGGCCCGCAGCGAACGCTGACAGGCCTGCGCGCTCGCGATGGCGGCCTCGATCCGCTCGGCGTCGAGAGGTACGCGCGATCCGCAAACAAGTGCTATGGCGGCGTGATTTGAATTCATCGCCAATTAATCCTCCCTTGGCGGTGGCGCGCCTAAAGAGCACGACCGTCCCGGCTTCGCGGGGCGAAACACTGATAAGTATGTATTCGATACCATGCGTAGTCAACCAAGGGGAGTACGCCAAGGAGAGTACGCCGCCGAGCGTCGTCGTCGAAACGCGGCTCGAGGCCCGTCCGCGTCGGCGATTGATTACTAACCGGTTTGAATGTAACACCGATCGGTAAGATCGACGGTTGGTTCCGCTTGGCTCCAAAGCGAGCAGCGGTCTCGCCGAGTCGAAACTCTGCGGAGAGGGGGAGCCGGTGAGGGCCGTTGTCGTGCGCCGTCCAGGAGCCGCTTCCGAGGTCATGCGCGTGGAGTCGATCGCCGACCCGACGCCAGGACGCCGCGACGCCGTCATCGCGATCGCGGCTTGCGGAGCCTGCTTTCATGACATCGTCACCCGCGATGGCACTCTGAAGGCCGGCGTCGAAATGCCGATCACGCCCGGCCACGAAATCGCTGGCGAGATCGTGGCGATCGGTTCGGACGTGCGAGAATTTGAGGTCGGCGACCGCGTCGCTTCGACACAGCGATCGCATATTTGCGGCCATTGCCTCTATTGCCGATCGGCGCGCGAGCCGCTCTGCGCCGAGGCGGTCTTCCTCGGCGACAAAGGGCTCAATGGCGGCTATGCCGAATATGCTCGCGTCGAGGTCGACAATCTCGCGCGGATTCCCGACGGCGTATCGTTCGAAGAGGCGTCGATCGCCGCTTGCGCGATCGGAACCGAGTTGCACGCGATCGGGGAAATCGGGCGCGTGCGGCTCGGCGAAAAAGTCCTCGTCACCGGGGCCGGAGGCGGTCTGGGCATTCACGGCGTGCAATTGGCGCGGCTCGCGGGCGCTTTCGTGATCGCGCAGACGACATCGCCCGCCAAAGTCGACGCGCTGCGCGCCGCAGGCGCGCATGAGGTCGTGGTCGGCGCGCGCGGCGCGGATTTCGCGCCCGACGTTCGCGAGAAAAGCGCGGGCGGCGTCGATGTCGTGATCGACAATGTGGGAACTCCGCAGTTCCAGGCGACACGACGCTCACTGGCGCCGGGCGGCCGCTGGGTCATGGTCGGACAGCTCAGCGGCGAGTTCACGCCATTCAACCCCGCGCAATTGTTCCTGCGCTCGATTTCCCTTCTCAGCTCGACGAGCACGACCCGGAACGAACTCGATGCCGTTCTCAGCCTCATCGCGCGTGGATGCGTCAAGCCTGTCGTCAGCGGTATTTTCGCGCTCGAAGACGCCGCCGAGGCGCATTCCTCGATCGAGCGGGGCGGCGTGCTCGGACGAATTGTCCTGTCCCCTCGTCTCGCCCCCAAATCCTCGCTTCGCGCCCACTGAACTCGCCGAGCCAAGCCCGATGACCCAACCTTCTCCCAATGCGGCCGCCTCTCCAATGCTCTCCGTCCGGCAAAGTCGCCGCCGCTGGACCATCGGCATGATCGACGGTCCCAACATGAAGCATTTGGGCAAGCGCGATTCGCGTCTGTTCGGCAGGATTGGCTCGATCGAAGAGCTGCAACGTCTCGTCGTCGATTTTGGCGAGGCGTTGGGGGTGGAAGTGCGGCCCTTCGTTTCCGACCACGAAGGCGATCTGCTCGAACATGTCCACGCCAGCGCGCCGTCCACCGATGGTTATCTCCTCGACGCGGGCGGATTGACGACCGTGAGCGAAGGCCTGCGCCATGCGTTGCAGGAAACGCAAAGGCCCGTCATCGAGGTCGCGTTCTACAATCTGATCGCCAACGGCGAAATTTCGGTGTTCACGCCGACGGTCATTGGCCGTGCGATGGGGATGCGCGAATACTCATATCTGGCCGGCCTGCTCGGGCTGGTCCTGGCGCTGGACGACGAAAGCTTCCTCAATCCGGACGCCGCGGATTCGCCGATCGTCCGGCGAGGCGGCCAACCCTATGCCTTCAGGAACGGCTGATGACGACCCTGAGCGCGTCGGCGCCAATCTCCGACAAGATCGAATGGGGCCGCGGCCTCGGTCGCGCGTTGCGAAGCCAGCGGCGCGGCGACACGGCATGGCGCCTGGCTCTGATCGATGGCCCGAACATGTCCAATCTGGGCGAGGGCGGCCGCGATCGGCGAACCTATGGCACGATCAATTCCATCGGGGAGCTGCAGGGCGCGATCCAGGCGCTCGCGGAAGGATTGGGCGCGAAGGCGCAAACCTACCAGTCCAATCGCGAGGGCGAGATCGTTCAGTACATTTACGATTCCGCCGATACGGCCGACGCCTATCTCATCAACCCGGCGGCGTTGACGCGCCGCGGAGCGCCGTGCGCGATCGCGCTCAGCGATTCGCGCCGTCCTTACGTCGAGCTGCATTTCGCCAATATCGCGGCGGTGGGTTGGTCCAACGGAGCATTGATTACGAGGCAAGCGTCGGGCGTTGTGATGGGGCTTCGTCATTACAGCTATATCGGCGCCGTTTTCGGCCTGATCGGAGCTCTGGACGTGGGCGCGCTTCAAACTCCGCGCGCCGACTGAACGGAAACGCTTCAGGCGGGATCGCGCCAATGCGCGGGCTCCGCGCCCGCGATCGGCAGGCGAAACGTTGCGAGTGTTTCGCCGCCGAGACAACCGAGCACAGCGGTCTTGAGGTCCTCGCCGGCGAAGGCGATGCTCGAAATGTTCTTGAGCTTCTTGCTTTGATTGTTCATCAGCATCGGCCGCGTCAGCTTATGCCCGTCAAGCGCGTCGGCGAGGCGGGCCATATGGTCGGGATCCGAATCCTCGAGCACGATTCGCTGTCGTCCATTCGCGGACACATGGATCAGCCGGTTCGAGCCGACCGCGACCACCCAAAGGCCCCCCTCGGCGTCGAGCGCGAGTCCGTCGGGGAACGTGTCGCGCGAGAATTCGGTCACGAGGGCGCGTTCGCTCAGATCGCCGTCGGCTCCGACGCGAAACTTGGTCAGCCGGCGGCCGAACGTCTCGTTGACAAAGAGCGTTTGGCCCGCCGCGTCGACCCGGCATTCGTTGGTCCAGCATAGACCATCGGCGACGATCCGGGCCGCCCCATTCTCGACGAGCGCGACATAGCCGTCGTTCACGTCATGACGGTACTGGTCGTCGCCCTTACGCGGCGAACTGATGCATAACCAGATCCGCTGTTGGTGATCGCGGTAAACGAAATTCACGCTCGGCAACGCCACGCCGTCGATCTCCATCACGAACGGGCGCACCGCGCCGTCGCGCGTCAAGCGATAGACTCCGCCCGCATCCCGATGGTTGGCGAGAAGGAACGAACCGTCGGCCAGCCGCGCAATGCCGTTGGGCACGATATCTTCGGTCTCTCCAATCCGCGCGACCGAGCCGTCGGGGCGGATCCAGCTTACGCCGCCCGGGCGATGCGACGTGAAGATGTCGCCCGTTCGAAAACACAACACCGACTCGGGTCGCGAAAGACCGGAGCCGATCATCCGCACCTCGCCCAAGGGGACCGTGAAACCGTCGAGAGGCGAGTCCTGGGTCATGCTGCAATCAATCCCTGCCGGCCAGTAAAAAGAGCCACCTACCTCTTTCAAAGAAACGCGATACGTCAGGGGGCAGCCGCTCGCGCGCAATGCTTCAGCGCTCCAATGGCGAGCGCCAGCCGCTCAACTCATTTCGCGCGATTGCGCCGGGGCGCCGGATTCTGCCCGGCGCTCTTGCGCCCGACTCCCGCAAGCGCGAGGATCAGCGTCGTCATGCGTTCGGCGATTTCGGGGAGTTTCAGTCGGCCTTTGGGCCGATACCAGACATAGGCCCAGCTCACCATTCCGCCGATCGACAACGCCGCCATTCGCGGGTCTTCGAGATCGAATTCGCCCGAGACGATGCCGTTCTGGAGCAGCTTGGTCAGCTTGGCGTCGAAGTCGCGACGCATCTCGCCGATGCGATGAGCGTCTTCTGGCGCAAGGTTCTTCTCTTCGCGCGTGTAGATAGCGATATGTTTCTGGTTTTCCAGCACGGCGGTCACAAAACGCCGGCTCAACTCCGTCAGACTTTCCGTCGGCGAGGCGCGCATTTCGAGAACGTCGTTGATCGCGGCCAGCGACGAGGCAATGCCGCGCGAGCAGATCTCGGCCAAGAGTTCGCCCTTGGCGCCGAAATTGGCGTAGATGAACGGCTTCGTGACGCCGAGCTGTTCCGCCACGGCGTCCAACGTCGTGTTCTCGTAGCCGTGCTCATAGAACAAATCGACCGCCGCGCCGATGGTGCGCTCGCGTTTCAACGCGATGACTTCGTCCCGGATCTTGAGGTTCGGGGCCTCCGATGGTGATGTCATTCGTCTCTGGGTCTCAAATTGCCGCAGTAGAATCCTCTCGAGTAAGACATTATACCCTTCCAGAGATTTGCGCGAACCCAAGATAGCGCCAGATTCGTCCAATCGTCGGCCCGCCTCAGTCCAGCAGTTCGAACCAGAAATCGAGGACGTCGCCGACCCGTTTTTCCGCGAAATGCGTCATCACGCGCGTCCCGATCCCGAGCTTCCGCGCCGCCGCCGGCGGATCGGAGAGGTCGACGCCCCGGAAAAATCCGCCGATCGCGGTGTCCGCTTTGTCGAGGCGGACATAGCCGAACGCGTAGGGCGGCGGCGGAAGATTCTGGAACTCCTCGTACACCATTGTGAAAGCCTCGATTATTCCACCGGGACCGATTTCGACCCATTCGGTCGTCGGCTTCAGCGATTGATCGGAGAATGCGCGCGGCGGCGCGAGAACGCGCCCGGTGTGGCCGCAGCGGCGACCATAGATCTTCTTGTAGTCGCGGATATTCGCGAAGAAGAAACTCGCCGTCTCGCCGAGAGCGTGACGGTACGTAATGTTCCATGTTTCATTTCGTGTCATCAATTCCATGACAGGTTTCCTTCAAGACTCGATAACCATGGTTCCAAAGAACTGATGATCGCCGCCGTTGCCGCTGGCGATCCCGACCCGCGCGCCCTTCACCTGGTGGCCGCCGGCGGTCCCGCGGACCTGCAGCGCGACTTCTGCAACACGGATCATCGCGGTGACGGCGATCGCGTTGGTGCAGAGCGTTCCGCCGGAGGCATTGACCGGGGTGTCTCCGCCCAGGCTAAATCGGCCCGCGCGCAAGTCGGGGACGGTTTCGAAGGGCTTGGCGAGTCCCGCCGCCTCGATCGCATGGAACTCAGTGTTGCTGAACGGCGCGTAGAGCTCCGCCACATGCACCTGTTTGCGAGCATCCGTTATCCCGGCCATCTTGTAAGCGCGTTGAAAAGATTCCCCCAGCGCATGCGCATCGGCGTGATCGGCGGTGAACCCGACTCCCATGCGGTCCCCGAGGTAATAGCTCTCGGTGCTGTGCGCGAGGCCGGTGATCCAGACCGCGTCCAGATTGCGCTCTTTTATGTATTTCTCGGATGCCAAGACGATCGCGCCGCCGCCCGAGGATTGCGGACAGCAATCGAACAGCTTGATCGGCCAGGAAATTAGCCGCGAGGCCATCACCTCGTCGATCGTGACCTGCTTGCGCAGATGCGCATTCGGATTCTTGGCGGCGTGCTCGCGGTTCTTCACCACGACCGCGGCCATGTCCTCCTGCAACATACCATATTTGTGGGCATAACGGACCGCCGACATCGCGAGCATGGTTATCGTGCCCAGCGGCAGAGCGCGCTCGTAAGTCGGATCCCAGATCTTGTTGAGGACGGTCTGACTGTCGCCGCATTCGCCGACCTTGTCCGCGCCTGCCGTCATGCAGACATCGCAGGCGCCGGCGGCAATGTGATAATAGGCGGCCGCGACGCTGGAAATGCCAGTCGCGCCGCCCGTGTTGATGCGCAGGAAGCGCTTGTTGCGCGCGCCGACCGCATCGACGCCCAGCCGCTCGGCATTGCCGATCCCGACCATCGAATCCGGCGAAAGCGAATAGACTACCGCCTCAATATCGTCGAGTTCGAGACGGGCGTCGGAGAGCGCCAACGTGACCGCCTCGCGTACGAGGTCAGGATAGCCCGCATCGTCACGCCGCGCCCGAAAGGCGGATTGGCCGATGCCGATGATTCCGACACGTGTGTTGCTCATGTTTTCGCCTCACCGATCCTGGCCGAGAACGACGACGGTTTGGTATTGCATGGCGAAACCGCTCGCCGCATGCGCCAGGGCGGTCCGAACACCCGCGACCTGGTGGCCTCCGGCGCGTCCCATCACTTGATTAGCCGCTTCCGCGATCCGGATAAGCCCGTTGCAGAAGACCGCGTTTGCCGCGCGCACGCCGCCCGAGGGATTGATTTTCAGTTTGTCGCCGAAATCGAACGCACCCGATTTGACGTCACTCGCCCATTCATGCCGACCGGAAAGCCCCAGAGCCTCCAGCGCCAGTAGTCCTTGATAGGGCGTGGGATCGCTGACTTCGGCGACCTGGATCGTATCTCGCGGCAAAGCGACGCCCGCCTCCTCGTAAGCGCCGCGCGCCGCGGTCTCCAAAGCGGGCGCGGTCGAGAGATCTCGGTCGCCGAGGAAGCCAGTCTCGGTGGCCCAATTCATGCCCCGGACCCAGGCGACCCGGCCGCCGCGCGGCGCCACGAAATCCTCCGAAGCGAGGACCAAGGCGACGGCGCCTGTCACTGGCGGCGGCGTCATTTCGTGCGTCAAAGGCCAGCGGCGAAACGCCGGCCCTGTCGATGTCTGATCGTTCGCACCGTGTCGCCCGGCGATTGAAAGGGCGATTTCATGCACGCCGGGCGCCTTCGCCGCGAGCGCGGTCGCCTGCAGCGCATACGCGGCGAGATCGTCGAGCGGCAACCGTCGATGATAATAGGGATCGGTGCCGATGCGCTCGACTTCTGCCTGTGAGTCGGCCTCGGTCGGGCTCCAGGAGACAATCAACTGCGTGCGGTATTGGCCTGACGCGATACGCAGCGCGCCCATCACGAAGGCGTGCTCGCCCGCCGAGGGCGTCGACAGGATGTCCCGGCCGACGCCGCCGACAGACCCAGAGGCCGCCATGACGGATATCGCGCGGCCATCCATTTGATCGTTCGAGGCGACGACGATTCCGTCGATGTCGTCGATCGTCAGACCAGCGTCCTTCAACGCCGCCTGCGTGACTTCGAACAGCAATTCCTCAAGCGACTCGGCGTCGGGCTTGGTCGGCATTCTCAACGCGCAGCCGATGACGGCCGTTCTATTTTTGAGGCGCATGGTCATCCTCGCAAAGTCTCGGTTTTCACAGGTCGGCGCTCACGCCGCAGGCCGCAAATTTGCGCGAGACGTCATCACAGCACCGCCACAGGGGTGAGTGGACTTCCCGTCGCGCCGACAATTGGCAGCGCCGCCGCCATGAACAGGAATTTCGTCGCGCCCGCCTCCGCGAGCGACACAAGCGTCAGACCCTCGAGGAGCGGGATTCCGTAATCGCGAATGAGCCGCTGGTGCACCGGGAAGATCGTGCCCTCGGGAAAGGGCATCGCCTCGATCGCGAAATTGTCGGCTCCCACGACCGCGGCGCCGGCTTCGGCAAGCAAGAGCGCGGCTTCGACGCCGAGGCCCGGTTCCGTGTCGAAATTGGCCCTGTTCGTCGGCGAGCGGCTCTCGAGCCAACCCGTCCGCAACAAGACAACATCGCCTGGCGAGATCGTCGCCTCGGCCCGTTCGCAGGCGGTTGCGAGCATTTCGCGCGTGATCGTCTCGCCGTCCTGTAGTGGCGCGCCCTTGATGGCGACAAAGTCGAGCAGAACGCCTCGCGAAACAATCGGTGAAAGCTTTTCGACGCCGAGCCGCGCGGCGCCGGTGCTGCGAATCTCGGTTTCCGATACGCCGTTGTAGAGGAGCTGTCCGCGCCAGGCGTGACAGAGCCCGTCGATATGCGTGCCCAGGTGAAGCGGCAGCACGACAGTGTCGTCGGCGAACGCGAAGCCTCCCGGTCGGCGCGCGCCCGCCGAATAATCGCCGCCATCCCGCACCATGAAGTGGCTGAGGCGCGATCGCGCCGGCGGGATCGGCATGCGCGCCGAAATAGGTTGTGCGAGGCTGAACACCTTTCCGAGCGAGACCAGCGAAACGGCGCGGCGGACCGTTTCGGCCTCGATCCAATTCAAGGCGCCGCGTTCGTCGTCGGGACCCCACCGGCCCCAGGCTTCCTCAGCCATGAGAAGGTCCTCCGCTCGCGTCGACGAGTTCCACAGCGATCTGCTTCAGCGCGCGCCGCTGCAGCTTGCCTGTCACGGTGAGGGGGAGCGAATTGATAAACTGGATCCGATCGGGAACCTTGTATTTCGAAGCGACGCCCCGACAATGCGCGATCAATTCGGCTGCGGTCACCGAAGCGTTCGCGGGGACGACGAAAGCCACTATCAATTCACCGCGCTCCGCGTCGGCGGCGCCGACGACCGCAGCCTGCACGACGCCGGGATGCGACGACAGGATATTTTCGACCTCCGCCGGCGAGACGTTGATCCCCGCACGTTTGATCATCTCGGTATTGCGGCCGACAAACACGAAAGCGCCGTCTTCGTCGAGCCGCCCGACGTCACCGGTGCGATAAAAGCCGTCGGCGGTGAACGCGCTGGCGTTCTGGTCGGAACTCGCGCCGCAATAGCCGGCCATAACGTAGCCGCGAACTTCGGCGAGGCCGATCTCGCCTGCGAGGAGTGGGTCGCCGGTGTCGACGTCGACGAAACGGAGTTCGTTGCCGGGCAGTGGCTGGCCCTGGCTGATCGCGCGCTTCTCGACCGGCCATTCACTGGATGCGACGCAGCAATTGCCGTAGGTTTCCGTGGCCCCATAAACATTGCAGAGCTGTGCGGCGCCCAACGTTTTCACTGCGAAGAGAAATTCCTGCGGAGTTCCGATCGTTAGGCCGGTACGCAGCGTGCGAACACGCGCCGGCGTGAATTCGGGGCGCGACGCTATCGCCTTCGTCATTCCGGGCAACGTGTAGATCGCTGTGCAGTGGAACTTTTCAATCAGTTCAATCGCGCCCGCCGCCTCGAATCTTTCTTGCAGAACGAGCGTTCCGCCATGCGTCATCGTGGCCGGAAGTGCGTTCGCCGATCCGTAGGACCAGAACAATGGGGCCGAGAGCAGTACGCGGTCGCTTGGGCCCAAGGCCATCCGCTCACCGATGTTGAAGCCGTTTTCCACGACGCCATAGTGCTTGAGGCGCACCGCCTTTGGGATGGCGCTAGAGCCCGATGTATAGAGGATCAGTGCGTCGTCGCTCGCGCTGGCCGCCGACCCCGGCGGCAGGTCTTCGCCGGGGGTGGCCGACGCGATGAAATCCTCATAGTGTCCGAAATGGGTTGACGCGTCCGCTCCAAGGAAAACGACGTTCTGAAGATTGGGAAAGCGAGCCGATCGGCCGCCTTGGGCGAGTTCAGGCGCGAGGATCGCTAAGTCCAACGCGAAATTCCGATCCCCGAAACGCGCGTGCGAGACGAGGAGCTTGATCTGAGAATCCGCAAGCAGGAATTCGAGTTCGTTACGCGTCGACCAGGTGCTGAAGGGCACTAACGTCGCTCCTGCCGCGTATGCGCCGAAAGCCAATTCGAGCCACTCGACGCAATTGCAGAGAAGCGCGCCCACCCGATCGCCACGCTTTACGCCTTGGCTCTTAAGCGAAGATGCAACCACTCGCGAACGGAAGCGCAACTCAGAGTAAGTGACCGGAACACCGCGCGAAACGACCGCGATCGCTTGCGGTGTCTTTTCAGATCGCTCGCGCAGGAGATCGAACAACGTCCGACTGTAGGGCGCATTCACCTCGGTTGCCTCCTCCATCGGCGATCGTTGGTCGATATGGTACGTCGCACAAGCATCGCCCCGTTGGTTACAAAAAATACTAACCAGTATATTAAGGAGACGTCAAGCAGGTTATTTGATCCCCGATTGATGCTAATCGACCCACCGCGGGGAGGCAGGTGGATCGTTAATGAAATTTCCACATCGGTTCGCGCTTTTCAGCGAACGCTGCTGCACCTTCACGCGCGTTCTCGAGCTTATCAAGTCGTCGGTGATCGCCGCCTGCCGTTCGAACATTTCCGCCAGCGGCCAGTCGTGTTGCTCGTTGATGACGCGTTTGCTCGCGACCAACGCGAGGGGCGCATTCTTCATGATCCTTCGAGCAAGCGCCTTCGCCTCGCCGGGTTCGACGGGTCGATTGATGAGGCCGTGGCGATCCAGAAATTCAGCAGAATACAAATCCCCGTGAGGGCCATCTCCATCGCGATCCGTTGGGGGATGACGCGCGGAAGACGGATCAGGCCGTCGGCCGAGGCCGCCAGTCCACGCTTGGCCTCAGGAATCCCAAAAAACGCGTCGCGCGCGCAGACAACGAGATCGCAAGCGAGAACGATATCGAATCCGCCGGCGAGCGCATAGCCTTCAACCGCGGCGTCCAGCGGTTTTCTCGGCGGCCTCAGCGCGATGCCGAGAATTCCGCGGCCCTCGACGAACGGAATCCCATCTTGCAAGAAACCCTATTGGTCCATGCCGGAGCTGAACGTGTCTCCAGCGCCGGACAAAACCCCGATCCCGAGGCCGTCGCGCCGTTCGAGTTCGTCGATCGTAGGCGCAAGCGCCACAGAACGCCGCGCGATTGAAGGCGTTTCGGGCTTGCGGACGATTGATCGTAGTGACGGCGACGCCATTGTCCTCTTCGACCAAAACTTGGTCGGTCACGTTGCCTCCCGAGGCGGCGTAGCGGCCGGAGAGATTCCGACGAACGAACTCGCCATCGTCAGGGCAGGGGTCATTTCGGCGTTTCTCTGAGGAAGCTCATTTCGACTTGACGCCAAGCAGAGGTACTAGCTAGTACAATTAGAAACCGACTGGTGTCGCACGGTCACGCGTACGGGTCGGGAATGGAGAGACTTCGCGCGAGGAGGTGCCAGCGTGAGAACGCCCAAAGCCAAAGGTCGATCAGCGACTCGCGCGGCCGTCAGACGCCGAACCATCGCGGAGCCCTGAGATGTCGAGGCTGAACGACTTCCTCGTGGGCGTGAAGGTTCTTGACCTGTCGCAGTACATTCCGGGTCCGATGGCCGGCCTTTTCTTGGGCGACATGGGCGCGGACGTCGTCAAGGTCGAGCCCCCGCAGGGCGATGAGATGAGCGGTCTTGGCCCTCGCGACGCGCAGGGCGGTCCCGTCTTTTATCGTGCGCTCAATGCGGGAAAGACCGTTCGAAGAATGAACCTGAAAGACAGCGCGACGCGTGAGGAATTCATTGCGCTGACGCGCGACTTCGACATTCTGATTGAAGGATTTCGCCCCGGCGTGACGAGCCGCCTCGGCGTCGATTACGCCGCGTTGAATCGGGTCAACCCAGGGTTGATCTACTGCTCAATGAGCGGTTTTGGCGCGCGCGCGAGTTCGACGGGGCTTGCCGCGCACGACGGCAATTTCATGGCGGCGAGCGGCCTGCTTGACCGCAACGGCGTAAAGCCGCGTTTTTTCGACCCTCCGCTTTCTGACACCTGCGGCGCTCTGTTCGCGGCCCTCGCCATTCTGGGCGCGCTGCACGAGCAACGGCGAACTGGCCGAGGCAGCCATATCGATCTGGGCCTCGCCGACGTGATGATGCCGCTGCAATTGATGCAAATCGCCGATTACGGTGCCAATGGCCACATCCCGAAATCCGACGCGACCTATCTCAACGGCGGCGCAGCCTATTACCAAATCTATGGGACGCGCGACGATCGCCATGTGATGCTAGGATCGTTAGAGGCGAAGTTCTGGCGCGCCTTTTGTGAATCGGCCGATCGTCCCGATTGGATCGCTCGTCAGGGCGAACCCATCCCGCAGCGTGCGCTGATGCAGGAAGTCGCCGCGTTTTTCGCTTCGGCCACCTTGGCGGAAACGTTGGCCCGATTTGCAAATACCGATTGCTGTCTCTCACCTGTTCTCAATCTTGGCGAGGCAGTCACGTCGGAGCATAGTCTTTCGCGAAAGCTCGTCCGCGCCAGCGAAGACACGGGTGAACTGCAAGCCCTGTTTCCCGCCTATGTGGACGGTGAGCCGCCCCGAAGCCGCGCCGCCATCACAACGCCCCGACCCGTCTGCGGCGCGCCGATAGGTTCGGGCCAATAACGCAAATATGACCGCCTAGTCTGCGGTTCAGTGTGGGCGCGCCCAGGACAAGGATCAGATTACTGTATCCACAGTAACCTCCGAGGAATTGAATTTATTTGGATACGCATACATTCATCTCCGTTTGGCCAAACACCTAAAGCACGCCAATTTCGCGGGAACGGCCGCGAACTGCGGTATTCTAGCATATGCTGGCGATGGCCACGCCTGCAAGTCGTCCACGATGCCAAATCAATCGAAATCAAATATGCAGGGCGCGCCCAAGCGCCCTGAGGGCGGCCTCTTGAAGCGCCTCGCCCAGCGTCGGATGCGCGTGAATCGTGCCGGCGATATCCTCCAGCCGCGCGCCCATTTCCAACGCGAGGCCGAAGGCGGCCGCCAGTTCGGAAACGTCGCGCCCCACCGCATGAACGCCGAGCACGAGATGATTGTCGGCGCGCGCGAGGACGCGCACGAAGCCGTCCTCGTCGAGCCTGGTCATCGCGCGGCCGTTGGCCGAGAAGGGGAATTGGCCGACTTTGATCGCCGTTCCGGCGTGACGGGCCTCCTCCGGCGACAGGCCGACGGAAACGATTTCGGGATCGGTGAAGCACACCGCGGGGATGGCGCGCTTGTCCCAGCTTCGCTTGTGGCCGGCGACGATCTCGGCGACCATTTCGCCCTGGGCCATGGCGCGATGCGCCAGCATCGGCTCTCCCGTCACGTCGCCGATCGCATAGACGCCGCGCATTGAAGTGCGGCATTCCTCGTCGATACGGATGAATGGCCCGTCCATGTCGAGCACGAGTTCCTCGCGGCCCCACCCTTCCGTGACCGGCCTGCGGCCGACGGTGACGAGAATCTTGTCGGCGCCGAGCCGAATTTCCTTCTCGCCGCCGACCTCGACCACCAGCGCCTCTCCGTTCGCGCCGAGCCCTTTCGCCTTGGCGTCGGTCAGCGTCTCGACGCCGAGCTCGCTCAGGCGCTTGGCGACGGGACGCGTCAGCTCCGCGTCGTATTGCGGCAGGATCCGCGCCGTCGCCTCCACCACCGTCACCGCCGAGCCCATCTTGGCGAAGGCCGTGCCCAGCTCCAGCCCGATATAGCCGCCGCCGACGACGACCAGCTTTTGCGGGACCTTGTCGAGGGACAAAGCCTCCGTCGACGAAATGACCGATCCGCCGAACGGCAGAAACGGCAGTTCGACCGGCGCCGAACCCGTCGCGATGACGATCGCTTCGGCGCGGATGATCTGCAGCCCGGTTTCCGTTTCCACGGCGATCGTCTTGCCGTCGCGGAACCGCGCCGCGCCCGCAACGATCTTGACCTTGCCCTTCTTCAACAAGCCCGCGACGCCGCCGCGCAATCGGGCGACGAGGCCGTCCTTCCAGGCGATCGTCTTGGCGAGATCGATTTCAGGCGCGCTCAGCGAAATTCCCAGCGGGCTCCGGCCGGCCGCCATATGCCGCGCCTTGTCGAATTCCTCGGCGGCGTGAATCAGCGCCTTGGAGGGAATGCAGCCGACGTTGAGGCAAGCGCCGCCGAGCCTCCTGGCCTCCACGATCACCGCATCGAGGCCGAGTTGTCCGGCGCGTATCGCGCAGACATAGCCGCCCGGCCCCGCGCCGATGACGATGAGCTTGCAGGAGATCTCTTTCATCTAGCCCTCTACGAAAATCATCGCCGGCGTTTCGAGCAGCGTCTTGATCCGTTGCACGAACAAAGCCGCGTTCCAGCCGTCAATCACGCGATGGTCGAAGCTCGAGGAGAGATTCATGATCTTGCGCGGAATGAAACCCGATCCGTCCCAGACCGGCCGCACCATGATCTTGTTGACCCCGACGATCGCCACTTCGGGATAATTGACGATCGGCGTCGTCGCCACGCCGCCCATGGCGCCGAGCGAGGTGATGGTGATGGTGGAGCCCGAGAGCTCCTCGCGCGTCGCCGATCCCGTCTTGGCCGCTTCGGCAAGCCGGTTGACCTCCGCGGCGCAATCCCAGAGATCGCGCGCCTCCGCGTGTTTGACGACGGGCACGACGAGGCCGGACGGCGTTTGCGCGGCGACGCCGATGTGGACGCCGCCATGCTGGCGAATGATTCCGGCTTCATCGTCGAACAGGGCGTTGAAATTCGGCTGCTCGGCGATCGCCCTGACCATCGCCCGCATGAGGAACGGCAACAACGTCAGCTTCGGCTGATCGGAGCGCTTTTGCTTGTTGAGCGCGGCTCGCAGCTCCTCGAGCGCGGTCACGTCGACTTCCTCGACATAGGTGATATGCGCGATGCGGGCGTTCGACAGCGCCATCTTCTCCGCGATTCGGCGGCGAAGCCCGACGAGCTTGATGTCCTCCACCGAAACATTCTGCTGGAGGCCGGTCGATCGCACCGCCTGCGGGCCGCGCGCGATGAACGCGTCGAGATCCTGATGGCTGATGCGGCCGGCGGGTCCGCTGCCGGGAACTTGACGCAGATCGACGCCGGCCTCCCTGGCGCGCAGGCGAACGGCCGGAGACGCGAGCGGCCTGTCGCCCTCGGGCCGCGGCGCCCCGTACGGCGTCCCAGGGGCCTGGACATTCGCGCGCGACGGCGCGGACGCCCGCGTCGGCGCCGCGCCTGGAATCGCAGGTTTGGCGACCGCTTTCGGCATGTCTTCGGCCTGCGCCGACGGCTCCGCGGCGGTGGCGACGGGCGAAGGCGAACTTCCCTCGCCCTCCACCTTCAGTCGGATCAACGGCGAGCCCACGGCCACGGAATCCCCGACCTCGGCGCCGAGCCAGAGAATCTGGCCGCTGACCGGCGAGGGGATTTCCACCGTCGCCTTGTCGGTCATCACCGCCGCGAGAATCGTGTCCTCCCGCACGAGGTCGCCGATCTCGACGCGCCATTCCACCATTTCGGCTTCCGCGACGCCTTCGCCGACATCGGGAAGCTTGATCACGTATTCGCCCATGCTCACGCCTCCAAGGTTTCGAGGAGGGCGCGCGCCAGTCTCGCCGGCCCGGGGAAATAGTCCCATTCCTGCGCATGCGGATAGGGCGTGTCCCAGCCGGTGACGCGAGCGACCGGCGCCTCAAGCTGAAAGAAGCAGGCCTCTTGCACGAGAGCCGCCAGTTCGGCGCCAAAGCCGGACGTCAGCGTCGCCTCGTGGACGACCACGCAGCGGCCGGTCTTTTTCACCGACGCGACGATTGTTTCGAGATCGAGCGGCAGCAAGGTCCTGAGGTCGACGATCTCCGCGTCGACGCCGGCCTCGGCCGCGGCGGCCTCCGCGACATGGACCATCGTGCCATAGGCGAGGATGGTGACCGCCCTGCCCTCGCGACGGATCGCCGCCTTGCCGAGCGGCGTCACGTAATGGCCGTCGGGCGTCTCGCCGAGCGCGTGTTTCGACCATGGCGTGATCGGTCGATCGTGGTGACCGTCGAACGGGCCGTTGTAGAGCCGCTTCGGTTCGAGGAAGACCACGGGGTCGGGGTCTTCGATCGAGGCGATGAGGAGTCCCTTGGCGTCATGGGGATTGGACGGCACCACGACCTTCAGGCCCGAGACATGCGTGAACAGCGCCTCGGGACTCTGGCTGTGCGTCTGGCCGCCGAAGATGCCGCCGCCCGTCGGCATTCTCACCACGATCGGACAGGTGAACTGCCCGTTGGAGCGATAACGCAGGCGCGCGGCTTCCGAAACGATCTGGTCGTAAGCGGGGTAGACGTAATCGGCGAACTGCACTTCGACGCAAGGGCGCAGGCCGTAGGCCGCCATGCCGACCGCCGTTCCCACGATGCCGAGCTCGCTGATCGGCGTATCGAAGCAGCGTCTCTTGCCGTATTTCTGCTGCAGCCCGAGCGTGCAGCGGAACACCCCGCCGAAATAGCCGACGTCCTCGCCGAACACGACGACGTTGTCGTCGCGCGCCATCGACACGTCCATCGCGCTGCGGATGGCCTCGATCATCGTCATTCTCGCC
>Ga0181533_1001212_pt1 | contig 33440 bp, 29 predicted proteins | sample PEATcosm2014_Bin_45_FD_119772 | JGI IMG/M metagenome (GOLD analysis project Ga0181533, IMG submission 119772) | Peatland microbial communities from MTU Mesocosm Facility, Houghton, MI, USA - PEATcosm2014_Bin11_60_metaG | ecosystem: Environmental > Terrestrial > Soil > Wetlands > Peat | place...
CAGGGCTCGGTGGACTTCCGCCGCGGCGACCTCCACCTGACGTGCGAGGCGCTCTATATTGACGGTATCACCGATCAGGGCCTGGCGGTCGCCGCCCGCATCCGCACGCACGAGCCGGTGCGGCAGCTTCCGATCCAGTTCGTCGCCGACGCCATCCGCGAGCAGAGCCTCTATCGCTTCACCACCGAGGGCAAAGGCTACCTCACCACCTCGACCCTCGCCGTGCCGCACCTGAAAGTCGAGAGCCCGGAGACACAGGTCCTCGTCGGGCCGGAGACTCCGCCGGTGCGAGGAAAGGCCGCCGCGCCGGCGCCGGAAGCTCAACCGGAGGCTCAGGTCGAGGCCGCCGGCGCGCGCCGGAGCATAGTCGTATCCTCAAGTGACAACACGTTTTACGTTGATGATGTCCCGATATTCTACTGGCCCTACATCGCCAAAGACGTCCGTAACGGAACATTTCTGATCAAAGACCTCGAATTCGGCAGTTCCAGCAATTACGGCACCTTCATGCGAGTGGAGTGGGACCTGTATGACTTGGGCATTTACCACAACGACTGGAGCGACCTGCTGCTTCGGACGGACTACTTTTCAGCGCGCGGGGCGGGCTTCGGACTGGAGTTCCCCTATAAGGACGACGCGCGCTACGGTTTCGCGCGGGTGTACTACATCCGGGATTACGACGACTGGGACGACACCGGCCTGCCCACGCCGCGCGAGGACCGCGGCGAAGCGACCCTGCGAGACCGCGAATTGCTTGGCGATGGATGGAAAGCCGACCTCGAACTGGGCTACTTGAGCGATCGGCGCTTCCTCTACACGTACGACCGTCCGGCGCTGGACGACGACATGGACCGGGACACGGAGGCGTTCCTGAGCCACGTCTCGGGGAACACGATGTTCACCGTGCAGGCGCAGACCCGGATCAACGATTTCCAGAACGTGCTCGAACAGGACTCGGTGGGGTACCACGTCATCGGCACGCCGATCGGCGATACGGGGCTGCTGTGGACGACCCACTCCGACCTTTCGGAAATGCGCATGAGATTCGACCCGGCCACCGGGCTGCCGAATCCGGAATGGGTGACCCGCTTCGACACGGCCCACGAAGTCTCCTACCCGCTTCAATTGGGCTTCGTCCGGGCGGAGCCGTTCCTGTGGGAGGACCTCACCGGATATAACCACGGGGAGGACAACGAAAGTCCGTCGGGCCGCGGGGCCTCCGCCTACGGCGTGCGCGCGGCCGCCAATTTCTACCGCACCTTCGAGACCCAGAGCGGCCTGTTCGGCGTGGACCGCCTGCGGCATATCCTGACCCCGACGGTGGAATACGGGAACATTTATTACGTCAGCCGGGACTCTTCGCACTACGTCCAGAACGACGAGATTGACGCGCTCGACGAGGCGCACTTCGTCACGTTCGGCCTCCTCAGCCGGCTTCAGACCTACCGCCAGACCGATACCGGCCGGGAGCTCGTGGAGCTGCTCCGGGCCGACGTGAAATATCACGTCCTCATCCACGGGGCCTCGATCCCCGGCGCGCGGGGCGACTTCCTCTCGGCGGATCAGGGGATCTCGCCGTTCACCGGCGATTTCGTCGAGGCGAACGCGCGCTGGATCGTGAACGAGAACATCGAACTGTCCAGCAACGACGACGACTACAACACCGACAGAAAGCGGCTCGAGGCGCTCAACGGCGCAGTGACGCTCAAGTACTGGCGGCCGGTGCAGGTCACTTACAGTCACACATACTACCTCGACCCGACGGACGTTGACGGGTCATGGCACTCGATCAGTATGATCGTCTTCTCTTATCAGCCGCGCTACAGCCGATGGCGCGTGGATTTCAGCATGTCGTACGATTTTATGGCCGAGCCGGTGCCGAACGAGTTGCGCAACCCGCGCAACCTCGGCGGCGGGATTTACTTTACCCGGACGATGGAAGGCTGGCAGTTCAGCATCGGCGCGGGCTTCAACCAGGGCACGAGCAACTCAACGGAGGTGATGTTCCGCATTACGCCGCCAGGCGCGACGCCGCCGTTCCGTCCGAAAGGGGCTGCGATCTGAGCGCCAGGTTGAAATCAGGAGGCCGGCCATGCGCACGGCGCTGTATCCGGGCACTTTCGACCCGGTGACTATCGGGCATCTGGACGTGATCGAGCGCGCCAGCGGGATCTTCGATCGGCTGATCGTGGGGGTGGGCGACAACCCCGAAAAGGCCTGCGTCTTCTCGCTGCAGGAGCGCCTGGCGATGGTGCGGCGCGAGGTAGGCCATCTCCGGAACGTGGAAGTCAAGGCGTTCCACGGCCTGATGGTGGAGTTCGCGAAGGCTGAAAAGGTCTCCGTGGTCCTGCGAGGCATCCGGACCGTCTCGGACCTGGAGTACGAAATCCAGATGGCGTTCACCAATCGCAGGAGCGCCGGGGTCGAGACGGTGTTCATCGCGCCGAAGCCGGAGCACGCCTTCATTAACGCGCGGTTCATCAAGGAGATCGCGCGGGGCGGCGGGCGCGTGGACGGCATGGTCTCGCCGGCCGTGGAAGCGGACCTGCGGGCGCGGCTTGCGCCGTCGCGCCGGGCGCGGGGCCGGCCGGTAAAGGGAAGAAAATGACGATGCGCGCGCTGCTGGTGGGGGATGTGGTCGGCGGCCCCGGCCGCGACATCCTCGTCCGAAAACTCGCCGCTCTCCGCCAGAAGCGCCAGGTGGATTTCTGCATCGCCAACGTCGAGAACGCCTCCGGCGGCTCCGGGCTGACGATCGCCAACGCGCGCGAGATCCTGGCGGCCGGGGTGGACGTGATGACGATGGGCGACCACGTCTGGAAGCGCAAGGAGATCGTGCCGTTCATCGAGCGCGAGCCGCGGTTGTTGCGGCCGCTGAACCTCTCGCCGCTCGCCTCCGGCGCGGGCGTGGGGATTTACACGCTGCCCGGGGGAGTGCAGATCGCCGTGCTGGATCTTCTCGGCCGGGTGTTCATGAAGCCGGCGGACGACCCGTTTCGCGCCGCCGACGAGGCGCTCCGACAGGTGGGTGTGCACACGCAGAATATCTTCGTGGATTTCCACGCCGAGGCCACCGCCGAGAAGATCACCCTCGGCTGCCACCTCGACGGCCGCGTGACCTGCGTCTTCGGCACGCACACGCACGTGCAGACCGCCGACGAGCGGCTGCTGCCGAAGGGCACGGCGTTCATCTGCGACCTGGGAATGACCGGGCCGCACGACTCGATTCTGGGCCGGCGGACCGACCGCGTCCTGAAGGCGACGCTGACGCAGATGCCGTTTCCGTTCGACGTCGCCAAGGGGGATGTCCGGATCTGCGGGGCGCTGGTCGCCTTCGACCCGGCGACCGGGCGCGCCAGCGCGATCGAACGGCTGCAACTGCGCGAGGACGAGGAGCCATGACCGCGCTCTTTCCGGCTTCGGGCGCGCCGACGACCGTCCCGCCGCGGCCGGCGGCCGACGGCTCGCCGATCTACACCGTCTCGCAGTTGACGCGCCGGATTCGCGAGACGCTCGAACGGCAGATCGGCCTCGTCTGGCTGACCGGCGAGATCAGCAACCTGCGCGTTCCGGCCTCCGGCCATTGCTACTTCACGCTGAAGGACGAATCGGCGCAGATCGCCGCGGTGATGTGGCGCACGCTGGCGGAGACGCTGAAGTTCAAGATGGCCGAGGGTCTCTCGGTGCTGGCGCAGGGCGAAGTGACCGTGTACGAGCCGCGCGGGCAGTACCAGATTTCCGTGCGGCGGATCGAGCCGCTGGGGGTGGGCGCGCTGCAACTGGCCTTCTTGCAGATGAAGGAACGGCTGGAGAAAGAGGGGCTGTTCGATCCGGCGCGGAAGCGGCCGATCCCGATGTTCCCGCGCGCCGTGGCGCTGGTCACCTCGCCGGCCGGCGCGGCGATTCGCGACATGCTGCGGGTCATCCGCCGCCGCTGCCCGTCCACGCGCGTCATCATCTGCCCGGTGCGCGTCCAGGGCGACGAGGCGGCCGGCGAGATCGCCGAGGGAATCGCGCTGGTCAACCGGCTGGCGGATGTCGAAGTGATGATCGTCGGCCGCGGCGGCGGGAGCCTCGAGGACCTGTGGCCGTTCAACGAGGAGGCGGTGGCGCGGGCGATCGCACGCTCGCGGATCCCGGTCATCTCGGCGGTCGGCCACGAGACGGATTTCACGATTGCGGATTTCGTCGCCGATCTCAGGGCGCTCACGCCGACGGACGCCGCCAATCAGGTGGTGCCGGACGCCGGGCAATTGGCGGAGGATCTCGATTCCCTGCGCCGCCGGCTGGGCCGGGCGTTGACCGCGAGCGCGGCGTCGGCGCGGGAGCGGCTGGCCGGGCTGGCGCAACGCTGCGAGCCGCGCCGGTTCGACGAGCGCATCCGCGCGCGCGAGCAGCGCGTGGACGAACTCTGCCAGCGGCTCGTCCGCGGCGCGCGGCGCGCGGTGGAGTTCCAGGGCGGGCGCCTGAGCGCGCTTTCGGGGCGGCTTGAGTCGCTCAGCCCGTATGCCGTGTTGCGGCGAGGCTACAGCATCACGCTCCGCGAACCGCAGGGCGCCGCCGTCCGCGACGCCGCCGAGTTGCGCGCCGGCGACCTCGTCCGCACGCGGCTCCATCGCGGTGAATTCCGTTCACGCGTGGTCGCCACGGATTAAAGGGAACGGCAAGACTTTGCCACGGATTACACGGATTTCCACGGATTACCGGAAAAGAAAAATGGAAGTCGTTCAAGTATTTTGCTGTTCGTAGCCCGTAATCCGTGGGTATCCGTGAAATCCGTGGCTAAAAATTCGTCGCCGTACGTTGCCGTGGCTTTGCGTGAGAAATCGGAGGTGGCGACATGGCGAAGAGCAAGCCGAAATTCGAGGAGCACCTCGCGCGCCTCGAGAAGATCGTCGAAGAACTCGAAGCCGGTGACTTGACCCTTGACGACTCGCTTGCTAGATATGAGGAAGGCGTCAAGGCGCTGAAGAGGTGTTACGAGATCCTCCGCGATGCGGAAAAGCGCGTCGAGATCCTCCTCAAGAGCGACGACGGCGAACTGAAGACGGCGCCGTTCGAGCCGGAAGAGGAAGGCGAACCGCCGAAGGAAGAGTGACGGGATCGCGCGGTTGGTTTACAGGATGATGAGCCGGTGAAACTCCCGAAGGTGTTGATTCTGGCGGACTTGAACAAGCCGGAGGCGCGCGAGGCGATGGCGTCGGCGGAGGCGCAGTTGCGCGGCCGCGCGCGGATCAGCCGGCGCGACCTGTTCGAGCGGGTCGAGCACGAGCGCGTCCGGGCCGACTTCGCGCTGGTGCTCGGCGGCGACGGGGCGATCCTCGCCGCGGCGCGGCGCCTCTCGCGCGCGGGCATCCCGCTGCTGGGCGTGAACCTGGGCAAGCTCGGGTTCCTCGCGGAGATCAACCCCGACGAACTCGGCGCGACGCTCGACGCGCTGATGGAGCGCGTGCCTGAGCCGGTCGAGCGCATGATGATCCAGGCGGAAGTTCTGCGGCCGAACGGGCGCGGCCTCCGGAAAATCCGGCAGTGCGTCGCGCTGAACGACGTGGTCATCTCGCGCGAGGCATTCTCGCGCATCATCGAGATGCGGCTCTTCATCAACGGCGAGCAGGTCAACACGCTGGCGGCCGACGGGCTGGTCGTCTCGACGCCGACCGGTTCGACGGCGCACTCGCTCGCCTCCGGCGGGCCGATCATCCCGCCGGACGTCTCGGCGATGGTCATCTCCGCCATCTGCCCGCACTCGCTGAGCAACCGGCCGCTGGTGGTGGACGCCGGCGCGCGGGTCGAGGTCGAGACGTGGTCGAACGGCGTCGCGTTCGCCATGACCGCCGACGGCCAGGTGCTCGTGCCGCTCCGGAACGGCGACCGCGTGCGGATACGCCGCAACCCGTGGCCGGTGCGGCTGCTGAAAGTCTCCCGCCGGAGCTTTTTCCAGACGCTCCGGGCCAAGCTGCTTTGGGAAGGCTCGATCCAACATGCCTGAAGTCCGTGTTCACGAGAACTACTGCAAAGGCTGCGGCCTGTGCGTGCCGGTCTGCCCGAAGAAAATCCTCTACCTCTCCTCCGCCGTGAACCGCCGCGGCGTCCGGATCGCCGAAGTCCACGAGGAGATCGCCTGCACCGGCTGCACCTTCTGCGCAGCGATGTGCCCGGATGCGGCGATCGAGGTGGAAGGAGATTGAGGGCGAATGCCCACGATTCTCAGGCGCGGGCCGTACCGGTTTTTCTTTTACGCGAGCGACCGAGATGAGCCGCCGCATATCCATGTCGAGTGCGGGGACAAGGTTGCAAAATTCTGGCTCCGGCCCGTAAGATTGCAGAAGAGCGGCGGATTCAGCCGGTCGGAAATCGCTCGGATTCAGAGAATGGTCGCCGACAATCAAGAGGAGCTATCGGAGGGTTGGAATGAGTATTTCCACGGTTGAAATCGAAATGCCCCGGGCCCAGAACGTGAAGGTGACGGAGGACGGCTTGAGCGTCGACTTGAGCGATGGGCGGAGCATATGCGTGCCGCTGGCATGGTATCCCCGTCTGCTTCATGGCACGGCGGCGGAGCGGGCTAAATGGAGATTGATCGGCAGGGGAACCGGGATTCACTGGGCGGACCTTGACGAAGACGTCAGCGTAGAGGGGCTGTTGACCGGAAAGCCGTCGGGCGAAAGCCAGGCCTCTTTCGCGAAGTGGCTGCAACGGCGCAAATCACGCGGCCATCGAGGTGGATGATGGACAGAAGGATGAAGACATCTCGTAATGAGATGCGTCCTTCGGGCGTGCTTCTGCCTTCATCTTTCATCGTTGATCCTTAATCCTGATCCATCCTTTTGTTGACAGTTTTCCGCGCCGCTGATATCATCGAGCATAGGGAATCCGGCCTTCACGCGTCCTTTCCGAGGCCACTTTGCGGCCCTGCGCGTTCTCAGGATATTTCGAAGCCGGATGGCTCGACGGAGGTTTTCCCGATGAAGTACCGGGCGACGATACGATTCGGCGCGATGAGCCACGTGGGCGGTTTCCGGGCCGATTTCAGCGGGCTGCGGATGGGCGACCGCTGCGTGATCCGGAGCGAACGCGGCGTCGAGTTCGGCGATATCCTCAATCCGGTCGCGCCGTACGCCGGCGAGGACGCGCAGAGCGCCATCGTCGGCGAGGTCATCCGCAAGCTGAACGGCGACGACCTGAAGAAGCTGGGGACGCTGCGCGACGTGGACCAGCCGAAGGAGTTCGAGTTCTGCAAGAAGAAGATCCAGGAGCGCAACCTGCCGATGAAGCTCGCCAGCGTCGAGCACCTGCTCGGCGGGTCGAAGATCATCTTTTACTTCCTGGCCGAGGGACGCGTGGATTTCCGGGAGCTGGTGAAGGACCTGGCGCAGGAATATCACACGCGCATCGAGATGCGGCAGATCGGCGTGCGCGACGAGGCGCGCCTGCTGGCCGATTACGAGCACTGCGGGCGCGAGCTCTGCTGCAAGACGTTCATCAAGAACCTGGAGCCGGTGACGATGAAGATGGCCAAGAACCAGAAGGCCACGCTGGACCCGGCGAAGATCTCCGGCCGCTGCGGGCGGCTGATGTGCTGCCTGCGCTTCGAGGACAGCGTTTACGAGGACATGAAAAGCGGCCTGCCCGGCGTGGGCGTGCTCGTGGCGACGGCGGAAGGCGAAGGCGAGGTGGTTGCGCAGGACGCCGAGAAGAAGCTCGTCACCGTCGCGCTGGCCGCCGACAAGCGGCAGGTGACCGTGCCGGTGGCGCAGGTCAAAACCGTCTGCCCGCGCGAAGCCGCCGCAAGAGCCGATGCGGCCCAGGAGCCGGAGGAGCGGCTGCCGGATGAGTAAGCCCGGTTTCTACGTCACCACGCCGATCTACTACGCCAACGCTCCGCTCCACGTCGGCAGCGCCTTCGAGATCGTCGGCATTGACGCCCTGGCACGCTACCGACGTCTTTGCGGCGAGGACGTGTTCTTCCTGACCGGTCTGGACGAACACGGCGAAAAGAACCAGCGCGCCGCGGAAGCGCGCGGCATTACGCCGAAGCAGCACGTGGACGAGATGGCGGCCGGTTTTCTGGACTTCTGTCGGCGGTTGGAAGTCTCGGCAGACGACGTGATCCGAACGACCGAACCGCGCCATAAGCGCGTCGTCGAGATATTCTGGCGCAAAGTGCGCGAGCGCGGTGATATCTACCTCGGCGAGTACTCCGGATCCTACTGCTCACGCTGCGAGAGCTATGTCCGCGAGGCTGAGTTGAAGGAAGGGCACTGCCCGGCTTGCGGAGACGCTACGCGCAACCTGAGCGAGCCGGCGTACTTCTTCCGACTAAGCAAGTACCAGGAAGCGCTGAAAACCCTTTTTGTCGAGCATCCCGAGTTCGCCCAGCCCGCCTTCCGTCGCGCCGAAATGCTGCAGATCATCGAATCGGGCCTCGAGGACGTCTGTGTAAGTCGTTCGAGCATCCACTGGGGAATCCCCGTCCCCGATGCGCCCGGCCATGTGATCTACGTCTGGTTTGACGCCCTCGTGAACTATGTCAGCGCTCTGGGGTACCAAGGGGACGATGGGCGGTTCCAGCGGTACTGGCCTGCATCACTTCATGTCGTCGGCAAGGACATTCTCCGCTGGCACACCATTCTCTGGCCGGCGATGCTCATGTCCGCAGGCTTGCCTCTCCCGAGGAAGGTCTTCGGCCATGGGTTCATCTACGTCCGGGGCGCCAAGATGAGCAAGTCGCTCGGGAACGTGGTTGATCCCCGGGAGATTGCGGAAAAGTACGGCGCCGACGCCCTGCGTTATTTCCTTCTGCGCGAAACCCCCTATGAGAACGATGGCTCCTACAGCGAGGACAATCTCCTCGAACGTTACAACGCTGACTTGGCCGATCAACTCGGCAACCTTGTTTTTCGCACGCTCTCCATGCTGGACCGCTACTTCGGCGGCGTCATCCCCGACCCCGAAAGCGAGCCGCGCGGCGCGCTGGCCGAGGCGGCCGCTTCGCTTTTCCGGGACGTGGATGGGTGCATGGCCGAGCTTCAGTTCAGCCGCGCGCTGGAGCGCACCTGGGAGTTCGTCCGCCGCGCGAACCAGTACGTCGAGGAGCGCAAGCCCTGGTCGCAGGCGAAGGACCCCGCGCAGCGAGCCGCGCTGGCGGCGACGCTGTATCACCTGGCGGAGGCGACGCGCATTCTGTCGCTGCTGATCGAGCCGACGATGCCCGCCTCGGCGCTGGCCATCCGCCAGCAGTTGGGCATCGCGGAGGAGAGCCGCACGCTGGCCGAAGCGCTGACCTGGGGCGGCCTGAAGCCGGGCACGAAGATCCGACGCGGGCAGCCGCTGTTCCCGAAGAAGGAAACGTAGCGGCGAACGCGGGAAAACCCGCTTCAACACGGAGACACGGAGGACACGGAGAAACACGGAGAAAGAGGGAGAAGAAGTCAGGATTTTTTGAATCCTGGGAAAGTTCCTCAGTGCTTCTCCGTGCCCTCCCTGTCTCAGTGTTGAATTGAAAACCTATCCGTCTTGGAAGGCGAGCCGATGAGCGAGGAAAAAACTCCGCCGAGTCCTGGAGATTTGGTTCCAGGACCTTCAGTGAAGCCGGAAGCGGTGCCCGTGGAGACCGCGATCCGGGAACAGATCCTTGCCCGCGATCCGCGCTACGAACTGGCGGCGTATATCTTCATCTACGAGGCGCTGGCGTATACGCAACGGGCGCTCGGGCGCGATGACCCCAACCTGACGCCGGCGCAGCGGCACGTCACCGGGCAGGAACTCCTCAACGGCATCCGCGAGTACGCCGCGCAGATGTTCGGACCGCTGGCGCCGACCGTTTTCCGGAGCTGGCGGGTCCGGCGCACGGAGGATTTCGGCGAGATCGTCTTCAACCTGGTCGCCCAGGGGCTGCTGGGGAAGACGGAAAGCGACGCGCGGGAGGATTTCGCGGGCGGTTTCGACTTCGACCAGGCTTTCGAGGCGCCGTTGAAGACGGAGCCGCAATGACCGCCGAAAAGGGGAAGACGCTCATCGTCTCGGCGCCCTGGCCGGTCCGATTGTTCGGCGACCTTCAGTATTTCCTGGGCCTTCCGGCCATCACGCTTGCGCTGGACCTGCGCACCGCCGTCGCCGCGACGCCGCGGGGCGACGGACGGTTTTCGGTGAGCGCGGCGTGGATTGCCGAGCCGCTGCCGTTCGAGCCGGATGAGGCGGCGAAAGCGTTCTCGCAGATGCCGGCGCTTTCAAGGGCGCTGCGGGCGGCGCCGCCGCGAAAGGAAAAACTGCAGGACGGGTTCGATTTTCACGTCCTTTCCCGCGCGCCCTGGACGGAGGCGCTTCCGGACAGCCCGGCGCTGCTGGCCGCCTGGACCGTTGCGCTGCTCTCGCTGGATGAGCAACTGGCGGACCTCTCGGCCAATGAGACGGCGCAGGCGGCCTGCCGGGCCTATCGAGACGAGCAGCCCACGGCGCGGTGGATTCCAGAGACGTATGCCTGCATTCTCGGCGGGATGTTGTTGCTGGACCCCCGCTCAGAGAGCGGGGCGCTCTCGGCGGCGAAACCGGCCAGGGTGGCGCCGATTGACCGCGCGCTGCCGGGCATCGTGAGCTGCTGCGCGGGGCCGGGCGGGCGGAGCCGCGACCGGCACGCGCAGGCGGTCCGGGGCACGCTCTCGGCGCTGAGTTCAATCGTGAAACTGCAGGAAGGGTTCAACCTGCGCGACGCCTCCGACGACGAGGTGATCCCGCGCCTGAGAGAGCTACCGGACGCGGACGCCGGCGTCGTGTACGCGCACCTGGCGATGCGTGATCTCAGCCGGCAGGCGTTCGAGTTGCTGGAGAGCGAGTATGGGATTGACGACGACCGGTTGGCCGAGATGATGGACAAGCAGCACGAGTTGCTCCGGGATTACCTCGGATACAATGTTCCGGAGATCGAGGCGCTGATCCGGGTCGCCACCGGCGGCGGGGCGCTCGGCAGCAAGATGGTGCTGGGGACGAACAGTTTCATCTCGGTCGCGCCCGGTCGAGAGAAGGAAGTCATTTCCTCCTTGAAACAGGCCGGCGGCGACGCGGTTTCCGTCGCGGTCGCGACCGGAATGCGCGCGGAGACGGTTCCCGCGCGGCGGTTCGATGTGCCAAAAAAGCCTTGACAATTCTCCTTTCAATCGTTTAGCCTGTCGGTGAGGACACAGTGGGCCCGGGAGCAGAAGAAAGGGGATGCTTTATCATGTGCCAGTCATGCGGTTGTACGCCGTGCAGCAAATGCGGGGCTGCGATCAAGGACGGAGTGTGTTCAACCTGCAAGAAGCCCTCCTCGAAGTGCACGTGCAAGAGGAAATAGCCGCGAGGTTGGGGCCGGTTGCGATCGGCTCCGGACGTTGAGTCTGCGCAAGAGCCCGCGCCACTGTGTCCTGACGTTTCTTCGCGCGGGCCCCATAGTGCGCTTTCGCCTTCATCCTTATCCGCACACCTGACTGCCTTGATTCTCCGGGCCAATCCGTGTAACGTTCCGGTTTGCGGCCCGCATTCCCCATTCGGCAAACCAGGAGAAAACGGATGCGACTTTCGGTCGCTCGCAAAATCCTCAATGAACACAAGCTCTCCGGAAGCCTGGAGCCCGGCCGGGAGCTGACGATCCGGATTGACCAGACTCTGACGCAGGACGCGACCGGGACGATGACGTATTTGCAGCTCGAGGCGATGGGCGTGGAGCGGCTGCAGACGGAACTCTCCGTCAGTTACGTGGATCACAACACGCTCCAGGACGGCTGCGAGAACGCCGACGACCAGGCATACCTCCAGACGGTGGCGGCGAAGTACGGCATTCTCTACTCGCGCGCGGGGAACGGCATCTGCCACCAGGTGCACCTGGAGCGGTTCGCGCGTCCGGGAAAGACGCTGTTAGGCTCCGACTCGCATACGCCGACCGCCGGCGGCATCGGATGCCTGGCCATCGGCGCGGGCGGCCTGGACGTGGCCGCCGCGATGGCGCAAGGGACGTTCACGCTGGCGGCGCCGAGCCTCTGCCGCGTGGAGCTGGTCGGAAAACTCGCGCCGTGGGTCTCGGCCAAGGACATCATCCTGGAAATGCTGCGGCGGCTCACGACGAAGGGCAATGTCGGCTTCATCGTCGAATACGCCGGGCCGGGCGTCCGCGCGCTCTCGGTCCCGGAGCGCGCCACGATCGCGAATATGGGCGCGGAGCTGGGCGTGACCAGTTCCATTTTCCCGAGCGACTCCGCCACGCGGCGGTTCCTGGCCGCGCAGGGGCGCTCGGAACAATGGATCAAGTTGAAGCCGGAGCCGGGCGCGACGTACGAGAAGCGGATGGAGGTTGATCTCTCGGCGCTCGAACCGCTTGCCGCGACGCCGCACAGCCCCGGCAACATCGCCAAGGTGCGCGAGATCGCCGGGACGCCGGTGGACCAGGTCTGCGTCGGGAGCTGCACGAACTCCTCCTACAGCGACCTGATGACCGTCGCGAAGATGCTCGAGGGCCGGCGGGTGCACGCGAACGTCAGCCTGGTCGTCGCGCCGGCGTCGCGGCAGGTGATGGAGATGATCGTGGCGAGCGGGGGGCTGGCGGCGCTCGTGGCGGCCGGCGCGCGCATCAACGAATGCGCCTGCGGGTTCTGCATTGGCATCGGCCAGGCGCCGAGGAGCCATGCCGTCAGCCTGAGAACCAGCAACCGGAATTTCCTCGGGCGGAGCGGAACGCAGTCGGCGGACGTCTATCTCGTCAGCCCTCAAGTCGCGGCCGCCGCTGCAATCACCGGCGTCATCACCGACCCGCGCGACCTCGGCTCGGCGCCGCCGGGGATCCGGCCGCCGAGGAAATTCCACGTGGACGACGCGATGATCCTCCAGCCGCCGGCGGACCGCTCGAAGGTCGAGATTTACCGCGGCGCGGGGATCGGAGTGCCGCCGGTCGCGGAGCCGCTCAAGGAGCGGATCGCGGGCCAGGTCGCCATCAAGGTCGGCGACAAGGTCACGACGGACCACATCATTCCGGCCGGTTCGCGGATGAAGTACCGGTCGAACGTCGCGAAGTACTCCGAGTTCGTGTTCGAGAACGTGGACGCGACTTTCGCCGGCCGGGCGGCCGCGAACCGGAAGAGCGGGGTGGACAACCTGATCGTCGCGGGCCTGAGCTACGGGCAGGGCTCCAGCCGCGAGCACGCGGCTTTATGCCCGATGCACCTCGGCGTCCGGATGGTCGCCGCGAAGTCCATCGAGCGCATCCACCGGTCCAACCTCATCAACTTCGGCATCGTCCCGGCGACGTTCGCCCGCGAGGCGGACTACGACCGACTTGAACAGGGCGACCGCGTCGAGGCGCCCGATCTGCGCGCGCGGATCGCCGGCGGAAAGGACCTGGAATTGGCGGTCCCCGGGAAGAACGCGACCATCGCCCTGCGCTGCGAACTGGGCCCACGGGAGCGCGAGATCATCCTCGCCGGCGGGATGCTGAACTACGTCAAGGCGGGGCGGAAGGCCCTTGAGCCTTAAATCCATTCCGGCTCGGACGCCCGGAAGGATACGACGCCCTCTTGGAAGCGCGCCTGGGCCAATTCCGCGCGGACGAGCATGGCCACGGCGTGCGCCGACTCTTTCATGCTGCGCCCCCGGTCCTGCAGTTCGGCGAAAGGAACCCATGTTCCTGAGGAAAGAAGGGCGCCGTAAATCTCCGCGGCGGTCCGGGCCATATCGGCGGTCGGCCACTCGACCCGCCGAAGCTGCCGGATTCCCCAGAAGAAGAAGCGCGGCGCCACGAGGAGCACTTCCGAGATGCCGTACGCGGCTTGAGCCGGCGTATACATGGAAGTCCCGATGACGGTTGTCGCAAGCAGCGTTTCGCCCTTCGTGAAAGGATTCGGCGGCGGCATACGCGCCGTATACCGGTAGCCTTCCCGGAGCAACGCGGCGACGAAGAGCAGGTCCCAAACGTAAATCCAGGTTTTCGCGTGCGCGCCGAACAGAATAAGAACGACCACCGCGGACCAGTGCCACATGGTGACGAAGAGCGCGCCGAGCGCCAGACCGGCCGTCAATCCGCCCAAGCCCAGGGCCAGTCGAAGCAGGCCCAGTTGCGCCCAGGGTATCTTCGATGCTGCTATGGGCCTGTCGCTCGCGGCGTCGGAGGAACTCGAGCTGTCTCCGCCGAAAATTCCTTTGAAGATGCCCGCGATGAACGCCGCACAGGCGACGAACGTTGTCAGCGTGATCGCGACCGTGCCGAACTGCCCCTCGATCAGGGAAGCCAGCGAGTACAAGATGACCATCTGGAACACAAACAAGCCGAAGACCTCGTACAGGCCCCAATCCTCCATGTGCCCAAGCTTGTATATGATGGCTACGGCGGCTGCCGGAATGATCGCCAGGCCGCGACTGGTGGATATGAGTGATAGAGCGGCCCATAAGCCGGCGCCCTGAAGCAGGGAAGCTATCGCAGCTATCCAGAACTCTTTTCCGATGGTTCTCAGGCCGAGGTCGGAGTCGAGCAGGCGGTAATAGGCGGCCAGCAGGACGAGCGCCGCGCCGAGGGTGGCGAAGGCCAGCGCCCAGTAGATGAAAAACACTGCCAATGGGCGAAATTCCATCCGTCTCTCACGAAGCGAAAATCTTGCCCGGATTGAGTGCAGCATTTCGCAAGTCCGACTGGACTTGCGAAATGCCGCACTTCCACAGGGGCTTCGCCCCTATGGCGTTCCAAGACGCTCCTTCCCGTCGCGTCTTTCCGCGTTGCCAGTACGCGCTCATACTCTTCGCGCGGCACCCCCTTGGAGGGCCTTGCGCGGCCCTCCAAACCTCCCGCGCCGTAGAGCATTTCAGAAGTCCGGACGGACTTCTGAAATGCTGTACTTAAATCCACTCCGGCTCGGACGCCCGGAAGGATACGACGCCCTCTTGAAACCGGGCCTCAGCCAGTTCCGCGCGGACCAGCATGGCCATGGCGTATGCCGACTCTTGCTTGCTGCGGCCGAGGTTCCGGAGTTGATCGTAAGGAACCCACGTTCCGGCGGCTTGAAGGGCGCCGTAAATCTGCTCGGCGGTCCGGGCCATGCCGGGTGACGGCCGCTCGACTCGCCGGAGATTGCGGATTCCCCAGAAGAAGATCCGTGGCGCCAGACAGAGCAGTTCCGAGACGCTGAACGCGGCTCGAGCCGGCGTGAGCAGGGGCATCCCGATGACGGCCGACGCGAGCAGCGTTGCGCCCTTCGTGAAAGGATTCGGCGGCGGCATGCGCGCCGTATAGCGGTATCCTTCCCGGAGGAGCGCGGCGGCGAAAACCAGGTCCCAGGCGTAAATCCAGCCGTGAGGCTTCACGCCGAACAGGAACAGCACGCCCACGGCGGCCACGTGCGCGAGGATGACAAAGAGAGCGCCGAGCGCCAGGCCGGCCGTTACTCCGCCCAAGCCCAACGCCACTCGGACCAGGCCGAGTTGCGGCCAGGAAATCTTTGCCGGAGCCAGGGTTGGGCCTCCTCAAGAAGCGAAGATTTTTCCCGGATTGAGGATGTTGTTCGGGTCGAGGAGTTTCTTGATGGAGCGCATGAGCGCGAGCTCGACGGGGGCGACTTCGAGCGGCAGGAACTCCAGCTTGGTCAGGCCGATGCCGTGCTCGCCGGAGAGGGTGCCGCCGAGTTCGAGGGCGGCTTTCATGACCTCGGCCGAGGCCGCCTCGGCGTCGGCGCGCGCTTTTTCGCCGTGGGGGTACATGATGTTCACGTGCAGGTTCCCCTCGCCGATGTGGCCGTAGTTGGCGATGAGGACGCCGTGTTTCGCGGCGATGCCGCGGGTGCGACGGAGCATCTCGGAGGTCCGGGTCGGGAGGACGCAGATGTCCTCGTTCAGCTTGTTCGGGAAGGCCGCGAAGAGCGCGGGCGAGGCGGCCTTGCGGAACGCCCAGAGGCGCGCGCGGTCGGCGGGCGTGTCGGCGCGGCGGGTCTCCAGCGCGCCGTTCTCGGCGAGAACGCCCGTAATCAACCCGATGCCGGAGACGCAGGCGGCCTCGTCGCCGTCGAGTTCGACGATGAGGGCGCCTCGCGCGGCGGCGGGGATGTCCAGCGGCTGCTTCTTGCGGATGCACTCGATCGTCGCGTCATCTATGAACTCCAGGGCGGCCGGGAGAATCCCGGACTTGAGGACGCGCGTCGAGGCGGTTGCGGCGGCTTCGGGGGACTCGAAGAGCGCCAGCAACGTGCGCCGCGCCGGCGGGAGCGGGATGAGGCGCAGGTGGATCTTCGTGAAGACGCCCAGCGTGCCTTCGGAGCCGACGAAGAGGCGCGTGAGGTCGTAGCCGGTGACGCACTTCAGCGTGCGCGCGCCGACGTGGATGATGTCGCCCTGCGGGAGGACGACCTCGAGGCCGGTGACGTAATCGCGCGTGACGCCGTACTTGACCGCGCGCAGGCCGCCGGCGCATTCGGCGACGTTGCCGCCGAGCGTGGAGAAATCCGCGCTGGCCGGGTCGGGCGGATAGAACAGGCCGCGGCGCTGCACCTCGGCCTGGAAGTCGCTGACGGTGACGCCCGGCTCGACGGTGGCGACCTGGTTGTCGTCGTCCACCTCGAGGATGCGGTTCATGCGCCGGAGGTCGAGGGCTATGCCGCCGCCGGTGGGGACCGCGCCGCCGGTCAGGCCGCTCGCCGCGCCGCGCGGATAAACCGGCGTCTTCTCGCGGTTCGCCCAACGGAGCAGGCGGGAGATTTCCTCGGCGGTGTGCGGGAACGCGACGATATCCGGCAGCGCGGAGAGGCGCGTGCCGTCGTACGAGGCGAGGATCCGCTCCTCGATCTGGGCGGAGGCGTTTTCCTTGCCCACAATGGCCTGAACGTCAGCCAGAAGTTTCTCTGCAATGTCGGTCAAGATTGTCGCCTCATGGCCGGAACCCGCCCTGTGCCCGGAAAGGTCGTCCGTGCGGGTGCGTTGCGAATATAATGCGGGGGAGGCGCGAATGCAAGTGCGCGATGACCAGCCGGCGCGCCTTGGCGAACGGAGTTGACATTAGAGAAAATGGAAGAGAAAGGGCCGGCCTCGGCTGAACCAACGCACGAGGGGTTCATGCGAAGGCCATGGGGTAGCGCCGAAACCGGCCCAATGCAATTATCCGTTATCCGCGATCCGTCCGCAATGGGCCATCGCCGATTCGTCGGGGATCATGGGCCATTGACACCGGATCAGTCCTTCTTCCAGGGCGGCCGCTCGGGCAGCAGGCGGTCGAACTGTTCGATGAGTTTCTTCTCGTACGCGCCGGCGTAGCTCCCCGCGAAGAAGCGGTCGAGGCCCTCCTCGTAGAGCACTTGCCAGGAGGCGTCCTCCCTGCCCGGATCAATGGGGAAGAACAGGGCGTTGTTGTCGCGCGCGGCCTTGAGGTCGCCGGGCGCGTCGCCGATCATGAGGATCTTCGAGGGCGGGTATTTGCCGCCGGCGGCGAACCGGATGTGCTCGGATTTGCTGCCCATCTCCTGGCCGGCGATGAGGCTGACGTGCCCTTCGATCCGGTGCTCCTTCCACTCGCGGACGAGCGCTTCGGTCGGGGTCTGGCTGACGACGATCATGTCCGCCTTCTTGAAGGCCTTCTCGAGGCACTCGCGGACGAACGGGAAGGGGGGCACGTCGTGCACCATCTTGGCGATGGACTCGTTGACCGCCTTCGACCAGGCGAGCGCCTCCTCGAGTTCCTTCCTGGCCGCCGGATCTTTGGCGCGCGCGATCGCTTCCTTGAGGGTGTCGTTGCTCAACACCTTGTTGGACTTCACGAACTCCTTGATGGCTTTGCCCTCGGTGATCTTCGCGTGGCGGCGCTGGACCTCGTCACGGTCGTGGAGGAGGTCGAGGACGCGGACGACCGCCTGCCAGCGGTTGCAGCCGCGCCATTTCGAGTAGAGGTTGACGAAGTCCCAGGCGTCGCGCGTGTACTTGCTGACCGCCTGGCAGTGAAAATGGTCAATGAAATTCGGGCAGAAGCACTCCTTGTGCTTGATCTCCATCGTGTCGAATGCGCAGCCGTCGGAGTCAATGCCGATGAAGAACTCGTGTTTCGGCTCGAGCGCTTTGAGCGGGGCCTGGGGATCGCCGGCCATGTCTTTTTCCTCGTTCGAGATCAGATGTTGAACGCCAGATACGCGCCGTCTATCGGCAGCGTGACGCCGCTGACGAAGCCGGCGGCCTTGTCGGAGGCCAGGAACAGCACGGCGCCGACGAGCTCCTGCGGCTCGCCGAACCGGCCGGCCGGCGTATGATGGATGACCGCCTGTCCGCGCGGGGTGAGCGAGCCGTCCGGGTTGAGCAGCAGCGCGCGGTTCTGGTCGGCGATGAGGAATCCCGGCGCGATGGCGTTGGCGCGGATGCCGAACGGGGCCAGTTCCTTGGCCTGCGCCACCGTCTGGTTCATCACCGCCGCCTTGGCGGCCGAGTAGGCGTAAACGCCCGAGAGGGGGTTGAACGAGGCCATCGAGGCGATGTTGATGATCGCGCCCTTGATCTTCTTCTCGATCCAGTACTTCGAGAAATGCTTGACCGGCAGGATGCAGCCGGCGAGCAGGTTAAGCTTGAGGACGAATTCGATATCCTCGACCTTGACCTCCTGGAGCGTGGACTTGCCGCGGTTGCCGCCGGCGCCATTGAGGAGGATGTCCACCTGGCCGGTGAACTTCACGGACTTCTCGATCGCGGCGCGGATGGAATCTTCGTTCATCAGGTCCACCTGGACGGCGTTGGCGCGCCGGTCGTCGCCGAGGGTCTTGCGGATCTGGGCGACCTTCTCATCGAGCGCGTCCTGGCGGACGTCCCAGAGGATCACGCTCGCGCCGGCCTGGGCCAGCGCCTCGGCGATGCGGCTGCAGAGCACTCCGCCGCCGCCGGTGACGACGGCGGTGCGGCCTTCGAGGCTGAACATGGACTCGAGGTACTCCGTCAACGGGCTGCACATGGAAGGCTCCTTACGGGGACTGGTTTCAAAACTTCGTAATCGTAATCTTACTCGTCATCGTCATCGCCGTCTTCCGTTTGCGTCGGAGGAACGGCCGATTACGATTAGGATTACGATTACGAGGGTAAAAAGTATTCGTGATCGTAATCGCCGTTTTCAGTTTCCGTCACACGGTGTAAGTGGAGGCGCTCGTCGTTCCGCCTTTCCCGGTCCAATTCGTGTGGAAGAACTCGCCGCGCGGCTTGTCCACGCGCTCGTAGGTGTGCGCGCCGAAGTAGTCGCGCTGCGCCTGGAGCAGGTTCGCCGGCAGCCGCGGGGCGCGGTAGCCATCGTAGAACTCCAGCGCCGAGCCGATCGCCGGGACGGGGATGCGCGCCTGGACGGCCTTCCGGACCACGTTGCGCCACGATTTCTCCGCCGCCCTTACCGCGCCGGCGAAGAACGGGTCGAGCAGCAGGTTGGTCAGTTGGGGATGGTTGACGTAGGCCTCCTTGATCTTGCCCAGGAAGGCGGAGCGGATGATGCAGCCGCCGCGCCACATCAGGGCGATGCCGCCGTAGTTGAGGTTCCAGCCGTAGGTCTTCGCCGCGGAGCGCATCAGTTGGAATCCCTGCGCGTAGGAGACGATTTTCGAGGCGTACAGCGCCTGGCGCAGGTCGCCGATGAGCTTCGGCCGGTCGCCGCGGATCTTCTTCATCTTGCCTTTGAGCCGCCTGCTCGCCGCCAGGCGCTCCTCCTTGATCGCCGAGAGGCAGCGCGCGAAGACCGCCTCGCCGATCAGCGTCAGCGGCTGGCCTTCGTCGAGGGCGGCCAGCACGGTCCACTTGCCGGTGCCTTTCTGGCCGGCGGTGTCCAGGATCAGGTCCAGGACGTATTGCCCTTCCTCGTTCTTGTAAGCGAGGATGTCGCGGGTGATCTCGATCAGGTAGGATTTCAACTCCGCTTCGTTCCAGGCTTTGAACGTCTCGTGCATTTCCTCGTTCGACAGGCCGAGGCCCTCCTTCATCATCAGGTAGGTCTCGCAGATCATCTGCATGTCGCCGTATTCGATGCCGTTGTGGACCATTTTGACGAAGTGGCCGGCGCCGTTCTCGCCCACCCAGTCGCAGCACGGTTCGCCCTCGGGCGTCCGGGCGCAGATCTTCTGGAAGATGTCCTTGACCTGCGGCCAGGCGGCGGGGCTGCCGCCGGGCATCATCGAAGGGCCGGTCAACGCGCCTTCCTCGCCTCCGGAGACGCCTGTGCCGATGTAGAGCAGCCCCTTGCTCTCGACCTGCTTCGCGCGCCGGATCGTGTCCGTGAAGTGGCTGTTGCCGCCGTCAATGATGATGTCGCCCGGCTCCAGCGCCGGGATGAGCTGCTCGATGAAATCGTCCACCGGCTGCCCGGCCTTCACCAGCAGCATCACCTTGCGGGGGCTCTTGAGATTAGCGGCGAGTTCCTGGATGCTGTGGCAGCCGATGAACTTCCTGCCTGCGCCGCGGCCGGCGATGAACGCATCCACCTTCTCCACCGTGCGGTTGAACAGCGCCACGGTGAACCCCTTGCTCTCCATATTGAGCACGATGTTCTCGCCCATCACGGCCAAGCCGATGAGGCCGATATCCGCTGACGCCATGCCTGAACTCCTGGTCGCAAAAATTGAAGTCGCCAAGAAGAAACCGCGGCGTAGATTGGCTATCATGCCGTTCTGAGCGCCCCAAGTCAAGTCATCCTGCGCGGCGCTGATCCGTGCGTTTGCCCTCGGCCGTTGCCGCGCCCTGTCGGGTGTGATACACTCCTCCGGCGGGCGCGGCGGAGCGCCGGCAGGGCGCGAGCGGGGGAAAAAGCCATGATCGTCTTCAAAAACGCCGGAGAGGAAAACACGCGCGAGACGATTGAGCTGGCGGTGGCTCGCGCGAAGCAATTGCAGATCGGGAAGATCGTCGTCGCGTCGAACACCGGCGCGACGGCGCTGAGGTTCCTCGGATCGTGGCCGGCCGCTCGCCTGGTGGTGGTCCGGTCCGTCTTCGGTTTCGCGCGCGCCGACGCGCAGGACATGCCCGCTGACGTTGAGAAGCAGATTCTCTCCGCCGGCGCGCGGCTCGTGACGGCGGCCCATGCGTTCGGCGGCCTCGGCCGCGCCGTCCGGAGAAAGTTCCAGACGTATCAGTCCGACGAGATCGTTGCGGCCACGCTGCGCATTTTCGGACAGGGCGCCAAAGTCGCCTGTGAGGTGGCCCTCATGGCGTGCGATGCCGGCATGGTCCGCACGGACGAGAAGATCGTCTCCTGCGGCGGCTCAGGCCGCGGGGCGGACACCGCCCTGGTCCTCACGCCGGCGAACACGCACAGCTTCTTCGACATGAAGGTGCACGAGATCATCTGCAAGCCGGAAAACGCCGCTGCGCGGTAAGTCAAGGGCGCATTTTGCGCTCGCTAACGCTCCTTGAAATACGCCTTCGCGGCGTCGAGTTTCCTGAGTTCGAGCAGCTTCGCGAGCACCGCGTCGAACTCCTTCGGGTCCACCGGCGTGGAGACCCACTTGCGCTTCACGCCGGAGACGAGCAGCGCGTTGGCCAGTTCCACTTCCCGGACGCCCTCTTCGCCGGGGCAGATCAGCGGCGCGCCCTTCCGAATCGCATCGGCGAAGTTCTGGTGCATCAGCATGAAACCGTCCGCCGCGTCCGGCAGTTCGTACGTCACGGACGATTTCACCGGCGGGCTGTTCCAGATCCCCTTGGAAGTCCTGCTGAACTCCGCGGAATCCTCCGCGAGCTCGGTCGCCTTGACCTTGTTGTTTTCGAGCGTGAGGGTGCCGCGGGCGCCGGAGACCTCGAAGAGAGTCCGTCCGGGCGCCTCGTTCGTCGTGACGTGGATCGTTCCGGTGGCGCCGCCGGGCCACTTCAGGGCGCCGACGACGTCGTCCTCGACCTCGATCTCGTGGCCGGCGGTGTTGACTTCCGCGAAGACCTCCGAAGGCATGCCGACGAGCCAGTTGAGCAGGTCGAGATCGTGCGGCGACTGGTTGACGGTGATGCCGCCGCCTTCGCCCGACCAGGTCGCCCGCCATGGGCTGGAGCGATAGTAGGCCATGGACCGAAACCAGGCGGTGCAGACCATCGTCACGCGGAGCGTCCGGCCGAGGAAGCCGCTCTGAATCAGGTCATGCAGCTTCCGCTCGGCGCGGTTCAGGCGCCGGAGAAAGTTCACGCCGAGGACCCTGCCGGTCTGCTTCGCCACGGCGACGCATTCCGCCGCGCGGGCGGCGGAAACCGCCAGGGGCTTCTCCGCGAAGGCGTGCACGCCGCGCCTCATGGCGTCCATCGCGATCTCGGTGTGGCTGTAATGCGGCGTGCCGATGACGACGTAGTCCGGATGCGTCTTTTCGATCAGTTCAAGGTGGCTGGCAAAGGCGGGCAGGTTATGCTCCCGGCTTTGCGTCTCGCGCACGGCGCTGCTGGTATCGGCGAAGCCGACCACGTGCAGGTCGCTCAGTTTGGAGATCGCTTTCAAATGCGCCTGGCCGATTCCTCCCAGGCCGACGACGCCGACTTTCAACGGGGGCATAAGTGTTCTCTCCTGACCTGTTTCTGTGGAGCCGATGCCGCCGCGCTATACGCGAGAGATTGTAGCGCTTTATCGTGAAGGCGTCAACGAGCGGAATCCGCTTGCTCGTTTGACACGGATACGGCGTTTTTATATGTTATTCAGAGAGAGTGAAAGCCCGGCGTCGAAATGGAAAGAGAAGGTACGCCTTGAAAAAGCGCAGGTCCGTTCAGAAGGCCCTTTCCACCATGCAGGTTGCTGAACAGTGCGGTGTTCACTATACGACCGTCCGGCGCTGGATTTTGGAGGGGAACCTTCCGGCCTACGAAACGCCCGGCGGACACCTGCGGGTGCTCGAGGTGGACGTCCATGCCTTCCTCGAATCCCGCAAGCTTCGCGGGTGGCGCGACCTGACCGGCACGCTGCGGGTGCTCGTGGTGGACGATGACGCGGTGTTCCGAGAGAGCGCGGCGGAATTTCTGGGCCGCCAGCCGAACATGCGGGTCCGGCTGGCCGCCGACGGATTCGTCGCCGGCCGCCAGGTCGCCGAGTTTCAGCCGCACGTGGTCATCCTCGACCTGCTCATGGCCGGCATGAACGGGTTCGACGTCTGCCGCAACATCAAAGCTTCGCCGCGGTCGCGGCAGACGCGCATCCTCGTCCTCACCGGTTACGCGACGACCGAGAACATCGAGAAGGCCAAAGAGGCCGGCGCGGACCTCTGCGTGGCCAAGCCGATCGGGCTGGATGAACTTCACGAGGCGGTCCTGCGCCTCGCGCGCAGATCGTCGGACGGCGAAGGGAACCCCGGATCCGGAACGGCCCCCAAGCCTTGATGCACCGACCCGGAGCTGCATTCCCTGCGGGTGCGCCTTTCCGCCGGCCACACCGTGAAATAATGCCGAAGCGCGCCAACAGCGCCCTCCGCACATCGCAACCTGAACGGTTCTGCCGTCGCCGGCCGATTGCATTGCCCGCCATAAATTTCTTGCTTAACGGTTGCAGACGGTGCTATACTACTACCGCCGTTCCGAGGGCTCGGCGGTGGTCAGATCCCTCGGCAACAGTGCGTGCCTGCACAGGATGCGCCGCCGTCTGGTTGAATGCCGGCATCCGGGCTCCCGTTCGGACGTGACCGGCGAGGAGGTGTGCCATGGCTGACGTACTCCTGAACATTGACGAGGCCGCCAAGCAACTCCAAGTGAGCAAAGACCAGATCGCCGAAATGGTGAAGAAAGGTCTCCTGCGTGGTTTCCTCGATCAGAAGATCTACAAGTTTCGTCCTGCGGATATTGAAGCGTTCAAGAAGAAACTCGCCAGCAGCGCCACGACGTTGTCCGAAGGCGCCCCAAAGGCCGACGCGCTCCCGAGCGCCGCGCAGGGCCGCAGGGACGCCACTCCCAAGATTGACCTGACCGAACTCGGGTCCGATGCGGACATCGAGGAAACCGACCAGACCTCCGTCCTCGCGCCGGTCAGGCTGGGCGAGTCTAAAGAAAAACAGCCGGAGCAGCCGGTCTTCAAGTTCGGCGAGAAGGACCTGGTTTCCGACGAGGTCAGCTTCGGCGATGAAATCAAAGCGGCTTCCGGGAGCGCCTCGCCGAAAGCGGGCGAGCCGTCAACCGACGAGGTCGTCGCCGACATTCGCGGCCCCGCCCCGAAGGACAGCCGCGACGAGGCGCGCGAAACGCTCGACGCGGACCAAGAGGTTGCGACGAAAGGGGTGGTCGGCATGGAGGCCGGCAAGGATCTCCACGGAAAAGAGGGGGTGGCCTTCGAGGAGGGGGACCAGACTTCGCTGCTCCTGCCGGGCCCCGGTAAGGAAGAGAAAGGCAAGCAAGAGGCCAAGCCGGCGTTCGACTTCGTGGAGAAGGATTTGAAACTGCCGTCGGAGGGAGAAAAGGGCGATTCGGTGCTTGTTGCCGACGAATCGGAATCCTCCATGGACATCCTCGAAGTCGCCGAGGAGAGCTCGTCCGAGTCCGGCTCCAGCGCATCGCGCATCCAGTTTGCCGACGAATTCACCTCCGGCGATGAAATCCAGGTGGCATCGGAAACTCCCTCGCAAATTGAAGAGAAGCTGGCGCCGAAGCCCGCGCCGAAGGGGAGCGGCTCCTCGACCGACAGGGTCGTCGCCGACATCCTCGGACCCGCCCCGGACGAGAGCAGCGACGAGGCGCTCGAAACGCTCGACGTGGACCAGGTCCTTGAGACGAAAGAAGTGGTCGGCACGGAAGCCGGCGCGAAGCCCTCGACCGCCGCTGTGGCGCCGGCCGCCGACGACCACGAGACGGTCGGCCTCCCGACCGCGGAGGAAACGAGAGCCGCCGCGACCACGGAGGAAACCAAGGCCGCCCTGGGCGAGGGAGGCGAGGGGGTTGAGACCGGCGGCGTGGATGGAGCGGTCACGGCGGCCCTTAGGGAACAGGTCGGCAAAGAAGAACCCGAAGAGGCGGCGCCGACGATAGTGCCGGCCGGTTGGGAGACCGCGCAATCCTGGCCGCTCGGCAACGGCCTGCTCATCGCCGCCACGGTCGTTCTGATCATAGCCGGCGGCCTGATCTTCTGCGAAGCGTTCAACGTTCACAACGGCCTCACCGCCAAGATCGCCGAGGCGATGTATGGCTCGCCGCGCTGAACTGAATCAAGACGCGTGGAGCGTCGGGCGGAGATGATCGGCGTGGGATAGAAACGAGTCCGTGTTTTTTGACCTGGGTCAGCGAAAGGAGCGTCTGATGAAGAGCCTGCGGTGGGGGGCGTGCCTGTTGGTGGTCGGGGGCGTCGTGGCGTTTTCCGGTTGCCGGTCCACTGGGCGGTGGCTGACACCCTCCGAATACGATGAGTACAACACGCTGAAACGTTTGAATCAGGACCAGGAGGTCATGATTACCTCGCTGACCAACGACAAGGTCTCGCTCACGCAAGAGAACGAGTTCCTCAAGACGCAGTTGCAGGATAAAGGAGAGCTGCTGGCCGCGCTGAAGACGAACCTGGAGAATCTGCAGCGAGGCATCGCCAAAGGCGGGCTGGGCGAGAACGTGGAGACGTTCACGACGCCGAGCGGCGACGTGGGCATCCGCGTGAAGGGCGACGTGCTCTTCGCCTCCGGCGAAGCCAAGTTGAAGTCGAGCGGCGAGAGGGTCCTCAAGGAGGTGGCCGGGCTGGTGCGCGACAAGCCGAACAAACTCGCGATCCGCGGCTTCACCGATTCGGACCCGATTAGGAAGACCAAGGGCAGGTGGGAGGACAACTTCGATCTCTCCGGGCACCGCGCGCTCGCGGTGTTGGAGTTCCTCGAGAAAGAGGGCGTCGCGGCGGCGCGCCTGCACTTCGAAGGTTACGGCCAGTACGCGCTGGTGTCCGATGCGTCCGGCAAGGAAGACAAGGGCAAGTCGCGCCGCGCAGAGATCCTCCTGCTGAAGGACACCGTGAACCCGAGCGAAATCCCCGAGGGGACGACGCCGAAGCCGGCCGGCCGCGCGCCGAAGCCGAAATCCGCCGAGCCGATGACGCCGAAGTAAGACGCACCAGTCCTGGCGAACGGGGCGCGGGCCATTCAAGGCGCGCGCCCCTTTTCATCGCTGGAGCCGAGCGTGGTCATCGCGCGAACAGGCCGGGACGGCCAGCGCCGTGTATACGACGCGGAGCGAAAACGCTGCAGTGATTTACGCGAGAACGTCGAGGGATGACGCCGAGGATGCCGGGACAGGGAGCGCGGGCAAAACGTCCATCGAGGCCCGGCCGGCGGTAGGTAAAAATGCACTTGTCTAGGAAAACTTGTTCGATCGTCGCGGCCGTTCTCCTGGGCGGGTGTGCTCAGAATGCGCGGGTCGAGAAAACCGATGCCATCACCCAATACGGGATCACATGGAAATTAAGTAAGCCGGCCGAGGTCGGAAAGTTCGTGACCGGAGACTATTATGTCGTGGGCGACTGCGAAGTGGTTTCAATCGCTCCTCCGCCGGGAAACGGGCGAAACGGAAGCGAGTTGAATCCGCCGCTTGATGACGATCACAGTGGATATGACAGCCGCGAAGAGGGACACCGTTATGACGCCAAGATGGGCACTCCATTGCCGATTCATATGAAGCCGGGGGACGCGCTGATATCCACGATCAGCGTCAGCGATGCCGAATGGAAGACCGTTCCCCGCTGGCTTCGAAAGAGCGTCAAATCGCCCTGCCCGGTGAAAAGCGCTTGCGTGCTCACCTGCCTTGCTTCGGCCGTGCCGGAAGATGCCTTTCGTCCGTCCTATTGCGACCGGTCGCAAAAAAATCTATCTGGCAAGGAATTTAAAAAGGAATCTTTTGCCCAGTTTGCCTTACGGCAAAGATACTTTCGGCACCGAACAGTGCGTGGTGCCGCTGAAAGAGTTTGAAGATCATTACATCCGTGTCTGGCTCGATTTGGTTTTCTTTTCTTTTGACGCCCCGGTGGAATACCAGCCCCAGTATGGAAGAGAGTTGGCCATGGCCCCCGGTCTGGCCAGCTTGATTCTAATGACCGATTTGCCGCCGGAAAGAAAGGAGAGGCTCCTCATTGGTTTCGTGCAGAACGGGATTGATCTGTGGGGGATTGTGAGAGCCGGTTTTCACGGATGGCAAGCTCACGGAGGTCATGGGTCGGGAAGGAAATGGCCGATTGTGTTTGCAGGGATCATGCTGGGCGATGAGGCCATGGCGTCACCGAACAAAAGCTATCCTCAATGCCAGTTTGGGGAGGATATGCAGACCTTGTACAGACGGTCGTGGACGGGCGCCAACGTGGTTTATGCAGGGCATCAAGGGGTTGATAAGAACGGGCATGATGTCAATACGAGGCAGCCGGGATGGGGCCAGTACGAACATCTTCAGCCCAAAGACTGGGCGAACGGCATGAACGAGGATTACCGTCGCGGCTGCACGAGCATTGCATGGGTGGGCGAGGCACTGGCGGCGAGGCTTATGCACGCGGAAAAATACTGGGACCATGACGCATTCTTCAGTTATGTGGATCGTTGGATGACGGAAAACGATACAGAATTTCTCAAGATTATTTACGACCAGACGGGCCTTGATTATTCTGACCGTTCGTTAAGGCAAAGAGAGACGTGGGATCCGTTCGTAATGGAAATGTGGCAGAAATACCGCAACAACATTCCGCCGGGACCGGATGGAGAGAAGACCCCGCCGGCGGAAACGACTTGGAAATCGTTCGTAGACGAAATGGTCAGGCCCTGAGATCACGCTCGAAAGCCGGCCGGCATAGCCGCAAACCCGCTGCGGCGCGTTCGCCCCGGCCGACGCCGCTTGCTTACGGCCTCACCTGCCCGAGTCCGCGCTCGCCGCAGGCGGCCGCGCCGACGCCAGTTTCGCCTGCCAGAGCGCTCGCAGGAAAGGCGTCCTCAGAGGATAGAAGATCACGAACTCCTCGCCGACCGGAATTTCCGCCGGCGAAATTCCCGCTCTCCGGCAGGCGTCCCGCCAGACGTCGCGCGTAATGCCCCCGATTCGTCCCCGCGCCGCCCACTCCGCAAAAGCGAAATCCCGCCGGAAGATAAACGCGAAGGGCGTGCCCTCGCCGACCGTTTTCCACACCGCGTCGTCGTAAGGTTGATAGCGCGAAGGGCGATCGAGCGACGGCCCAGGACTGATCCATAGGGAAGTGGCCACCACCCGCTCGTCCGTCGCGAACATCAGGCGCCACTGGATCTCGTACGGCGCGAACGCGACGCGGATGTCGCGCTCCTCAACCGCCGCGGCGAGCTTCGCTATCTCGGCGCCGGAGGTTCTGACCAGGTGTTCTTCGTGCCAGGGCCGCATGCCGATCTGAAGCGATGCCGACGCGCCAGCCCCGACGAGAAGAGCGATCACCGCCAGCCCGGCCCACCTGCGCGCGCCCGCCCAGCCGGCGACCACGATCGCGATGGCGATGCTGACGAACGGGCAGAGCGGCAGCAGGTAGCGCGGCGTGCGGAGTTCCGGCAGCGAGAATTTTGCGACGCCGTACATGCCCAGGTAAACGATCACGAAGACGGCCGGCAGCAACGTCGCCGGGACCCGCCGCGACTTGGGGAAGAGCGCGATCGCTGCGCGGTTCCGATAGATCAAGATGGCCACGGCGAGCACCGCGACGACCGCGTGGATCCACGCCGCCGGGCCGGCGGGGTGGACATCGTCTATATCGCCGCCGAAGAACGCCGCAAGGTCGCCGGAAAAAACGCGCCAGAGCGCGCCGAAGAAATGTTCCAGGAAACCGGCGCTCGCCCCCGCCGCCGGCGCATACATCTCCCTGAAGTGCTCGAAATCGTGCCGCGCGTTGTATGCCAGCAGCGGCAGGCAGCCGACCAGGAACCCGCCCGCCAGCCGCGCCAGCGCGCGCCACCGTTCCGCCGAGCCGCCCATTCGAGTTCCCTCGGGGCGGGCCTGAGAAAAGCCGAGCGGGCCGCGCGCCAGCCAGAGCAGCGCGAAGACCACCGGGTAGAGCAGCGTATAGTCCATCGCCCAGTAGGCCAACCCGCCGAAGATCCCGGCCAGGAACTGGCCGCGCGGGTCCGGTCCTTCGCCCGCGTAGGACCGCAGGAAGAAGTGGAGCGCCAGAAGCGCCAGGAGAAACGCCTCCGTGCCGCCGTTGACGAGATAGGACTGGTAGACCACCGGCGGAGAGAACGCGTAGAGCGCCGCCGCGAGGATCGCCGCCGCCTCGCCGACGTGGCGCCTGACGATGAGCCAGACGAGCCAGACGCTCACGAGCGAGAGGACGACGGAAATGCCGGTGAGCAGGATCTCCGAGCTTCCGAACAGTGCGAAGAGCGGCGCGGCCAGGTACGCGGCCATCGCGTGACCGCCGCCATACGCCTGGCCGTAGAGGAACACAGGCGTCTCACCGCGCGTGAAGATGTGCTTGGCCATCAGACCGACGACCGCCTCGTCGCTGCGCAGCCCGCGCTGTCCGGCGAAGAGGATTGCCCCGCGCAAGCCCGCCGCGAGGAGCAGCACGCCCGCGATGGCCGTGAATCCGCGCGATCCCTTCCCGGCTTTCGACAAGGCGAAGCCCTCCATGCCGCGAATCAATGTAAAATCTCAGCGCGGAAATGTAAAATGACTTTCGTGCCGGGTTCAGCGATGGAAGGACGCTTGCACCGCCGGCGGTTTTTTGCCAGTCTATGGGGGACGGCTCGACCGTTCCGAGGAATCCCGTCCGAACGCAGGTCTCCGATGAAAGGGAGGATCATGGAGCCACGAAGGGTGCGAAGGATGTCCGGGTGGAAAACGTCACGCGCCGGGGCGGCGGCCGCTTTGCTGGCGCTGGCGCTCGCCGGATGCATCAATGTCGGCGCGTTCCCGTCGGATGAACTTGAACGCGTCGTCGTGGAGAAGTCCGGGCGCTGGCTGGAGACGAACCGCATCGCGCTGGTGGAGGTCAGCGGATTCATCGCCTCGGAATCGGGCTTCTGGACCCTGTTCGGCGGCACGAGCGTCGCCGACGTGCAGCAGAAACTCCAACTGGCGGCGGCGGACTCCCGCGTGCGCGCCGTCGTGCTGCGGATCAACAGCCCCGGCGGCGAGGCTTCCGCCAGCGATGTGATCTACCAGGAAGTGCTGCGCTTCAAGGAGAAGACCGGCAAGCCGGTCGTCGCCGCGCTCATGGGCACCGCGGCCTCCGGCGGCTATTACGCCGCGCTTTCGGCCGATTATATTGTGGCCTCGCCGACCACCATCACCGGTTCGGTCGGCGTCATTATGGACCTGATCAACATGGAGAAGCTGTACGGCAAGCTCGGCCTCGAGTCCGTGGTGATCAAGTCCGGCGACAAGAAGGACATCGGCTCGCCCACGCGCGCGATGACGCCGGAGGAGCGCGAGATCCTTCAAGGGCTTAACCGCGCGCTCTTCGACCAGTTCCTGGCCAAGGTGCGCGAGCGGCGCCAGGCGATGGACGAGCAGCAATTGAAGACCGTTTCCGACGGCCGCGTCGTGAGCGCGCAGGAGGCGCTCCAGTTGCACCTCGTGGACCGCGTCGGTTCTTTGCGCGACGCCATCCAGCAGGCGTGCGACCTGGCGAAGATCGAGTCGGCCGACGTGATCTTCTACCGCCCTGCGGCCAGTTATAACTCGAACATCTACGCCCAGGCGGGCACGGGGCTGCTGCTCGAAGAGGGACTGGACCTGCTGCTGCTGCGCCGCGGGCCGACGTTCCTGTACCTTTGGTCGCCGGGATTGTGACCGCCGTGCGGGAGTTCTCGTCAGGATCGGAAAGGGGCGCGCGCCGTGAAGTGGGCTGTTTTCGAGGCGCTGCGGAGGCGGGCGGGCGAATGGACCGCGCCGGCGGAACTCGCCGCGGAGACGCTGGGCGCGCCGGCCGAGGTGGAGCGCGCGGTGGAGGAGCTGCGCGCGGACGGTTACGTCATCGGCCGGCGGCGCGGCGGGAAGATCCGGTTCGGCGGCTGCGGCGACCGGCTGATCGCGCGCGAGATCACGCGCAACCTCCGGACGAAGATCATCGGCCGGCGGGTGACGGTGCTCGGGCGGGTCGCCTCGACGAACGACGCCGCCTGGCAGGAGGCGCTTTCCGGCGCTCCGGAAGGGACGGTGATCTTCGCCGAGGAACAGACCGCCGGGCGCGGCCGAATGGGCCGGTCCTGGTTTTCCCCGCCGCGGTCGGGCTTGCTCCTTTCCGTGGTGCTGCGGCCGGAACTCGAGGCGGGGCAGAGCCACTTGCTCACCGTCGTTTCGGCCGTAGCGGTCGCGGAGGCGCTGCAGGAACGGCTGGGGCTCCCCGCGCGCATCCGGTGGCCGAACGACATCACCGTCCGGGACCGGAAAGTGGCGGGCATTCTCGTGGAAGGGCGCTCGCTGGCGACCGGATCGGCGTTCGTGCTGGGTATCGGGGTGAACGTGCGCTTGCGCGCGAGGGAATTCCCGCCGGAGATCCGTGAGACGGCGACCTCGCTGGCCGCCGAAACGGGAACGCCGCCGGAGCGCAACGACCTGGCCGGCGGGCTGTTGGCGTCGCTGGATCGCTGGTATGGCGACCTGCGCCTGGGCGAGTACGGCCACATCGCCCGCCGCTGGCGGCGGATTTCCTCGACGCTGGGCGAGCGGGTGATGCTGCTCGAAAGCGGCCGCGAGTTCCGGGGCCGCGTGCTCGATCTTTCGCTGGAAGACGGCTTGATCGTCCGGCTGGACGAGGGCGTCACGCGTATCTTCCATCCCTCGACGGTGACGCTGCGCCAGATGCCGGAGCGCCGGAGGGGGTTGACTCGGCGGCGATAATCTGTAAGATGGGGAAGACGCGCCTGCCGGCGCAACCATGCGGCAGGAGGGGTTTTCGGACAGGGCCGGACCATCATGTCAGAGTTCCGAAGAGACCGCGTTTCCGGCCGATGGGTCATCATCGCTCCCGAGCGGGCGGCGCGACCGACGGACTTCCCGGTCGAGCGGCGCTACGGCGTCGGCGGGTTCTGCCCGTTCTGCGAAGGGCACGAGGACAAGACGCCGCCGGAGGTCGCCGCGCTGCGGAACGATTCGCACCAGGCGAATCGTCCGGGTTGGCGAGTGCGCGTCGTGGCGAACCGGTTCCCCGCGCTCCGGCCCGACTCGCCGATCGAGATCGTCGGCGACCCGGCCTGCCGGGGCATGACCGGCTTCGGCGTCCACGAAGTCATTATCGAGAGCCCGCGGCACATCCTGTCGCTCAACGAGATGGACGACGCCGGCGTCACGGACGTGCTGCGCATCTATCAGCAGCGCCTCGCGAGCGTGCGCCAGGACAGCCGGTTCCTGTACGGGATGATTTTCAAGAACGTCGGCTCGGCGGCGGGCGCAACGGTGGAGCATTCGCATTCCCAGATGATCGGCATGCCGGTGGTGCCGGAGGCGGTCCGCACCGAGGTGCGCCACGCGCGGCAATTCAACGAGGCGGCCGGCGTGTGTCTTTTCTGCAACATCATTGACCGCGAGGTCGCCAAGGGCGAGCGCGTCATCCACGTCGGCCGGCACTGCATCGCGATCGCGCCCTATGCCTCTCGGTTCCCGTTCGAGACGTGGATCCTGCCGACGCGGCACATGCCGCACTTCGACGACCATCCGGCTGAGGCGCTCGGCGACATCGCGCTGGCGCTGCGCACCGTGCTCAACCGGCTCGATCAGGCTCTCGAGACGCCGGCGTACAACTACCTCATCCACACCTCGCCGCTCGGGGAAAAATCCGCCGATTACTTTCACTGGCACATCGAGATCATCCCGTGCATCACGAAGGTGGCCGGTTTCGAATGGGGGACCGGATGTTATATCAACCCGGTGCTGCCGGAGAGCGCGGCGGCCTTCCTGCGCGAGGCCAGCAAGCTCGGCCGATCGGCCTCCGGCGGCAGGGTCATGTCGTCAAGTTGACGCGAAAGGAGATCTCCCGGTGACGATTATTCTGGTCGTTGAAGACGACCCGAACCAGTGCCTGCTCTATGCGAATGAAATCCGCGGCGCCGGCTACGACGTCGTCACCGCGCATGACGGCCGCGAGGCCCTGGAGCTGGTGGAGAAGGCCCGGCCGGACCTGGTGGTGATGGATGTCAGCATGCCCGGGATTGACGGTATCGAGGCGATGAGCCGCATGCTCGCCAGGGACCACAAGCTGCCGATCATCCTGAATACGGCCTACGCGACCTACCGGGAGAGTTTCCGCTCCTGGTCGGCCGACGCCTACGTCGTGAAGTCCTCCGACCTGACGGAGCTCAAGAACACGATCAAGAAAGTATTGGAATCGCGCAGTCGCCCGGCCGCTCCAGCCGGAGCGTGAGGAGCGTATCGTGACGAGACGAACGCTGGTCATCGTGCTGGGCGGCGGGCAGGGCGAGCGCCTGTATCCGCTCACGCGTGACCGCGCCAAGCCGGCGGTCCCGTTCGGCGGCTGCTATCGCATCATTGACTTCACCCTGAGCAACTGCGTCAACAGCGGCCTGCGCCGCGTGTACGTCCTGACGCAGTACAAGTCCTTCTCGCTCGACCGCCACCTG
>Ga0181533_1001213_pt1 | contig 33427 bp, 28 predicted proteins | sample PEATcosm2014_Bin_45_FD_119772 | JGI IMG/M metagenome (GOLD analysis project Ga0181533, IMG submission 119772) | Peatland microbial communities from MTU Mesocosm Facility, Houghton, MI, USA - PEATcosm2014_Bin11_60_metaG | ecosystem: Environmental > Terrestrial > Soil > Wetlands > Peat | place...
GATCTCGGCATCGGCGATCGCCAACTTGCGCATGGTCATGCCCTCCTTGTCGCTATCATGACAGGAAAGGCATGAACATGGCAAGATAATTATGCGGCATTACTTATGACGCTATGTATAGCTTGCCAGCCTTCAAGCAGAAAGTAGTTCGGTGTAGATGTCTGGCAGGAAGCCACGGACGGCTGCGGTGGTCCCCACGATCAGGACCGGGGTGCGCATGAAGCCGTCGAGATGCACGAAGTGGCGGCGCAGGGCCTCCTCCGGGACCTCTTCCTGATCGCGGTCCCAGACGAAGACGTCCTCGCCCACCTTCACGAAAAACCGGCGGCAGGGGCGAATGAGCTCCAGCGTCGCCTGGGCGTTGAGGGGATGCCCAGCCACATCGTAGGCGGTGTAAGGGACCTGCTTCTGTGAGAGAAACTCTCTCGCCTGGGCGCAGGCGGGGCAGCCGTCTCGGTGGTAGAGCCGCACGGTCTCCATGGTCACCCCGGGAACAGAACAGCCCTCTGGCCGAGGGGGCCAGAGGGCTGAAAGCGGTTGCTCGCGGTCGGCCTACAGATCCTGAGGCTTCAGGGTCTTCCGCTTGTTGCCAACGGCCCGGACCTCGGCTGCGGCGATCAGCTCCCGTACCTTCTTGTCCAGCGCCCCGTAGAAGTCACCGGACACATTGCACTTCTTGACTGCGCCCTTGGTGCGGCTCTTCGAGATGATGAGCTCTGCACCCTTCCCTTGCTTTGCCACGTGTCATCCCTCCTTTGGCTGAAAGGTTTGGGTTCCAAGCTGGCCCGCCTTATACACTAGCCACGGCGGGCGTGTAAAGGGTTTTTTGCCTCGCCGGTTACGGGCCGGAATCAAAGGCCGGACTTGATCCGGGCGGATCTCACGCTCCCGGTTCTCATCTTCTGCACCGTTCCGGTTGCGAGAAAGCCCGATCCCTGGCCGCGAGCTCGGTTCGCTGAAAAGGAAACGGGGGGCCAAGAAGCGGGCCCCCCGTGCGGTGCCTGACAACGCGCGCGGTTATTTCTCGCCCATCTCCTTGACCTTCACCTGCCCCTTCAGGGCCGCATGGGCGGCGGCCAGCTTGGCGATGGGGACCCGGTAGGGCGAACAGCTCACGTAGTCCAGGCCGATCTTGTGGCAGAAGGCGACCGAGCGGGGCTCGCCCCCGTGCTCGCCGCAGATCCCGACCTCCAGGTCCTTGCGGGTGGCGCGGCCCTTCTCGACGGCCATCTCCATCAGGGCGCCCACGCCGGTTTGGTCAATGCTGACGAACGGATCCTCGGCATAGATTCCCCGCTCCACGTACAGGGGGAGGAACTTCCCGGCGTCGTCGCGGGACAGCGCCAGGCAGGTCTGGGTGAGGTCGTTGGTGCCGAAGGAGAAGAACTCGGCCACCTTGGCGATCTCGTCCGCCACGATGCACGCGCGCGGGATCTCGATCATGGTGCCCAGCATATAGCGGACCTTGACGCCGAACTTCTTCATGGTGTCCTTGGCCACCCGCTCCACGATGTCTTGCTGGAGCTGCAACTCCTTGAGCGTCCCGACCAGCGGGATCATGACCTCGGGGTACGGGTTCTTCCCCGCCTTCCGCAGCTCGCAGGCCGCCTCGAAGAGGGCCTGGGCCTGCATCTCGGTGATCTCGGGATACTCGATCCCGAGGCGGCAGCCCCGGTACCCCAACATGGGGTTGAACTCGTGCAGGGAGTCCACCTTGGCCTTCAACCGCTCGGCCGGCAGGCCGACCTTCTTGGCCAGCTCCTCGATCTCGGCGTCCGTCTTGGGCAGGAATTCATGCAGCGGCGGGTCCAGCGTGCGGACCGTGACCGGCAGGTCGCCCATGATCTCGAGGATGCCCTTGAAGTCCGCCTTCTGCATGGGCAAGAGCTTGGCCAGGGCGCGCTTCCTGCCCTCCACGTCCTCCGCCAGGATCATCTCGCGGACCGCGTCGATGCGATCGCCCTCGAAGAACATGTGCTCCGTCCGGCACAGGCCGATGCCGCCGGCGCCGAACTTGCGCGTGACCTGGGCGTCCTTGGGCGTGTCGGCGTTGGTACGGACCCCGATTGTGCGGTACTTGTCGGCCCAGTTCATCAGCGTGGCGAAGTCTCCGGACAGCTCGGGCTGGATCAGCTTCACCTCGCCGAGCATCACGTCGCCGAGGCCGCCATCCAGGGTGATGTAGTCGCCGCGCTGAATCTTGAGATCCTTGGCGAAGAAGTAGCCGTGCTCCTCGTACACCGTGATGTCCGTGGAGCCGGCCACGCAGGGCTTGCCCATGCCGCGGGCCACCACGGCGGCGTGCGAGGTCATGCCGCCCCGGGCGGTGAGGATCCCCTGGGCGGCGTGCATCCCGCCGATGTCCTCGGGCGAGGTCTCGGTCCGGACCAGGATGACCCGCTCGCCCTTGGCGGCCTCCGCCTCCGCCGCCGTGAAGACCACTTTCCCCACGGCCGCGCCCGGCGAGGCCGGGAGGCCCTTGGCGATCTTCTGCATCTTGGCCGCGGGGTCCACGCGCGGGTGGAGGAGCTGATCGAGCTGGCCCGGCTCCACGCGCAGGACGGCCAGCTTCTGGTCGATCAGCCGCTCCTTCACCATGTCCACGGCGATCTTCACGGCCGCGGCCGCGGTGCGCTTGCCCACGCGGCACTGCAGCATGTACAGCTTGCCGCCCTGGATCGTGAACTCGATGTCCAGCATCTCCCGGTAGTGCTTCTCCAGCCGCTTGTAGATCCGTTCCAACTCGGCGTACACCTTGGGCATGGACTTCTTGAGCTGGCTGATGGGCTGGGGGGTCCGGATGCCCGCCACCACGTCCTCGCCCTGGGCGTTCATCAGGTACTCGCCGAAAAACCGGCGCTCGCCGGTGCCCGGATCGCGGGTGAAGGCCACGCCCGTCCCCGAGTTGTCCCCCATGTTGCCGAAGACCATGGACTGGACGTTGACCGCGGTTCCCCAGTCCCCCGGGATGCTGTGCAGTTTCCGGTAGGTGATGGCGCGGGGATTGTCCCAGGATTCGAACACGGCGCTGATGGCCAGCCGGAGCTGTTCTTTGGGATCCTGGGGGAAGTCCTTCCCGATCTTGTCCTTCACCACGCGCTTGAAGAGTGCGACCAACTCCTTCAGGTCGCCGGCGGAAAGCTCGGTGTCCAGCTTCACCTTCTTGGCGTGCTTCTGGGCCTCCAGCAGCCGCTCGAAGGCCTGCTTGTTAATGCCCAGGACCACGTCGCCGAACATCTGGATGAAGCGCCGGTACGAGTCGTAGGCGAAGCGCTCGTTTTTCGACCGGGCGATCAGGCCCTGAAGGGTCTGGTCGTTCAGCCCCAGGTTCAGGACCGTATCCATCATGCCCGGCATGGAGACCCGGGCCCCGGACCGCACCGAGACCAGGAGGGGGTTGCCCGGGTCGCCGAACTTCGCGCCCATGGCCTGTTCCACCTTCTTCAGGTTCTCCTCCACCTGCTTCCACGTGCCGGCGGGATACTGCTTCTTGTTTTTGGTGTAGTAGATGCACGCCTCCGTGGAAATGGTGAAACCGGACGGCACCGGGATGCCGAGCCGGGTCATCTCGTGCAGGTTGGCCCCCTTGCCTCCTAGGAGGTTCTTCTGTTCCGCCCGACCTTCTGCCTTGCCCTTGCCGAAGAAGAACACGTACTTTCGTGCCGTGGCCATAGGTGCCTCCGCTGTTCCCCCCTACCCCGAGAGTTTTGTGAAATCCGCAATCCGCGCGAACAAGTCCCAGACCGCTTTGAGCAACGCGAAGCGGTTCTGGGTCAACCCCTCGTCCGGTCCGATGACCAGGACCTCCTCGAAGAACATGTCCACCATGGGCTTGAGGGCCGCGATCCGCTGGAGCGCCCCCAGGTAGTCCTGTGCCGCCACGAGAGCCTCCACCTCGCTCTTCAGCGCCGCCACCTGGGCGTGCAGCGCCCGCTCCGCCCCCTCGACCAGGCGGGCGAGATCCACCGGCCGGTCGAATCCTTTGGGGACGATGCCCACCACCCGCTTGAAGGCGACCGACAGCTCGCCGAAATCCGCCTCCCGCCGCATCACGGCCAGGGCTTCGGCGCGCCGGGCTGCGTCCACCAGGTCGTCGCACCCCGCGGACAGGGCCGACTCGACCACGTCGGCCGGCAGTCCCCGGTCGGCCAGCAGCACCTGGGTCCGCCCGCGGAGGAAGTCCAGCACGTCGCGGCGGACCTTCTCGACATTCTGGTTCAGCCGGCCGCCGAAGCCCTCCCGGGCGTCCTCCACCATCGCACCCAGGGGGGCGCGGAAGTTCCGGTGCAGGATCGTCTGCACCGCGCCCTGGGCGGCCCGGCGCAGGGCGTAGGGGTCCTCCGACCCGGTGGGCATCAGGCCCACGCCGAAGCAGCCCACGATGGAATCCAGTCGATCCGCCAGGCCCACGACGGCGCCGGCGTTCGACCGCGCCAGGGTGTCGCCGGCGAAGCGGGGAAGGTAGTGTTCCTCGATGGCCTGGCAGACCTCGGTCGGCTCCCCCGAGAGCCGGGCGTACTCCCGTCCCATGATCCCCTGGAGATTGGGGAACTCCTTGACCATGGTGGTCACCAGGTCCGCCTTGCACAGGAAGGCGGCCCGTTCCGCCGTGATCCGGCAGGCGGGATCCACGCGGTCGGCGATCCGCGCGGCCAGGCGGCCGATCCGCTGCACCTTCTCGTGCATCGTCCCCAGCTTCTCCTGGAAGATGAGGTGCGCGAGGTGCGGGACCCGCTCGGCCAGGGGAAGCTTCCGGTCGTCGCGGTAGAAGAACTCGGCGTCGTTCAGGCGGGCCCGGAGCACCCGCTCGTTCCCCTGGCGGATCAGTTCCATGTCCTTGGCCCGCATGTTGGAGATGGCCACGAAGTGGGGCAGGAGGTTCCCGCCGGCATCCGCCACCGGGAAGTACCGCTGGTGCTTCTGCATGGGCGTGATGATGACCTCGCGCGGCAGCTCCAGATACTCCCGCTTGAACGAGCCGCAGATCACGGTGGGGAACTCCACCAGGTGGGTGACCGTGTCGACCAGCTCGTCGTCCAGGACCGCCTGGCCCTTGACCGCGGCCGCCGCCTCCGTCGCCAGCTTCCGGATCAGATCGCGCCGCCGGCCCGGGTCCACGATGACGAACTTCTCCTCCAGCTTCTCCAGATAGTCCTGGAAGCCGCGCACCCGCACCCCGCGGGGGGACAGGAAGCGATGGCCGTACGTCTTGGCGTCCGCCTTCAGGCCCTCGATGGCGACGGGGACGACCTTCCCGCCGTAGAGGCAGAGCAGCCACCGGATGGGCCGCACGAACCGGAACGTCCCTTCGCCCCAGCGCATGAACTTGGGGAACGAGAGCGACGTGACGAGCTTGGGGAGCAGCGCCAGCAGCACCTCGGGGGTGGGGGCGCCCTTCTCCTCTTGGACGGCCACGACGTACTCGCCGCGGTCCAGCGCGCGGACCTCCAGCCGATCCACCGGCACGCCCTGGCCCCGCGCGAAACCCTCGGCCGCCCGGGTCGGCTTGCCCTCGGCGTCGAACGCCACGGCCTTCGTGGGACCGACGACCTCCCGGCGCGCATCCGCCTGCCGCTCCGCCAGGCCCTCCACGACCAAGGCCAGCCGGCGAGGGGTGGCGAGAGTCCGGGTGCTGCTGAAGCGCAGCCGATGCTCCTGGAGCAAACGGCCCGCCACCGTCCTGAGATCCTCCATCGCCGGCGGGATGTATCCGGAGGGGATCTCTTCCGTGCCGATCTCGAAGAGCAGTTCCGTTCCCATGGCGTTGGTCGCCTTCGCTCAGTCTTCCGCGCGCCTGGCGCTTGTGTTGACGAACGCCTGCTTGGATCCGGGGTGCCCGTGGCTTGTGGCTGTTCGCGTCAGGGCCGCTCTCCCGGCTGGCCGGGCGTTGCGGCCTTCAAGAGCGGGAATCCCATCGCCTCCCGCTGCTTGAGGTACGCCTCGGCTACCCGCCGCGCCAGGTTGCGGACCCGGCCGATGAAGTGGGTGCGCTCCGTCACGCTGACGGCGCCCCGGGCATCCAGGATGTTGAAGGTGTGGGAGCACTTCAGGCAATAGTCATAGGCCGGCAGCACCAGGCCTTTCTCGATCAAGCGCAGGGACTCCCGCTCGTACTCCTCGAACAGCCGGAGCTGCAGCGGGATGTCCGCCTCCTCGAAGTTGTGGATGGACCACTCCACCTCGCCCCTGTGGTGGACGTCGCCATACGTGACGTGGTCGTTCCATTTCAGATCGTACACGTTCTCCACGCCCTGAAGGAACATGGCGATGCGCTCGATGCCGTAGGTGATCTCCCCCGCCACCGGCTTCAGCTCGATCCCGCCGGCCTGCTGGAAATAGGTGAACTGCGTGATCTCCAGGCCATCCAGCCACACCTCCCAGCCGAGGCCCCAGGCGCCCAGTGTGGGCGACTCCCAATCGTCCTCGACGAAGCGGATGTCGTGCTTCAGCGGATCCACGCCGAAGCTCTGCAGGCTCTCGAGGTAGATCTCCTGAATGTTGTCGGGGGATGGCTTCAGGATCACCTGGTATTGGTAGTAGTGCTGCAGGCGGTTGGGATTCTCCCCGTAGCGGCCGTCCGCGGGGCGCCGCGAGGGTTCCACGTAGGCGACGTTCCACGGCTCCGGTCCCAGCACCCGCAGGAACGTCGCCGGGTTACTGGTTCCCGCGCCGACCTCGACGTCGTAGGGTTGCTGAATGACACAGCCGTGCTTCGCCCAGAAATTTTCCAGGGCGAGGACCAGGTCCTGAAACGTCATCTTCGGTTCCATTCGGCGCTCCATGGAAAAACGTGCCACACGCTAACAATCCCGGAAGATCGTGTCAAGGGAAAAGGCCCGATTGGATGACGGAACAGCTTTGTTGATCGATGGTTACAGGCGGGCCAGGAATTCCGCGGACCGAAGCGATCGGCCCAGGATGTGGCGCAGAAATGCCTGTAGGGCACTGCTAACCTCTTGTAAAACCTGAGGAAGAATGGATACACGATCTATGACGCGTAGCGTTGAACCGCTGGCTCCCCGCAGAAATCCCAGGGCCGCCGAGGATGTCGGGATGGCATCCGCAGCACCCGGCTGGCACCCGGGGCAGAGGAGCCCCCCCTGGCTGGGACTCAGGTACGCGTCGTCGCGAGGGGGCACACCGGTCCGGCAGCTCACGCACGCCGAGAGTTCAGGGAGGTATCCCAAAAGGCGAAGGAGGTGCAAGAGAAACCCCTGCGTCACCAGTCCGGGCCGAGGGGATTCTTCCAAGAGGTCGAGCCCTTCGGCCAGCAGGCAGTAAATTTCTGGAGACGCCTCTTCTTCCTCGACGCCGAGCGCCACCGCCTCGACCGCAGTGGACCCCATCACCATCCGATCCAGATCCTCGCGCAGCAATTGGTGCGATCGGATCACGGCGAACTCGTTCACCTTGTGCAGGGTCTTGTTGGGTCGCTCGAAGTAGACCAGGCATCCCTGGCTGAAGAGCTGCAGATTGCCCCCGAACCTCGTGCGGATGCGCCGCGCCCCCTCCGCCACCGCCCGCACCTTGCCGGCCGTTCTGGCGTAGAAGACCACGATCCGATCCGCTTCAGCCAAGTCGTGGCCGCCGATGACGATGGCTTCGGTGGAGCGGAGAGGCATGGCTCCTCAATTTCGAATTTCGAAATTCGAATTTCAAAATGTGTTCAGGGTTCCAGGTAGCCGAATCGTCGCAGGGCGGCCGCGTCCTTGCGCCAGCCCTCCTGGACCTTCACCCACAGGCGCAGAAAGACGCGGGTCCCCAGCAGCTCCGCGATCGCGGGCCGCGCCCGCTCGCCGATCTTCTTCAGCATCTTCCCGCCGGCGCCGATGACGATCCCCTTCTGGGCGTTTTTCTCCACATAGATCGTCGCCTCGACGTCGGTGAGGTCTTGGCCCTCGCGCGCCTTCACCGCCTCCACCTGGACGGCCGCGGCGTAGGGCAGTTCCTGGCGGAGGAGGGCGAAGGCCTGCTCGCGGATGATCTCGGCGATGAAGAACCGCTCGGGGCGGTCGCTGAGTTCGTCGGACGGGTAAAAGGGTTGACCCGCCGGCGCGTACTGGACCAGGAGGGACTCCAGCCGATCCACGTTGTCTCCGTCGGTGGCGGAGATGGGGACGATCTCGGCGAAGGGATGTGCCTCGCGCCAACGATCCATGAGAGGCAGGAGGAGCAGCTTCTCCACCAGGTCCACCTTGTTGATGGCCAGAATCACGGGGGATCGGGCCGGCTTGCGCTCGCGGAGCTGTTCCAGGATCAATTGATCGTCCGGGTCCTCCGGCTGCGAGGCGTCGATCAGCCAGAGGATGATGTCGGCGTCGGCCATGGCGCGCAGGGCCGCCCGGGCCAGGCTCTGGTTGAAGACCGCCGCCGACTTGTGCATCCCCGGGGTATCCAGGAACAGGAGCTGCGCCCGGGGAAGGGTCTTGATCCCCAGGATGCGATGCCAGGTCGTCTGCGGTCGCGGCGACACGATGGACAGCTTCTGCCCGAGCAGCCGATTCACGAGGGTGGACTTGCCCACGTTCGGCCGCCCGACGAGGGCCACGTAGGCGGCTCGGAACGCCTCTACCTGCCTGGAGGAGATGTCTGCGTCAAGCGGCATGGGCTAAGGACCGACGACAAATGACCAATGCACGGATCACTGCAGGGGAAACGATCGCAAGAGCGCTCGCGGGTCGATCCGGGCCCCGTACAGACGGGCACCCCAGTGGAGGTGGGGTCCCGTGGCGCGACCGGTGCTCCCGGCGCGGGCGATGACCTGCCCCGCGTCCACCCGCTGCCCGGGTTGCACCAGGCTCTCCTGCAGGTGGAAGTACATGGTGTAGAGGCCGAGGCCATGATCCAGAATGATCGAGGTGCCGGCGAAGAAGTGGTCGGCCACCAGCGCCACGACGCCCGCGTTGGCGGCGACCACCGGTGTGCCTGCGGCCGCAGGGAAATCCACCCCGCTATGCGGCGCCCGAGGCTCTCCGTTGATGATGCGCCGCACCCCGAATCCCGAGGCGGGGCCCGCCCCGTCCAGCGGGAGACGGAACGGGCCGCGCCAGAGCGGCTCGGGGGTCACCACGTCCCAGAGACGATCCAGGACGGCCTTCTCGCGGTCGACCCGCTCCAGGGTTGCGGCGTCCAGCTCCACGAAGGAGCGGGGCACGCTGAGGCGCTGGACGGGAAAGTGCGCGTCCAAGACCCGGAGCGCCCGCTGCCCCGCCAGGGGCCGGCCGCTCTGATCCTCCGCCTCGGCGCGGACGATGACCGGGCCGGGGGGCTGCTCGAGGTCGATGCCGATCAGCAGCGCGACGCGGGTTCGGCCGTCCGGCGCGGGGGAGTGGATCTCCCGATCGCCCACCTGGACCCGCAGCATGCGGAGCGCGGTCGGCGACCGGATGCTGAGGACTGTCACCCCGCCCTGGCTCACCCGCGCGGGCGCGAGGCGAAGGCTGAGCGGCGACGCGGCGGCGCCCAGCGGCAGGAAAAGATGCAGCGACGCGCCGATGAGGGTGACCAGGAGAAGCCCGGCGCGGACGCGCCCGCATCCACGCGTCGTCAGGCGACGGATGGCTGGGGGCCCGTCAGACATTGGGGCGTGCGATGGGGAGGCGGAACCGGAACGTGGACCCCACTTGAGGAGCGCTCTCGACCGTCACGGCCGTCCCGTGGGCTTCCATGATCTGCTTCACCAGGGCCAGGCCCAGGCCGGTTCCCCCATAACTCCGCGTGGCGGAGGCATCCACCTGATAAAACCTGTCGAAGATGCGGGGGATCTTATCGGCAGGCATGCCGATCCCGGTGTCGCTCAGGCTCACCTCAAGGTAGCCGTGCTCCCAGCCGGGCGGCGCGTCATCTGGCGCGACGTGCGCCTTGGCCCCCAGGCTGATCCGTCCCCCCTGGGGGGTGAACTTGACGGCGTTGTCCAGCATCAGCAGCACCGCCCGGGCGACCTGCTGGGGATCCATCAGGACGTCGGGCAGATCGGCGGGCACCGCGGCCTCCACCATGAGGCCCTTTTCCGTCGCGCGCGGGGTGATGAGGCGCGCCCGTTCCTCGAGCAGGGGGCCGAGGGCGAACGGCCGGGGCCGGATGACCAGTTCCCCCTGGTCCATCTGCACGAAGGCCAGCAGATCTTCGATCAGTCCCTGGAGGCGCTGGACCGCCTGTTCCACCACCGTGAGGTGGGACCGCTGGCGATCCGTGAGGGGGCCGGGTCGCCCCGAGAGGAGCATCTCCACGTATCCGATGATGGGCGCCAGGGGGGTCCGCAGCTCGTGGGAGATGTTGGCCAGGAAGTTGCCCTTCATGGCGTCGAGCTGCTTCAATTCGGCGTAGGCGTTCCGCAGATCCTCGTAGAGCTTGGCGTTCTCCAGCGCGACGGCCGCCTGGGCCGACAGGGCGTCCAGCATCTCCTCGTCGGCGGCGGTGAACACGCCCGCACGCTTGTTCAGGACCTGCAGCACCCCGACGATCGTACCCTCCTTGGTCCGGACCGGCATGCATAGGATGGTCTTGGTGCGGTAGCCGGTCTGTCGATCCACCGCCTGGTTGAAGCGCGGATCGTCATAGGCCTCGGGAATGTTCAGGAGTTCGCCCGTCGTGGCCACGTGGCCGGCGATGCCCAGGTGCGACTTGAAGCGGATCTCCTTCTTTTCCTGAAGACCCAGGGCGACCCGGGACCAGAGCTCCCCCCGCTCGCGATCCACGAGGAAGAGCGTGCTTCGATCCGCCTCCATGGCGCGGGTCGTCTCCTCCATGATGAGCTGGAGGAGCCTATCGAAATCGGTCTCCGCGCTCATGGCCTTGATGACGTCCAGCAGGATCTGGAGCCGGGCGCTGTCGCCCAGGCCGGATCCCCGCCTTTCCTCGTCCGTCATCGCCCTCCGCCTCTTAGCCCGGGCCCCCCGGAGGCCCCGCGCGTCCGGCCGCCCGTCGACGCCTGGATGCCGCAGGCCGCCAGGATCAGCCGCTGCCTCCGCTGCATCTGACGCCGCTCCGCCGCGGCGCCATGCTCGTAGCCGACGAGGTGAAGAATGCCGTGGATCAGGAGGAGGGCCAGCTCCGCCCGGAACTGGCCTCCAGCCGCCCGCGCCTGCCGCCGCGCCGTCTCGGTCGAGATCACGACGTCGCCCAGCAGGTCCGGTGAGACGTCGCGGAACCGACCCTCGGTCATGGGGAAGGCCAGGACGTCGGTCGGGCCGGCGACGCCGCGGTAGGCGCGGTTCAGGGCCGCCATGGCGGCGTCGTCCACCAGGACTACGCTACACTCCGCCCTCGGGCGCGCCAGAATGGACAGCGCCCTTTCCCCCACCCTTCTTAGCCATCGCGTCTCGACGCGAATCCTCTTTTGCCGGTTTCGCAGGCTGATCCCCATTTTCGCTTCGCTTCTTGCCAGAGTCCTGCAGCTGAATCCCCGGATAATCCACCCGCTGATGGAAGATGCCCGCAAGGATCCGGGCAAAGCTGTTGGCGATGCGGTGGAGGTCCCGCAGGGTGAGGTCGCATTCGTCGAGCTGGGCATCCACGAAGATCCCGTTGATGATCTTCTGCACCGCCCCCTGGATCCGGGCCGGGGTGGGATCGGTGAGCGTGCGGGCCGCCGCCTCCACCGCGTCCGCCAGCATGAGGATCGCGGCCTCCCGGGTCTGGGGCTTCGGCCCGGGATACCGGTAATCCTCCTCCTGCACCGCGCGGAGGTCCGGGTCGGACGTTTCCTTGGCGCGCTGGAAGAAGTAGTGGACCAGCCGCGTCCCGTGGTGCTGGGGAATGAGATCCACCAGGACCTCGGGCAGCCCGTAGGCCCGGGCCATCTCAATTCCCTCCTTCACGTGGGACATGACGATGGCCCGGCTGAGGCTCGGGGCGAGTTTGTCGTGCCGGATGGCGGCGTCCCGGTCATTCTCGATGAAGTAGGCCGGGTGGCGGGTCTTCCCGATGTCGTGGTAGTAGGCCCCCACCCGGCACAGCAGCGCGTTGGCCCCCACCGACTCTGCGGCCGTCTCGGAGAGCGTCCCCACCATGATGCTGTGGTGGTAGGTGCCGGGGGACACGAGGGCCAGGTGGCGGAGCATCGGCTCGTCCAGGTTCGAGAGCTCGAGGAGGGTGAAGTCGGTGGTCCGGCCGAAGGAGTGCTCGAGGAGAGGGAGGAGCCCGTTGGCCACGACTGCCACAATGGCTCCATTGATCAGGCCGCCCACAATCTCCATGACGAGGGCACTCACGTCGCCCTCGACCAGGGCAAACGCCAGGAGCGTATACACATTGGCCAGGCTCAGCATGCCGCCAGCCCGGAAGAATGCCGTGCGGCCCCGGTATTTCGCCAGGGTGAAGATGCCCGCCAGGCTCCCCACGAAGCTGAAGAGGAAGTAGTTGATCGGCGCCGCCACCATGATCCCCGTGAGGATCGTGAGGACCAGGGACCCGGCGACGGCTAGACGCGCGCTGAACAGGATCGTGAGGAGGACGCCTCCCAGGGGGACGGGCAGGCCGGCCCGCAAGGCCGAGAGCGGGATGTGCGGATAGCTCTGGTGGAGCGAGGTGACGATGACGATCCCGTAGCGGTTCAGGAGAAGGACCAGCAGGAGGACCGTCCCGAGCAGCGCAAGGTTCCGGGGGCGCCGGACCTCCTTGGGGTGCAGGACCCACACGTAGGCGACCAGGGCGCCCAGCAGGAAGGCCACCAGCAGGCAAACGCCCAGGATCGACAGGGGACCCAGGGGCAAGGCCAGATTCGAGGCCAGGATCTGGACCGTGCACAGGAAGAAGAAGATCGCCAGGGCCGGGAGGCACCAGCGCTGCTGCTCCAGGCGCGCGATGGCGCGACGGATGGGGGCCAGGGGATGCCAGCCCGTCCGCAAGGGAGGCTGCAGCCGATCGGCCGCCTCGATTCGAATCTCTTTGGTGAAGAGACGAAGATCCGTCATGCAAATTGCCGAATGCGGAACACCCAGAGGGTTCCCAGGTGCGGGATGGCAATCCGAAATTCGAAATCCGAAATTCGAAATGGAGAAGGGGTCGGGTCCACGCTATGCCCCTGGCTCGGCGGGGCCTCCCTGGTAGGCCTCGTACGCCCGGACGATCTGCTGGACCAGCTCGTGGCGGACGACGTCCTCTTCGGTGAAGTGGATGAACCGGATGCCGGGGATGTCTTTCAGGATGCCGCGGACCTCGATCAACCCGGACACGCGGCCCGCGGGCAGATCCACCTGGGTGATGTCTCCCGTGATCACCGTCTTGGAGCCGAAACCCAGCCGGGTCAGGAACATCTTCATCTGCTCCGAGGTGGTATTCTGGGCTTCGTCGAGGATGATGAAGGAGTCGTTCAGCGTCCGGCCCCGCATGAAGGCCAGGGGGGCGATCTCGATGGTCCCTTGTTCGATCAGGCGGGTGGCCCGCTCGGTTTCCAGCATGTCATAGAGGGCGTCGTACAGGGGCCGGAGGTAGGGATTGATCTTGTCGTAGAGCGTGCCCGGGAGGTAGCCCAGCTTCTCCCCCGCCTCCACGGCGGGGCGGGTGAGGATGATCCGGTTGACTTCCTTGTGCAGCAGCGCCGACACGGCCATGGCCATGGCCAGGTACGTCTTGCCGGTGCCGGCGGGACCGATGCCGAAGACGATATCGTGCTTCCGGATGGCCTCGATGTAGCGCTTCTGGCCGAGGCTCTTGGGGCGGACCGGGCGCTTCTTGGCCGAAACCTCGATGCTCTCGGCCTGGACCTCGCGAAAGGTGTCCGCCTCGTGCTGGCCGAAATGGCGCAGGGCCAGCCGGACCTCCTGAGTGCCTACGGGACGCCCTTGCCGGACCAGCGCGATCAGCTCGCTCACCACCTGTTCTGCGACTGCCACGGCTCCCTCGGCGCCGGAGATCGTCAACATCCCGTCGCGAACGACGAGCCGGACGCGCAGCCTCTCCTCGACCAGGCGGGCGTGCTCGTCCCCCCGGCCGAACAGCCCCTGCAGCTCCGGACCGGCAGCCAGGGATATCCGCTTCAACCCCGCACTATTTGTCTCGCCCATGCGAAGGCGGCGCAACCCTCCAAACGCCTGGATTGTCTGAGGCAAGGGGTAGGATAGACCCCGCCCCGGGGGCTGTCAATGGGAAAGGGGGGGGACGCGCGGGCGTGGCGCAGACCGGCGGATCGGAAAGGCATCCGGCCCTCCAGACAAATGAGGCCGGACGCAGGGCGGCCTGGCACATTCGGCTTGACATGACATGGGGCCCCTGCTAGGGTTCCGCGGCTTTGGGGTTGGGAGGCCAGCACGCTTCTCCCGCCGCGCTAGACCCATTTGACCAGCAAATTGGACCAGCAGGGCGGTTGCTCCCGGCCCCCTATTCATCTTTAGGTTCTGCCCCCACGGGAACTGTTAAGGAGGGTGAGGACGTGAGCGAGGCCAGCATTGTTCTACCGACTTTCGGACCGAATGAGTGGGCCATTCTCTGGTTCGTCCTGGCCTCGGCCTTTGTGGCCCTGGGCTACGGTCTGTACCTGGTGTTCGAGACGATCAAGGCCGATCCAGGCAGCAAGGCGATGCAGGAGGTTGCGGCCGCCATCGAGGAAGGTGCCTTCGCCTACCTGGCCCGCCAGGTCAAGACCATGATCTGGTTCGTCATCGCTATCACCATCGGCCTGTTCTTCATGTACCGCGGCCTCTACGAGGGGATGGTCCTCCCCGTGGGGGTGTCGCTGGCCTTCTTCATGGGGGTGGCGGCCTCCTACGGCGCCGGGTATGTGGGCATGTGGCTGGCTGTTAAGGGAAACGTGCGCACTGCGGCGGCGGCCCTGAAGAGCTTCAAGACCTCGCTGGAGATCGCCTTCCGGGCCGGGACCGTCTCCGGGATGTTCACCGTCGGCCTGGGGCTCTTGGGCGCCACGATCATCTTCCTGCTGTTCAAAGAGAATGCCATGAAGATCCTGATCGGCTTCGGCTTCGGCGGGAGCCTGGCGGCCCTCTTCATGCGCATGGGCGGCGGGATCTACACTAAGGCCGCCGACGTGGGCGCGGACCTGGTGGGCAAGGTGGAGAAGGGTATTCCCGAGGATGATCCCCGGAACGCCGCCACCATCGCCGACAATGTCGGGGACAACGTGGGGGACTGCGCCGGGATGGCCGCCGACGTGTTCGAGTCCTACGAGGTCACGCTGGTGGCCGCCATCATCCTGGGCGCTGGCGCCATGCTGGACAAGGACTTCGTCCAGGCCTTCGGCGGCCAAGCCACCGCCCTGAAGGTCACCCTGGCCCTGGTCATCTATCCCCTGCTCATCCGGGCCGTGGGCATCTTCGGCTCGATCATCGGAACCTGGGCGGTCCGGGGGAAGGATGACCCGGCCATGAACCCCATGAAGCCGATCAACGTGGGATATTGGGTGGCGGCCCTCACCTCCATCGCCGGATTCTTCATCGTGAGCAAATGGTATCTCGGCGACATCACTGCCTCGAAATACCATTCCGAGGCGTTTCCGTTCTGGCTGCGGGTGGCCCTCGCCAATACTATGGGCATCGGTTTGGCCCTGGTGATCGAGTGGCTGACCGAATACTTCACGTCCACCGAGAAGAAGCCCGTCATCGAGATCGCCTACGCCAGCAAGACGGGTCCAGCCACGCTACTCCTCACCGGATTTGCCTCGGGGCTGGAGTCCAGCGTCTGGGCTATCCTGGCCATCGTCGCCACGATCTTCGGCTCATACAGCATCTTCGGCGGGAGCTTCTCCCTCTCGGCCTACGGCATCGCCCTGGCCGGCCTGGGTCTTCTGGCCACCACCGGCTTCGTCCTGGCCGAGGATACCTTCGGGCCCATCTCGGATAACGCCAGCGGCATCTTCGAGATGTCGGGGGCCCTGAAGGGCAACCCCAAGACCCCCTCCGGGATCGAGGCGCGCCGGATCGTGGCCAAGCTGGACGCCGTCGGCAACACGACCAAGGCCCTGACCAAGGGGCTGGCCATCGCCACGGCGGTCATCGCGGCCGTGTCCCTGTTCCGGTCGTTCATTGACGAGGCGCGCCTGTTCGAGACCGGGGTTCAGGTCAATCTGCCCGAGGTCTTCATCGGCCTCCTGATCGGCGGCGCCGTGCCGTTCCTGTTCTCCTCTTTCGCCATCCAGGCGGTCAGCCGGGCGGCGTTCCTCTTGGTGGAGGAGGTCCGGCGACAGTTCCGCGAGAAGCCGGGCATCATGGAGTTCAAGGAGAAGCCGGACTACGGCCGGTGCGTGGCCATCGTGACAGCGGCCGCTCAGAAGGAACTCCTGGGGCCCGGCATCCTCTCGATCTTCAGTCCCATCCTCGTGGCCTTTGCCTTCGGCGCATCCGCCCTGGGCGGTTTCCTGGCCGGGGCCATTCTCACCGGGCAGCTCATGGCCGTCTTCCTGGCGAACACGGGTGCCGCTTGGGACAACGCCAAGAAGAAGATCGAAGAGGGCCTCTTCGGCGGGAAAGGCACCGACTGCCATAAAGCCGCCGTCATCGGCGACACCGTGGGCGACCCCTTCAAGGACACTGCCGGCCCGGCCATCAACCCCATGATCAAGGTCATGAACCTGGTCGGCATCCTGGTGGCCCCCCTGGCCATCCGGGACATCAGCGGCGGGACGCGCTTCCTGATCTTCCTGGTGTGCTTGGTGATCCTGGGCGCCTCGGCGGCCTTCTCCAAGCGAGGCTCTATCGCCGAGGAGAAGCGCGGCTAGCCATCGCTACGCTTTCGCTTACCACGACTCCCACCGGAGGGTACCCTCCGGTGGGAGTTTTCGTCGGCTGGCTGTATCGCGCACTAAGGCAAGGCCCCCTGGGAAGGTTCCCCGGGAGGCCGCTTTGCCTTCGCCATATTTTTCGATGCAGTTAACGGAGTGAGGCCGCACTGGCTTTAATGGCTCGGGCGAGCCGCGAGCCTGAGCGATAGCGATATTGGACAGGAGGGGGTATGGGCAAGAAGAAGGAGGGGGCGGCGGCCAACTTGATAGAAGCGCTGCAGGCGGCCCGGTACATGTACCTCACGACCTACAGCCGCGCCGGGAGGCGCGGCACGGTTCCCGTCTGGCTCTGGTACCACGACGGCTTCGTGTATTTCACCACCCTGCGCGGCAGCCTCAAGGCCCGGCGCATCAGGAACACCGGCCGGGTGACGGTGCACGTGGGAAACAAAGACGGCCCGTCTTTCGAAGGGCGCGCGGAGTGGGTGGACGACCGGCCCGACCTGGAAAAAGCGTTGCTATCCGCCTACCGGAAGAAGTATTGGTTCCTGGTCCCGCTCTGGATGGGATGCTATATCCGGAAGGGGCTTGCCGACAGGACCAGCGTCCTGGTCCGCATCACTCCGCACACCCCGTCGAGTCCCGCCGCCGGAACCCCCGCCTAGTGGTACACCACGCCCGAGTCGAGGACCAGCACCTGGCCGGTCGTGCTGTCGCTCCGGCAGAACTCGACGATCTGGCGGGCCACGTCGTCGCGCTCCACCGGCCTCTGCAGTGCCGCGTTCTTGGTCGTGCTCTCGACCAGCGCCGGGTCCAGCCGTGCCGTCATCCGGGTGCCCATCATCGTGCCCGGCGCGACTGCGTTCACCGTCACGTCCGGCCCCAGGGCGACCGCCAGGCAGCGGGTCAGGTGGATGAGTCCCGCCTTCGAGACGGCGTAGGCGATGCTGCTGCCCCTCGGCGCGAGTCCGGCGATCGAGGCGACGTTCACGATCCGACCGCGCTTCTGCCTGAGCATAATCGGGGCCACCGCCTTGACGCACATGAAGGGCGAGGTCAGGTTGGCGAGCAGGATGTGGTCCCAGATGTCCATCGTCAGGCCATCCAGGTCTTTGAACGGGATCATTTGGTTGTAGGCGGCGTTGTTGACGAGGATGTCGATCCGGCCGTACTCTTCCATCACGCGGTCGACCATTCGCTTGATCTGTGCCTGCTCGTTGACGTCGGCCTGGACGGCGATGCAGCGCGGCCCGAGTTCCGACCACTCTCGGGCGAACGACTCGGCCTGCTCCTTTGACTGCACGTAGACCCCGGCCACCTGCGTGCCGTTCTCGGCGAACGCCCGCCCGATGCGCTGCCCGAGCCCACCCGTGCAGCCGGTGACAATGGCGACTGAACCCTTCAGCTCCATGACCTCCCTCCTCTTTGGTCCTTGCGAAGGCCCGTGATGCCCATGAAATCCTGGGCAGGCGGGCATTCCGATGACGGTTTCCTCCCTCATCCTTTGAGCCCGGTGAGGGCGATGCCCCGGATCATGTATTTCTGGGAGATGACGTAGGCCACGAGCATCGGCGCTGTGGAGATGAGCGTCGCCGCCATGAGCGGCCCGTAGTTGATGTTGCCGTAGGGGTCTTTGAAGAGAGCGATGCCTACCGGCAGGGTTCGCAGGTCCGCCGAGTTGATAATAATGACCGGCCAGAGGAAGTCGTTCCAGGAGCTCAGGAACAAGATCATGGCCACAGTGGCGACTGTTGTCTTGATGAGGGGGGCGATGATGGTAAGAACGATCCGCATCTCGCCGGCCCCGTCTATCCGAGCCGCCTCGATAACGTCCACTGGAATCTGCTTGATCCCCTGGCGGAGCATGAAGACCCCGAACGCGCTGGCGAAGTTGGGCGCCAGAATGCCCAGAAAGGTATCCACCCAGCCGATGTGGGACAGCATGATATAGAGCGCTACGGAGGTGACCTGAACTGGGACCATCAGGGTGGCAAGGATCAGCAGGAAGAAGAAGTTCTGCAGGGGGAATCGGTAGATGGCGAAGGCATAACCGGCGAAGAGGCCGAACAGGAGCGAGCAACTGACCGACCCGACCGCGACGACGAAGCTGTTCCAGTAGTAGGTCAGCCAGGGGGCCTTGGCAAAGGCAACGACGAAATGTTCCAGGATCAGGCGGGTGGGGATCCACTTGGGAGGGAAAGCCAGGATGTCGGGCGCAGGCATGAAGGCGGTGATGAGCATCCAGTAAAACGGCAAGATCATGAGCGCTGCCACCGCGCCCACCACGAGGTACAGGCTCAACCTTCCGACTGGCACCAAGATGGAGCGAACCATCTCCCCTCCCCTAATAGGCGACCTCGTATCGCTTGCTGTAGTAGTATTGCAGGATGGTGACTGCCATGATGAAAAGGAAAAGGACCATCGCTTCGGCGGCGGCGTAGCCGAAGTTGTACCGCTGGAAGGCCTGCCGGTAGAGGTCCAGCACGACGACGTTGGTGGAGCCGGCCGGCCCGCCACCCGTCAGGACGAAGACTTGATCAAAGACCTGCAGCGCCAAGATGGTGTCGTAGATCAGGAGGAAGGTGGTGGTGGGAGCGAGGAGTGGGATCGTGACGTGCCGGAACCGCCTCAGGGCGCCGGCCCCGTCAATGGTGGCCGCCTCATAGAACTGCTGTGGGATGGCCTGGAGTCCCGCCAGGTAGATGATCATGTTGTAGCCGAGGTTCTTCCACACGCTGAAGATGATGATGGAGGGAAGCGCCATGTGGCTGGACATCAACCAGGGCTGCTCCGGGAGCCCAACCAGCTTCAGCAGGACGTTGAAGATGCCGAACTGTGGGTTGTACATCCACCACCAGACCATGGCTGCAGCCACGGTGCTGGTGACCATGGGGGAGAAGTACACTGCTTTGAAGAATTCCTTGAGGTGGAATGGGGCGTTGAACAAGACCGCCAGGATCAGGCCCAGGAGGGCCGAGATGGGCACGATGGTGATGACGTAGGTCAACGTGTTGACGGTCGCCTTGCGGAAGATCTCGTCGGCGAACAGGGAGGAGAAGTTCTCCAGTCCGATGAATGTGAACCGGCCCTTGAGCAACTCCACTTTGTAGAAGCTGTAAAGGAGAGTCTGCACCGACGGCAGGACGCGGAAGAGCCCGAAGAGGATGATGACTGGAGCGATGAATAGGTAGGCGTGGAGGATGTGGCGGGAGTGGAGCCGCGCCAGGACCTGCCGGGGTGGTCGCCTGCGCTCGCTGATCACGCAATCCCCTTCCGCTCGAGGACGCGGTCAAAAAAACTGCCCCACGGGGATGCCCCCGTGGGGCATTGGCCGGAGGATGCGTCGCGACTACTTGGCGGCGTCGGCGATGGCCTTGTTCGCCAGGCGCTCCGCCTCGGCCAGGGCCGCGTCCACCGTGGCCTCGTGGTGCCAGACCTTCTGGATGGCGTTTCCCGTGGCCTCCATAATGCCGTTAAACCCCAGATTGATGGGCAGCTTGATCCCATAGGGGTAGAGCTGCTTCAACCCCTGATCGTACGAGTCGGACTTGAACGGCTCCTTCTCCCAGTTAGCCTTGTAGCGCGGTGAGGCGCCATACTGCTTGCAAAGCTCGTAGTCCTTCTCGGGGCTGTTGATCCACTCGATCAGCTTCCAGGCCATGGCCTTGTTCTTGGCCTGCTTTGGGACCGAATACAGCCAGCCGCCCAGGTTGGTCGCCGGCCGGTCGCCCGCCTTCGGCACCGGCGGGAGCGCCATGCCCCACTTGAGATCGGGCGCTTCCTTGGGCTGGCGCGCCCGGATGCTGACCGTCTCGCTGATCTGCATCGAGGCGATGCCCTTCAGGAAGGCGGCGCGCGGGTCCGGGAAGTTCAGGCTGGTGGACTTGTCCACATCCAGCATGTCCAGGACGAGCTGGAGGGCCGCCTTGCCGCCCGGAGTGTTGACCATGTACTTGCCGCCGCGCAGGGCGAGCGGGGTGTCAATGAGCGCGGCCCCCGCCCCGTAGATCGCCCAGAAGTGCTTGTGGACGACGCCGTGGGGCTGGCCGACGTGCCGGATGGCATACCCCACGCGGGTGATATTACCCTGGGCGTCCCGCTTGGTCAGTTTCTTGGCGTAGTCCCGGAACTCGGCCCAGGTCTTGGGCGGCTTCTCAGGATCCAGCCCGACCTCCTTGAACTGGTCCTTGTTCCAGGTCAGGCCGTACACGTCGATGCCGTACTGAACGTAGCCCCACATCCGACCCTTGCCATAGTCGGCCAGCGTCCGGATCTCGGGCGAGACCGCGTCAAGCCACGCCTTGGCCTTGGCGTCCGCCACCGGCTCCAGCATCTCCTCCTTCAAGAAGCCGGGGACCCAGGAATCGTCGATGAAAAGGATGTCGGCGATGTTCTTCCCGGCGGCGGCGGCGAAGATCTTCTGCTGCATGGTGTCGTAATCCAGCGCCACCGCCTCGACCTTCACGTTGTTCTTGTTTTCGAACTCGGTAAACAGGGTCTTGTCGGCGAAGTGGGCAGCCCCGGCTGTGATGTCTCCTGCCGGATACCATAAGGTGATCGTCGTCTTGGCAGCGCCGGCCAGGGCAATGGCAGGGGTCAGGAACAGGATTGCCAGGGCTATCGCGAACACCTTTGAACCTCTCGTCATGGGATGAGCCCTCCTTTCAGCAGCATACGTGAAGCACGGTCATGGCTCACGCTTCCTGCCCCGCGAGACGAATCCCTCCTTTCGGGGGCAATCATGGATGCACCAAGTTGAGACCTTTTCGGGCTACTGTGTCAAGTGAAATCTTGGGCCGGCTGCTAGGATTAACAGGACCCCGCGCCAAGCGCGGGCAATGAAAAACGGACAACGGACAATCCACCACAGACGGACCATCTCGTTTCGTGGAATGGTTCGGCCGGTTGGCAGTTGTCGGTTTTCAATTTGAAAATCCGGGCCCTACCGCACCAGTTCCCCCAGGAATTCCTCGACCGTGGCCAGATACTTTTCCACCTCGGCATCGCCCATCGCGGTGGACAGACAGCAACGCCCGCCGCTTGAGAGGAACAGGCCGCGGTTGAGACCGAACATGAAGAGCGCCTCGTCAATCCCTTGGCTGGCCCGCTGGGCCGATCGGTAATCGCGGATCGGCGAAGCGCTGAAATGGATTTTGAACATCGAGCCGATGCCGGTGATCTGCAGCGGGACTTCGTACTTTGCGCCGAGGTCCCGCAGCCGCTCCCGCAGCCGGTCGCCGGTCCCGTTGAGCCACGTGAAGGCTGACAGGATGAGCTGCTCCAGCGTGGCGATCCCGGCGGCCATGGTGATCGGATTGCCATTGAATGTCCCGGCGTGGGGGATCCGCGCCTCACTGGAAGAGGCGTCGAAGAGGGCCATGATGTCGCGACGTCCGCCGAAGGCGCCCACCGGGAAGCCGCCGCCGATGATCTTGCCGAGGGTGGTGAGGTCCGGCCGGATGCCGAAGAGCGCCTGGGCGCCGCCCCGGCTGAGGCGGAAGCTCTGCACCTCGTCCAGGATGAACACGATGCCGTGGCGGTGCGCTTCGCCCCGGAGGCCGGAGAGGAACTCCTTTTCGGCCGGGATGAACCCCACGCTCCCCAGGATCGGCTCGACGATGATGGCGGCGAGGCGCGGGGCTTCCCGAGCCAGGATCGTGCGGGCCACCTGCAGGTTGTTGTACGGCAAGAGGACGACGTCTTCCAGCACCCCCTTGGTGATCCCGGCCGAGCCGGGAACTGCGATGGGCGACTCCGCTGGCCCGGCCAGATCCAGGGGCGGCCGCACGCTCACTTCGACCGCGTCGTGGGAGCCGTGGTAGCCGCCCTCGATCTTGGCGATCTTGCGCCGGCCGGTGAAGGCGCGGGCGGCCCGGATGGCCAGGAGCGTCCCCTCGCTCCCGCTGTTGGTGAAACGGACCTGCTCCATCGAGGGGACCCGGTCCACCAGCATCTCTGCCAGGCGTGTCTCCAGCCCGGTATTGGTCTGGAAGGCGGTCCCCCGCGCCAACTGTTCCCGCACCGCCTTCATCACGGCTGGCGGCCGGTGGCCTAGGATCAGCGACGTGGCGTTGTTGAACAGGTCCAAGCGCCGGTTTCCGTCGATGTCCACGAAGTAGCACCCCTCGCCGTAGTCCGCGTAGCATGGAAACGGGGGGAAGAAGCAGAGCAGGCGCGTCACGCCACCCGGCACGACCCGGAGGGACTGCTGGAACGCCTCTCGTGACTTGGGATTGGCCGCCTCGTATGCCTTCTGCTCGCGTTCCAGGATCTCCTGGGCACGCTGCTCGACTTCTGCCAGACCGGCCATCGTCCTTTCCTCCTCTCATTCCGCTGTCCGCACGGGCACCCATTCGGACTTCGATCGAAGGCTCTGGTTCACCGCCTCGACCACCGCGGTGGACCGCAGGGCCTGGCGGAACGTCGGCCGCAGGGACTCCAGTTCCGCAGGGGCTCTCTCCCCGTCCAGCAGGCCCCGGGCGTCCTCGAGGAAGGCGCGGATGCTGTCGATGCCGTAGCCCTTGTACTCGCGACAGGAACCCTGAGGGCTCGGATACATCTGGGTGAAGTACGGGTTGATGACTTCGATCCCGTCAGCCTCTGTGACCATGTGCAGACCGCGGTCCCGCTGGTCGCTCTCGAACCGGCCGGCCGTCCCGAAGACCTTGAGGCTTTGGTAGGAAAGGGCCGAGGTGGTGTTCGGATCCACCCAGTTGGTGAGAAAGGTGGACAGGAAGGGGACGGCGGAGCCGGGGATGTCCCACTCGATCAGGGCCTGGACCGAATCGTACGTGTTGATACGTCGCTCCCTCAGGTATCCGTACTGTCCGATCCCCATGGCCCGGCGAGGGATCGCCCCCAGGGCGAAGATCAGGATGTCCACATAATGGACGGCCAGGTACTGGAAGGAGTTGTCCTGCTCCACCCAGCTGCGAAAGATCTTCTCCGGGATCAGGCGTCGCTGGCTGTATTCCACGACTGAGCACAAGGGCTTTCCCAGCCGCCCCGTCTCCACCGCCTCCCGCAGCTTCAGGTTCGGCAGGTCCCACCGCTTGTGGAAGTCCACCACTCCGTAGACGCCGCGCTCCCCTGCCAGGCGGACAAGTTCCTGGGCCTCCGCCAGGGTCGGCGCGAGCGGCTTCGTAACCATCACTGGGCATCCCCGCTCAATGGCGGCCTGGGCGGTGGGGAAGTGGAGATCGTCCGGCACCACGATGATCACGCAGCCCCGCTTCCCCAGGGCGGCCAATGCGTCCTGATATGCGAGAGGATTCTGCCCGCCCTGGGGAAAGCCCTCAAATGCGACCGTGGTGCCCAGCAGCGAATTCAGCCCCGCCATCTTCTCGTGGACGGCCTGGATGGAGGTGGCGCTCGTGACCGCGACCAAGACGCGTCCCACCAACCCGTCTCGGTGGGCCTGGACGACCGCGGGCAGGACCGTCCCATAGCCGTTGGTCCCGCGACCGGAGACATGCATACCCGCACCGACGAGCAGGACGTCGATCGGAGCGTGGGTCATAGGGCGGCCTCTCTTGAATGCTGGGCGGCGTGAATTGCGCGTGGTCGCCGGTCACAACCGACGACGCCAACTGGCCGACTCGCGGGAGTACGATCCTTGCCACTTGATGCTAACTCCACCCGGTTCCGGGGGTCAAGCATCATCTGGGTGCGTTAGAGAGTTTGTCGCTCTGGGTTGAGCTGGGAGGAGAGCGCCATAGATTCCTTTCATCTTGACTCGCCCGCGGGGAGGGAATAGCGTGTGATTTGCCCCGAGCATGCCGGCGGGTCCGTTCGCTCTTAAGGATCACCACTTCGATGACCTCGGCCATGGTGTCAAGAAGAACCAGGTTCTCCCGACTGCGCCGACTTCTTTGGGGTGTGCTGCTGGCCGTAGTCGTGCTCACGGTCCTGCCCGTCGTCTGTTTGCGCTGGATCCCTCCGCCGACAAGCGCATTCATGCTTGAAAAGCGCATCGCCAAGTTCTTGCGCGGGGATCCCCAACCGCTCATTCGCTACCGCTGGGTGGGCTGGGAATCCATCTCGCCCCAGATGCGTCTCGCCGTGGTCGCCGCCGAGGACCAGAAGTTTCCCCATCACTGGGGCTTCGACTTCGACTCCATCACGGACGCTGTACAGCATGAGGGCCCGAGAGGTCGTCTCCGGGGAGCCAGCACCATCACCCAGCAGGTCGCCAGAAACCTCTTTCTCTGGCCTGGGCGCAGTTATGTCCGGAAGGGCCTTGAGGCGTACTTCACGGTGGTCCTGGAGTGGCTGTGGCCGAAGCGGCGGATTCTGGAGGTCTACTTAAACATTGCCCAGTTTGGCGATGGCATCTACGGGACATCCGCGGCCAGCGTGACGTTCTTTGGCAAGCGCCCGTCCGAGTTAGAGCAACAGGAGGCAGCCCTCCTCGCGGCGGTGCTGCCAAATCCCATTCGGCTCCACGTCCGGAATCCGTCTGCCTACGTGCGCGAGCGCGCTGGCTGGATCGAGGAGCAGATGGCTCAACTCGGCGGCCCCGCCTACCTTCAGAACCTCTGAGCAGCGCAAGGAAAAAAGGAAAGGGGACGTTGCTTCTTTAGTCGCTTTGCTCTCGTCAAGCCCCGCTGGCGGCGGTGGGTCGCGATCGAATGCCCTAGCCGGATGGGAATCGCTGACTTCCACCGTGAACAGCGAGGCCGGTCGCGCTGATTCCGCACATCCCGCTCAGGCTCCGTCCAGGCGGCGTCAGGGGCAAATGGGCGAGGTCGCACTGCGATGGATAATGAGAGGGGAATTCTGAGGTAATGCAACTAAAGAAGCAACGTCCCCCATTCTACCCCCTGCTGCTGCACCATCTCGAGCTTCGGCGCCGCGGGAAGCCCCTCCTCGATCGCCCGGACCGCCAGCACGAAGCCGGCCTCGCCTAGTTGGCCGCGACAGGCTTCCGGGGTCCCCTTCCGGGGCGTGATCAGGGTTCATCCCGGGGGCATCTCGCTTCAGATCACCTCATAGACGTCGTCCGTGGCACGGGTCCAGGACGCCGGTGTGGAGCTCATGGGCTCCCCCAACGAATCACGCTGTTGTCCCGGGCGGACTCGTAGGCGCGGAGGGTGATCTCCAGACTCTTCAGGTGATCGGGCCCGTCGGTCTGGAACGGGGCGCCCGTCCGCAGGCACTCGACAAAGTGGTTGATGGCGCCCCAGTACATGCGAACGTAGAAATCGCTGGTCTCCACAGGAATCCGCTCGATCCGGCCGTCGGCCCGGTGGAGTGTCAGGCCCCCGTCGGTGGTGAGGAACAGCGAGCCCCGGCTGCCTTCGACCACCATTGATTCGGCGGATGTCAATTGCGGGTATCCATACGAGGCCCAGCTCTCGTCCAGCAGCCCCAGGACGGGCCCCTGGTTCATGACCACCGTGACCAGCGACTCGCCGATGACGGTCCCGGCCGGGCTCCGCGTCTGGACGTAGAGGCTGTCCACCTCGCCGAACAGGAACCGCATCGTGTCCACATGGTGGACCAGGGATTCGAGGATCAGGAGCCGGGGCATCGTCTTGAGGCGAGGCTGGCGTGGGATGAGCAGGGTGTCTGGGTGGTCGACGGTGGGGACGACCGCTGGACTGCGGATGCCGAGGCGGGCGTAGAACGGCTCCCCGATGGCACCTCCCTGCAGTTGGCGCTTGATCTCCTGGAACCACACCCGCCACCGCCAGTTCTCGTTCACCATGAGGCGAACCTGTCGCAGCGCATACAGATCCACGATGGCCCGGGCATCCTCCAGGGTGTCGGCCAGCGGCTTCTGGCAGAGCACCGGCTTGCCCGCGGCCACGAGCTGCTCTGCGACCGCCCGGTGCGTCTCGTGCGGGGTAGCGATATCATAGGCATCCGTCTCGATCTCTCGCAGCAGGTCCGCCACGCTGGCGAACGTCCGGCCGATGCCGAACTCCCGCGCACGAGTCTCCCGCTTGCCCGGGTTCGGATCGCACAGGGCGACCACCTCCGCCTCTGGGACCATGCGCCAGGCCTTCAGGTGGAACTCCGAGGCAAACCCGCAACCCAAAAGCGCCACGCGCAATGCCTTCTGTCTCTGCATCATCCTCACCGGGGGTGGATCAGCCTTTGATGGCACCCGCTGTCATGCCTTTGACGAACCACTCGGAGAGGAACAGGTACATAACGAGAATGGGTAGCGTGGCGATCATGAGACCGGTGGCCAGCATCCCGATGTCCTGATACTGATCGCTGACCAGGAATTGGATGGCGAGAGGGAGCGTGCGGATTTCCTGACTGGTGATGAACACGACCGCGTACAGGAACTCGTTCCAGAAGTAAATGAAATCCAGAATGAAGGTCGTTGCCACCGCCGGGAGGGCTATAGGAAACATCACCCGCCAGAACATGGTCCAGTCGGTGCAGCCGTCAAGCCGGGCTGCCTCCTCCAGCTCCTGGGGGATCTGCGCAAAGAAGGCGCGCAAGAGATAGATGGTGATCGGCAACTCCGTCGCGACGTACACCAGGATGAGCCCGGGCAAGGTGTTGAAGAGCCTGTACTTGATCAGGATCTGGAACAGGGACAGGATCATGATTTGCGGCGGAAACATCACGGATAGAAAGATCATGAGAAACAGCGGTTCCCGCAATCGAAAGGCATAGCGCCTGCGGGCGAAGCCAAAGGCGGCCATGGCCCCGACGACGGTGATGAGGCACACCGCCACCACAGAGACAATGGCGCTGTTTCGGAAGTAGGTGGCGTACCCGAACTCCGTCCACGCCGTGTAGAACTTCCCCCAGTGGGCCGGAATCGGCAGGCCGTAATGGCTGCGGTAGATCTCGTCCGTCGTCCGCAAGGACATCACGGCGGTCCACAGGTATGGGCCGGCCGAGAAGGCCGTGTACGCCAATACCGGGAGCATCAGTATCGTCCTGGTGATCGTCACGCGCATGGTCAGAACTCCAGTGCCTCTCGTCGCTGCAGGAATCGCGTCAGGCCGTAGGAGAGGCCGAAGATGATGACGAACCAGATCACCGCGATGGCCGAGGGATACCCCAGGTCGAGCGTCCTCCACTCGAACGCCCGTTTGATCACGTAGGTCGCCACCGTCTCAGTCCCCCGCATGGGACCGCCACGAGTCATGACCCACACCAGGGCGAACTGCTTCATCTTCCCGATGAAGTCCAGGATGGCAAGGTTCACCAACGTCGGGCGAAGAAGCGGGATGATAATGTGGAACGTCCGTTGCCATCTGTCTGCCCCATCCACCCAGGCCGCCTCGATATACTCCTGGGGAATGGTGTGAAGCGCCGTCAGCAAGATCACCATGTGAAACCCGGTGAACATCCAGGTGGTCACCAGGATCAGGGCTGGCAGAGCCGTCACTGGGTTCGCCAACCAGGCCTGGGCGTACCGGCCCAGGCCGATGGCCCGTAGGACGAGGTTCGCCATGCCCCAATCGTAGTTGTACACCCACAACCAGATCACACCGACCACGGGGTAGGACATGAGGAGCGGTGTGAACCAGACCGTGCGGAAGAAGCGCGCGAAGGGGACCTTAGCGTGAAGCACCAAGGCGAGGGTCAAGGCCAGGGGCATATCAATGATGGGGGCAACGATACCCCAGGTGAGCGAGTTCCCCGCGGCCTTCCAGAACACTTCGTCGCTGCCCAGGATCTCTTTGAAGTGCTGCAAGCCGACGAACTGGTACGTCAGCCCGAGATCCTGCCGAAGGATGTGAAAGCTGTTGAAGAAGGTCACCAGCACCGGATAGATGATGAAGGCGAAATAGAAGAAGAGCGCCGGACACAGGAACATCGCGATCGAGCCCCAGGGACGTCGATGGCGGGGAGATCGGACCCCCTCGCGGATCACGGGCGCCGGCAGGGCTTGGCTTCCCTCCATCTGATCAGCGGGCAGACTAGGCACCGTCGCGCACCCTCAGGCGCAGCCGTCCAGCATTGCCCCCGACCCAACCGGGGGCCGGAGGGCGAGCATCTTGCTCCACGCCCTCCAGCCCCCGAAGTGGGTGCCTGGTAACCACCAATGGCTGATGACCCAGAGAAACCTACTTGAACTTCAGCCGGGCCGCCTCCAGCTTGTCCAAGGCTTCGTCTGCTCCGATCAGCTTGTTCGGCAGGCCCTGGTTGAGAATGGAGACCCAGACCTCCCACATTTCCGGCTTCATGTTCAGCTTGAAGGTCTGGACCGCGATGTCCTGCCACTTGGTGTTCCTGTTCACCTGGTGGAACATGTCAATGTACCACTTGATTGGGCTGTCGATCTTCGGCACGTCGGTCTTGATGCCGGTCTGGATGCCGGTCTTGCCCGCCCAGAGGTTCCCGATCTCTGGATCGGCGAAGGTATTCGCCACCTCCATGGCCAGTGCGAGGTTGGGACCCATGGCCGCCACGGCCAGGGAGCCCTGGTAGCCGATGTACTTCTGGTTCGCCCCCTTGCCGTCCTTCATCATCGGGTAGTTGAGCATTCCCAGCTCGAAATCCTTCGGCTGCCCGCCCTTCTCCGGGGGCACGAACGAGCGGCCCGTGTACCAGGAGCTGACGGGGAACATGCAGGCCTTCTGGTCGGTGTGGAAGTACCGGTGCGATTCGGCCAGCGTCATGCTGGTCATAGCCTTGGAGTAGGCCCCCATGTCAATCAACTCTCTGTAATACCGGAACACCTCGACCACGCGGGGATCTTTCCAGGATAGCTCCCCGCGGACCAGTTTCTTCACCTCATCGCCGCCTATCTTGCCGAGCAAGAGTTCGGACGGGATATACAGGGCGGGGTACTCGCGGTCCGACGTCCCGGTGGCGAAGGCCGCAACACCCGACTTGATGCACTTCCCCACCACGTCCTTGAACTGCTCCGCCGTGAAGACCCCGTTGGCCGGCACCGTGATCCCGAGCTGCTGGAACATCTTCTTGTTGTAGTACAGCTCGTCGGAAGCGGACTCCACCGCGATGGCCCATGGTGCCATCTTGCCGCCCGGGCCGGGCCGAGTCCAGAAGGCCTTGGCGCTCGGCTCCATGTTCTCCCAGCGGATGCCTGTGGACATGTCCGCGAGCCACCCGGCGGGGATGAACTCCGGCACGTCGGCCTCGTAGTAGAAGACGTCCGGGAAGCCGGAGCCGGCCGTGAAGGCCGCGCGGAGCACCGGGAACATGTTCGCCTTCTCGTAGAACGTGATCGTGACGGTGTTCCCGGGATGCTTGGCCTCGAAGCGCTTCTTGACCTCGAACAGCACGAGCTTCTTGTTGTCCTCGATGGCCCAGTGGGACCACCATTTCAGGTCCACCCCGTAGGCCGCGCTGTTCAGTGCCACCGACAAGACGCATACCGTCACAACAAGCCAACCGGTTCTCCTCCACATAGCACCCTCCTTTCTGTCCTCGTGCATCTCCCCGCGGGACCCTACCCTGGCATGGATATCTTGTCCCCTCCCTCAGGGACTCGAAGCCCGGATCACCAACTCCGGTGTCAAGAGGACCTTCCGCCGCTTTTTCGAGGTCTCTGCTTCCATCCGGTCGAACAAAACCTCGGCCGCCAGCTCGCCAACCTGCCGTAGTGGGATCCTGATGGTCGTGAGGGGAACGAGGTTGCACTCGGCGAAGGGGATGTCGTCGTAGCCCACGACGGCAATATCTTCGGGAACCCTGATCCCGCGAGCCAGGAGGCGCTGCACTAACCCCATCGCCATCCGATCTGTCATCGCGAAGATCGCCGTGGGACGGTCGGCGAGCGCCAAGATGGCATCCGCCGCCGCCATCCCGTCTTCGATCCACGTCGCTTTGGTACGGACGTCCCAGTGGGCCGGCACCGAGACGCCGGCCGAGGCCAGCGCCCGCCGGAAAGCGCGAAGGCGGTCCTGGAAGGAGGTGTCCACCGGCCCGTCGTGAGTGACCAAGCCAATACGGTGATGCCCCCGGCTGAGCAGATGTTGGGCCGCCATCCGTCCGCCCGCGGCGTTGTCAGCCGTCACATAGTCGCCGCCCTCCCAGCGCCGCGACATGACCACGACGGGAGTCCCGCCCGCTTGGGCGGCCGCCAGGTGGTCCACGCGCTTGGTGGCTGGCGCGACGAGGATCCCGCCGATCCGGAGCTGCTGGAACCGTTCCACGTACTGGCGCTCTCTTTGCTCCTCCCTCCCGGATTCGCCCACGATCACCAGAAAGCCACGCTTGGCGGCAATGGTCTCGACGGCGCTGACCATGGGCGCGAAGAACGGATTGGCCAGCTCGACGATGACCACGCCGACCGTCGAGGTGCGGTTGTAGACCAGGCCGCGGGCCAGGAGATTCGGCACGTACCCTAGTTCCGCGGCGGCGGCCAGAATCCGCTCGCGTGTCGTCTTGGCGACCACGTTGCCTCCGTGCAACGCGCGAGACACCGTGATCGGTGACACGCCGACCCGTCGTGCGACGTCCTCTAGCTTGACTGCCCCCTTCCTGTGGGACCTTGACAGCGCTGTCATGACAGCGCTGTCATACTTCCAGGCGCCCGAGGCTGTCAAGGAGTTTTTGTGGAAGTGAAGGCATCTGGGAGGGAGGGTCCTGCTTGTCGTTCGCCCGGGCGACGGAGCGATCCCGCGCTACTGAGTTCGTCCTCTCCGCCCGGAGATCCACGTCCGCCGCTTGGATCCCTCGAGAGCGATGATGGTATCCGCTATAGACCGAAGGGGTTGGCCGGATAGGCGTTGCTCTTCAGGATTCCCCCCTCTGGATACCCCTCCGGGAAACTTGGGGCGGAAGGGGAAGGTCCGGCCGGTGGCATTTGGAAAGGGGACGTTGCTTCTTTAGTCGCTTTGCTCTCGCAAGCCCTTTGGCAACGGTCGGTCGCGATCGGATGCCCTGGTCGGGTGGGAATCGCTGACTTCCACCGTGAACAGCAGGGCCGGTTGCGCCGGCTCCGCACATCCGGCTCAGGCTCCATGCAGGCGGCGTCAGGGGCAAATGGGCGAGGTCGCACTGCGAGGGACAATGAGAGGATGGCGTTACCGAGCCGCTGGGATCTGCCTTTTCAAGCGGGGTTGGACGCAGCCTCTGGAACCCGATCGCCCTTACTTCCCCACCCGCGCCTCTTCCAGCATCCGCTCGGCACGGACCGGGTTGAAGACGCCGCAGGTGCAGAACCTGGCGAGGCAGGTCGCGGCCTGTTTTGGCTGCCGACGTCCTTCCTTCACCAAATCAATCATCTTCTTGGCAAAATTGTGCGACACCATCCCGTGCCCACACATGGTGGACAACTCAAGGACATGGCGGTCTGGCAGAAGGTTCAGGTCGCCGTGGAACCCCAAGGAGTACCCCACACTGTGGCGCGTGATGCGGGCCCGCTTGCAGCAGACACGCGCCTCCTCCGTCAGGGAACTGATATTGATCGAGATCCCCAGATCGGCCTTCCGCAAATCGACCAGGAAAGCCTCCAGGTCCGCAGGCCGGCCGAAAACCGCCGCCGCTGTGGTGCAGGCGTCAATGCTCTTCACCACTTCCTCTGGGTCCACGGCATCCCTGCGATGCCAGTGGGCCAGAGGGGTGAGGTTCTGGGAGGCGCGATAAATTCCTCCCTTGAGCGCATTCCCGACGTTGATGGGGTGGTGCTTCAGGGCCAGGCGCAGGAACTCCTGGAGCTTCGGCGGGGCGTCCTGGTCATTGATTCCCCGGGCCGCCATGGCGAAGACGATGTAATCGTCCTGGAAGGTTTCCGGGGCGCCGAATCGGTGTAACGTATTGGTCATGGCACTCATCTCCTCTTCGCCCCACAGGGGTCTTGTCAGGCGGTGGCGCTGGCCGGCCGCCGCCCCAGGCCCAGGTTGGTCTTGCCGCGGTAGACGGCGTAGCCCTCGTGCTTGAGCAAGGGCTCCAGCAGGTTATCTCCCTGGGCATCGCAGCGCGTCGCTACCCCGATGGAGACTATGGTGTCCAAGGTCGGGGCTACCTCCTCGACAACCCGGAGGACCTGGGCCGTGTGCTCCAGCGTGGTCTTCAACTCCAGGATGGCGGAGAGGACCTTCTCGTTGAGGATGGCCTCCCGAATCGCCCCCGTGGCGGGATCGCTCATGAGGGTGAAGACCGGATTCTTCTTTTCGAAGGTGATCGGCAGGGGGGCGAGGGCCATGGTCATCTTCTGGATGTCCCGGAAGCGCACACCGACCCCGGGGCGGCCGAACTCGATGGTGAAGCCGGCCTCGCCCTCGTTCACGCGGCCGGTCACGTCGTTGGTCTTCACTTCTTCCGTGCCCCGGCCGTGCACCCCCGTGGACTCGTGGGGCACCAGGGGATCGCTGAAGGCCCGCCGGACGATCCGGGGCCAGGTGAGTTGCTGCTCAGTGAGGGCGTCCGTGGGACAGACGTCCGGCTCGGGGTCGAAGCGGATGCGGAGAAGCTTCAGGAACCCCCGGATGGTGCGGACCAGCGTGGGGTTCAGGTGCTCCTTGCTCATTCCGCGATAGCAGGCGAAGCACTCCACGCATTCGTCCTCGTTCACCGTCGCCCGATTCATCGCCGGGTCGATGTAGATGGCCCCCATCGGGCAGATGGGAACGCAGTTACTGCACGCCACGCACTTCCGTTGATCAACCTGCATGTGGCCCTCTCCTTCTCTCGTCCTTCAACCCGTGATGAGCACGTCGCCTGCTCTGCCACCAGAATGTGAGGAACGAGAACCTCCTCCGCTTCGCTCCGCCACCGTCATTGGCTGGACAGATACTCGAGTGCCGCCGCTACCCCTCCGGTCTTGAAGGGGACGCCGGCCATGGCCAGGCCCATCTCGACCCCGCCCAA
>Ga0181533_1001215_pt1 | contig 33396 bp, 28 predicted proteins | sample PEATcosm2014_Bin_45_FD_119772 | JGI IMG/M metagenome (GOLD analysis project Ga0181533, IMG submission 119772) | Peatland microbial communities from MTU Mesocosm Facility, Houghton, MI, USA - PEATcosm2014_Bin11_60_metaG | ecosystem: Environmental > Terrestrial > Soil > Wetlands > Peat | place...
AGCCCGCGCGAGCTGATCTTGCGCATAAAGAAAATCCTTCAACGCAGCCAGATTGCCACCGAAGAACCGACCATCCTCAAATTCGGCGAGTTGGTCATCGACGCGCCCCGCCACCTGGTGAGTTGGCACGCCAAGCAGATCGATCTGACCGCCACCGAATTCAAGCTCCTCACCATCCTGGCCCAGCGGCGCGGACGCGTCCAATCGCGCGAGCAGCTCCTGCGGGACGTCTGGGATTACAACAGCCTGGTTGACACCCGGACCGTGGATACGCACATGCGGCGCCTGCGGGAAAAGCTCGGCCCCGCCGCCAGGCTCCTGGATACTGTGCGGGGCGTCGGCTACCGGTTCACGGAGGCTTGAGCAAGTGTGGCTTTCCGCACTGCTTCTCCTGGCCTTGGCCGCCCTGGCCGTCCTGCATCTGGCGCGCCAGGCGCAATGGGCCCGGGAACGGGAGGCGGCCCGGACAGAAATGGAACGGCTCAAAGAAGAGCACCAGGGCGCCCTCAACCAGCTTCAGATGCGGCAGGAGGCCCTGTTCGACAGCATGGTCGAGGGATTGGTGGTGCTGGACGAGCACGGCCGAATCCTGCTGGCCAACCGGGCGTTCATGGACCTCTTCGGTTTGACCGGCGAGGTCCGTTCCCGCACTCTCCTGGAGGCCCTGCGCCTGCATGAACTGGCCGAGCTGGTGGATTTGTTGGGGACGCAAAAGCAGGTCCTCGGCGGGCAAATCCGGCTCTCACGCCCGACCGAGCGTTGGCTGGGGGTCAACGGGGCCGCCATCCTCAACCGCCTTGGCCGGCGCCAGGGCACGGTCCTGGTCCTGCACGATTTGACCCGCCTCAAGCAACTGGAGAACACACGCAAAGACTTCGTGGCCAACGTCAGCCACGAACTCCGCACCCCCCTCTCCCTCATCCAGGGTTACATCGAAACCCTCCTGGACGGCGCCAAGGACAATCCGGATGTCGCCGTCAAATTCCTCCGCAGCATCGAGCGCAACACCGAACGGCTGCGATTGCTCATCGAGGACTTGCTCGTGATTTCCGAATTGGAATCCGGGCGCGTCAAACCCGACCTTCAGCCCGTGCCGCTTCGTTCCGTGGTCCAGAAGGTCCTCGATGACTTCCGGGCGCGCGCAGAGGCCGGGAACCTGCGCCTCTCCAACGAGGCCCCGGACCTTGCCGTGCGCGCCGACCCCAGCCGGCTGGAGCAGGTCCTGAGCAACCTCATTGACAATGCCATCAAGTACGGCCGCGTTGACGGACAGGTCATCGTCGGCGGATGCCTGGCAGCGGGCGGGCAAGTCGAGATCTCGGTGCGGGACGATGGTCCCGGCCTTCCGCCCGAGTCCCTGGAACGTCTGTTCGAGCGGTTCTATCGCGTTGACAAAGCCCGTTCGCGCGAACAGGGCGGCACCGGGCTCGGCCTGGCTATCGTCAAGCACATCGTCCAGAGCCACGGCGGGCGCGTCTGGGCCCAAAGCCGGCTGGGCCACGGCGCCACGTTTTTCTTCACCCTCCCATTGGATGCAGCGGGCGTCCAGCCGCCCTCAAGGGTGCCCGCCTAACACGGATGTTTTGCGGGCCAGCCCCCAATCTCATTAACCGCCGAGTACGTCACCGTATTTACGCCTGGCAGTATTAGGGCGGTGGAAATAAATAAAGGTGGCAACCTGCCTTGCTCTTTTGCCGCCCAGCTCCGTTGTTCGCAGGTGCGCCCTTGCTGCGCGGTCTCCCTGGGCCGCTGGAAGATCGCTTGCGGTCCGCCTCGAGGTGAAAGCCTGTGGCTGACGCCCCACAAGAGCACACACGGAAGGCTAAGGTGGCTCGAAATCAACCGCCCACCGTCGCTTGCGAAGCAGGGGGCGTCGTTGGGTTCGGGGCACCAGCCAATTTCAACCCGTGCTGAACGAAAGCTGTGAAATCCGATTGATTGGCCGTTGCTACTTCAGCCTGGATTAAAATCGCCGTCGCGGCGATCAGGCAGTCGAATCGAGAGCCGCGTCGACGGCCGGTCCTGTTGAACAAGTCGGCCGCCAGTACCGCCTCCCGCTGGCCAAAGGGCACAATCCGCGACTGAAGGACCGCTTCGGCCCGGCTGACTTCGAGTGGCGTCACTGGGCCATTGAGAAATTCCGTCCACGCGATGGCGCTGGCCGCGAGGGTTTGTCCGGCAGCCAGCCATCCATCCACCTCACCTGCCTGCGGAGAGCCCCTAACCAGCAATCCGATGAGGTAATTCGTGTCGAGGTGGATCATGTCGGACGCCGGCTCTCAACCGCCAGCCGTTCCTGGCGCAATTGGCGCAGATACGCTTCCGCTTGCTGCGGCGTCAGCCGGGCGTCCTCCTGCAACCGCCGCAGAGCCTCGCGCGGCGTCAAGCTCTCATCGAACGCGGTTTGGGTCGCTTGGGCAGGCCGCAATTCGACGACTCCGCTCCCTTTGCGGATTTGGATTTGCTCGCCCGCCAGGGCCAGTTCGACTAGGCGCCCCAGCCCGGGCGTGGCTTGTTCCACGGTCAATGTCTTCATGCCACGAAATCTACGCTAATTGCGAGTGTTCGCCAAGAACCCATTCACGGCAAGCCGGAGGAAGTCGTATATCGCCCTTGGATACGACGTGGCACGGCCCGGTGACGCCCAACGGAGCCATGTGGCAGCGAGGGTTCGAGCGGGCCTCAGACCAAGCCAGCAGCCGGCTCCCGTGCGCCTTGCCGTAATTCTTTCGGCAGGCGTGTCGGCCCGCCGCAACACCGAAGGCCACGAGCTTTCGGATCGCTTTCGCTCTTACCGGCGCTTACATTGGTTGCAATGAAGACGACGCCACTCACGATCCGTGGATGCCGTGACGGCGTGCATCAGGCGCTTAAGGCCAAAGCGCGTGCAAACCGCCGCTCCCTGAGCAAGGAGGTATTGACGGTGTTGGAACGTGAGGCCGAAGAGCCGCCCGCGCTCAAGGGCGCCGAGATCGCCAAACGGATGCGCAAAGCCCGGAAGCTCATGACTCAAACAGAGCACCGGGAATTTGCCGAAGACATCGAACGCGGCGTTTGGCTAAGGCTCAATCCGCGCTCATCAGGTGCAGCAGCGAACTGCGAATCGTGAGCGCCAGCAGGTCGTTGATCGCGTCCAGGACGATGAATTTGCGCACCCGGCCCCAGATTTCGGTTTCATAAGCCGCGCCGATGTGCAGCAGCAGGGAGTCGAGCATTTCGCGGGTATCCTCGCGGGCCAGGATGCGCTCGAAACCGCTTCTGATCGCGGGCAGAGATACCCCCGCAATGTTCGTATGCTCGAGGGCCCCCTCAAAGGCCAGCCGAAGAATGACTCGCATTTCTTCCGAGGAAAGCCCGGCCTCCCCCGGGGCAGTTCGGTGGGTCGCCCCTTTGGAGAGCAGGAGGTAGAGCGCCCGGAAACGAATCCGCCTTTGGGGCGGCGGCTCAAGCCAAGGCTCCGGACGCAACACCCGGAGCACAAGCGAGGCCGGGTCGGACGTCTGGCTCAGACGCCCCTCGAGCGGCGTCCCCACGATGCGCTCGTCTTCCCACCACCCCGGAATCTCCTCGAGCGACCGGCGGGCTTCCCGCGCCATCCGCCGGTCGAAGTCGCGCACCAGCCGCAGTTCTTTATGGAGGTAACTGTAGCTGAGCGGGGCAAGCACGGCTTTGCGCAAACGCAGCGGCAGCGGCACCAAGTCCGGAACCACCAGCCGCACCTCCAGCTTGCCGCCGTGATGCTCGAGGGCGGCGCGCATGCACAGCTCCCAGCATCCCTCGATCTTGGGCAGCTTCTCATGCAGGTTCATGCCCGCCAGCAGTGAGACCGCCGCAGTGTGCGTCACCTCCCGAGTCAGCAGCGGCGTCAACCCGTGACGGCTCGCAAGACCGTAGAGAAAGTCATAGGGAGTCACGTTGCTTTGGACCGTCCTGGCCGAGTACCACTCGGAGAACTCATTGAGCGCGCACTGCCAAAGCACCTGCTCCTCCTGCCGGCATATCGAGCCTAGGCCGCTCTCATAGAGCGCGTAGGCATACGCGCTCCTGAGCAGCGCCCGGCCCCGCGGCCCTTTCCATTTTCCGTATTCCTGCTCCAACTCCCACGGCTTGAGCTGGCCGGAGTCCCAGCCAAAATACTCCGGCGCCACCCGGTGCAATGCTGTGAAAGCCGACACTCCCAACCTTGAGAGAATCTGCGGGGAAACCTCGTCAAACAGCGCCGCCCAGCCACGAAAGCTTCGGGCCGTTTCGTACTCCAGTTCGCAGTTCTCCGTGAAAAGCTGCGGTTCGGCCACCCGCACTTGCTCCATGACCAGCCGCGCGATTTGATCCAGCCCTTCCCAAATCGCCTGGCCGCGATCATGACATATCCGCCGGGGCCAGGCGGACACCCTTCCGAGAACTTCCGCCGGCAGGTTCCCGCGCCCGATTTGCCCGATGCAGCGCGTCAGCACCGCCCGCCAATCGAGCAGCCCGCTCTCGCGCAGCAGCGAGTGGGGAACCCGCACCCCGAGAGAAAGAAAGGCGTCCTCCCAATCCGTCCGTCCGAAGGCGCCGATGTTCCAGCGCGCCACGCCCTCCTGGATGGTCACCAGCCGCAGCTCGTACTTGATCTTCCACAGCGCCGCCACAATCAGCAATTCGGCCGCGCGCTCGTCGCTCAGTTCCTGCCTCAGCGTCAGCTTCCAGGGCCGCACCGGCGGGTCTTCCCCGCGCGTGATGCCCGCAAAAGCGACCTCGGCGACGACGCTCGAACGGACCAGGCGAAAGCCCACGCTCCGGAGCAGATGGCGCAAATCCGCGTTCTCAATGTCCGCGCACGTGCGCAACCCGAATTTCTCGCAGAGCAAATAACGCAGATATACCGGCGCGCGCCGCTCGAAAATGGACTGCTCCCGCGCAGAGAGCGAGGCCAGCGCCCTGGGCGGGGCGCTGTGGCATAGCGGACAGAGCAGGGCTTTGGGGTAGGAACCAAGAAACCCTTCCACGCCCGGCCGCACAGAGTGCCACGCCGTCAGTACCAATAGCGCGTCGTAGTCCGCAGCCTCTTGCACGTCTCCCACCCCGCCCAGCGAGCTTGCAATCCGAAACACTCTCTCAAAATGGGGCATCTCAGAATGCTGGGCGTTGGGGTCGGTTACGGACAGGTAGCGGTATTGCGCCTCCGCCGCCGGAAAGTGTCCCGCTATCACTCGCGCTTTCTCCAGCAATAACGCGTCGAACTCCGGCAACGGGATGCGCGCTCGCGCCTCCGCCGGGTTGGGGGACAGCGATGAAGGAACCGGCCAACCATAAGGGCCCCGGAGCACGTCCCCAGCCACCCGCGGCAAGCCCCGCTCCATCGGCGCGACCGATGCCGGCGGAACGCCGCCTTCAGGCGGCAGCGACCGAACCGGCGGCAAGGTCCGCCCCGCCGGCGCCACCGATGCCCAAGTCGGACGCCCTTCGCCTTCAGCGGACGGCGGCTCCGGGTCCTGACGCTTCGCTTCCAGTTCTATTTGCACAGACTTGGTCAACACAGCCTTAACAAGCCTGGACCAGTTGTACCACCAATCATCCCCCATTTCAATCCCTGATTGCTGCTTTGCGCCTTTGGCTTTCGGGTTTAGTATGGGAGACAAAACCGCCGTGCCCAACCAATTCCAATTCGCTTTCAAGATGAGACCAATTCGCTTGTCCTTTGGGCCTCTGGTGTCGTTGCTCGCTCGTTACGTATCGCTGCGGATATGCGCCTCGCTCGCGCCTCGCCAGAGGCCCAAAATCCTGCGCGCCTTGGTCTCATCTTGAAAGTGAATTGGAATGAGTGACATGCATACCCTCATGAACTCCGCTGAAAATGGCCCCTCCCCGCGCTTGCTGCGCCTCTTGTTCGCCCTCTGCCTCTCCGGGACGCTCTGCGGCTGCCGCCCCTCGGCGGGTGAAGCGCCCCAGAAAGCGCCGGCGCCCGTCACGGTGCAAACCGTGACGCCCGAGTACGGTGAGATCACCCGCAGCGTCACGCTGCCCACCTTCCGCATCCTAGCCCTCCAGGAGGCCACCCTCTACGCCAAAGTCTCCGGCTATTTGAAGACCATTGCAGTGGACAAAGGCGATGCTGTCCAGGCGGGCCAGTTGCTCGCCCAAATCGAAGTCCCCGAGCTCCTGGCCGACGAGGCCCAATACCTGGCCGATTCGGAGGTAGCGCGCACCAACTATGGCCGGATGGCCCAAGCGCGCCAAAAGGCCCCGGATCTCGTGGTGCCCGAAACGGTGGATGACCTGCGCGGCCTATGGGAGGTCGCCCAGGCCAAACTCCAGAGGACCCGCACACTGCTGCAGTATTCGCAGATTGTGGCCCCCTTCTCCGGCATGATCACCGCGCGGTTCGTGGACGCGGGCGCCTTCATTCCAGCCGCCACTGCCGGCAGCACTCCCCAAACCGCTGCCATCGTCACGCTCATGGACTATAGCCGGGTCCGCGTGCAGGTGTTCGTCCCCGAACTGGAGGTGCCGTTTATCACCAACGGCGTGCCCGCCCAGGTGACGGTCGAGGAACTGCGCGGGCGGACCTTCCCGGGCACTGTCACTCGTTTCGCCCACGCCCTCGACCCGGCCACCAAAACCATGCTCACCGAAATCGAAATGGCCAACCCCGACGGCGCGTTGCGGCCCGGCGCTTATGCCAGCGTGCAATTGCAAGTCGAACGTAAGCAGCGCGCCCTCCTGGTGCCCGTCCAAGCCCTGCTCATCGAAAAGTCCGGCCCTTCCGTCTTCACTGTGGCCGGCGCCAAAGCCAAGAAGACGCCGGTGCAAACCGGCTTCAACGACGGTGCCCATGTCGAAATCACCGGCGGCCTCAGCCCCGGGCAACCCGTCATCCTGCTCGGCAAACAGGCCCTCAACGACGCTCAACCCGTCAATCTGGCCAATACCCTAAAATGAACATTCCTTTCTTTTCAGTCTCCCGGATGGCCTGGGCTGCTCTGCCGCCGCCCCTCCCCTGGCTGTTTCACGCGCTCAGGCGGCTTGCCCACCCGCGGGCTCGGGAAGGCTCCGCCAGGAGCGCCATGTTTATAGTCGAAGCGTCCGGAGAACCTCAAGCTCCGCCAGGAGCGGCATGTCGCGCCGACCCAGCAACCTCCACGCGTATGCCGCTCCTGACGGAGCTTGAGAAGGGCTCGGCTGGCCGGCGTATCTACAAACATGGCGCTCCTAACGGAGCTTTCGCCGCAGCGGCCCTCATCGCCGCCTCAGCCGCCGCGGCGTCGGGCCCGGCCACGACCTTTCTCGCGCGCGATCAGGTCCTGGGGCCGGCGGGCGCCGCAGCCGCCGCGGCCCCGGGCCCGGCCACAGCGCCGCCCGAACTTGCAGTGGCCGCATCCACTAACTCGGTTTATCCCATCGACCTGCCGACGGCCCTTGAGTTGGCCGGTGCTCGGAACCTGGACATCCAAATCGCCCGTCAGCGTCTCGAGGAAGCCCAAGCCAACCGCCAGAGCGCCTTGGAACAGTTCTTCCCCTGGCTCAGCCCCGGCATCGCCTATCACCGCCGCGACGGAGAGGCCCAGGCCGTGCCGGCCGGGATCATTTCCGACACTCATTTCCAGGCATACAATCCCGGGGCCGCTCTGGCCGCCCAAGTCACCTTGGGCGAAGCGATCTACAATTCATTGGCAGCCAGGCAACTGGTTCGAGCCTCGGACCAGGCCCTCGAGGCCCAACGGCTGGACTCCACCTTGAGCGCCGCTCAAGGCTACTTCGACCTCGCCAAGGCCAAGGCGCTGGTCGAAGTCGTCGAGCAGGCGCTTGAGATTTCAAGGGATTACCAACAGCAATTACATGCGGCGGTGGCCTCCGGCATTGCTTTCAAGGGGGATGAACTGCGCGTCCAATCCCAAACCGGGCACTATGAAGTTGTCCTCCAGCAGGCCATCGAACGGCAACGCGTCGCGGCAGCAGACCTGGCCCGGGTCTTGCACCTGGATGCGAGAGTCGAGCTGGTTCCGCGCCAGGGCGAATTGGCGCCCCTCACCCTTTTCGAGGCCCAGGTTTCCATGGATGCCCTGGTCGTGCGGGCGCTGGGGTCGCGCCCCGAACTCAAGCAGAGGCAGGCCGCGCTCTTGGCAGCCCGCGCCGCCAGGAATGGCGCGGCCTACGGCCCGTTGATCCCCTCCCTGGGGGCGCAGGTCTTCGGCGGCGGCCTGGGCGGCGGCCCCGATAACGGCCCCGCCAACTTCGGCCCGGAAGGGGACTACACCCTCGGACTGAACTGGCGCATCGGCCCGGGCGGACTCTTTGATTCGGGCCGCATCAACGCCAGCAAAGCCCGGTTGGCTGCCGCCAAACTCGACCAATCCAAGCTCGAGGACAGCATCACCTCCGAAGTCGTCTCCGCCGTGGCTCGAGTCCGCTCCACCTCCGCTCAAATCGAACTGGCCCGCCAGAACCTCGACATCGCCGCGGAAGCCTTGCGCCTGACCCGCCAACGCAAACAATACGGCGTCGGCGCCGTCCTGGAGGACATCCAGGCCGAGCAAGGCCTCACCCAGGCCCGCTCCGATTATGTCAACGCCTTGGCCGAGCACAACAAGGCCCAGTACGCCTTGAGCCGCGCCGTTGGGGAGCCCTGAAAACTTCGGCAGAATCAACTGATGCTCAACTCCCCACCGCCTCGTTGCACGCCGGGTGCCACAGTTGGATCAGGTCGTGTTCCTCAGAGCAGCGCGCCGCCTGGCCGGTGGTCGAAAGATGAACGTGGATATGCGTCGCGCCCTGGGCCATGGCGTCCTGTAAGTTGACGTGACCCTCCAATCGCTGCTTCAGGGCGCGGGTCTGTGCGATATAGACTGGCACCCAGGTTCCGTCCTCGGATTGTTTGGCATAGATATAGTTGGCCGGCACCGGCTCGAACGTCGCGTCGATGGGGTGGATCTCGTAGGGGTATTGGTTTCCTGACTGCCCAGGCCAGTCGATGAACGGCAAGGGCGCGATGTCAGTCTGTTGGTTGCGGTGAAACAAGTGGCTTAGGAGGCTCATAATCGGCTGCTGTGGGTTCGCAGCGAAGACCACTCGCCGGGCGTGGCGAGGTGGAGGTCGGTTTAATAATCGCCGCCAACCACGTTCCAGCCGCCCGGGCCAGAAAACATTTCCGCTCGGCTGTTGAATCTTGTCGCCTTCTTCTCTCAGATTCGCGCCTCTTTGTCAAGCACATTCGTAGAGCAATCGCCGGCGCTGTTTGACTTCCACCGGCCGGACAGATACGCTAGTGGCGGCTGATGGATTTACACACATGATTCAAAGCGTCGAGAAATTGCTCATCCTGCAGGAGCGCGACCTCCGCATAGGGCACGCGGAGCGGGAGTTGGCCAACATCGAGCCGCAGCAGCAAACGTTGCGCGCCGGGGCTGCTGCCGCGCAGGCGGAGTTGGACCAGGCCAAAGGGCGGCTCCGGCAGGTTGAAACCTCGCGCGACGCCCTGGAACTGGAGGTCAAAGCCAAGAAGGAACTTATCGCCAAGTACTCCCTGCAGCAGTTTCAGACACGCAAGAACGAGGAGTATCGCGCCCTGGCCCATGAAATCGAGCTTTGCAAGGGGGCCATTTTCAAGATCGAGGACCAGGAGATTGAGTTGATGGAACAGGCCGAGGCGACGCAGAAGGAGATCGTGCGCGCCACGCGGGCGGTCGAGGAAACGGGCAAGCGGGTGGCAGAGCAACTGGCCCAACTTGGCGCCCGCGAACAGGGGTTGAAAGAAGAACTGGCCACCCTTCAAGCCAGCCGCAAGGAACTGGCGGCCGCCGTGGGAGAAAGCGCCCTCATGCGTTACGAGCGCTTGGTCCGCAGCAAAGGCGACAAAGTGGTGGTGGGCGTCGAGCACGGCGTTTGCGGGGGATGCCACATGCGCTTGCCTCCCCAACTGCTCGTCGAGTGCCAGGCCGAGAAGGGCATCGTGACCTGCAGCAACTGCGGGCGCATCGTCTATTACACCGCCGACATGGATTTGGCGATCGTGGATTGACCCTGGACGACAGACCGTGAGAGGGGCGAGTGTCGAGTGTCGAGGGAATCAAGTGCCGCACCGGGTGCGATCAAAAGTGTCGGGCATGCATACCGGGAGCCTTGTCCCGGAGGGACATCCGACAATAGCCCGGCGTTTCAACGCCGGGGAGGTGAGAAAAGAGATTCTCGTCCCGGAGGGACGATTGAGAAGACCCCTTGCCCTCAGCCGTCCCTTCGGGACGGATCCACGTTTCCGGTCCGCTCACCCGGCGTTGAAACGCCGGGCTATTCTCGGGAGCCCCTTCGGGGCAAAGAGGCGCCGTGAGCTGACCGACGCTTTTAATTGCACCCTGCCGCCCCTCGGCACTCGCCCCTCGACACGCGGCTTTTCGAGGGTATATTCCCCTTGATTTTGGAAGGGCGGAGGATCGCTTCCGGCGCGAGCCGGGGGAGGAAAGTCCGAGCACCATAGGGCGCGATGCCGCGTAACCCGCAGGCGCCTTCGCAAGAAGGCTGCGCTGGGGGGTACACGCGGGCGCTGATGCCGTGAGGCGCCAGCGACGGAAAGTGCCACAGAAAACATACCGCCCAGCCCTTCCTGAAGCCGTCGGCAGAGCAGAGTGGGAATGTGGAGCGCGAGCCTGTGCTCGCGCGAGTTTGGGTTCTTCCATGCCGATGGCCTCGGGAGGGGTTGGGTAAGGGTGAAAAGGCGGGGTAAGAGCCCACCGCTCCTCGCGCAAGCGCGGAGGCACGGAAAACCCCATCGGGTGCAAGGCCAAATAGGGGATAGTGGAGCGGCCCGCTCCAGCCCCGCTCTATTCAGGACTCAAGAATGGAGTTCTGGAAAGAGCGGGGCAAGTCCCGGGTATCGGCTGCTGAGACAAATGATCCTCTCCTCTGCCCTTTCGAGGGCGGGGCAGACAGAACTCGGCTTACAGCCCTTCCAGAATCAGGGGGCGAGGGGCGAGTGAGGGAAGCTGCCCCTCGACCCTCCCTTCCTCAGAAGCTCGCGCCTACCGCTGCCGGCGGGCCGAGGTTGCCGTTGCGATCCACGGCGGAGACGGCCACGACTTCCGGGACTGCGCCATGCCAGGCGCGGCTTGTGGCGTTCCCGGGCAGGATTTCAGTTTTCCACCGGCCGGCGGCGCGGGTTTGAAGCACCCAGTGCGAGGCCGGCTCGAGCCTGCCGGTGCTCCAATTCACTTCAAGACGGTCCGGGGCCTTGAGGGGAGCTGCAGCCAGTGTTGGTTTTGCCGGCCGGGTGCGTCCGAGCCAAGGTGATGCCGGCACCAGGGCCGGCTGGGCATAGACGGAACGCTCGAGGGCGTCAGCCAGGGTGCTCTTTGGCATGAGGCTCTTCAAGCTCCAGTGGACGTGGCCCGCGACGCCGGGTTGGCTGCGCGCAAGGCGGATTTGGTTGAGGATCTCCTCCGGCTTCCAGCGGCGCTCGACGTTGCTTGAATTCATGCCCGGAGCCAGGAGCCGGGCTTTTGGGTTCTGCTGGACCCACCACTCGAGCAGGACGGCGAAGCTTTGCTGGGGCGACTCGATGGCCCAGTAAAGCTGCGGCGCAAAGTAATCTACCCAGCCCCGGGCCAGCCACTTGCGCGAGTCGGCATAGAGCTTGCCGTAGGCGTCGAGGCCCTCGATTTGGGCGGGATAACCCGGACGCCAGATGCCAAAGGGGCTGATGCCGAATTTGACCCAGCGTTTCTCCGCTTTGATTGAGTCATACACCCGCTGTATGAACCCATCCACATTTTCGCGCCGCCAGTCCTCGCGGGTCAGTTTCTGCTTCGCTCCAAAACGCCGCCAGGTTTGTTCATCGGGGAAATCCAGTTCTTTGCCCGACGCATCCTGTTCGGCGTAGGGGTAGAAATAGTCGTCGAAATGCACGCCATCGATGTCATAACGTTTCACCACGTCCAGAATGACTTTGAGCGAATGGTCCTGCGCCTCTTTCTCTCCTGGATCCAGCCAGAGGTATCGGCCGTATTGGCGCACGATCTGTGGCCGGGTCTTGCTGATGTGTGAAGGGGCAGCGGGAGATTTGCCGGAGATATGCCGGGCGCGGTAGGGGTTAAACCACGCATGCAATTCCAGACCCCGTTTGTGCGCCTCCTCGACCGCAAAGGCCAGCGGGTCATAGTAAGGCTCCGGCGGCTTGCCCATTGCGCCGGTGAGGTATTCCGACCACGGCTCCAATTTCGAGGCATAGAGCGCGTCGCAGGCGGGCCGGACCTGGAAGATGACCACGTTGAGCTTGAGTTGGGCCGCGCGGTCCAGGATGGCCAGCAACTCGGCCTGCTGCTCGGCCGTCGTCAAGTCCTTTTTCGACGGCCAATCAATGTTTCCCACCGTTGCCACCCAGACGGCGCGAAACTCGCGCAGCGGTTTGGGCGGGTTGGCCGCGCAAGGCCTGTAATTGGCGGCCCAGAGTGCCGGAGCCGAGGAGACCGCGAGAATAGCCAGGCCCGCCAGCAAACTCCGAAGGCCATGTTTCCTTGTTCGCACCGCGGCATGATAGCCAATTGTCTTGCCTCGAACAACCGTTTTTCCTGAGACGAACTCTGGAAGGTAAAGGACGAATTGGCGGCCGAGGCTGGTTACGACGTGGACCGTTTTCTCGAGAACTTGCGGCAGTGGGACGCCGAACACCCGCACCCAGGCCGCGTGATCCACACTGCCGACGAACTCCGCCAACTGGTCGCCGAAGAGGAGCGCAAACGAGCGGAGGCTCCGGCCCTGGCTCTCAAAGACGAACCGCCGCGCCAGAATTGAGAGCATTGTGCCAAATTGATTCATGAAAAAAACCACTGCCATCGAGGTGCTCGAAAATTACCGGGTTCGGCTCCGTTTTGAGAACAGGGCAGAGGGCGAGGTTGACTTCTCGGTTCACGTTGGGAAGGACGTGTTTGCGCCTTGGACCGACCACGGCCTTTCCCGGAAGGCCAGCGTTGGTGAGCATGGGCGCATGCTGACCTGGCCGGGCGGGTTGGACTTGTGCGCCGACGCGCTATGGCTGGAGGTCACGGATAAAAAACCGGAGGATCTCCTCGCCAACCTTCGGCACGAACGTCGCGCGGGCCGACCTGCCGAAACTTGCCCCTTTTTACGACGAACAAATGTTAATCATTTCCTTACCACAGGGATGTAGAAATCTTCTTTTTTTAGATTGCACCTTTTTGCTGCAGCCTTGCTATAAGCAAGTCTCCCCGCATTCTGATTTCGTGAATCTGAACCAAAGGTGAATTTCAAGCCCTGATCTTTAGCCATCCGGATAAATGTTTCATGCGGCGTATGGGCCATATCGTTTATCTCAAGGGCGATATTTCTCCTTTTCGCGGCCGAAATTATCTGCTGCATACGTTCCTGGGTCCATAGGGAATAGTAATCACGGGCTATACAAACCGGAAGAAAGAGCGGCCAGCCAAAAATGTTGATCGGCTGGTGGTTGAGTATCTCCATCGCATAAGCCATGTAACGCTTCATAAACTCCTCAGTGTCTTCCACATACGTATCGAATTGCCATATTAACAAGGTTTCTCCATTCCCCATTGGAACTCTCTGAGGGTCCATTAGCACGTAATCTATTTGGGACAAAAGGTCCGGAGAAAAGCGTTTAGACCATCCCAAATCGATTGGTTGCAAACCAACATAAACCGGATATTTTCGGAGTTTATCGATATATTCTCTTAAGTCGGCATCATTCTTAATGGCCCATTCTGCAGGATGTTCCAAAATTCCGAATTTGACATTCCTGGTTTTGGCAATTTCCATCATCCTGTCTATTGTATAATTATTTGTAAGATGGACATGCAGATCCATCAGGGGGAAATCGTATTCCTCCGGAGTTTTTGCATTGCCTAATAGAGGCGATACGAGCATCATTCCGCCGGCCAGCCCGGCATTTTTAATAAAAGTACGACGTTCCATTTTGTTTTGAGGTTAATTGATATAACCGGCCACGCAACAACACCGCCCCGAAGCCGGCAAACCCTCACGGCCCGCCGCCGGCTCCTGCTCGGTGGTCGCCGGAGTTCACCACAAATCCAGGAAGGTGTCGAGGAAATGTTTTTCGCCGGCGGAAGCAGCAAGGAGCTCAGGGAAAAATGCCGGAGCTCACGGAGGGCAGACTCGGCGGAAAGCACTCCGGGCAATTGCGCCAGGGGACCGGCGGGGCCAAGGCCGAGCGAAGCATGGCCGAGGAATTACGGCGGCAGGGGCGAACGGAGGGGGACTTGCAGCCCCGGCGCAAGCGCGATCCGGACAAGCTGGCCATCGCGGCCCGGTTGTTTGAGGTCGGGCTGCGGCGGGTTACTGTCCTGGGGTGCCGGTCAGTGTGAACTTCGTCGCTTCGGTGACGTAATTGGTTGTGCCGGCATACTGCCGAGTCAGGGTCGAGCCTGAGCCTTGCCAGCCGGCGATGGCGTACCAGCCAGCGTAGGGTGCGGCAGTGGTTCTGTCATAGAAGTGGGTCATGTACCACGCCGCGGCAAACCAAGTGGTGGTCTCGGACGGGCTGGGGTTACCGTCAGGATCCGGCGGCAACTGGACGGTTTCCTGCGGTTGGCCGACGTTGACCATCACCACCAGGTTGTCGGTGGTGAGGTTCGGTTGCGCCGGAATGGCGGCCTGAAACTGGCCCCCTACAGAGCTGATCACCGTCCAGCCCTGGAAAGCAACAAAATACCCGTAGGTCTCCTGCGTCTGGCCCTGATAAGTGTAGGTGAACGGAGCGCTCGACCCGCCTTTGACCAGTTGGAGCGCCGCGCCGCTGGCCAGGATTCTACCGTCGGGATGGTCTGGATCGCCGTTGGACCCTTTGAGTTCCGAGTCAAAATCAAGGGTCAACTGGGGCCCTTTGTAGTAAAAGACCGTGAGCAAGGTTTGTACGGAGGCGGCGTCCGGATTGCAGGCCCGCAAGATGGCCTCGAGTTTTGGCCATTTGGGCACCACGTTCTGCACCTTCACCGTGACAAAACCAATCGCCGCCTTGGGAGAGCTCATGGCCTGGAACACTGGCGGAACGGTTTCATCAAACGCCTCGAAGGTCGCCTGCGCCTGGCCCCCGCGGGTCAGCGTGTCCTGCTGGCTTAACAGGCCGTACTGCGGCAGTTCGTCGGTGATGTCCCAGGCAACAGTCACGTTGTCCTGTGGGCCGTTCTGGGGGAAAGCACACCCCGCGGCCCAGGTGCCGATAAGCTTGGGCAAGCTATCAACATCCTGCCGGAAATTGAAATTGACCGTGGCGGTGAGCTGGCTTTGGTAGGGATTGGAGGACGATTGGCTGCGCCGCCAGATGCGGTTGGGATCGGCGTTCACCTGCACATCGTAGCTGTAAAGGAGGATGGACGCACAAACCACCGCCTGGTAGGTGGCCTTTGGGCCGAGCGGGAAACCGATCTGATCGCCGACCCATCCGATGACAGCCCCGGGGATCTGATTCGCCGCCCAGCCGGTCAACGTAGGTATAGGATTATCCTCGGGGCGCGCCACGCGGCGAGGCGCCAGCTTGCGCACCACGCCGGGGCCTGGTTTCAACGCCGCCGCCGTGCAACTGTATAGCATCAGGTTGAATTGGAGCGGGTCCATGAGGTCATCTCCCAGCACGGGATCGGCAGGGCCGCTCGACCGCGAGGCCCGTTCCTGGCCCAAGGCCAGGACCAGCGCCGGCAGCAGCTCGCGGTACGTGTAAGCCTCCTTGGTCAGTAGCGGCTCGAACTGGGCCGTCAGATAGGCGCGGCTCAGCGGTTGACCGGAGTTGTCCACCGCCCCCAAGTCGGCCATTTGCGCGATGAAGGAATCCCAGGTTACGTACCAGCTCTGGCACAATTTGTTGGCGATCGCCTGCACCTGAAAATCCAGCATGAAGGGCTGCTGCGCCGCCACCGCCGCCTCGAAGGCGGTCTCGTTGCTCGATCCCACAGTCGCTATGCCGAACACCGAAAAGAACAACGAAACCTCAGCCGGGTCAAAGCTTTGCTGCTGCTGGATCTGGTCGTAGAGGCCGCTGGCAACCGCGCGCACCTGGGCGGCGGGGATGGTAAGCCCACCCCCTTCCGCCACACGATAGAACCGGGCCGCACCGATTCCGTTCGTGTCGGTGAAGGTTACCGGGCAGTTGGAGCCAGCCACCGAAAAGGCCGTGGTCCAGTTGGGCGGCGAGAGGGTGGTGGCATACTCGACCAAGTACGTGGCGTTGCTCTGGGCGCCGAACACAAAGCTGAAGTGCTGGTCCCGCACGATGGGAGATTGAAGCCATACCTGATCGGCCCAAACCGTGCCGGCGCCCAGCAGCAAAGCCAGCCAAGCCGCAGCGCTGCGAGAATTCCCGCAGTCGGCCTTGACAGGCAGATTCCGGCGTCCACCCCGCACATAGAGGAAATCGTTGCTATTCATGTCCTTCTGCTTCGCTGGTTTCGTATGTTGTGTCCTTCTCTTAATTCCGCTGCCGTGCAAGCGATCTTGCAACAATCTTCCAAAGCGGGGCCAGAACCCGAATCCTTAGTACTGCCAGGCGTAAATACGGTGACGTAAGCGGCGAGGCATTTTTGGCGCGGACGAGACGCGAGCGACGAGCATACCCGCAGAGGTCTGTAAGGAGCGAGCAACGAAGTCCGCGCCAAAAAGGACCGCCGAATACGTCACCGTATTTACGCCTGGCAGTACTTAGCCAGGCCACGCTGATAAGGTCCATCGCCCGGCCCTCTGCCCGCTCCTTTGTCGCGGGGCGAGGGCCATTCACGGCAGCCCGTGCCTTTTTCTCATGACCCACTCGGCGGAGAGGAGGGCGGCGACCAGGAGGAGGGAGAGGTAGCTGTTCCAGAGGCGAAGGGTTTCGCGGTGTTCCTGGTTGCGGGGTTTGAGTTTGGAGGCGAGGTCTTTGAGGATGGGCCGGGCGTGGTCCATGGCGCCGGCGAGGTGGCCGCCGGCAGCGGCCATTCGGCTTAGGCCGGGCAGGTCGCCGCCCAGGTCCAGTCCTTCCAGGCCATTCTGGCTGCGGACCAGCAGATCGCGGACCTCGGCCAGGCCCTTAAGCTCGGCATTGCGGTGGGTGGTGGTAATGCGCCAGGAGCCTTCCTCGAGGCCCTTCAACGAGAGCTGCCAGATGCCAGGGGCGTCGGGCATGGGCAGCATTTCGAGGTTGCTGGCGGACGCGGGGACGGGTTCGCCTCCGGGGCCGATTTGCTCGACGCTCACGCGGGGCGGTTCGGTAATCGGCTGGCCGTTTTTGGCGCAGACTCGGGCCTTGAGTTCGGCGGTCTCGGAGGGGGTCATGAGGTAGCGGTCCAAGCCGACCTGGAGGCGGGGGTCTTTGCCGCGCAGGCGTCCGGCCAGGCCCCAGCGCATGACCTGGAGCCAGAAGGTCTGGTGGACCCGCTCGGCCAGGCGATCGCGCCAGCGCCAGGTTTCCTCGGTGCCGACCCAGAATACGCGGCCGGCGCCGAAACGCTGGGCGGCGATGATCGGGGTCTTGGCGGGATTCCGGGCTGCGAGCAGGACGGTGGCGCCGGGCTTGGCGACGACGGTGTCGGCAATCCATTGGAGTGGTGGGAGCAAGGGCCAGAGTTTCTGGTTGTAACCGGGGTCGTTGAGGATCTGCATGATGGGATGGTCGGCGCCTTCGGGGGTCAAGGCGACGGTTACAGGCTCGGGGTCGCGGCTGGACTGGAGGGAGAGCCGGACCGGGAGGAGGTTGGCCATTGCGCCGAGGCTGAAGGCCCTGGGCAGGCCGCGCGGGCCGGCCAGACAGACCAGGAAACCGCCGCGCTGGGCCACGAAGTTGGCGGCGTACTGTTGCTGGGCGGGGGGCAGTTCACTGGTGTCCAAGTCGCCCAGGCAGACCATGTCGTAGGCGTCCCACTCGGATTGATTTTTGGGCAAGAGGGGGGTGTTCCTGTCTTCGATGATGACGGAGTGATAGCGGCGGGTGAAGCTGACGCGGCGGTCGCGCTCGAACATGGCGGCGAGGTAACGGCTTTCCCAGCGCGGGGTCGAGTCCACCAGGAGGACCTTGATGGGGTCCTGGTTGACGGCGACGGAGAACTCGGCGGAATTATTGGCGAGGCTGGCTTCTTTCCACAGGTTGGTCCTGGATTGGGCGGCCTCTTTCTTGCGCTGGACCAGGCGGGCAAGGGTTTGGTCGTCATATTGGGCGAGCCGGGTCGCGGGGATTGGCCTTTCCCTGGAGCCATCGGGCAATAGCCAGTCCACGGCCAGGTGGTCTTCGCCGCCGCCCTGTTTGTGAAGGACCTCGAAGTAGTAGGGCCTCCTGGCTTGCAGGGTGACGGGCTGGCTTTTCTGAGAGGGTCTGGCGTCCCAAGCGCCGGCCGGGACGTAACCGGCGATGTAGGCCACCCTGGTCTTGGCTTTCGGGTCTTCGGAGGGGCTGACCCAGAGTTCCGAGGAGTCGTCGGAGCAGATTCGGAATGTGTAGTTGCCGCTTTGCGGAGGGATGAAGAAGCCGCGAATGCGGGCGCCGTATTGCTGGCCGCGGTCGGTGTACTGAAGCTGGCCGAAGCTGCCCGTTGAAGAGGGAGGCTGTTTGAAGGCGCGGCTGTTGAGGAGATCAGCCACGTTGTCGCCGGGCACGTTGTTCCACATCTCGAGGGTTACTGAGCCTGAGGGGGGGAGGAGGGTGTCGGCGGTTTGGTCGCGCGAGAGTTCTAGGCGGGCCTGGTAGAGGTTGATGCCGGCGTTTGTGGCCGGGAAGGCAAAGGTCTGGTACTGCCAGGAGCCGTCGCCGCGCACCTGGCGGCGCTCGAGTTCCTTGCCGTGATGCGTGAGGACCAGGTCCCAATCCAGGTCGTCGGCGCCGCTGATGCGGTAGCGAACGGTCATCGGCACGCGCTCGCCCAGGAACACCTCGCTGCTGCCCGAAATGTCCGCGACGACGGCGTCGGGGGGGATGCCTGGGTCGCCAACCATGATGGCGGCGACCAGGGCGCCTCGAGCGCGGAGGGAGCGAATGACCGGGACGGGGTCGGCCCCGACGGTCTGGCGGCCGTCGGAGAGGAACACAACGCCGCCGACGTATTCCTGGGCCCAGGTGCGGGCGAGGGCTGCCAAGCAGGCCTCGAAGTCAGTCGCGCGATTGGGCAAGAGGGTGGCGGGGTGGTCCGGGTCCAGGGGCACCAGGCCCGTATCCATGGCGAAGACCTTGAGTCGAGCCTTGTCGCGCAAGGCAGGGATGACGGTTTGTTTGGCCAGTTTGACAGCGCGCTCGTATCGGGAAAGGGCGGACAAAGAGGCCAGTCCTCGAGCCAGGGCCGAGTCTGGCGGGGCGGAGTTCACGAGGGCTTTGTCTGAGGCGGCTTGTTGTAACGCGTTTGTTTTCAAGGGCCGGACACTGGCCGGGAGGATGTCCAAGCCGATGGCCTCGGTCAGTTTCTCTCCCGGTGCCATCGATTCGTCCTTTACGGCCATGGAGCCGGACTGGTCCACAATCACGGCCACCAGGGGCAAGACCTTTTCCGTGGAGCGGCGCGTATATGCCGGCTCCATGAGGAAGAGGAGGAGCAAGACCAAGGCCGTCCCGCGCAAGAGCAGGAGACGCCGCCGGAGCTTGGGGTTGATGGGGGCCATCTCGAGGCGATACAGCCGGAGCATGAGCCAAATCCCGGCAGCGGCCATGGGCAGCACTATCCACCAGGGCCAACCGGTGCAGTTGAATTGCCAGGCAGAGGCGGCGAGGAGGGTGTGGGAGCGTGGGGAGCGTGGAGAGCGTGGGGCCTGATGGAGGGGATGCCGGCAATAGGAAGGGGGCGTGGGAGCAGGCTCGGGGAGGCAATGAAAACGCAGAGACGCGAAGAGCGCAGAGAAGAAACGCCTGCCAGGCGAGGCTTTGTCAGAGCATCTCGGTGAACTGCTCAATGGTGACTCCAAGACCTCTAAGCAGACCGTGCAGTGTGCCTGGCTTCAGATCCCTGTTTCTCAATGAGGGATGGGTTCATTGTGAGCGACGAGGCTTTCGAGATAAACCTCGATTGCTTCCTGAATGCCTCGGAACGCCTCAGCCTCCGTTTCGCCTTCGCTGTGGCACCCTGTCAGGGCCGGACAGAAGGCATGGTAGCCGCCAGCAGGTTGCTTCTCAAGGATCACCGTATAATTCACGCATGCAGGTTAGTGAATGCAGCTTCATCCGTCAAACCCTTGTGGCCTGATTACATGGGTTCGCGCGAGCTGTCAATGCTGCGAAGATGAAGTTTGCGCCTGACATTCGGACCGCTGCACCGTAAATTCCCTGCATGAGTGCGGCCACGGCAAGATTGCTATCCGAATTCGAGGCGTTGGGAGCTGATGAGAAACAGGAGTTTGTGCGCGAGGTAGTTCACCATCTCCCGCCATGGGACTCCGGACCGCTCAGTGACGACGTGGCCGCCGCCGCCGGCGACGAATTGGCGGCGATGATCGAGGAGGAAGAGCGTGCCTCCTAGACGAGGCGAAGTTTGGCTGTTCGACTGCGGCATGGTCGAGAAGGTCCGGCCGGTCCTCATTTTCAGCGTCCCCTTCGCCGATGCCGACCGCGCTGTTGTGACTGTGGTCTTCCACAGCCCTACGCTTCGCGCCGGGTCATCCATCCCTCGAGGAACATGAGGCCGAGGGCGCCAAAGAGGCACCATTTCCAGAGTTCGACTGACTGGCGGCGGGCGGGGTCGAGGTTTGCGACAATTTGGGTGGGGCTATGAAAGAGGCTCACACCGCCCTCGAGCGACTGGGTCATCTCACGATCCGCGATAGGGAGCAAGGCGCTCTCGGCTGGGGCCACGGAGACAGCGTAGCGGATGGGGCCGGGCAACTGGGGGTCGTGGAGGAGATAGACGCCCGGCTCCATGAGCGGCTCGCTCAGGACGGCGGTGCGTCCTTCCCACGAGCCGAGGGTGAGCTTGATGGGCTTGCCGGAGGGGTCTTCGGCGGACATCGGTTTGCTCGGGTCCTTGACTCGGGCATAAATGATGGGGTCGCCTGGGAGGAGGTTCCTTGGGGGCATGACGAAACTGCCGAGGTGACCGGCCACGCCGCGCATGAGAGGCACGAAGGCGGCCTGGAGAGGGAGGTCGGTCCAATCTGCGTTGAGGCTGGTGGCCATGAGGGTGACCAACCCCAGCCCGCGCCGGCGTTCGACCAGCAGGGCATCGCCGTTGTCCATCGTGAGCAGGACATCGAGTTCGGCGCCCTTGGCTTTGGCGGCGTCCAGTTTGAAGTAGGACCTGACCTTGGCAGCTTTCCAGGCCTCGTCGCTTTTGGAGCCGAAACCGCTGAAGACGGGGTGTCCCAGGCTGATGGCAGCGGGAAGAGCGGGTTTGGGAGGCGAGAGCGGGCGTTGGAGGGGACAGGGCAAGAACCCCTCGCCGTTGCGCGCCCAATAACGGTTGATCAGGGCCAGGTCGCTGTCCGGCCCGAGACCGACCAGCAGGCCGCCGCCGCTCACTACAAACCGTTCGAGGGCATCGACCATTGCGGGTTCGAGGATCGGCAGGTCGCCCAAGGCAACGACTCTGTAATCTTGCAGGAGCGAGGGGGTGAACTGAGCGAGGGAGATGCGAGACACCTTGAAGGGTCCGGGGCTGCCAGGGTCCGGGTCCAGCGCAGCGGCCAGGAAACCGAGCTTGCCTTGGAGACCCGCCGGGGAGTTGGCGCCGTCCACCAGCAAGACAGGGACGCTGGCCTCGACCTGGATGGACAAGGCGCGGGAGTCGTCGGCCGGGAGAAGGTCGTGGTGATTGACCAGGGATGCCTGGACGGCATAGCTGCCTGCGGTCTCGAAGGTATGAGTGAAAACCACATCCTGGCGGCCGCCGGCCGGGACCTCGGCGGGTTTGGAGCCGATGACCTCGCCGTTGACGGCGGCCTGCACGGTGGCCTGGCGGCCGCCCTGTTTGCCGTAATTGGCCACCACCACGCGCAAGCCCGCCGGCCGGCCCGCGGCGACGAGCGTGCGGTCCAAGGCGATGTCGATGATGGCGAGGTTGTCGTCCAGGGCGGCCGCATCGGGGGCAAGGATAATGACTTGCGGGCGTTGGCGGGTGCCGAGGGCGGCATTCCCGGGTCCGCGCAGGCGCTGGCGCAGTTCATCCCAGCGGACCTTGTCATCCTGGCGCCAGCCATCCTTGCGGCCATCGGTGAGCAGGACCAGTTCAGCGCCGGGATTGACGTGGCGTTTCAACTGGTTCATGCCGGCGTCCAGCAAGGCGGGAATGTCGGTAGCGACGTAAGAGGGCTTCAGGCCGGCCAGGTGGGCTTTGAGGCCCTCGATGTCGAAGAGCGGGTCATTGGCGGGGGCGCCTGATTGCGACATGAGCACCAGGCTTATCTCGTCGCCGGGCGCCAGGGAATCGAGGTAGGCCAGGCCGAGCTTCTTCATCGCCTCGAGGACCGGCTGCGCGCGGCCGGCAGCGCAAGAGACGCTGTCATCGATGAGCAAGACGGCAGCGGTGCGGCCCTGCCGGGTGATGCCGCGGGCGGCGTTTTCTGCGGTGCGGTGGTGGAAGGCAGGCCGGACCATGGCCAGTGCGACGCAGCCGACCAGGAGGGCGCGGACCAGCAGGAGGAGCAACTCATCCAGGAAGAGCCGGCGGCGGCGCTTGGCCAGCATCTCCAGCAGGAACCGCATCGCCCCCCAATCCACCTGCTTGACCTTGCGGCGGTGCAACAGGTGAATGATGACGGGAGCCGAGACAGCGGCCAGGCCGCCCCAGAGCAATGGATTGAGGAACTCAATCATTTCCAGGCCAAGGCTCGGATGAGCACTGTGAAAAGCTCTTCATGGGTCCAACAGGTCTCCATCTGGACGCCGGCGGCATGACAGCCTGACTGGAGGCGCTGTTGATGGTCCTGGAAGATCTGGCGGTAATGCTCGCGCACGCGGTCGCCGTCGAGCTTGAGCCGTGGCTCATGCTCCAGGCCGACAAATTCGGTCATGCCCTGGAAGGGGAACGTGCGCTCCTGGGGGTCCAGGATTTGAAAGAGGCGCACCTCTTGCTTGCGATGGCGCAAGAACTGGATGGAGTTGAGGAGGGCGCGGGGGTCGTCGAAGGTATCGGTGATGAGGATGACCAGGCCGCGGCGGTTGAGGCGGCCTGCGATTTCGTCCAGGACCGGGGCGAGGCTGGTCTCGTTTCCCGGGGCGGTCTGCTCGAGGGTGGCCAGGACATTGAGAAGGTGCGCCATGGTAGAACCGGGCGGGATGAAGTGGCGGATGGCCGTGTCACAGGCGACCAGGCCCACGGCGTCGCCCTGGCGAATCATGAGGAAGCCCAGGGCGGCGGTGAGGGCCTGGGCATAAGCCAGCTTGGTTTGACGAGTGGAGCCGTAGCCCATCGAGCCGGAGGTATCGAGGATGAGGGTTGCGCGGAGCTTGGTTTCCTCTTCGTACTGGCGGATGTCGTAGCGGTCGCTGCGGGCATAGACCAGCCAGTCCAAATGGCGGAGGTCGTCGCCAGCCTGGTATTGGCGATGACCGGCAAACTCGACGGAGAGGCCGCGGCGCACGGAGCGGTGTTGGCCGGCGAGGACGCTCTCGACGGCCTGGCGCGCAGTGACGCTGAGGTTGCCCAGCCGTTCGATGACCTCCCGGTGGACTTTGTCGAGCAGGGTCATGGACAGGGTCAAATCTGCTCGCCGGTGGGCTGAAGGTGGGCGATGAGGCGCTCGACCAGGAGGTCTGTGGTGAGGCCGCCGGCCTGGGCGGCGAAGTTGCAGATAATGCGGTGGCGGAGGACCGGTTTGGCCAGGGCGCCGATGTCCTCGGTGGTCACGTGGTAGCGGCCCAGGAGCAGGGCGCGGGCCTTGCCGCCCAGGATGAGTTGTTGTCCGGCGCGGGGGCCGGCGCCCCACTGCAGCCACTTGGTTGCATCAGGCACGTCGCGGACTCCGGGGCGAGTCGAGTGAACCAGGTTGACGACGTATTCATAGACATGCTCGGCGACCGGCACGCGGCGGACGGCCCTTTGGAGTTGGAGGATTTCCTGGGCCGAAAAGAGGGCCTGGACTTCGGGCGCATGGTCGCCAGTCGTCCGCTTGAGGATTTCGATTTCGTCAGGCTCAGAGGGGTAGCCGACCTTGACCATGAACATGAAACGGTCCAACTGGGCTTCAGGCAGCGTGTAGGTGCCTTCCTGCTCGATGGGGTTCTGTGTCGCGAGCACGAAGAAAGGATTGGGCAGCTCGTAGGTCCGTCCCCGGCAAGTGGTTCGGCGTTCCTGCATGGCCTCCAGGAGGGCGGCTTGCGTCTTGGGCGGCGTGCGGTTAATTTCGTCGGCCAGCAGGAGGTTGGTGAAGATGGGGCCGGCCATGAATTCGAGCTGGCGGCGGCCGCTCTGCGCGTCCTCCTGGATGATGTCGGTTCCGGTAATGTCCGAGGGCATTAGGTCAGGCGTGAACTGAATGCGGCGAAAGGTGAGATTCAAGGTGGCGCCTAGGGTTTGAACCATGACCGTCTTGGCCAATCCCGGCACGCCCTCCAGCAAGCAATGGCCGCGGCAAAGCACGGCGTAAATCAACTGCTCGAGCACCTCGTCCTGGCCGACGATGACCTTGTGCATCTCCGCCAGCATCTGCTCTCGGGCCTGGCCCAAACGCCCGACCAACTCCGCTTCGGTCTCCAACCGCTCGTTATCTTGACTCATAAGGCATCCGCACCGCCGTCATAATCCGCGAACTCTATGTGGGCGGGTGGCCAAAAGCAATGAATCAATGGGTGCTTTGCAAGACCCATTCATGCAGGCGGCCTGTTGGCTGAAGGATGTTCAGATCGATTGGAACCAGGATGCCGTTCCGTGAGCGGATTACGTTGCCTTCGTGGGCGTCGGCAACGAGCAGATTTTCCCTAATTCTGTACTACGCGGTGCTTTCCTCAGTCTTCAGTAAGTAGCTTTGGACCAACGGTTCGAGGGCTCATCGAACCACGCCTGGTGTTCATCCCCATGGCCGTCGGGAGGGCGGCGAAAGAAGGAAAATCCGTCTCTGTGCGGATCATTGCCTGGGCTTCAGCGCAATCGAGCAGTGCCCTAAACGCGCTGGAGAACGACGTGCTGCCTCCATCAGACGAACCGCCTGGGCCTGCGCCTCGCGCAACGTAACTCTTGGCTGACTCAAGCGCACTTGGCGCAGCGGTGCGGTCATCCCCCTCAGACTCGTTTGTGCCTTTGTGGTCTTCATCTTCCATATATCTTAGGCTATCTGGCCGGCGAAGTCAGCGAGAATCTGCTACATTCGATAGGTTGTGCTTTCACTGAACTTTGGTCAACAAAAGGTTGGAGCCCTTCGCGACCATCTGCGCCGTGTCCTGCGCCACGCTCCCCCAGCAACCACCCTCGAGCTACGCTTGGATTAGCCGCGGCTAACCCGGGCAGATTAATGGGAGATTGGCGGCTGACCCGCCAAATGTCGGGTTAGTGCTCCGGCGGGCTGCCAACTCTGGACGAGAGAATCAAGTGACGCTACACTCAGGGGCGATTTGATGATTAACCGAACCCTGAACCGAAATTGAACCCTCAACCGAAAGAACCCATGAGCCAAGACACCTTTTCAAGCCGGCAGTTGTTGGAATCGTTGCGGTGGCGCTATGCCACGAAGTCCTTTGATCCCGCTCGCAAGATCCCCGCCGAGTTGTGGGCGGTGCTGGAGGAGTGCTTGGTCCTGGCGCCTTCTTCGTTCGGCTTGCAGCCGTATCGTTTTCTAGTCGTCGAGGATGGCGCCTTGCGAGCGCGGTTGCTGCCGCACGCGTGGGGCCAGCGCCAGGTCGTTGAGGCCTCGCATTTCGTGGTGTTTGCCGCGCGCACGGAGATAACCGAGGCCGAGATCGATGCTTCTCTGGGTCACACGGCCCGTGTGCGCGGGATGCCTGTCGAGTCGCTCGACGGCTTACGCGGCATGATGACGGGGACGCTCTTGAGCGAGGGTTTTAAGCCGCTGGCGCCGCACTGGTCGGTTCGCCAGGCCTATATCGCCCTGGGCAGCCTGCTGACTTGCGCGGCCTTGCTGGGCGTGGATGCCTGCCCCATGGAGGGCTTTGTCCCAGCCGAGTTTGACACGGTTCTCGGACTCACCGGGCAAGGGCTTACGTCTGCCGTGGCCTGCGCCCTGGGCTACCGCAGTTCGAGCGATAAATACGCGTTGGCCCCCAAGGTCCGCTTTCCCAAGAGCCAGTTGGTGCGGACAATCTGAGTGAGCCACCTACGGCGCCGAGGTGAAGAGGGCGCGATGGATGGGGGTGGGATAGGGAACGCCCGGACCCTTTGCGGCGGCCCACAGAATGCGGTTCAGGGCGTCTTCAGGGGCGAGGTCGTACGCGCGGAAGTTCATGCGGGCGGACTCCTTGGCCCCTGGAGATTTGGCGGTGTTTTTGGCCAGGAGGTCCACGCGGGGAGTCAGGGGTGTGAATGGCACGATTTGGGCGGCCTTGCCGAAGCAATTGAACATGGGTGTGGCGCCCGCGTCGTATTGGGTGAGGGGAGGAAGGCCGAGGATAAGTTCGATTGTGCGAACCATACTGGCGGTGGTGTAGAGGGTGCTGTCGACGACGCCCCGCTTGGCGTAGGGGCTGATGACCAGGCCAACCGTGCGATGGGCGTCCACGTGGTCCGGCCCATTTTGCGCGTCGTCTTCGATGACGAAGATGGCCATCTCTTTCCAGAAACGGCTCTTGGTGGCGGCCTCAACGATGCGGCCAAGGGCAATGTCATTGCTGGCCACGCAGGCATCGGGGGTGAAAGCGCCGGGCCTGGTGCCTTGGGTGTGGTTTTCTCCGAGCGACATGATGGTGAACTGGGGCAGGAGGCTCCCGGTCTGTTCGGCCTTTTGGAGGTCTTCAATCCAGAACTGAACGCGGTCCATGTCGCGGCCCCTCCCCCAACGCCCGCGATTGGCCGAGGGCACGCGCATGGCGCCTTCTCCGTAATTCTTGAAGCTCACGCCGTGGCGTTTGCACAGGTCCCAGAGGTATCCGGCGGCGGGGGTCTCCATTTCGTCGTTGCCGGGGATTTTGCCATGGCCGGAGTAGGAGAGTATCCAGGAGCGCTGGTTATAATCGGTGGCGATTGCGGCGTCGCACCAGCTATGGCCGTCCACGCTGACCTCGCCGTTGCAGTAAAGGTTGTCCAGCAGCACGTAATCGCGGGCGATTTGATGATGGTTGGGGGTTACGCTCTCGCCGTAGATCGCCAGGTTCGGGTCGCCATTGCCGGCAGGCCGGCCCTTGGCATCGCGAAAGTCGCCAAGGACCTGGTCGTAAGTGCGGTTTTCTTTGATGATGTAGAGGACGTATTTGATGGGGCAAGGCTCGCCGACCTTGTCGGGGATTACCGAATCACTTTGGATGGGGGCGCGATGGAATTGAGCGGGTGCGTAGGGGGAGTTGCGCCGCACCTGCTCCGTGTAAGCGGCCATCCCCGCCGCCTCCGGCCGGTCGATGAAGGAGACGGCCCCGGCGAAGATGCGGCCGATGTAATCGAAAGGTGGTGGTTTGTGCAGTTTCGTAGGGTTCGATGTGGCAGTCGGGACGTTTGCCCGGGAGGCCAGGCCCTTGCCGTTGGCGACAAACAGTGTCTTGTTGTCGGGGCTCGCCGCCACTGCCGTAGGATACCAACCGACGGGGATGAAGCCTTCGACGACGGAGACCGATTCGCCGTTGCGGGCAGTGTCCCCGGACGTGGAGTTCGAGATATCGACTACCATCACGCAATTGTTGTCCGCGTTGGCCACGAAGAGGGTGCGTCCATCCGGCGAAACCGCGACCCCGTCGGGGGTGCTGCCCTCGGGCGATTCCGGGTAGAGTGAGGTGGAGATGATCTCACGAGTCCCCTCGGGGAGACGCCGGCTGGGGCTGGCAGCCGGTCCTGCGGTTTCCAGGCGGCGAGTCTGGATGACATGCACCGTGTTGTCGCCGCCGCAAGCTACGAAGAGCCGGCCATCCGGCGCCAGGGCCATATCCGTCGGCCGCAGCCCGACAGTGATGTCCCGGACGCGGCGCCCTTTTTCCGTATCCACCACGCTCACGGCGCTGCTGCCCCAATCGCTGACGTACAAGTGCCGATGGTCCGCGCCGAAGACACAGGTATGAGGGTGGAGGCCCACCGGGATGGTGGTTTGCAGCTCGAGGGTGCCCCGGTCCAGCACCCAGATCTCGTGGTTGCCTTCGTTGCAGGCATAGAGCTTGCTCGTGTTGGGATTAACGGCCAGTCCAGCCAGGAAGACCTCTGTCCCGGAGGAGGAAGAAGAGGGCGTCACGGAACGGTCCAGGCTCGCCTGGCCGCCGGCATAGCTGAAGACATGGATCTTGCCCGAGTCGCCACCGGAGACAAAAAACTGTTTGCCGTCGGCACTGAATGCCAAGCCGTTCCAGGTTTCGGCGAGCGGAAGGAACTGCGTCTCCTTGCGATTGGCAATATCGAGGAGCGTGACACCGTGCCTGGTGAACCCGCCATGAACGCCCACGAGCCGTTTCTTGTCGGGCGAGACGACCAGCTTGAGCGCCAGGTCGCTCACCGGCACCTGCTGCCCGGCGGGGGTGACGCCCCAACCGTTGAACAGGAGGTTTTGATTCGGCTTAAGCCCCGACTTCAGGCGGAGGGCGGGAGCGTTGACGTCTTCAGCGGGTTGGCGGACTGGCTGGACCTCAGCCGCAATCATGCGCGATGCAGCCGCCAAGGCAATTGAGGCAGGCGCCAAGGCCCGCAAAATGTTCGTTCGGTTCATAGAGGAATATTCCACGACTTTGCCCCGGGGAGAAAGCCTAAATGCGGTGACAAACAGGTGACAATTGGCGGGCGCAGGCTCTATGCGGCCCGCAAAGCGGGGAGGCGGAAGTGAAAACGAAAAGTTATGGCTGACCCTGTTGAAATAGCCGATTGGCCCAACCGCGAATGGACGCGAATTGACGCGAATATTCCTCGCGGCATCCGATAGCACGTGGTCTCTCGTGATTCGCGTCCATTCACCTCCATTCGCGGTTGGACTCCTGTTTTTGAAACAGGCCGTTCTTGAACAGGCTCCTAACGCCACCCGCGATAGCGCACTGCGCCTCTGCGCCATCCAGGATGATACCTCTCCCACCCGTGAAACCGCCCAAGTATCAAACCATCACAGACCAGCCAGGCGCCGCCGTTCCAATACACATATTGGCCACCGCACATGCCCACGTATTCATACCCATCCCAGACATAGTATTGCGGGACGTATGGCGCTGCCATCGGTGCGGGCGCTGGCGCAAACGCTGGCGGGGAGCCTGGTTGCACCGCATCTGGCGGCGGACCTGGTTGCCCCGCATCTGGCGGCGGAGCCGGCTGCACTGCGCCTGGCGGCGGACCTGGTTGGATCCCGCCTGGCGGCGGACCCGGCTGCACGGCAACGGGCGGTGGCGGCTGGACATAAACCCGGGTAACACAACCGGATGCCAAGACTGCCAGTGAAATTACACTTGCATAAGCTATTCTTCTCATCGCTGCAGGACCTTTCTTGCGACTCCGCATTCGGAATATCGTCGGGATCACCATACCGCATTGTGTGACCGACCGTCAAGCAAGCAACCGTTTCAACGGTTTGGGTGGAGGGCCGATTCAAGATTCTGCAGGAGCCGACGTGAGGCTCTGATTTCTGCTTTGTTTTAAAAAGTGAGCCTCACGTCGGCTCCTACATTCCGGCGGGAATCTTGAATCAGCCCCGGTTTGGGTAGGAGCGCGGAAAGCCGTTGAAACGGCTGGGACGACGGGCCGCGTACGTACACCGCGCTGAAGCGGCGGTGTTTCTGAAACCAGCCGTTGATCTTGCGGGGGCCGGGCCAACGGAGGAGGACAACTTCCTCCCGGAGTTGCTCTTTCGTGGCGGTCGCCAAACGGGTCCGGAACAAATCAATGCCGACAACTTCGTACCCGGCAGACCTTGCCAGGTCAGCCAGGAGGCGGCCCGTCCTTATCATTACGCGCAGGTACGACGCCTGGTCCCCGACAACATACGCCAACTGCGCCCCGGGACGGAGCGCGGGCCGCAGGTCCAGAAGGTGGCGCAATATCCCGCCGAAGTACAACTTTGTGACGCGGGCATATAGCCGCTCGAATCCGGATGTCTTGCCGAGTTCGATCCTGCGGCGCTCAATTGACCCTGCGATCCTCTGGATCTCGTCGTGACTCTCCACCAGGCGGTCGTCGGTGTCGCTCTTGTAAACACTGCGGGTGTTTGAGCGAACCAGGGTCTGTTTGAGGCGGCGCAGGTCGTCCTTGTTCTTGATGAAGCCCAGCAGTACGGACTCCAGGCGCGTTGTCCGGGTGTAGTCCTTCTCGTTTGGGTACGGCGGGGATGTTATGACGGCGTCAACCGAGCCGGGCCGGAGCAGCAATGCCAAATCACGGGCGTCGGCCTGATAGACGACGGCCGGGGTTGACGTCTTTTGGCGGAGGCGGCTCAGATCGGCGGCGACGCTCTTGACTCCGCGGAGCCATGGGCCTATGACCGCAGCGTCAGGCTTGATTGGGCCAACGCCAATTTCCGGACCAAAGTGCAGATTGCTGATTTCGTTTACCAGGCTCTTGGCGAGGGCAAGCCGCTCGTGTGAAATCAGGCGCGGGTCTTTGTCTTCCTCGATTGTTTCCAAGAGAACCAAGGTCTTGTGGAGAGGAAGTGGGCTGATGGAATCGGTCAGCAGCAGCTTCATGGCCTCCGGCGTGAGTGTCCTTAGCTGGAAAGGAGTCCGCTGCTTAGGTTCGAAAAGGGGAAGGTCCCCTTCATCCTCGATGCCCTGGCAGGCGTACTTATCCGACGCGAGGCTCGCGATCCGAGTGGCATGGGTAATCAGGTCCTGTGGATCGACGTCCCAGTCAAGTTTGGTGCGGCTGGCGAATGAGGCCATCGGATTGAGTTCGATCCCGCAGCTTGGGATTCCGAGCTTCTTGCATTCCACCAGGGTGGTTCCTGTGCCGCAAAAAGGGTCCAGGACGCTCTGCCTCGGCCCCAATCCAAAACGGTCGATGTAGGTCCTGACCAAATGGGCTGGAAAAGACAAAACGAACCGATACCAGTCATGGGCAGCGCGATCCTCGAGGCGAAGTTTGTTGTCTTCGCGAGGGGCCTGCAGAACGCCGCGCTGATCCTCTTGGGCCGCGAAATCGCCTGAGTCCATCATTGCCGACGCAACCATAGGAGGAACGGTTGTTTTCTGCCAGTGAATTGATCATTGATGCGTCCGCTGTCCGGCCGCATCGCTGATAATTCCGCGCCGGCCATGGGCCAGCTTGAACGTGGAATAAATAGTCAGGCTCATGGGCGGCAGGGTGTCTGAGAAAGACTGGCCGGGCTTCGGCATATCGAGTCTGCAAAGCGGGTCGATTTGGAGGCCCGGTTGATCACGTTGCGCGGATGTGACGCGGTACTGGTAGAGCGCCTGCGGATGCGAGTTCGTGATGACCAGGCGCGCGGCCCACGCCTGCGGCGCGTCGTTGACAATGAGCCAGGTGAGCGCGCCCTTGGGGCTGCGCAACGCGGCGGCAAACACGCGGTTGGTCCCATCAACCTGCCCGCCGGCGCGTTCGCAGGCCAGCACCGCGGAATGCTTGGCAGTCAGGCGCGACATCAGGCCATAGACAAAATAGGCGTTGGGTTTGGGTGTAAAGTCCTTGAGCAGTTTCTGCTTCGCAGCGTCCCAGGTCTGGATCATCTCCCAATGGCCGTCGAGATCGCCCCGGTTGATGAAGCTCCAGCGGTTGAAGCCATCCACGCCGAGGTTCATCCCCCGGACGACAAGTTCGGCATCTTTGACGGCGGCCTCGAAAGTGGCGGGGCCGGGGTGCGCTCCGTTCCAGCCGAAAACCATGCTGCCCAATTCGGAGAGAAACAGAGGTTTGTCCCGGTCGTGCGCCCATTTGGCCCAGGCTGCCAGACGCGACTCGGCTGCAGCCAGCGGGTAGCCATTGCCCGCCTGCCAATCGAAGCGAGCGAAATAAGAGTGCAGATCATAGGCGCCAATGAAAGGGTCAAAATCGATCTCCTGCGCCTTGAACTCGGGCAGGTCCGTCCAGTCCGGACCGCTCAAGGGCACAGAGATTCCCTTGCGGTCGAGCGCCTGCCGCACTGCCGCCAGTCCGTCCCGAAGCGGCATCGGCTGATGGGGCGGCCGCTGCCACCAGGACCAATCGGAGCCCGGCTCGTTGTTGATGCACAGCCAGCGGATGCAGGTGTAGTGGCGGTCCCTGACCAGGTGCTCGACCAGGGCCGCGAGGCCGCCGGCAAAGTCCTCCATCGAGCATGGCCCGCTATGCACACGTTTGATGGCGTCGCCCCGGAACTCGGGCCAGGCATTCCAATCCACATTGCCCCACATCTGTTGGAGAAAGACATCCGCCCGGCGATGCTCACACCAGTCCAGGATGCGATAGAGGATGCGCATCTCCGGGGAGTTCCAGGTGAACTGGCCCCGCTCCGGCTCGTATATCCGCTGCTCGAGTTCGACCCGGCAGAAGTCCAGCCCCAGCCAGTCGGCATGGCGGTAAATCTGGCGCCAGGCCCGGCCGTCCCGGGCGGGCGGATACCCGCCCCACCCGCTGCCCCCATGGGAGCGGCCGTCCACAACCGGGATAGGCGTTTCGATGGCGTGCCACGAGGCGCCAATGCCGCCGCGCATCAGGTGCTTTACCTGGCCGCAGTCAACCGAGAGAGTGACTTGCGCCTCACCGGCCAAAACCGGGGCAGCCGCCCCCAGCGCCAGGGGCCAAAAGACAACGAGCCACCAGCGAAAAACAGTTCCAAACATCATCGTCCCTTCCGAATAATGAGCATTTCGAGAGTCCTCTGTCATGGTCGAGACCGATGGTAGATCAATGCTCACCCGGCAGGCAAGCATTGGTTTAGACTCGATCGAAACCCCATTGACCAGTCGGTGACAAAGTGGCACCATAGAGTCATGGAACATGCAACCGCAGAGCCTCGCACGAGGATTACGGCCCGCGTTTCGGACAACATACGCGGGACACTGGAACAGGCGGCGGAGCTCTTGGGCGCCACCGTCAACCAGTTCGTCGTGCAAACGGCCTACCAGGAAGCGCAACGCGTTATCGAGCGCGAATCGGTCATCCGGCTGTCGCAGAAAGACGCGCGGAAAGTTCTTTCCCTGCTCGACAACCCGCCCAAACCGAACAAGCGTCTGAAAGAGGCGGTAAAAGAATTCAAAGGCGCGGTGCGTGCGTAAAATCGAACTGCTGGCGAAGTCTCACGACCGGGATGGATTTGACTGCGGGAGCCAGCCGCTCAACCTGTTTCTCAAGCAAACGGCGCGGCAGCACGCGGCACGGGGAATCTCCCGGACATTTGTTCTGGTAGAGGAAGGCGCTCCCGAGCCAAAGCCTGTCCTGGGGTTCTTCTCCCTCAATCTCTGCCAGATAAAATCGGAGTCGCTTCCTGCGGAAGAAGCAAAGAAACTGCCTCGTGACG
>Ga0181533_1001218_pt1 | contig 33368 bp, 26 predicted proteins | sample PEATcosm2014_Bin_45_FD_119772 | JGI IMG/M metagenome (GOLD analysis project Ga0181533, IMG submission 119772) | Peatland microbial communities from MTU Mesocosm Facility, Houghton, MI, USA - PEATcosm2014_Bin11_60_metaG | ecosystem: Environmental > Terrestrial > Soil > Wetlands > Peat | place...
GCGCGGGCGCAATGCGATCTGCTGGTGATCAGTGTGCATTGGGGCATTGAGTACGCGACGGCGCCGCGGCCCGAAGACATCGACATTGCGCACAAAATGCTGGAGGCCGGTGCAACGGTGATCGTAGGCGCGCACCCGCATGTGTTGCAGCCGATTGAGACCTACAAGACGCAGGACGGCCGCGACACAGTGATTTTTTACTCGCTGGGCAACTTTTTGTCGAACCAGTCGCGCAGCTATGTGGATGGGCTGAATCCGGACTCGAATGGCGATCCGCGGGACGAGATGATTGGGCTGTTTGCCGCGGTCAAAAGGGATTACGGGCCGGCGGGCGTGCGCGTAGAACTGGGGCACGTGGGTATGCTGCCGGTGTGGGAGGAGAACAATCGCAACGAGATGGCCGCGGGACGCGAGAAGAAGCCGGTGATCAAGCCGGTGCTGATCGACCGCGAGATTCCGCCCTCGCAGGCGCGACTGGACGAATTGAACAAGGCGGCGCAGGGCAGCGCCGGGCTGACGACCGACGAAAAGAAGGAATTCATCGAGGTCACGAAGCGGCTGAAGCTGCTTACCGACCGGCGTGCGCAGATCCTGGCGCGTGCGGGCGACGACTACGTGATGGCTCCGCCGAAATTGCCGGTAAAGCCTTAATCGACACGAACAGAGAAGATGCAGACGCAGGGAACCGAGAGCGCCGAGAAGCAGCCATCCACGTGGATGGGTGCGGTGATGGGAGTCGCAATGATTCCCGTGCTGTTTGTGGGCGCGTGCCTGGCGATTCCTTATACGTTGGGCGCGCGATGGCTGCGGCTGCATGGCGAACATAAATTGCGGCTGCTGATGAAGTCGCGGGGAAGGCTGATGACTTGGCCGGAGTTTGTGCGCGTCCTGCACGAGCGGGGCGGCACGTGCATCGAGGAGAAGTTTACGGCGAAGGGGCCGGTGCGGTTCTGGTGGACGGCGGAAGATGTGCGCCGGGAATCGCCGTACGAGATCATCGACTGGTTTACGATGCGCAAGGGCCGCCAGTATGAGCCCTTCGTGCACTGGTGCCGCGCACGCTACACTAGCGCGGATGCGGGCAGCGCGGTTCTGGTAGACACGCCGCTGGTGCCGCGGCGCGAGATTTACGCATTGTGGTCGGAATGCCGGTCGGACGCCATGAAGGCGCAGTGGATCGAGGTTGCGCCGCCGGAGATTCTGCCACACGAACCGGGACAGTGAGCGCGTTATTTCTTGCCGCGAAAGAGGCGGGTGAGGCGCTGCCACAGCGAAGCGCGCCGATTCTGGCTGGGTGACGCGGGTTCGGGCGCAGCGCTTGCAGCAGCTTGCGCCGCCGCTTCGGCCGCGTCTTCCTCGCGCGCGTCGTGCAGTACCTTCCAGAGCGCGACGCCATCGTCTTCCCAATCGCTGTGGCCGCACGTGCGGCACTCGTACTCGCGGATGACGCGGCCCGTCATGGTGTTCTTGTCGGTCTGATCCATCAACGCGCCGCATTTTGTGCAGATCATCGTCCTGTTCCCTGTTCCCTGCCTATCAATACCCGTTCGCAACCAGCCACGCCTCGGTGAGGTCGAACTCCGGCTTCTTCGCGGCTTGCATCTGCATGGCGGCCAGTTTCACCAGCACATCCGCCTCGATGTTCATGGGCGCGCCCACGGCGAGCGTATGCAGATTGGTGCGCCAGTAAGTAAGCGGCAGGATGGCGATCGAGATCTCTTCGCCATCGAAACCGGCAATGGTGAGACTGATGCCCTCGACGGCGACCGAGCCTTTCTGCACCATCCACTGGCGGACGTTTTCAGGGACGCGGACTTTGAGCGTCCAGTCGGTGGTCTGGCGGTCGAAGTTGGGGCTGGATTCGGGGATGACAGGGTCGAGCGCGGTCATCACGCCCGTGCCGTCCACGTGGCCCTGCACAATGTGACCGCCAAGCGGACTGCCCGCGGCGGTGGGCAGTTCCAAATTGACGCGAGCGCCGGGCGCAAGCGAGCCGAGCGAGGTGCGGTCGAGGGTCTCCTGGGCGAGGTCCGCGTGGAAGTACGTGGGGTCGGGATCGAGCGCGGTAAGGCAGACGCCGGAGACGCCGAGCGAGTCGCCTTCGCGCAGGCTCGCGGCAATGCCGGGCGCCTCGACGGTGATGCGGCGGACGCCGCCGCGATCGGTGAGGCTGATGAGGGTTCCGGTCTGCTCGATGATGCCGGTGAACATGGGTCCAGTTTAAGCTAAGCGCCCAGATTGAGGCGGTGATACACTTGTTGCCCAAATGACCAACACAAGCGCTGTTTGGCGCCAGATTGCCGGTTGGGCGGCGCTTGCTGTCTCCACGGCTATAGCTTGCTTTTGGGCATTCTGGGGCAGCAACGAAAACTTTCACGAGGGCTGGTATTTCACGAGCATCTGGCAGAATCTTGGCCTGATGCTGGTGCAGTATCTGAGCCCGATGCTGATTGTGATGCTCATGAGCGTGCTGGCGCTCCGCTGGCCACGGGTGGCGTTGCCGCTGCTGCTGGCTGCTGCGGTCTTTGTTGCATGGTTCTTTCGACGCGCACACGCCGCGGCCGTGTTTCTTGTGATTCCACTTGTGGGTTTGGCTGTACTGTATCACTTTGGGCGGCCAGAGCCTCGGCGGTGGGCATGGCGATGCCTCATCGGGCTGCCGCTCGTCACGGCAATCGCTTGCGGCGCGTATCCCGGCTGGATGGCCGTGCATCGCCTCGACGACGGCAACTACGGAATGCGCCAGATCGCTGGCAACGGCGTGACGCTGGTTTGGGCGCCAGAGGGACCGGGTTGGCCGGAGAGCGGGGTTTCCTGGTATCAGGCAATGCAGAACTGTGCAAATCTGACTGCGGATGGGCGGGCACTGGCAGATTCCCCGCAAAATGTGTGGCGATTGCCGACGGTCGATGAAGCCGTACGCTCGCTGGTGTTTCGCGGGAGGAATGCAGGCGGAACATGGGATGCGACGCGGCAGCATGCGCAATACCAGACCATGCCGGACAAGGATTCGCCGCTCTGGAAGGTGCACTCAAAGGTGATTTATTGGTGGACGAGCACTGAGGCTGATGCGAAGCGGGCCTACTACATCAGCAACAACGGCGGAGTCCTCGAGGTGCCGAAACGGCTGGGTGTGGGCTACCTGGCTTACCGGTGCGTGACAGCGCCGGACAACGTAACCATGCGGTAGGCGAGGTACCCGCGGGCTGAGCCCGGGCGCGTCAGAACTTCATGGTCACGCCTTTTTCGCACATGTCGCCGAAGAGCGAGAGCAGGTGAGTGATTCCCAGCAGCTCGCGGATCTGTTTGCTGAGATTGATGAGCTCGAGGCAAGAGCCTCCGGATTTGGCGGAGACGTAGAGGCGCACCAGGGTGCCGAGGCCCATGCTGTCGACGAAGGCCAGGTCGGTGAGGTCGAGAACGATACGCTTGTTCTCGGGAATGAGGGCCTGGATCTTGTCATAAAACTCGCCGCAGAGCCCGGAGACAAGACGGCCGCGGCAATGGACGAGGGCCACATTGCCTTTGCGCTCGACGGAGAAGGTGAGGGAGTTCATGGCAGGTGCGTTCGGCATCGGCTTTTCCTTGACGGAGATGGGGAACGGGGAAACGGGGTCGACGCCTGATTGTCTCATAAAAGCAGGGACCAAGGGACCGAGGGAACGAGGGGAAAGAAAGCAGAGTAAGCGGAGTTGGCGGCGTTCGGATTGCGCGGGGTTATTCGCCGGCGGGGGCTTGTTCGGGAGTGGGCGCGATTGGGAGAGCGGGACGGGCGGTCAGAGTGCGCCAGGCGAAGAAGAGTTTGGCGCGCCAGCGCAGGATCATTCCGAAGGCCAGCAGATAGAAGATGGCGCCCGTCTGCTCGAGCGAGAGGAAGGAATCGAAGTAGCCGCGCGCAGCCCAGCGGATGAGGGCGAGCACGATGATGACCGCAAAAAACGCGCTCGACCGCTTCATGCGAATCTCGCCGCCGTGCCAATGCAGGTCGGAGGTGAGCAGCAGCGGGACGGCGAAGAGGACCGCGCCGATGAGGAAGGCGGCGAGTCCCCAGGTGAAGGGCACGCGGCACGGCGGATAGAAGAACATGCAGAAGCCTGTGGCCATGCCGAGGGGCGGCATCACGATCTTCCTGAGGGTCACGGCGGAGCGGCCCTCGCGCACGCGCCAGGTGAGGACGCCGGCGAGGCCGATAAGGGAAACGACTGCCGTGAGGGCGGGAGTTGAGACCATGAAACTTGCCTTTCCGTTCTTGCTCGGGGCGAGCGGCGGCTCTGAAATCCGGTTCCGAGTTAGAGCCTCATGCGTACATACCTATTGTAATTGGATGGCGCAAGTCCGAAAAACGGTTCGAAGTTCTTGCTGACCACTGATCACTGTTCACTGTCCTTCGGCCAGGGGTCGATGAGGAGCGAGGAGAGGCCGAGGTCGTCTCCATAGCGCTCGATCTCGACGTCGTTCATGTGCACGAACTGGGGCAGGCCGCGGAAAGCGGGGACTGCGTCCGACCCCATGATTTGCGGCGCGATGAAGAGATGGAGGCGGTCCACGAGGCCGGCGGCGAGAAAGGCCGTGTTCAGGCGCGTGCCGGTTTCCGTCAGCAGCGTGAGCACGCCCTCTTCGCCGAGCTTCAAGAGAACTTTGTCGAGCGCGACGCGGCCGGCCTCGGCCTCGAGCACTTCCACGCGCACGCCGCGATTGCGCAACTCGGCGGCGCGAGCTTCGTCGTGGGAGACGGTGAAGACGACGACATCATTTTGCGCCGTTGACACCAGTTTGCAGTCGAGAGGCATGCGCAGAGCGGAGTCGAGGACGATGCGCAGCAGGGGGCGACGGCGTCGCAGGCCGCTGCGGTCGGTCATCCAGGGATCGTCGGCGAGCACGGTATCGACGCCGACCATGGTGGCGTCGGCGGCCCAGCGCAGGGGCTGCACGGCGTCGCGGGCGGCGTCGCTGGTGATCCAGTAGGGCGCATGGGGCGTTTGTTGCGCGGGCGGCGGCGCAATGCGCGCGTCAAGCGTCATGGCGACTTTCATCAAGACGAGGGGGCGGTGATTCTGAATCCAGCGCGCGAAGCCCTCATTGAGGCGGCGGGCTTCTTTTTCGCACACGCCGACGCTTGTCTGAAGGCCTGCTGCATGCAATGCCGCGAGACCATTGCCGGCGACGGCGGGGTTGGGGTCGATGGTGGCGGCAACCACGCGGGCGAGGCCGGCCTGGATGAGCGCATCGGTGCAAGGCGGCGTGCGGCCGGTAATGTTACAGGGCTCGAGGGTGACGTAGGCCGTGCCGCCCCGAATGCGATCGGCAGCGTGCTGCTGCGCCTCTTTGAGAGCGACGATTTCGGCGTGGTCGAGGAGGTCATACTCGTGCCAGCCCTCGCCTACGACCTGGCCGGCGCGGTCGAGAATCACGCAGCCCACGGCGGGGTTGGGCGAGGTGACGCCGATGCCGCGGCGCGCCAGTTCGAGGGCGCGCTGCATCCAGTAGGTGTCTTGGTCAGGTTGATTGCTCATAGGCGCTTCTCGTTACGAAGAGGAACAATCAAGTGTAAATCGGGTGGTTGGGGATGGGCGCAGGGGATTCGTAAGAGCGTGAGGTGTTAAGATTCGTGCGATCCCCGGTCCCAAGAGCGGTATCCTGCGGCGCTCACGTTTGGATCTCATTCGCTGTCACCATCGCCGCCGACATCGATCTTGTCATCATCGTCATCGCCGTCGCCGGTGTCAGCGTCCTCTTTTTCCTCGTCGTCAAAGCGCCACCTGGTGCATAGGTCGACGTAGGGGCAGTCGTCGCACTTGTCTTCCTTGGCGCAGGCAAACGTGGAGGGGGCAAGCTCGTCGCCTGCGACAGTCTGCTCCGCGGACTGGACGGTTTCGTCTTCGTCGAAGTGCTTCTTGCGATCGATGAACTGCGCCGCAATCTGGAGCCCGTAGAGAATGCCGGTAGCTTTCCTGAGATCGATGCGGCCATTGATGATGGCGTCGTTGATGCGGGCCACGGAGAGTTGGATGGCAGCGGAATCCTCCGGCGCGGGCAACTGCAGGGGGCCGAACCTGAGGTGGGGCTCGGCGCCGATGGTGTGAACCTTGGAGTGGTAGTAGCAGAATTGGCCGCCCTTGAGGGCAGGGGACTCGCAACGGAGCCCGTTGGTTTTAATGTGCCGGCAGTGCATGTACATATTAGTTACCTCCCCCCTCCCCCCTTTTACTTAAAGTCCTGATTTCAGGAGGGTTGGATTTTTTGTTCTCCAGTACATTATTGAAAGCAAAAAAGTTAACCGGTAAAGTCGTCAAAAATGGAGACTTAAGGTTGCTCTTTTGCAGTTTTGCACCGTTTTGGGTGCAATGCGTCCCGGAATGTGGCGCAAAGGCCCGAAATTCGGTTCCCGATGTGCGAACCCGGCATTCTTGCTTTCCCACCCATTTCGTCCGCCACGGCGGACGAAATGGATGGGGCACGGACTGTGCCAACCCGGGCCGCTCAAAGCGTCCGTCGTGGTCTTGCTTCTACAAAAAGAGTAGCGATTTCGCGGAAATAATCTGCACGGTCGGGTGGGTTTTTATCTCGTTGGAAATGGGATGGTTAAAGGGAGTTGGAGGTTGGGGAGGGGTTGACAAGGGCAGGGACCAAGGGAACAAGGGACCAAGGGAACAAGGGAACGAGGGAACAAGGAGATAGGGTACGGGGACCGAGGGACTAACGGACTAAGAGACTAGAAAACCGTGGGCCGTGGACTGTGGGCGCGTTCGCAGTCGGCAGACGCCGGTGTTCGGGGTTCCTTGCCCTTTGTATCCGGCATACCTTGATTCTTGTATATTGTGTCGATACAATATACGGATGATCAAGAGCTTCCGGCACGCCGGACTGGATAGTTTTTTCCGCACCGACAGCAAGGCGGGAATCCAGCCAGCGCACGCTACGAAGCTTCGCAGGCAGCTGACATTGCTTGACGCCAGTACGTCGCCAAAGGACATGAATGTGCCGGGGTGGCATTTGCACCCGCTCAAAGGAAAGCTGAAAGACCATTGGTCCGTGCGTGTCAGCGGCAATTGGCGCATTACGTTCCGATTTGAAGGCGAAGACGCGATTTTAGTCGAGTATTTGGATTATCACTGAGGGGGAGAATCAGAATGATGTACAACCCCGCACATCCCGGCGAGATCATTCAGGAATATATGGAGGGTTTCGGTTTGACCGTTACCGGCCTGGCCGCACACCTGAAGATCACGCGAGCCAATCTGTCGCGGATGATCCATGGCAGGACCGGCGTATCGGCCGAGATGGCCGTGCGACTTTCCGAGGCGTTCGGGACTTCTCCCGAGGTGTGGGTGAGGATGCAGGCCAATTACGATCTGGCAAGAGCGATGCGCAACCGGCGCGTCAGAATTGCGCGATTGGCGGCATGAAGCTGGATCTTGGGCACCACTTTTCTGCGGAGCTTGGATTATTGAGATGCGGGGCGCCAAGTGTGTCAGGCGGGTGTCGGCCACAAGTTAACATAAAGGATAGGGCGGTGTCGTGATCGTATGCTTGTGCCGGGTGACATCATAGGTGACTTGCTGCGCGGCTTCTATAGCGAGTTCGGAATGCCTGACGAGGGTCCTCCGTGCGACGTCAACATAACAGCGATGGTAGGTCAAAGTGGAATCCCTGAAGCAGAAATCTCCATCCTTCGTGAGGCGCTAAGGGACGAGGCTGCAATTCGGCAGTTCCACGACTGTCGCAGACTCATTGAAGAGCTTGCGACGCGTCTCCAAAGCGAAGAATTGTTGCGAGAACTGTCAGGTATACCGATCCCACAAAATGGGAACGAGCAGCTATCAAGCGGAGTATTCTGGTTCGCGCTTGCAGGTAGCCTCGATTCAAGACAAGATGGTCTTCCTTTGGCCCCATTCGACGGGATCGTTCAATTACCCATGCCCGTCAAAATACAGATGTCGATCCATGGTTCCCTCGTATTTCGTCTTTATCTCGCGCTCGTATACATGCGGGAGGGTGTACTGAGCGATCTAATCGGCATAAGTGCAAAGGGCGGCGGCCGCTGTTCTGCAAGAGTCAAAAAGCTCCTGAATTCTGACTATGTGCGGCACATCCGAAACGCTCTATCGCATGGTACATTCTCGGCCTGCATCGCGGGCTTGGTATTCCGCGATAACGGCTTCGCCATCGTTGCGACGCCAGGATTCTTGAACTGGTTATGCACCTGGCTGATGCTAATTCAGCTTCAGGCTCTTGCGGCGGGAGCCAAAGCGCCGCATGCGGCTTAATAGGGAATTACCGGCTCTTGGCCAGCCGGTCTTCACTATTCCAGCAGCGAATCCACAAATTCTTCCGGCGAGAATTCCAGCAGGTCGGTCATTTTTTCGCCGACGCCGACGAAGCGCACCGGCAAATTCAGTTCGCGGGCGATGGCGACGGCGATGCCGCCCTTGGCGGTCCCATCCAATTTAGTGAGCAGAATACCGGTGACGCCAGCGGATTGCGTGAACTGGCGGGCCTGCTGCAGTCCGTTCTGGCCGGTCGTCGCGTCCATGACGAGCAGCACCTCGTGAGGCGCGCCGGGAACCAAACGCGCCGCTGTCCGGCGCATCTTGTCCAGCTCGTCCATGAGGCCGGATTTGGTGTGCAGGCGGCCGGCGGTGTCGACGTACAAATCTTCAATGCCGCGCGCCTTGGCGGCCGTGATGGCGTCGTAGAGGACGGCCGCTGGGTCGCCGCCCTGCTTGGTCTTGATCATCTCCACGCCGGAGCGCGCGGCCCAGATTTCCAGTTGTTCAATGGCGGCGGCGCGGAAAGTGTCCGCGGCGCAGAGCAGCACGGAGCGGCCTTGCGCGCGCGACCAAGCGGCCAGCTTGCCGCTCGAGGTGGTTTTGCCGGTGCCGTTGACACCGACGAGAAAGGTGACCCTGGGGAAAGTGACCTTAGGCGACGCTTGCGGGGAGGCAGCAGTGCCTTGCGGCGCACGGAGAATGGCGATCAGTTGCTCCTTCAAGAGGTCGCGGAGCTCTGCGCCGCCCTCGATGGCCTGATGGCGGGCGCGGTCGCGGAGCGCGTCGAGGATGGCGGTGGTGGTTTGCACGCCGAGGTCGCTCGTGAGCAGCGCGGACTCGAGCTCGTCGAGGGCGCTTTCGTCAACGGTGCGCGTGAGGGCGGCGAGATCGGCGATTTTCTGGGAGAAGCTCTCGCGGGTGCGCGAAACCGCCTGGCGCATGCGATCGAAGAGGCCTTTTCTGGGCTCTTCTTCGGCGGATTTTTCGGGTTCCTGGCTTCCAAAGAGGGTTTGCATCGTGGCTCTCTACAGTTTAATGGGAGAGCAAGGGAGCGAGGGAGCAAGCCAGCGGGCCAGCAAGTCAGCCAGTTGGCGGGTTGGCAAGTTGGCGAGTTGGCGAGTTGGCGAGTTGGCAAGTTGGCTATACCCCACCCTAGCCGCAAAAACAAAGACGCGGCGAGGGTGGGGCACCCGCCGGCGATACATCGTTTCCGTTCAGGTGGGGGTTGCGGCAGTCCAGGGCGGGCGGGCGCAATTCGGCGCGAATTGGTTCGGGAGGGTCGACGAGTCCGATATGCTGAAAGAGCAGGCCGTAAATCATGGGGACGAAATGACTAAGCCGACCATTCATCCGCTGGGAAGGATCCTTGAAAGCCGCATCGCCATCATTGATGGTGCGACGGGGACGACCATCCGCGCCTACGGGATGAAGGAGGCGGACATTCGCGGGGAGCGCTTCAAAAATGCGAAGAAGGACCTGCTGAACAACGGCGACCTGTTTACGCTGACGCAGCCGGAGCTGATCGGCGACATTCACCGCCGGTTTCTTGAGGCCGGAGCGGACATTATCGAAACCAACACGTTTGGCGCGACCAGTATTGCGCAGAGCGAGTTTTTTGTGGACGATCCGCGCGAGCACGGGGGACGGAAGGATCCCGAGTTTTATCAGAAGGTGATTGAGGACCCGTTTCTGAAGGACCTGGCGTGGGAGATCAACGAGCAATCGGCGCGGACCGGGCGGGAGTGGGCGGATCGTGTGGCCAACGCGACCGAGCGGCAGCGGTTTGTGGCCGGAGCGCTGGGGCCGCTGACGGTGTCGCTGTCAAATTCTCCAGATGCCGACGATCCGGGATTTCGCGTGGTGACCTTCGACCAGGTGAAGACGGCATACGCCGAACAGGCGCGGGCGTTGATTGCGGGCGGCCCCGGCCTGGGAGTCGACCTGTTGCTGGTGGAAACGATCTTCGACACGCTGAACGCCAAGGCGGCGCTGGTGGCGATTCGCGAGGTGTTCGACGAGGAGGGCCGTGAGTTGCCGGTGATCATTTCCGCAGCGGTAGGGCGCGGCGGCGAGACCATGATCTCGGCGCAGACCATTGAAGCGTTTTGGAACGCGGTGGAACATGCGAAACCATTGGCCGTGGGATTGAACTGCTCGCTGGGGCCGGACCTGATGGCGCCTTTTTTGCGCGAGCTCGCGGAGAAGGCCGGGGTCGCGGTGTCGTGCTATCCCAACGCGGGCTTGCCGAATCCGCTTTCTGCGACGGGATTCGATCTGGGACCGGCGGACATGGCGCGGTACCTGAGCGGATTTGCGCGCGAGGGGCTCATCAATATTGCCGGCGGCTGCTGCGGCAACACGCCCGAGCACATTGCGGCGATCGCCAAGGCGCTTGACGGGCTGCCGCCGCGCAAGCTGCCCGCGGCGGACGAGGAAGCGCGCGCGATCGAGAGCGCGGCATGAATCAGCGAGTCAGCGAGTCAGCAAGTCAGCAGGTCAGCGCCACGCGGCCGCTCCGGTTGTCGGGCTCGCAGCCGTTCACACAACAGCCCGGCGTCTTCATCCTGATCGGTGAACGCACCAATGTGGCGGGATCGCCGAAGTTTGCGCGACTGATCAAAGAAGGCAAATACGAAGAGGCTGTGAGCGTTGCCAGGCAGCAGGTGGAAAACGGGGCAAATGTCCTGGATATCTGTATGGATGAGGGCATGATCGACGGCGTGGCCGCGATGACGCGCTACCTGAAGCTGCTGGAGAGCGAGCCCGAAGTCGCCAAAGTGCCGTTCATGGTGGACTCCTCAAAGTGGGAAGTGATTGAGGCGGGCCTGAAATGCATGCAGGGCAAGGGCATTGTGAATTCGATTTCGCTCAAGGAGGGCGAGGCGAAGTTCCGCGAGCATGCGCGGACGATTTTGAAGTACGGCGCGGCCGCGGTGGTGATGGCCTTTGACGAGCAGGGCCAGGCCTCAAGTTTCGAGGAAAAGATTCGCATCTGCGAGCGCGCCTATCGCATGCTCGTGGACGAAGTGGATTTTCCGGCGGAAGACATTATTTTCGATCCCAACATCCTGACCGTGGCCACGGGTATGGAGGAGCACAACAACTACGCGGTCGATTTCATCCGCGCTACGCGCTGGATCAAGGAGAATTTGCCGCACGCCAAGGTGAGCGGAGGGGTGTCGAATGTCTCGTTCAGCTTCCGCGGCAACAACAAGGTGCGCGAGGCGATGCATGCGGCGTTTCTGTATCACGCCATCGCCGCGGGGCTCGACATGGGCATTGTGAATGCCGGGATGCTGGAGGTGTATGAGGAGATCGACCCGGAGCTGAGGGAATTGGTGGAAGATGTGCTGCTGAACCGGAGGCCGGATGCGACGGAGCGGCTGGTTGCGTTTGGCGAGGCGCTGAAGGCGGCAGGAGCCGCGGGCGCGGGCGAGGAGGCGGAGAAAAAGGCCGAGGAGTGGCGCAGCGGCACGGTGGAAGAGCGGCTGAGTCACGCCATGGTGAAGGGAATTGACGCGTACATCGAAGCCGACACGGAAGAAGCGCGAGAGAAACTGGGACGGCCGCTGAGCGTGATTGAAGGACCGCTGATGGCGGGCATGAGCGTGGTGGGCGACCTGTTCGGCGCGGGCAAGATGTTTCTGCCGCAAGTGGTGAAATCGGCGCGCGTGATGAAGAAAGCAGTTGCGTACCTGACGCCGTTCATGGAGGCGGAGAAGGCGCAAATGGCCGCGGCGGGCGAGGTGGTGCGGGCGCAGGGCAAGATCGTGCTGGCGACCGTGAAGGGCGACGTGCACGACATCGGCAAGAACATTGTGGGCGTGGTGCTGGCCTGCAACAACTTTGAGGTGATCGACCTGGGCGTGATGGTGCCCGCGGAGAAGATTCTGGAGCGCGCGAAGGAATTGCGGGCGGACATCATCGGGCTGAGCGGTTTGATTACGCCCTCGCTCGACGAGATGGTGCACGTGGCGCGGGAGATGGAGCGGCAGGGACTGAAGCTGCCGTTGCTGATTGGCGGCGCCACCACCAGCCGCGCGCATACGGCAGTGAAGATTGCGCCGCATTACAGCGAGCCGGTGGTGCACGTGCTCGATGCAAGCCGCGCCGTGCCGGTGACGACGAGCCTGTTGAGCGAAGACGGTCGCGCGGAGTTTGTGGCGCAGCATCGCGCTGAATACGACGCGTTGCGCCGGGCGCATGCAGCGCCCCGGCGCGCCGTGGTTCCGCTCGCAGACGCGCGGATGCGGCGCACGCCGATCGAGTGGCGCGCGGAGGATTTGGCGACGCCTGATTTTCTGGGCGTGCGCGTGCTCGAGGATTTTCCCCTCGCGACCCTGAGAGAGTTTATCGATTGGAGCCCGTTCTTTCACACCTGGGAGTTGAAGGGCGTTTACCCGCGGATTCTCACGGATGAGCGGCAGGGTGAGCAGGCGCGGCAGATTTTTGCAGAAGCCAATGCGCTGCTGGACCGGATGGTTGCGGAGAAGCTGCTGACGGCGCGCGCCGTGTATGGATTTTTTGCGGCCAACGCGGTGGGCGACGATGTGGAACTCTACACGGACGGCGGACGCGGCGAAGTGCTGGACCGGTTGCATTTTCTGCGCCAGCAATCGGACCGGGAAGGTAACGAGCCCTGCCGTTCGCTGGCGGATTTCGTTGCGCCCAGGGAGACGGGCTTGCGCGATAGCATAGGAGCCTTCGCGGTGACGAGCGGGATCGGAATGAAGGCATTGGTGGAGCGGTTCCGTGCGGCGCACGACGACTATAACGCGATTATGGCGGAGGCAATCGCAGATCGACTGGCCGAGGCGTTTGCGGAATGCCTGCACAAGCGCGCGCGAGAGGAGTGGGGCTACGGACGCGATGAAAATCTGCGCACCGAAGATATGATCCACGAGAAGTATCGCGGCATCCGGCCCGCGCCGGGTTATCCGGCGTGTCCCGATCATACCGAGAAGGGCACCATCTGGCGCCTGCTCGACGTACAGGCGAAGACGGGGATGCAGCTTACCGAAAGCTTCGCCATGTGGCCGGCGTCGAGCGTGAGCGGGTTCTATTTCGCGCATCCCAGGAGCCGCTACTTCAGTTTGGGGAAGATCGACCGCGACCAGGTGGAGGATTACGCGCGGCGAAAGGGCATGAGCGTGAAGGAAGTGGAGCGCTGGCTCGGTCCCAATCTGAATTACGAGCCGGGAAAAGCGTGATGCGCTGCAAGCGTTGTAAGACGCCAAAACCGGGAAACCGGTTACCTTTGGAAAAATAATTTACAGATTTTTCGAAACTTTCCGGGTGGCGGGGGGTTCATGCCGCTAACTCGGGGAAAACTTTCCGCAAATCCAAGCTGCGCGAATCTGATCCCGCGAGGCGTATCACGGTTTCTCCAGCACGCTCCTGCACAGTCGCAGTGTGCGCGATTGCCGCATCCTCATCGCCGCCAGGTTGAACGCTGGCGGCGAACAGGGGAAGTGTTGTTGCGCAGGACGAGGCTCACATGCAGCCGCGAAGGCCTGTTTTCCGGGCTGGAGCGGTTGAAGATCGGGAGTCAAGATTGTGGACCGAGCGCCGATGAATTCTGGAGATGCCGAGGGGCTCGCTTCTGCTATGGAGGGTTGTGTATGAAATATAGTTCGCTCGTTGTTCTCTCTCTCCTTTTGGCGCCGCCGCTTTTTGCGGAGGCGGGCCAACGAATGATTCCGGCCGGCGCACTTGTCTCGTGCACCACCGGCGACGGAAGGATCTCCTCGAAGACCACCGCGGTGGGCGATCCGGTGCTGTGCAAGGTGAATTTCCATCGCGGGGATTTCATGCTTCCTTACGGAAGTTACCTGGGTGGAAATTTCTCGGAGTACAAAGATCCCGGCCACTTTGTCGGCAAGGGCTGGATGCTGCTGGACTTCGACCGGCTCTACGTGGGCGACCAGGTGATTCCCCTCGATGCCAAGGTAGTGGACGTGAAGGGTTACAAGATCGACTCGCAGGGACGCATTCTGGGCAAGGGGCACGCGGTCCGCGATACGGTCCTGTGGATGATTCCGGTTTTGTGGCCGATCGACCTGATCAACCTGCCGCGGCGCGGCCCGAAGCCGACGCTCAAAGCGGAGACCGCGCTCACACTGCGCGTGATGGAAGACATTCAGGTTCCCGTGGTTCCCGAACCGCAGCGCGATCCCTACGGGTTGATGCAGCGGCAGCCGGATGCCTACGCGCCCCAGCCTCCACCGCCGACGCGGGAGCCGGATACGAATCCTGATTACTCCTACGCGCCGCCTGAGCAGCCGATGGCTCCTCCGGCCATGGCGTACGCGCCGCCGGTAGCCTACGCCCCCATGCCGTATTACGCGCCGATGTACGTGCCGCCGCCAGTGTATGCCTATAACGGATTCGCAATGAGCGTGCGGCCGGGAGGGTACGCGTACGGGCCAAGGGGCTATGTGCGCGGACCTCAAGTGGGACCGTATGGTCCGCGAGGCTATGCGCCGGGTGTGCGCGGGTACGGATACAACTATGCCGCCCGGCCGGGCGCGATGCGGGCCGGAGGAGCAGGCCGTCCCGGGATGGCCATGCGCGGCGGAGGGGGCGGCAGAGGGCGGTAATTAGACGGCGAGTCAGCAAGTCAGCGAGCCGGCCAGTCAGCGAGTCGGCGGACCCCGTCCGGGCGGAGCTTGGACGGGGCACACCGCCAAAGCCGGACGGGGAAAAATATTTCTGCTCGCTTTTGCAGATCATTACGGGCGTTTGTGCAACGCTCAGATTAAGGCCTGAGGAAACTTCAACGGGCCATTGACAAAAGCGGATTACGAGATGCCTCCTCGAACGGCCGGGGCGGAACTGCCAGTGCGGGTGGTTCGGCTTCCGGCCGTTCGTTTTTTTTTAGGTTGCACGCGAGTGCCTGAGCCCGCTCGCGCACACTCACACTCACACTGTGCAGATTGCAGTTTTATTGCGCCTGCGTTACAGCAGCGCAAGATATTTGCGCGGTTTTCTTTTTCGCTTGACCTCGCTTTCACAACCCGGCGGGATACTGATGCGGTGATACCGCATACCCGGCATAAGGTTCCGCTGAAGTTGGATCTCAGTTCGACTCCGATCGCAGACATTGGATTTGTTGGCGGCGCCGTTGCGCCGCCCGTGGCTGCGCCTGCCTCGCGCATTCATGCCGATGTGGGGCGATACCGCTTGCGGCTCGCCGAGAGCGCTCAGGATCGCGAAGCCGCGTGCCGGTTGCGCTTCAAGGTTTTCAACATCGAGCTGGGCGAGGGATTGGAAAGCTCTTACCATACCGGACTCGATGTGGATCGTTTCGATACAGTGTGCGAGCACCTGCTGGTGGAAGACAAAACCAGCCGGCGCGTGGTGGGAACCTATCGCATGCAGTCTGGCGAGACGGCGGCACGGCGCCTGGGCTACTACTCCGAACGGGAATTCTGCCTGGCGCCGTATGAGCCGCTGCGGCCGAGGATTCTGGAACTGGGCCGGGCCTCGATCGATCGCGAACATCGCACCCCTGAGGTGCTGATGTTGTTATGGCGGGGGATCGCGCGGTATGCTACCGATATGGGGCTTCGTTATTTGCTCGGATGCTCTTCCTTGAACTCCAATGACCCGGCGGAGGGCTGGCAGATGTATCGCCAGCTTGAGAATTTCAGGGTTCCCATGGAGTTTGAGACCGCGCCAACCGCGGCCTACGCGTGCCCCCCAGAGCTGCAGGATGCTGACGCACAGCCGTTGCCCTGCCAGACCGATCGATCAGGTTTTCTCGCCACGCCTGCCATGCAGGGCAAAGTTCCCAAGCTGCTCAAGACCTATCTCGCCATTGGCGCGCGCATTGCCGCGCCGCCGGCCTGGGACCGCGAATTCCGCAGCATCGATTTTCTGACGCTCCTCGATCTCAAATTACTTTCGGCTGCCGCGCGCAACCGCTTCCTGGCTCCGCTCACTTCATGATGCTGCGGAGGGTCCGGCGCGCTGTGGCGCTGGTGTTCGCTCTTGCGCTCTGCATCGTGCGCTACTGGCTCAAGCGCATTCGCGGGCCGCTCACGCTGGAGCAGCGCGCCGAGTGGCTGCAGCAAGCGGCGTACATGATTCTGAAATCCGTGGGCATCGGGTACCAGGTGGAAGGGCAGCAGCCGGCCTGCGGGCTGGTGGTAGCAAACCATCTCAGCTATCTCGACGTCGTCATCATCAGCGCGGCCATGCCGTGCTTCTTTGTGGCCAAGATGGAGATCGGTGGCTGGCCGTTCTTCGGCAAGGCGGCGCGGACGGGCGGCACGATTTTTGTCGACCGCTCGAGCCTGGCCAGCGCCATGTCGGTGGCCGAGCAGATCTCCGAACGGTTGCGTCTACCGGTTCCGGTGCTGCTGTTTCCTGAGGGCACAAGCACCGATGGTGCGCAGGTGCTGCGCTTCCACTCGCGGCTCATCGATCCGGCAACCACGGCGGGCGCGCCGATTACCGCGGCGGCGCTGCGCTACGAGATCGAAGGCGGCGTGGAGGAACGCGAGCTTTGCTGGTACGGCGACGAGAGTTTTACCACGCACCTGTGGAAGGTGCTGGGCGTGGCCGGCTTCTCAGCGCAGCTGCGCTTCTTCGAACCGCAGATCTATCCTGACCGGCGCACGGCCGCCGACCAGACGCACGCGGAGATCACCGCCTGGCGCCAAGCCAACGCACTGGAATTGGAGACGGCCGAAGCCGCGAATTGACGGCGGAAACTGGCGCGTCGTGCGCGGAGGCGACTACAGCGGAGGCGCGGGCGGCGGCTCGCGTGGCGGCGGAAGCTCCGGTGGTGGTGGCGGCGGTCACCAATAAGAGCTTATCCGTATATAGGTAGCGCCGACCTCCAGGTCGGCTGTCGTGTGGGCCTCCTGGCCCGCACACAGGCCTCTGGCGGCGTGGACACCGCCAGTACAGCCGGTCTCCCACCCCAAGAAACAAAGACCGTTTCTTGGGGGCCCCGGTCTGGAGACCGGCGCTACACGTATGCGCAATTTAAGGACAAGTTCTAAGTCGACGGCGGGCCGTCAGGACTACGCATTCATTGCGGGTGGTCCCGTCGAGCCGCGGACCACGAGACTGGTGGAAACCAGGAACACGCGCTGGATTTTTGGATTTTCAGGATCTTCGGCCTGCAGACGCAGCGCTTCGAAAGCGGCACGTGCCAGGTCGGCGCGCGAGAGGCGGATGGTGGTGAGCGGCGGCAGCGTGTATTCGGCGAAATCCACATCGTCGAGTCCGACCACGGAGAGATCCTGCGGCACGCGCAGCCCGGCCATGTAGGCCGCGCGCAGAACGCCGATCGCGGTCATATCGTTGGAGCAGACGATGGCGGTGGGGCGTGTTGCGAGCTTGCGTAGCTGCTCAAAGCCTGCGACGCCGCCCTTGAGCGTGTGATCGCACTCGATGATCCATTTCTTTTGGAGCGAGAGCCCGGCGGCCTCGATGGCGGCGCGGAAATCGTTTTCGCGCGTGATGGCCGAGTGGAGACTGTACGGTCCGGCGAGAAAGCCGATGGCGCGATGCCCGAGATCGGCAAGATGGCGAATGGCGGCGTGAATGCCGGTGGAGTAGTCGAGAAGAATGGTGCTGGCCTTGGGGTCGTCGAGCTTGAACTCGGCAAGAACGATGGGAACGCCGCGGTGCACGAGCTGGTCGAGCACAGGTTCCTCTTCGCCGAAGGTCATCACGGCCACTCCGTCGACTTTGCGCTCCAACATGCGGCGCGCGCATGTGGCCAGTACCGCGGGATCGCTGTTGGTGGAGCTGACCAGAATTTCATAGCCGCGCGCGACCGCAATCTCTTCGAAGCTCTGGATCAGTTCGGGGAAGAAGGGGTTGGTGATGTTTTCAACAATGATGCCGAGCAGCCGGCTGCGGCCTGAAACGAGCGTGCGCGCGTGGGTGTTGGGCAGATAGTTAAGCTGTTTGATGGCCTGCCAGACACGCTTGCTGAGGCGGTCGCTGACCAGCGGAGAACCGTTCATGGTTCTGGATACCGTGGCGATGGAGACTTTGGCCACGGCGGCAACGGCGCGAATGTCGGGAAGTTTGCCGGCGGTCTTGCGGGCTGATTTTCGAGGCACCCACCCATCCTAATGCAGGGAGTTCGTGCGCAAGGGAGAAAAGTTCCTGGCGTTTTCCACCGGAGATGGAGACGGCAAGTCAGCGAGTCAGCAAGTCAGCGAGTCAGCCCGCCTGACCCCGGCGTGGTGAGTGCAAAGATCGTTAAGAGCAACCGCAGATCCTTCGACTCCGTCCGCCGCGGCGGCCTTCGCTCAGGCTGACAACTGTATTGTGATGCGAGCTTCCGAGGCAAGAAACTAGGCGCCTTCGGAGATGAGCAGGCGCAGGTCGCGCAGGTTGTGGCCGGTGGGTCCGGTAACCACGGAGTCGCCGATGGCGGTGAAGAGCGGGCAGGCATTGAACTCAGCCAGCGACTGCTCGGGATCGAAGCCGAAGGCGCGGGCGCGAGCCACGGTGGTGGGGTCGGCGATGGCTCCGGCTGACTGCGTATTGCCATCGATGCCATCGGAGCCGGCGCTGAGCACGGTGAGGCGCTCGCCAGGATACTTGGCGAGCTCGAGGGCGCAGAGTAAAGCAAACTGTTGGTTGCGGCCGCCCGCGCCGGGTGTGCGATTGAGCGTCACGGTGACTTCGCCCACACAGATCAGGCAGAAGCGCGGATGCTGGGCGCGATAGGTGTGGAAGCGCTCGAGCAGGTAGCGGGCCGCGTCGGCGTAATCCCAATCGTCGCAAGCGTTGTCGACGACCACGTGGTAGCCGGCATTCCGCGCCAGCGCGCGCGTGCTCTCCACCAGATCGTGGCTGGAGAGCAGAATCTCAAAGACCGAATCGCGAAAGGCCTCGTCTTCATCGCTCATGCTGGCTGCCGAAGTCATGGGTCGCGGCGGCGCCGCATCGGCCCACGGCATTTTGTGCGGGAGGAAGTTAACCCGCCAGGTTTTGTTGCCGGGCGACTCGGGAAGGTCTTCCCGCTCGAAGAAGGAGCGGATCGAGGGCGGAAGTTTTTCCGCAAGATCGTATTTGGCGAGGAGATCGTGTACATCGGCCACGGTGGAGTGATCGGGTGAGGTGGGCCCGGAAGAGAGCGCGTCGAGCGTGCGCAGCGGCACGTCGGGGAGCAGCAGGCTCACCTTGGTCGCCTCAGGAGCGGCCATCGCCAGGCGGCCGCCTTTGACCGCGGAGAAATGCTTGCGCAGGGTATTGACCTCGTTGATGGGCGCGCCCGAGGCCAGCAGCAACTGGTTGAACTCGATCGTGTCCTCAAGAGTGATGTGGGGATCGAGGGGCAGTTCGAACAACGCCGAGCCGCCGCCGGAGATGAGGAAGAAGACGATCGTATCCTTGCGCGCCTTGCGCAAAAGCGCGAGCGCGGCACGTGCGGCGGCAAACGAGTCCTCGTTGGGCAGGGGATGGCCGCTCTCAAAGTAACGGAAGCGCCAGTTACGCTTGGTGGGCAGTTGATTCGAGGCGCAGATGCCGCGCAGTCCTTTGCGCCGCTTCATGCGCTCCAGCAGAATCTCGAGCATGGGTCCGGCGGCTTTGCCCAGCGCAATCACAAACACGCGCTTGAACGCGGAGACATCGATGGTTGCGGGGCCGCTGCCGTCGGGCAAAAGCCGATGCAGAGTGTGGCCCTCGAAGCGCAAACGCCGGTCAAAGGCAGTGGCGATGTTGCACGCCTTGAGCGCGCCGGTAAAGATTCCGGTGGCCGTGGCGTGCTGCGATTCGAGAGCGGTGTCGCTGACCGGTGTCATGGCAATTGCTCCTTCAACCAGCCGGCAAGAGCGCGTTGCATCGCTTCCAGTTGATCGGTAAAGAAATGGTCTGCGCCGGGAATGAGGATGAGGCGCTTGGGTTCGGCTGCAGAAGCGGCCACCTGGGTCAATTGCTCAACGGGCGCAAATTGATCGCGATCGCCGCTGAGGAAGAGTTTTGGGGTGGTCAGGTTTTGCAGGAAGGAGTATTGATAAGCGGGACCGGAAGCCGTGGTGGGAAGGCCGAGTGCGATGAGCGCGGGCACATCGCGACGCGTTGCGCCGGAAAGATAACAAGCGCGCAGCGCCATGGCCGCTCCGAAACTGACTCCGGCGACGATGAGGGGAAGGCGGAACTCGCGTTGCAGCCAGTCGATGCCGGCAAGCACGTCGCCGGTCTCGGCTACGCCGTTGTGCGTGCCTTCGCTCAAGCCCGTGCCGCGAAAGTTGAAGCGCAGCACGGGCCAACCCAGGCCCCACGCGGCATCGTTGAGCACTTTCATGGCGTGGTAGACAACCTTGTTGTGCAGGTTGCCGCCAAAGAGGGGATGTGGATGACAGACCAGCGCAGCAAAACGCGGGCCAGAATTAACGTGGGGCGCGCCCTGGTTCAGGACCGCTTCCAATTGGCCAGCCGGACCAGCGATTGTTAGGCTGCGCAGGGCACCGACACGAGAGTCCTGAGGTCGGGGAAGGACGCTGGAGGGAACGGAGTTCACGGGATTCGGCTGTTGCGCTGCGTGCGTGCCGCAACTTTCATGGGGAGAGAGCGCTTTTTGCGAGGCGAGGAAAACCGGGCCGGTGCGGTGTGCTTCAGTTTGGGCGGATGCGGTTGTGGAGTCCATTCCACTCCTCATTTTACGCTGGCCGGAGCGCTTGATCAGTGAGGCCGGAGCAGGCAGTCCACACCAGAAGTAACAGAAGCGGTCTCTGCGCTATTCTGACAACATCATGATGAACCATGCTTCCAGCCGCACTCCTCTTGACCCGATCGCGCTGACGCGCCAGTTATGCGAAATTGAATCAACGACCTACCACGAGGGGGCGGTGGGGGATTTTCTGGCCGGGTTTCTAGCCGGGCGGGGCTGGGAGGTGGAGAAGACGCCCGTGCCGCAGCCACCGGACGGCGCCGCGGGGCCGCGGTGGAACGTGTATGCCGGGCCTCAGGGGCAGTCGCCGGATCTGGTTTTTTCCACGCACATGGACACGGTTCCGCCCTACATCCCCTTTAGCGAAGATGCGGAGTTTATGTATGGGCGCGGAGTTTCCGACGCCAAAGGCATCATTGCGGCGCAGGTCGCCGCTGCCGAGGCGCTGCGCGCGGCGGGGTTTCGGATTGGATTGTTGTTTGTCTCCGGCGAAGAGCGCGATTCAGCGGGCGCGAAAGCCGCGAACCTTGCGCCCAAAGGCAGCCGCTTCCTGATCGACGGCGAGCCCACGGACAATCGCCTGGCGCTGGCGTCGAAGGGCGCTTTGCGCGCGGTGTTTTGCTCGACGGGCAAGATGGGGCACTCGGCGTATCCCGAACTTGGCGAGAGCGCCGTGCACAAACTGGTGCAGGTGATGGCGAAGCTGCTGGAACTGGAGCTGCCCGTCATCGAAGACGTGGGGCCCAGCACGTTGAACATTGGGCAGATTCACGGCGGCCATGCGCCCAACGTGATTGCGGACAAGGCCGAGGCGCAAGTGCTGGTGCGGCTGGTAGGCGACTCGGCGCCGGTGCGCGCCGCGCTGCTCCGGGCGGCGGCGGGCCTGGCGGAAGTGGACTTCACGCTGGAGATTCCCTTTGTGCGGCTGCGCGCGGTGGAAGGATTGCCCACCATGATCGCGAAATTCACCACCGATATTCCGCAACTCTCCAACTGGGGCCAGCCGCTGCTGCTCGGCCCCGGCAACATTCACGTGGCGCACACGCCTTTTGAAAAGCTCGCAAAGAGAGAACTCCGCGAAGCCGTCGAGCTCTACATCCAGGTGGCGAAGCAGTTGCTCGGCTAGTCCAGTCGGGAGACAACCGGCTCTGCCAGAGGTTGCTTACGGCTGCGCGTTGGCCGCGCTTGTTGCCGGCGAGCGCAACGCGAAATCCGCATCGGCAGAGCTGCGGTTCATGACCGGATGCTGATGCGCGCCCTGGGCAGCGACGCTTTGCGAAACCTGCTGCGCCACGGACGCATAGACCTGGCTCAACGGCGTCAGACCCTTGCCATTTTTCAGCGCCTGCAGCAGATAGTACGTGAAGTAGCCGTGGCGAAGCTGATTGCTTTCGAGTGACTCCTCGTTGTTCTGGCTGGCCGCGATCACAATCCGGCCGGTTCCCAGGGACATGTGGGTGAGCATGGCTTCAGAGGGAGCGGTGTTGGCGAGTTTCCCAGTTGCCGCGGGCGCGCCCGATCCTGCCGCGCCGCCGCTGTAGCAAGTATCGAGAAATACGACGGTGCGCAGGGCCTTCATGCGCGTGGCCACGGCGTTGGCCAGCTCCACCATGGGATAGGCCGTGGCATAGAGCGCGTCCTCGTCGAATTGCGCACCGTTGTAGGCCTCGGTGTCGTAGGTGACGAGGTAATTGGCGCCGCCCGCCGAGTCCACGGTGCGCGGCGTGCCGTGCGTGGCCACGTAAATCACCACCAGATCGTTGGCCTCGGCGTGGCGCGCAATCCAGTTGAGCTGCTCCTTGATGTTCTTGGTGGTGGCCTGCTCGTCGGTGAGGACGTGCACGTTATCGGCAGGGAATTGGCCGATGGAAGGATCCTCGAGGGCGGCGGCAAAGGCCGTGGCATCGGCGGTGGTGTAGTTGAGGCGCGGAATTTCACTGTCGGTAAAATGTCCGATGCCGACCACGAGCGCCCACTTTTGCTGGACGGGGCCGGGACGCACCGGAGGAGGCGTGGGCGTGGGCGCAGGGCCTTGCTCGGCAGTGATGCCGCGCGAGGCGGGCGTGGAGAGCTCGAGCGGATTCAGTCCCTGATCGAGCGCCACGGAGCCGTTGAAGCGCGCCTTGTCCAGGGCGTATTTGGCGAGCGCGTCGTGGCCGAGGTGTTTCTCTACCAGGCTGCGGTAGTACCACGCGTCGCCCAGCTCAGGGCACACGGAAACCGCGTGCTTGAGCAGTTCCAAAGCATCCAGGAAGGCATCGTTGCCGCTTTGCGGAGTGATGCGCTCGAGGGCCTGCACCACCAGGTCCTGGCCGGCGCCGCAGCGGACCTCCTGCGCGGCCGCCCGTGGCCGGGCCCCGAGCGCAACGATGAGCAGCGCGACGAGGAGAATGCGGGATGGAAGGCGGGGAATCATTTGGCAGCCAAGGGCTTGCCGGTTGCGGCAGGCGGCTTCGCGGCGCGATCCTTCATTGCCGCCAGAACCTTCGCGCTGACTCCGCCGCTGGTAAGTTGCTGCTGGCCGGTAGCGCTCAAGTCGAAGTCGACCGCGGCGGCTGCGGCGATGGTCTTGATGATCGTATCCTCGTCCATGCCGGACTTGACCATGGCAATGATTTGCGTGTTGTTCAGCCCTTTGTGAACCGGGGCAGCCGGTTTCTTCGCGGCCTGCGTCTTCATTGCGGTCACGACCTTCACGCTGACGCCGTTCGTGGTGAGGTCGTGCAGGCCCTTGGTGCTGAGATCGAAGTCGACCAGGCCGGCTCCGCGAATCGCCTGGATGATGGTGGCGTCGTCAACGCCGGACTCTACCATGGCCACGATCTGGGAGTTGGTCAACGCTTTGGGTGCGGCTGGAGCGGGATTCGCTGCCTCCTGCGCGGCCCTGGCGCGCTCCTGTTCCAGCTCCTTGTAATGCGCGATGGCGGTTTCAATGCGCTTTTGCGGCTCCACGAAATACTTTTCGCTGGGCCTGGCGTCGATGGCTTTGCCGTAATTGATGGCCGCCTGGTCAAGGTACTTCATGGTCATCTTTTCATCGCTGGCTGCGTAGGCAAGCGCTTCGTAGGCGACGCCGATGTTATAGAGGCGATAGGCGTCCTCTTCGGGCCTGGGAAAAGGCGTCGCGGTCTCGAAGATCTCAAGCGCGCGCTGCCACAATCCTGTCTGCGCAGCTTTGTCGCCTTCGTCGAGGGGGCCGGGTTTCTGAGCCAGAAGCACGTCTATTTTCTCGTCAGTATCGACCAGGTGCTCGGCAATTTGCTCGACGGCATCGAGGATCAGGTTCGAACGTAGCTCGGAGGGCGTGGGCGGGTTGACGTCTTCACTTTTTCCGCCGCCCTTCATACGGCCAAACGTGCCTGTGACCGAACCCAGCACGCCATGGGATGCGGAATTGCCTGCGCTGTCGAACTCCTGGTCGTAGGTCGCGCTGATGTTGTCAGAGATGAGCAGGGTCCCGGAGGAGTCTTTTGCCTGCAACGAGACGTTCAACTGGCCGGTGATGCGCGTATAGTCCGAGGTCGCGGAGACGCCGGAAAGCGACACGCCCGGACCTACCCGCTTGGTGATGACGGGATCGGGATGGGAATACTCGGTGATCTGGCAGAAAATCTGTACCGGCGCATTGTCGAGTTCGCGGAGATCGGGGGCGTCCTTGAGGAGTTCGGTTTCAAGCAGCGCCTGAAAATCGTAGGGAAGGGTGCTGTCTTCGTCGGCTGTAGCGACCGTGAGTTTGATGGTGTCACTGGGAAGATGAACCAGAGCGGGAAGCTTGCGATGCAGGGTAACTTTCATCTTGGAAGCTCCGAAACCCTGCGCCGGGCATCGCACTGCCGCCAGCGCCGCGACGCTGACACATGCCATGGCCAGGAACCTGGATGCGCGGTTCATCTTGCCCCTCCGAATGATCGATTGTGGGCTGGCCGCCGGTCTCCATCCGGCGGCGTGACTTGCCTGAGGACTAGCATACCGGCAGCCCCGCGCCCTCGTCGTCAAATTCTCGAGCTATACCCCCTACTTGGTGGTTGTGGTCGTGCTCTTTTTGGCCGTGGGGCAAGTTGTGGTCGCGGCCGGGGCAGCGGAAGAAGTGGGCGCGCCTCCGGAGGACTGTGCCGGCTGCACACTGACTCTCATGGTCGCGTAGGTAATGCCGGGTAAGGTGTTTTGCGCGCGTTGCGCCAGCGGCAGGTTGGGATCGGCATCCTTGGCTACCAGGTAGCCCTGCGTCAGATCGAGGCTGGGCAGCGCTTTGGACAGCTCGTCGATGTGCCTCTGCGGAACCATGAGGTAGTCGCCGGAGGTCAATCCAAGATACGAGGGTTCGCGGTCGGGGTCGTCCATGGCCTGCTGTGTGGCCACGGCGGTCATCAGGTTGCCGGCCATGACAAAGCGGGTGCGATCTTCCCAGTAGCTCAACATCTCACTAAATGAGCTGAGCGCCGGGACGCTGATGGCGGGAATACCGAGGATGGGAGTCGCAATCTTGGCGCCCTGAATCATGATGTTCAAGGCCTTAACGAAAAATGAGGCTTGGGCGGCTTTCGATATGTTGACGGCCATCTTTCCTGTACCGCCTGTGAGCAGAATCTTGTTGGTGCCCTGCATGGCCTGCGGCGACTTGAAGCCGAGCTGGTCCATGGACACCTGTCCCGCCTTGTTCGGATTGAGCGAGGCAATGGCCGACCAGGCCAGCGGCGCCACGATGCCCATGATGGGGTGAATCTGCGTGGTGTCGACACGAAACTGCGACGGATGCTGGCTCAGTTCTCCATTGGCGGGCCTGAATTGCGCCAGAGCAATGTTGACCGACACATCGCCGTCATGGTCGAGCAATTCTGTCTTTTGGATGTCGGAGGCGTAGCGCAGGCGTTTGTTGGTGGTGTCGTAGTGCAAATACTGGGTCTGCGCGGCCGGATCGGGCAACTGGTCCTCGGGCCCGCGCGTTGCCGCCTTGTTTCCGTAGTTGGAGCTGGACGGATTCACGGAATCGAAGAACCCGTTCCAGAAGGCGTACGAATCGTGGGGCAGGTCCTCGGCGGCGAGATCCGACGACTGGGATTGCGCCGCGGCCAGTTCAGGCAGAAGCGCGCTCATCAGGCCGAGCATGGACGCATCTGCGAGGAAGTTACGTCGGGAAATTGGCATCGTTCTACCTCCATGTGTTGCCGGGAAAACCAGGACATTTGAGCCGCCGGCTGCTCAATGGTTGCATGAAGCTTGAATCTGTACCACAAAACTTACTTTGCCACATCCTTGGGTTTGGGGGCACTATGCACGGTTGAAAGGCTGATGCCCCAGTTGGTTGGTTCCGGTTCACTCATGCCGCGGGTTCCCCCGCTGGTTTGACTGAGAAGTTTCTCCAGGGGCGATGTTGCGCCGCGCGTGCCGCGCGAGGCAACCCCCTCAAAATTCAGCGCAAAAGGATCGGGCAACGGCTGTTCGGTCGAGAGCAGAATCAAAGTGTCCACGCCAAAAGGCTCCCCGATGTGCAGCGCCCCGACTCCGGGGAGCAGAAACTGGCGCTCCTCGTCGCCCTTGTTGGGAAACTGATTGCCCGTGTAGTTGCCAGGATAGAGGAGCTGCCCTCTGCCGTGGCAATCAATGTCGAGCACATAGACCCAACGCGGGTCGCGAACGCGGTCGCTCGAGGTCAGAGCCAGCCTGAACTCATCGCCCTGGTGGGTGAGCTGGTTTTCGGCAAGCACGGTGTCGCTGAGCGGTTTGCCGCCCGAGGAGGGAATCAGAGCCAGGGAGTAGTACTCGAACATCGAAGCGTCGGTCGGGTTGTTGGCGAGCTCGATCCAGCCGCGCACCTTGGCCAGCCGCAACGCATAGTTATTCAGCTTGTCGCTGGCGTCATCCAGATCGGTTCCGGCGAATACCCAGTCGCTGCGCACGGGATACTGCGAAGTGGCGGAACAACCCGGACTGTGGGCGGGCGCATCAGGCGAGGGCGGACCCGCCGCCAACTCGCTCTTGTGATACCAGGCGTACGCGGGGCCTTTGCTCGTCAGCACGCCGGCGAGCGCGTAATGCGCGGTGGCCAGCTTTTCGGCCAGCTGCACCGCACTGGCGGCGGCAGGCGCAAGTTCACCGGCCATTTCGTGCGGCGGGGGAAGATTGGCCCAGAGTTTTGCGCCCGCGGGAAGATGCTGCCTGAGCGCATCGGCGGTGAGCGGCGCGCCCAGACTCACAGGCGAGGCGTTGCCGGCCTTCAGCAGCATCCACTGCGAACCGTCCCAACTGAGAACGTGCGTCCACTGCTGCTCGGCGGGATCGTCCACCAGAGCCACGCCCGAAGCCTGCACCTGCGCTGCCGCGGCAAGCACCTGCTGCCGAGAAAGATTGGAGGGCCAGAGCCAGATGCGCAGCACCGAAGATTCATCGGGAACCCATTTACTGAGGTCGAAGATGTCGCCGGCGTTTACCGTGGCGCCGGCGGGGCTCACCACATCGGCGGTTGAGCGCGCAATGCCGTTGAATTCCTTGATCCGCAAGACCACCGGTTTGTCCTCCTTGCCCGGCGCTTCCGCGGTGAATTCGCTGCCCACTCCCAAACCGGCCACCTGGCCGATATCGAGCGAGACGTCGCCATCATTATTGGTGCCGAGCGCGGTTGTACGAACCTTGTTTGATTTCGCCGCGACGCCGCCAAAAATCGGTTCCTGGCGGCGTGCCTCGCTGGCGTCGAGGTCGGGCTCCTGTTCGGGCACGCTGCTGCCCTCGAGGACCGCTCGCACACGTTCGTAGACGAGAGATGCGGGCGTGTCGGCGGGCAACACCTCCAGCGCCTGAACCAACGCCGCAGTGAAGGCGCCGTGCGGCTCGGCGGAGGGGCCGGTTGGCGGCATCTCCTTGGCGGTTTCATCCTGCTGCGCCGCGGAAAAAATCAGCGCGGGATTGTCCTTGCGCTCGGAAGGCGGGGTTTGCGCGTCGGGCGCTTCATTAATGTCGCGCGGGTCGAAGGCCAGCGTACGCTCCACATATTTGGGGCCGATGCCGCGGGTGATGCCGCCGGAGTGGCAACTGTCGAAGATCACGGTGAGATGAACGCCTTTGTCGAGCGCGGCATTGAAGATGCGCGTCATCTCGCGGTCGCGGACATCGTAACCGCCCGTGTATGCATCGGAGGGCACCAGGGTGCTGTCGGCGTGCACATATTTGCCATTGACGAGCACCGTGAGCTTGTTGCCCTTGTTGTTGACGCGCAGCGATCCGTGACTGGCGTCGTAAAAGACCACGGTGTCGCCCTTTTCAGGGATGTCGACGAGATACTTCTGCATGGCGGCGAGAATGCCGTCGTGCGTGGTTTGGGAAGCGGGAAGAATGGTGACGCCGGGCCGCGGATGCGGCGGTGCAGGATTGGTGAGCAGGACTACCTGATTGGCCGGAAAACCGAACTTGGCGCTGGTGAGCAGATCGGCCATGGACTCGGCGTCGTTAACCGAACCGTCAAGATTCTGAAACGCCTTCAGCTCGCAACGGCCGTAGGTGCATCCCGCGGGATGTTCTGCCGTGGTGCCCTGCGGCTGATAGATATTGATGCCGATCAGCAGCGCTCGCTGGGTTTGCGCCGCAGCCAGCGGCAGGGGGATCGCCGCTGTCAAAGCACAAATCAGGGCAGAAAGCAAGGCAACGGACGGCTTCATCGTCACTCCCGGTACTGCAAAAGGATGTTACGCTTCTCCGATTGCCGCGTTCTTCTCCGCGGTCTCGACAGCGCCGCGCGTTTCTCTGTCCGGCAAGAGCCACATGGTTGGTGGCACCTGCCTCGCGCGGCCCGGAGAAGTTCTCCAGTTCTCAAGAATTGAAACCCCGCCTTTCGCGAGAAGTTGCTCCCGCGCCAGGGCTGGAGAATGTCTGCGTCTACGGCCTTCTATGTCGACGTAGCCCAAAGCGCCGGGGTTTCAACCAAACGTTGAACGCGGCGGGCAGAAGATCGGCGACTGAAATCGCAAAAACAGCCGGCGAAAAGGCGATCAGGATGGCAGAAGTATAGCGCTCCGGGAGCGTAATGCAATCAAAAATCGCGAGTTGCGGACCACGGAGGGCGTGAGACAGGAGCTGCCGGAGACCCCGGCCGGGGCGCGTAGCGGGCCGCGCCATGGCGCCGCGGCCCGTACCTATTTGGACACGCTACCGGCGTCGCGCAGCGGGAATTCGCTGGTGATCGTAAAGTGGACCGGCCCCAGCAGGCCTGAGGGCAGGAGCGGAGAATCCCTGGTATAAGCGCGAACATTGGTGTGCGTGAACTGCGCTGCAGCCGACGGCTGCAAATCGCCGATGAGCCGGTTGGGCCAGAGATTGCTCACTTTTATCTCAACGATGTTGTCGCCCGCGTGCAGGAAGGGGTCGATGCGCGCTGCGAAGGGTTGCCGCCACACGGTCTCTGCCGCGCGGCCATTCACCGTGACCGTGGCAATTTCGCGAACCTGGCCAAGTTGCAGCCAGAGTTGCCGGCCGGACGCGACAAAGCCGGACGGAATTTGCAAAGTGGTGCGATACACCGCCGTGCCTGAGAAATAGCGGATCCCGGGGTCCGCCGATTCTGTCCAGGATTGGAATTGCTCGACGGGAATCGACGCAGGCGCGCCCCAGCCAGCCGGGAAGGAGAGGGTCCACGAAGCTTTAATCGGCGCTTCCAGTTCACTCGCGCTTACAGTGAAGGTCTGCACGGCTCCTTCAGAGCCGGTGGTGCGATAGGTCCCGGGGACGGTGGCGGCCCAGGTTCGCTTGCCGTTCGAAAACACTCCGGTTCCCTGGCCAATCGATGGGAAGACGTTGCTTCCATCCTTCTCGATTCCCACCAGGTGGCGTTCCGCGGGACGCTGAAAGATCACGAAGATCGACCCTTTTGCCGGAAATGTGAGAGGGATTTCTGTCCGGCCATCCCTGGTTTCCGCATAGGCCAACGCGGGAACCATCGACCCGTCGTCGACGTTCCATAATTCCGGCGCGCGGCCGCGAACCCGGAACGAAAGTGTTGCCTGCAGCTCCCGGGACTGCGTGTTGCGGACAAAATAGATTTCTGCGCTTGCCGTTCTGCGGTGAACATACTCAAAGGCCGGCTCGCTCTGCGCGCCGTCGGCTGCGGCGCTTACCTGAAACGAAAAATCCGGAGCGACTGCCATTGCCGCCAAGGCATTTCGCGCGTCTGCCGAGCAGTAGATCGTACCCCGGCCATATCGCGCCGAGGTTGCTCCTCCTTCGCAGCCCGCCCACATCGTATCTGCGATGCGCTTGTATTCGCTTTCTTCCCCAGGTGCGATCCGGCCCAGCGGCCCGATCGGCTTCAGGCCGATGGCCACGCCGCCTTGATTCACAAACTTGCCGATCCACACCAGCGCTCTATAGGAAATGCGGCGCGAAGCGGGAAGCGCAAGAGCGCGATAATGCAGCCCCTCCGGTGTGCGCAGATCCGCTCCATTCATCTGCATGCGGTTGAGGAGCGCATCTTCGTTGGTGACGTCGTAGTCGTATCCCGGCAGCACGTGCGCCGGATCGTCGCTCTTCAAGCGCACAAATCCCGGCACCTGGTCGCCATAGAAATACAAAAGATCCGACACAGAATGGCCCTGCTGCATCAAAAACTGGGCGCGATTGAAGGCCCGCAGAAAAGGCGCGGCCTGATTCCACCACGTCACATTGGGATTGAGGTGCGTACCGGCGAAGTACTCGTGACCAGGTAATCCATACTCCGCGGGCGACGACGTGAACTCATGCCAGATGAGGCGGTTCAGGCCTTCCGTAAGAGCCCGGTCAAACGTGGGCTGCACATCGCCGCTCAAGGATTCCGACCACGCAGCAGGATTCATGCTCGTGGGTCCTTCGGCCGCGACAAAAGGCTTGCCATAAATGTGCGCCGCGCTGGACGCTTCTTTGACAAAGAAGCGCTGATCGTCGCTGGCGCGGTGGGTTCCTGAAACCACCCAGAATTCGGTTTGCGGAAAGGTTGTACTGCGGAAATTCTCCAGCGCGTCAATGGGTGCGCCGTGCGGACCTCCGGCTTCGGGATGCGTGCCTAATCCAAGTTTGCGGGCGTGATCTTCAAAGCGATCGTAGTAGTTTTCTGCAATCAGGTCGGCGACGGTGCGGCGCAAATCGAAGAGAAATCGGTTGCTGGTTTCGCGGCTGGTGAAGATGCGCCCGGAGACGATAGGCAGATACGGAAGGGGATCGTATCCGCGCCGGCGCTTGAATTCTTCACGGAACCCCGCGGTCCAGTTTGCCCCGCCTGCTTCCCAGCTATCGGTGACCAGATAACGCAGGCTGGTGCCGATGTAGGGCTTCGCCGCATCCAGCAACGGCGTCACGACATCGCGCCAGTAGTGGTCAAAAGCTTCAGGGCTCAGCACATCGACCGGCAATCCCAGCGGCTTTTCCGCGGCGTCCATCAGGGTTGCCGGCGTGGGCGAGTCAGTGTAGCCGACGCGCAGAACCTCCCACGTCCCCGGTGGAACGTTCCACTCCACATTGCCGTTGTTGTCCATGCGCGAGCTCAGGTCGACGACGTCGCTGACTTCAGCGTCCTCCTCGCCGGCAATCGCGGGCCCATCGCGCAGTACCCATTCAGATCGCGGCATGGAGATGCCCGTCTCCCTGAAAGCCGTCTTGTTTGCCAGGTCAAGGATGGGTGCGCGGCCGCTTCCCGGCGATCCCGGCAGCGGAGCTCCTTTACGCAGCGGATAGGCAAGCACGGCGATGGGGCGATAGAAGCCGTTCCGGGCCGGTGGCGCCGTGAGTTGAATTTTCCTTGTGCCTCCGCCGTCCACGATCACCCGCGACCACGTCATCAGCTTCATGGCGTCTTCGGGAGTCACCGTGGGGCCGCCAATGATGCCCACATCCCAGCGGCTGGTTACATTCAGGCTGATCTCGAGGCCCAGCTTTTGCGCAACTGCCAGCGCATGAACATACAAAGCCATCCATTTTGGACTGCCGATGGCCGGACCGGTAGGAGTTTCGAGGTTGCCTTGCTGGCCTGATCCGTCGGCATCCACCAGAATGGCCCCGCCGTATCCGTGGGACTTCATGGCCTCGAGATCGCGCGTGATGGTGTCGGCGGTGGTGTTGCCTTTGAGCCACCACCAGTAGCAGCGCAGTTTGGCTGCCGCAGGCGGCTCAAGAAATCCCGCGTGCAATGCGTCCTGTTGACTACGGGCCTGGCCGTGCATCGTGGCGAACAGGCCGGCCATTAATAGAATCTGAAGTAGAGATCTCTTCCGCCTCGAAATCATGCCGATTTACACCTTGCGCGAAACCATTTCGCAAATCCCCGATTTGGATAAAGCGGGCGCACAAGTCTCCGCCGGGGAAATGTAACTGGAAAATGTGTGGACTTCCGAATTGACTACTGCCCTTCGGAAGTCCACAGCAAAGGAGGCGTACGTTAGAAGTTCAGTCGAGCTGTAAGCTGCCCGTAGCGCGGGTCGTTGACCTGTGTCAATGAAACCGAGCCGAAGGCCGAGTTGCCGATCGATGTATTGGGAGCTCCGAAGAACGGCGAGTTCAGCAGGTTGAAGAATTCTCCGCGAATCTCGAAGCTCGTCGACTCGCGAATCGGGAAGACCTTGAAGAGCGAGGCCATCAGCAGCGGGTGGACAGATAGCCGTACGGGGAGGACGCTGCTATTGGTCTGGGTGGTGTAAGCCAGCCGCTGCTGGAAAGCCGGCGTAGAAGTTGAGCTGGCGCAGGCTCCTGTGCCCACCACGAGTGCGCCGCTGGTATTTTCGTAGCAGGTGTTGAAGAACTGGCTGTAGCTGCGGTTGGCAATGCCTACCGGTCCGATGATGTTCACGCTGCTGGGCGCCGAGATCAGGTTGCCGTTGACCGCGAGCATAATGGCGTTCAGCTTCCATCCGCCGATCGCCAGCCGCTCCAGGTAGGGGCGCGAAGCAAATGTGGGCAGTTCATAGGTACCGAAGATGTTGGCCAGCACGTTGGCGTTGCTATCCTGCACTGACTCCAGATGCGTATCCAGCGCGGTGTTTTCGCCGCCACCGTTGTTCAGGTAGGCGTTGTGGAGCATCAGCTTGTCCCAGGTAAAGTTGCCCTGGAGCGAGAGGTGGTGCGACATGGGATGGCTGATCTGGATTTGCAGCGAGTTGTACGGCGTGCTGCCAAGCGAGGAGTACTGCTCGGTGACTGTGCCAAACTCCGGGAAAGGAACCAGCAATAAGTACTGCTTGATGGTTGCGGCATTCAGCGTCGAGTTATTGGCATAGGTGCTGGCAAAATGGCCAGCCATGGGGTTGGCGACAGCCGTGTTGAGGGTTGTAACTTCAGCGGAGCCCTGATTGAAGTACTGCGTGGGCACGGTATTGATGTTGTAGCCGCCCACTTCAAGCCGTGTGGGCCGGGCGCCGACATAGCCGACCTGCAACGAAATGTTCCAGGGCAGCTGCTGCTGGATGTTCAGCGTGTACTCGGCAGCGCGGGGCTGCACGTGA